>Ga0210394_10008113_pt1 | contig 10896 bp, 10 predicted proteins | sample IncBWC12MmetaG_FD_160121 | JGI IMG/M metagenome (GOLD analysis project Ga0210394, IMG submission 160121) | Forest soil microbial communities from Barre Woods Harvard Forest LTER site, Petersham, Massachusetts, United States - Inc-BW-C-12-M | ecosystem: Environmental > Terrestrial > Soil >... | reverse complement strand
AAAGAGGCGTGACATGGGGCGTCAGGATGGCACAAGGCCAGTTGGATTGAGAAGAGTTTTCTGTTGCTTTTGCGGTCTTCAGCGGAGGGGAAGCAAGAGAGCTATGTGTCAGCACCCACGTCAGATGAGAGCAGAAATGGAATTTTTGCGCACGACAATCGGGCCTCTTTGTGCGCACCTCGGTTTATTTAGCAGTGAGGCTGCCGAAAGCTTCTCTACTTTAGCAGAAGGACCTTTCTGAATCGATACACAGATAAATCGTTCACCGTTATTGGCCTAGTGGAGTTTCCCACCAACTGAAATGACCTACAATACTTACTGTATGGACATACACGCTTTATCGTAATAAGGAGTCCCAAGGCTCCAGCCCAAAGAGTGTAGCGGCCCTACGTGAGCCAGTGCGCGCATAGCGCCTCGCCGAATAGTGATGGTGTCTATGACTTCATCAACCCCAGTGCGAATACGTGTCCGGTATATAGCCAGCAGCAATGGTCACAAACAAGCGGTTTTGCGGGTGCCATCATATCGACTCCAGGAGAGATAGAAGTCTGTGTCAAGAGGGCGAAAGCTCTCCTAACGCGCTTAGGAGAAGCGCGTAACAAAGCGTAACCAAACTGTTCAGGTCTTCAGCTCGCGTTCGTGCCTAGCAAAGGAGTACTCGCGAAATGCGGAAATCTTTCTGGATTATCTTTGACGTATTGGTCTTGGTGGGGTTGGTCGCCATGGGCACCATGCTTTCCGTCAGCGGAGCAGGGATAGCGGGAGGACGCGGCCCGCACGGCGCCGGTGCGATTCGAAATGCCTGGAAAGACTACGTTCGCCACCACGGCGGCGCGGCAACGGCCACCCACACCGTCCAGGACGGTGACCTAGAGGGTCAGCAGGCTCAATACGACTTCGAGCGTACTGCGCCGGCCGGCTTCGTATCGGGCCAGGCTTTGGTGAGTGCGGCGCAGCAGGCGACGATGCTGCCACTGACCGGCGGCAGCTGGCAAGAGTTCACCAACCAGCCGTACAACGCCGAGCCGAGCAACTACACCGACCCGTTCTGGTCGAACATTGGCGCAGGCTTCTCGCTCGTCGGCGGGCGGACCACCGCGCTGGCCCAGACGCCTGACGGCGACTGGTTCGTGGGCGCGGCCGCCGGCGGGGTGTGGCGATCGACCGATCAGGGACAGCACTGGGCTCAGGTGTTCGACTCGATGCCGACCCTATCCATCGGCGCGCTCGCGGTCGATCCGGTCGACGGATCGCTATGGGTCGGCACTGGCGAGGCGAACACCTCCCAGGATTCCTATGCCGGCACCGGCGTGTACCGCTCGACCGACGAAGGCGCCACATGGCAGCGAGTGGGCGACGACGATACTAACAACAACGTGCTGGTGTCCCACACAGTGTTCCGGATCGCGTTCGACCCGGGCGGCGATGCCTACGCAGCCACCAACAACGGCCTGTACAGACTCGCGGCGGGCACGAGCCAGTGGACCGCGGTGCTGGACCCGTTCGGACCAATCGACGTCCCACCGTATGACCAGCAAGTGACAGACGTGGCTGTGGTGCCGGGCTCCGATGGCAGCGTCGTGATCGCCGCAATCGGCTGGCACGGGCCTGGCAACACCGAGAACAACGGTTTTTACCAGTCGACCGACACTGGCCTAACCTTCGGCCGAGTCACTCCAACCGGCGACATCGCCGCCGGCGACATCGGTCGGACCACGTTCGCGTACTCGGCGGATGGCAGCAAGCTCTACGCGATCGTACAGTCGCCCACCGCGCAGGGCGCCGGGGCCCCTTCGGTCCTGCAGGGCATCTTCGCCGCGAACGGCGCGGGCGGAAACCCGGCGAGTGTAGCCGGACCGTGGACGAAGATCGCTGACGCGAATAAATTGGCCAGCTCAGGGTCGGCCGCGCCAAGCTTCGGCTCGCCTGGGGTGCAGGCTTGGTATAACCAGGACTTAGCCGTCGACCCGAGCGACCCGAACCACGTCTACGCCGGTCTGGAAGAGGTCTACGAATCCACCGACGGCGGGAGCACATGGATCACCGCGAGCCCCTACTGGAACATAACGTTCCCGTGCGACACCACGGCGGCCGGTTGCCCGAAGACGACGCACCCCGACCAGCACGCCATGATGATCGCCGACGGCATGATCGTTATTGGCAACGATGGAGGAGTGTACACTCGCCCGTTGTCAGACACGCAAGAGGACGGCAACTGGACCGACTTGAACGCGACATTGCGGAACCTGCAGTACTACGACGCCAGGGCTGGCAAGCTTGGCGGCCTCGGCACCGCTGTCTGGGGTGGCCTGCAGGACAACGGATCGTCGTACCTCAGCGCCGGCAGCAGCCAAATGGTTGAGCCGGCCGGCGGTGACGGCTTCGACGTGATCGTCGATCCGGACGACGGGAACAAGCTGGTCGGCGAGTACGTCGATGGCACGATGTACACCACCACTGATGGCGGGCACTCCTTTAACGATTTCATCACCCCCACCTGCGTGGGTCAGGCCATCACGGGATTGTCGGGGGGACCGAGGATGGACTGCGATCCGAACGCTCGTTTCGTGACGCCGCTGGTTCCTGACCAGCAAAACAAAAACGTCTGGGTGATCGGCGGCGAGTTCGTCTGGGTCAGCTCACATGGATGGAAAGCCACCTGCACAAACACCACCTGCTCCTGGCAGCCAGTGTACGACACTGGAGCAGGTAACGCGGTTACTGCTTTGTCGTCGGCGGGTGGCGGCAGCATCATCTACGCCGCCTGGGTGGGCGGTGGCGGTAACCCTGGGCCAGGGTTCGCAAGGGGCATCGCGACCAATTACGGGGGCACATGGCACGAGATCAACTTGGCCGGGCTACCTAACCGCTACATCGCGGGGATCACCGTGGACTCGCACAATCCGGCCCATGCCTACGCGGTATTCAGCGGCTTCTCGCGTCACTGGATTCCCGGCGGTGGCGTGGGACACGTGTTCGAGACCACGAACGGCGGTCAGAACTGGACCGACATCTCGGGGAACCTTCCCGATGTCCCAGGTGACGCACTCGTGCTGAGCGTCGGCAATCTGGCGCTCGGCACCGACCAGGGCGTGTTCACGGCGTTCGCTGGCCAGGGTGCTGCGACGACGTGGACACGTCTCGGCACCGGGCTGCCCAACGCGGTGGTGGATGACCTCACTGTCGGTCCCGATGGGTTCATCTACGCCGCAACCCACGGCCGCGGAGTGTGGCGGATCACCTTCTAAGGGAAAGGCCGTTGTTGAGAGGCGGCACAGCTCGCTGCTAACAGCAAAGGGATGGACTCGTCTGGCTCTTCTCAAGCAGAGCTAGACCAAGTAGGGCTGCGCTTAAATCAGCATCCACGAAAAACTTTGGGTTTCGAGACTCCGGCCGATAGACTTCAAGCGAGTGTTGCAACGACCCATTGTGACCACCCCGTTTCTCGGGACTTAGGTCTGGTTGCGAGGATAATCCTTAGTTCAGCCTGCGAAAGGGGCCGTCAGTGTTCGACATCTTCTGATGCGCCACTGCGTCACTCGGGCAGCAATAGTCGCTCCCCCAAGTAGAATCCACATCGCACTGGCAAAATCACATTATCTCGCTGACTCACCAGCGCTGGTTGTGTGTGTTGCGAAAGGTGTCCGGTGTGCAATCTGAAAAAGCCAAGTCCTTGAAAGTCGGGGTATCGCCAACTGGCTTTTCCGCCAGATGCAGTCACCGAGGATGTCATTTACCAGTACGTGACTACACATTGCTAAAGCTCATCGACAGCAGCAAGCTATTCCCTCGCTGCGGGAAGTTGAGCAAATGGCTCCTGACATCGGATCCAAATTAGATTTAAGCGCATGACTAAGAAACATATAGTTTTGGCAACATGGATGTTGGTTGTTGCGGGCCTCTCGATTGATTACATTAGTACGAATATTGGTAGCATCCTGAGCTGAACGGCCTCGTGCTGATTCTTTTCTTTGCTTTTGAGGGCATCATGGTGGGAATAAGTTTCATTATCAAGAAGTTGGATGACGAAAAGGGCAGAAGAAATAATGGAACGTAGTGAAAGTACTGAGAGACTTGTGGCCACCGTTTATCAAGAGTTGCGCGCGGTCTTAGCGACCGTCGCGCAATCTTGCGGCTTCGGTTCTAACTAAGCACGGACGTATTCACACGAGCTTCTGGTTGAGTCCCCCGCCCGCATTAAGGATCCGTTGGGAATCCCGAGCGTCCGTCGCAAAGCCTTCACTGCGAGCGCAGATCAATCAACAATCATTTTTGATGAATCGGTATCGAGACGTCTTGCTCAAGAGTGAAGTCAAGAAGCGTCTCACTCGGGACTCTCACCTGGTCTCCCTTGGTGATAATCTTGGAACCCGCCCCAACGCCCGCGCCTGCAATGGCTCCAATGCCGGCGCCTTTTCCGCCTCCGGCGAGCGCTCCGATAATCGATCCAACTGCCGCTCCGCCGACACTTCTCTTTGCTGTGCTCGCGCCCTGGGATTTGCCCTTCAATTCATACTCTCCGGTCACCAGCGGCACTGTTTGGCCACTCACGACGATCCCGGTCAGCTCGAGCTGCAACTCCGACCTTCCTGTAAACGTCCCGGACTTCTTGGACTCTGCCAAGCGGCCATAAATATCCGTGCCCTTTGCAGCTATCACCGCACCATTGACCGTCAGGGGTTCCTCAAGGGAGGCTTTGAACCGATCTCCGACATGGTTTTTGGTGGAATCAATGGCATCAATGGTTCGCACAGAGATTCGCGAACCTGCCGGAAGAACCACATACCCTGTAGATTTCGCGCCGTCGCCTTGCGGATCTTGAGAACTCCCGTACTTGTTGTCCAGAGAATAGGCCCGCCCAGCAAAGGCTGAGGCTACGAGGCAAACAAGGATGAGAAACGCCCACTTCCGATTGAGTTTCATAGCCAGCACACGCATATGCAAATTCCTCCTTCAGTCTGTTGCCAGACTGTATTCCCGACAATTAGGATTCGCACCTCGATTGCCAAGTTCTCGTCTCAATCGAATCATCGGATGTCTGTGATTGTGCTTGCGATATGGATCGAAAATCGGAAGTGCCAACCGCCTTTTGAGTGAGCTGATGCCAGCACGTTGGCATGATGACAATTTGTGGGCACCCACGTGCCTTTTTGCCCTCGCCGGCCAGTTAGCGATCAGACCGTTTCTCAGGAGTTGGAAATCCGGACTTGGAATGGAGTCATCGGCAAGACCGTGCCAATGAAAAGGCTGAACCGCGAAGCATTCATTAGGGCTGTATAAGGCTGCGGTTTTGCCCTAAAGATACGCAGCTGCGCCGAGGAATCTTCGGGGAACCTGCACTGGATGGGCCGCCGACGTTCCAGCGCCATTGATAACACGCAATTCAACGATTACGGGGTGAGCGGTCTCATCCGTGTCCTTGAGGCTTAACTCCAGGTCCTTCAGGGTCAGAGTGTTGCTGTTCGTCCTAAAACCCGAGTCATTCAGGAGTTTCAGGGGGATGGGGAAAATGAATTCGCGCGAAAGCTTATCCGGCCTCAGTCTTCGGAGCGCGTCGACCGCGTTGTCCACGTTCACTCCCTCCGATGTATAAGTAATCGTTACGGGCACCGAGCTTTTGTCGGTTTTATTATCCACTGACATATGGATTTTCAAGCTCTGGACGCTCGGAACATCGATCGACGGGAATTTGATTTCCAACGAACTTTGTGAGTCGTCGGTCAGTTGAAATGTGAGACCGAGGCGCACCCGGTAAGTTCGCTCGACTACCGTGAGCGACTGCTGTAGGCTCGTCTTGCCCTCTTGGAAAGCCGCCATATCCGCTTGCGCAAAGGGCAACATCCCGAAGTCGTACCATAAATGGAAAATGACGGTAAAGCTCGCCAGCAGCGTGCACGCTAATAACACGGCGTTTAGAACGAATTCGCGGTGCACAAGTTGAACTTTCTGCGACAGCATCGTTCTGACCATTCTGACAACCTGAACACCCAAGGCCGGAAAGCCGACGGCTAAGACGAACGAAGACAGCCGGAAAAGAAGGCTCTGTGCACTGAAATAGGACCACATTTGTCCCAGGTTGGGCCCTTGAAACCGGGCACTTGCGGCCAGTTTAACCGCATGACCAAGGCCAAAAAAGCCGCCCGCCGCCGCGTACTTGAGCGCTTTTGGGGCTTTAGCCTTATTAGGCCGGTTTGCTTGGGTAGCTGTCTCAATCATTCGAAAAATTGTAGCCCTTCAGTAGGCGCTGGCGCGTTTCACACGCCTAACGACGTGTCTTGACGCCAACTCCCCGAGATGTATGGTCCGCCGCCGAGTTGCAAGCGGAAAGATGAGCTTGGCAGTTGGTCTGCGCTAATGTATTCGGCCTTGGGTGGAGTCAGCGACTCCGGGCCTTGATGGATATCCTCTGGCCTTAGTCGTTTACATCTGATCGGCTCTTCCGGCAACTAAGACGAACCTCTCCGATTCGAGTACGCGGCCTTCATTTTCAAACCGAATTGCTCTAGGTCAAGGTAGTTAAGAGCGCATTTAGGTTACACGTAGAGGGCAAGGAGCCCGCCATGCACACTCTCCGATACACCCTCTGCATCGCCGTAACCAAAAAGGAACGTGAGCAGATCCTTGCACTCGCGGAGGACTGCGGTCTAAGTGTTTCCGAGTTCCTATACCACGTGCTCACCGTAACCGACGAATTTGGGAAACGAGATCCAGACGAAGCACCGAGCGCCGCTCCGGCCCATATTGAGAACCCCGCGTCCGGCTCCGTCAAAGATATAGTGAGTCGGGCTCTTCTAGTCTGCACGTACATGGACTCCGATGTCTCCCTTAACACAACCCTAAAACACAGAGGAGCGCAATCCCGTGTACATCTTTGTTGATAATGCGCGGACGATCGCGCAATCAATCGGAATCGGAACGGATAAGCGATGGATTCGGGTGTCGTTTCAGCCAAATCGCAACGGGAAATGGGTTTCTTATTCGTGGTATCGCAACCGCGTTTTTCACCTAAGCTTCGGGCCGTTCTATTTTTCCTACTGGTACCGTGATCTTGGCATTGGTGGACCGATCCGCAACTGGCAATTCCCAGCACGTACGCGGTAAAGGATGATGTTTACGATCCGACAATATCCGATCAGCGCATTTACCATCGCGGGCGACGACGAGAGCGCTCACGCTAGATCTATGTTGGACCAGGTAGAGTCGTGCGCGGAGGCCGGCTGCGAGCAGACGACCAACGATCCCTCAGGACATTGCTCCCTACATCGGGTTCACCAAGAAACTAGAGAGGTTCCTCATCCAGGACTTGGATGTCAATGCTCCCGATCGGGGTTAGCTAAGCTTCTGCGCCCACTCATGTATCTGCTCAAGCTTCCGGCGAGCTAGCTCGACTGGGCTTCGGCTGATTAACAGACAGAGCGGAGCGCAGGAGTAGCCGAATCCGAAAATCTCAGTTTCCGGAAATACCGTTTATAAGGACTTGGCCATGAATCCTAGGACGAGGTTTGCGGCTTTCTGCGGCTCTCGTTGCAAGAGCATGTGTGGTGCCTCAACTGTCACCAAGACAACGTCTGGTCTAATACGCAGGATTTCCCGATGGCAAGAAGGTGATAACAGCCTGTCGTACTAGGCACGCAAATACAACATCGGAACATTCGTCCGTGCCAGGTCATTGGTCGCGTCACATTCCAACACTTCACGGACACGACCACTCAAAACCTCCGGACGTACAATCCGCAATATTTCGCGAATCTTCTGAATGACTGCTGAGGGTGGATTCTCACCTGTTAAGAAATACTCTAGGAAGAAGCGGGGTGGTTCCAAGGTGAAAATCCAAGGCTTTGCTGAAGGTCATCGAAAGGCTCACCGCCACCGAGATACAACTTCGTTCTCCTCCGCCACTCACAGCCGCGGCATCAAGCGACTCTCTCCAACTCGAAATCTTCGCGTCTCTCGACACGCTCCAGACTGCTGCGTCTCCACACCGGCCAGATCCTTTCTTTTCTTTTGGCTCCTTCAACCCTGCTCTTCGAGATATGTTCCCACGCTAGCCAGCTGATGGGAGCATGCTGTCAGTGGTTGCCCTTTCCAGCTCAGCGTCTGCCCACCTCCAAACCGCTCCCTCCCGAAATTCAATCTCCATAGGGCCCGCGTCCGCCGCAACCACAGTGCGGCCACGTCCAAACGGCTTTACCGGACGCGCCGAGCTTCCCACACACCTTTACTCCTCCGCATGAACGCGCATCCGGTAAAGCACTAACGTTTCTCAGGAACTGGCTGTCGTCCGTGGTGTCACATAAATCAAACGATTTCTGCTTCGCTCACACCATCGTCCCCTATTTGGGCATTATGGGGTCGGGGTCGGTGATTTCACGAGTCATGATACGCAATGGTTGGCGGGACGAGTTCCTTAGGCGCTGTTACCTGTGGTCCACATCCGCCTCGGTTCGGGAATATGAGGCTGGCCTGCCCCTTGTCCGAGCAATTCAATCCACTGCCGCACTAGTTTTCGTTGACTACGTCAGCGCTTTGACAGCGGTTCAGTTGACAGCGCTCAGGACAGGCCTAATCAAAAAATGAACAATAGCGGTATGGAACTCACGCACGAGTCGATTTCGACTGTAGAAGAGGAGCTGGCGGAGGAATATCTGAAGCGGTCGCCCCCTGCGCACGGAAGCACATGATTTCCGTCTTTCGTCCACGTTTCCAGTTGCGCGGGACTTCTAGAACGCGGAGATGGATGTTTGGCACACGCGGACAAATTGCTCAGTTGGGCTCCTTATCGACAATCAGCACTTTTCCCGCGAGCTTTCCTGGAAGTTTTGCAATCATACCGTGCTGGAGGCGTTCAATGACAGATCCTGTCGTTATTGCAGCCCTGATAGCTCTCGCCGCGACTCTCAGTGCATCTTGGTACGACAAGTACACTGAGAAGAAAACCACAAACAAGGCCATCCTGGCGGAGATTCACAGATTACTTGAAGTGGTCTCGGAGCATGTACGCTGGGAGGGAAGACGGGATCCGAAATACCCCCTCATCCCATTCTCCATGCCTGTGTATACCGCGCACGTAAAGAACATCGGGTGGTTAGATAAAGACATTGTGGCTCTGGTAGTTAAATTCTACGGTTACCTCGGATACATCAACTGCTTGCAGCCTATGAGAGAGCAATACATCTCCGCTGGGAAAGACTTTAATAAGCAGTACGAGGACTCCCTAAACAGGCTGCTGGATGATTTCCGCAACTGGTTTGATCTGGCATTCCTGAAATATAACATCACTGACCTAGGCCCGACGAAGAGCGCATGAGGCAGCCACCTCATCATACTCAATTTCCCAAACGGCCAATATTCATTACAGTAGACGCTCCTAGAAGCGTTTTAAGCCACGATCCTTCGCTAAATTCGTTAGCCATCTCGACATACCTCAGGCCTTGGCATGGGGCAGACCGGCTGGCCCGCTGCCCGGGTTGCGTTTCACTTGTGGCGGCGGGCGGCACCGCGTATACTTCGGCTACCGACTTGTGGATAGCCGTGGAGAGGCGTCAGCGGGCCGCGTCAATACACCGGAGGCTACAATGCTAAGAAGTGTTTCTTTCAGGCACTTGGGACTTCTGTTGGCATTGGGATTGGTCTGCTCTGCACCACTATCCGCTCAGCAGGCGGGTCGGGGACAGCAAACGCAGCAGGGCGGTGCCGAGGGTCCGCGCGCGTCCAATGCGCTTCCAGTTTTCAAAATCGATTGGGTGCGGCCGACAAGCCAGACGGGCCAAGTTCCGGCGGTTCAGGAAAACATCGCTGACGCAAATATCGAACTCAAGGAATACGGCCCTGCGGCCAAAGAATTGCTGACCTCGGGCACTCCAGGGAGCGAAAGCACGCCGTTCACGGTTTGGTCCGGTGCATGCACGGGACCCTTTGCTATCACCTTCCGCCAGAAAAACAATTACGTAGACCTCACCGGGCTGGGAAGAATCCGCTGGACGGTCAAAACCTCCGGCTTCCACGAGGTTCGGCCCGTTGTAAAGCTTGCGGATGGGACTTTGCTTGTGGGGGACCACACGGATGCGTCGGTTGCCATGTTCTCGGTAAGAGAATTCCCGCTGGCCGACGTGCGCTGGATGAAGTTGGATCCGAATCGAGTGGTCACGCTCGGGGTGCAGGGCCCCGCGAATCAAATCTGGGTCAACAACCCAGACCTGAGTAAAGTGGATGAAGTAGGATTCGTGGACTTGATGCCCGGCAGCGGGCATGGCGTCGGCGGGTACATTCACCTCGGCACGATCGAAGTGTATGGCAAGGCCGTCCCTCGCGCGACGACAACCAGCAGCCGCTAAAAGCGCCTGGAGCAGTTCTGCCCCCGCCTTCTGTTAACTGAGAAGCCTTCTCGATTGCCTGGCCGATGGCGGCCTAGCACGCAGTAGTAGCATCCAGCCCCTACATCAAAGCTCTGTTCCGTACATCTGAACAAAACGATGTGAGCCGAACGAGTTGCCGAAAACGCCCAAAATGCCAATCGGAGGTACGCGGCAGGTACACGGAGTGAAGATCAGGGCGAAGACTGACTGCCTGGTTTTCTCATCGACGAATAGCCAAAAAGCCTACCCTCAAGCATCCCATGAACGCCTGCGTGTCCTCACTCTGTCAAAGACTCTGGTGGAATAGGGCTGTTGTCGTTGGCCAAAATCCTGTCGGACATTGAAACTGCGAAGTTGAGACTTCCATTTCACTAAGTTTGGGTCGCTTCGGCGCACGAGATCGAACCAACGGGGGCCCACTGGGGGCGGAGAACAGTGTGGGCAGAGGTCTTCCCTGGGAACTCAACCTCAATGAACTACGCCACGCGTTCGTAGCGATGATGAAGGCCACCGAGCCTTGGCAGCGCGGTCACACCACCGC
>Ga0210394_10008112_pt1 | contig 10897 bp, 11 predicted proteins | sample IncBWC12MmetaG_FD_160121 | JGI IMG/M metagenome (GOLD analysis project Ga0210394, IMG submission 160121) | Forest soil microbial communities from Barre Woods Harvard Forest LTER site, Petersham, Massachusetts, United States - Inc-BW-C-12-M | ecosystem: Environmental > Terrestrial > Soil >... | reverse complement strand
GACCCTTCCGGCGACCGAGTTCTCGATCGGCAACATGGCGAGCCCGGCCCGGCCCTCGCGCACCGCGGCGAAGGCGTCCTCGAAGGCGGCGCAGGGTAAGGTCGTCATCGCCGGGAAGACATGCCGGCAGGCGAGATCGGAATAGGCCCCGGGTTCCCCCTGAAAGGCGATGGTCCCTGCTGGGTTGGTAGTCTCAGTCATTATCTTTCATCAAGACGCGTCGGAGAATGCACCCCCGTGCATCGGGCACATAACAACATTGTCATCCCGGCGAAAGCCGGGACCCACTCATCATCCATCTCGCCAACGGATAGGTGGGTCCCGGCTTTCGCCGGGATGACAGCAAAATTGATGGGATCGCAGCCATCAGCCTTCCATCAGCGCCCGGGCGCGGGCGAGATCGGCCGGGGTGTCGACCTGGACGCCGAGCCGCGCCGGGTCGATGAGGCTGACCGAAATGCGCATCCCGGCTTCGAGCGCGCGCAGCTGTTCGAGCCGCTCGCGCTGTTCGAGGATGCCGCGCGGCAATTTGACAAACCGATCGAGCGCGGCGCGGCGATAGGCATAAAGCCCGATATGCTCGTAATGCGGCCCGTCGCCCCACGGCACCGGGGCCTTCGAGAAATAGAGCGCGCGGGCCGGGCGCGCCGGATCGGCAAAGCCGGCGACCACCTTGTTGACGCTGGTCGATTCGAGCTGGGCGGGATCGGTGATGAGGGCCGCCAGGGTGGCGATGTCGATCTCCGGGTCGGCGAGCCCGAACAGGGCGACCCGGAGCGCCGCCGGATCGAGCATCGGCATGTCGCCCTGGACGTTGATGACCGCGTCGTGCTCGCGGTTGGGGTCGAGGCGCCGCATCGCCTCCTGGATCCGGTCCGAACCGGTCGGGTGCCGCGGATCAGTCATTACCGCGCGCCCGCCCTCGCGCTCGATGAGTTCGGCGATTGCATGGTCGCCGCAGGCGACGACGACCGGGCCGATTGCGGCGGCGACGGCGCGGCGCCAGACATGGACGATCATCGGCACCCCGGCAATGAGGGCGAGCGGCTTGTTGGGGAGCCGCGTCGCGGCGAGGCGCGCCGGGATCAGCACGATCGGGTTGGCGATCGAGTCGTCGGCTGGCGGGTGGTCGGCTGGCACTGGGCTCCAGGGACATCGATGGAGAACGGGGAGCGACAACATGCCCGGTTCGTTTGCTCGTCGAAAGCGTGATAATTCGATTGAGTTGGCGGACGGAATCCGATCTTCTGCCGCCCGCGCCGCGCCCAGCGCGCCAGCCACTCTCTGCTGGCACGCTCCCCTGGCACGCTCCCCGGAGTGAAACCGCACAGGACGCCGATGTCGTCTTTCGAGTGGAACAAGATCATTGCATCGGTGCTGACCGCGATGATCGTCGCGATGGTCTCGGGCATCCTCGCGAGCCAGCTCGTCCGCCCGAAGCACCTGGAGCATCCGATCTATGTGCCGCCCGGCGCCGAAGCCGGCGCAGCCCCGGCGGCAGCCGCGGCTTCCGGCCAGGCGGCGGCCGGTCCCGAGCCGATCGCGCAATACATGGCGAAGGCCGACCCCAAGCATGGCGAGCAGGTCGCCAAGGTCTGCCTGCAATGCCATACCTTTGCCAAGGGCGAGGCCAACAAGATCGGTCCCAATCTCTGGGACGTCATGGAAGAAAATATCGCCAGCGTTCCCGGCTACCAGTTTTCACCCGCGCTACTCGCAGACAAAGACAAGAAGTGGGACCCGGACGAGTTGAACATTTGGCTGTTCAAGCCGCAGGAATTCGCCAAGGGCACCAAGATGACGTTTCCCGGCCTCCCCAAGGTGCAGGACCGCGCCGACGTGATCGACTATCTTGAAAGCCTGAAATAGGAGGAATGTGGTCGAGCTCGACCGGTTCCTTTCCCTCGCGATCGACCTCGCCGATGCCGCGGGAGAGGTGGTCCGCCCGTATTTTCGCCGGCCTATCGCGGTCGACGACAAGCCCGATTTGTCGCCCGTCACCGCCGCCGACCGCGCCGCCGAAAGGGCGATGCGCGAGCTGATCGCAAAGCGTTTTCCGGGCCACGGCATCATCGGCGAAGAATTCGGCGGCGAGCGCGAGGAGGCCGAGTTCACCTGGGTGCTCGATCCGATCGACGGCACCAAATCCTTCATCAGCGGGGTGCCGCTGTTCGGCACGCTGATCGCGCTCGCGCACCAGGGCCGTCCCATTATCGGGATCATCGACCAGCCGATCTCGCGCGAGCGTTGGGTCGGCGCCAGCGGGCACCCGACCACCCTCAACGGCACGCCGATCCGCTGCCGGCCCTGCTCTTCGCTTGCCGCGGCAACGGTGTTCGCGACCAGCCCCGACATGTTCAAGGGCGCCGACGCCGCCGCTTTCGCCCGGGTCGCGGCCGCCGCCAAGCTCGTGCGCTACGGCGCCGACTGCTACGCCTATGGCCTCGTGGCGCACGGCTTTATCGATCTGGTCGTCGAGGCGAGCCTCAAGCCCTATGATTTCAGCGCGATGCCGCCGATCGTCGAAGGCGCCGGCGGGATCGCCACCGATTGGCAGGGTGCACCGGTGACGCTCGCCTCGGACGGCCGGGTCCTCGTCGCCGGCGACCGGCGCGCGCACCAACTGGCGCTCCAGCTGTTAGCCGCTTGAAACCGGCTTCTTGGGAGGCATGATGCGCAGGCTATCGGGGGCCTTTTTCGGCCTTCTTCTATCGCTCGCTGCAATAACGGCCGCGGCGGCGGCCGGGAGCCACGGCCTATCGCTCTTTGGCGACCTGAAATACCCGCCCGACTTCAAGAATTTCGAGTATGTCGACCCGGCCGCGCCAAAGGGCGGCACGATGAAGTTCTCGGCGATCGGCACCTACGACACGTTGAACCCGTTTGTCGTCAAGGGCGTCCCGGCCGCCGGGATCGGCCAGGTCTTCGACACCTTGACGGCGGCGTCCGAGGATGAGCCCGGCGCCGAATACGGGCTTATCGCCGAGAGTATCGATCTCGCTCCGGACAAGCTCTCGGTGCTCTACACCTTGCGCAAGGAAGCGCGCTTCCACGACGGAACGCCGATTACGCCGGATGATGTGGTGTGGACCTTCAACACGCTGCGCGAGACGGGTCACCCGATGTACCGCTCCTATTACGGCGATGTGACCGAGGTCGCGCCGGAAGGCGAGCGCGGCATCCGCTTTCGCTTCAAATCGGCCGAGAACCGCGAACTGCCGCAGATCATCGGCGAGATGCCGGTGCTGTCGAAAGCCTATTGGTCCGCCCGCGATTTCGCGAAGACGACGCTCGATGTGCCGCTCGGCAGCGGCCCCTACAAGATCGACTCGCTCGATCCCGGGCGCTCGATCACCTATCGCCGCGTCGCCGATTACTGGGGCGCCGACCTGCCGGTCAACAAGGGCCGGCACAATGTCGATGTGATCCGCTACGATTATTACCGCGACGGCACGATCGCCCTCGAAGCCTTCAAGGCCGGCCAGTACGACATTCGCCGCGAGAACTCGTCGAAAGCCTGGGCCACCGGCTATGACAGCCCGGCCCTGCGCGAAGGGCTGATCAAGAAAGAGGTGATTCCGAACCAGCTGCCGAGCGGGATGCAGGGCTTTGGCTACAATCTGCGTCGGCCGATCTTCGAGGATGCGCGGGTGCGCGCGGCGCTCGCCTATGCCTTCGACTTCGAATGGTCGAACAAAAACCTGTTCTATGACGCCTATGCCCGGACGCGCAGCTACTTCGACAATTCCGAGCTCGCCGCGACCGGGACGCCGCAGGGCGAGGAGCTCAAAATCCTCGAGAAATACCGCGGCAAGATCCCCGACGAGGTGTTCGCCAAGGAATACGACCCGCCCAAATACGACGGCTCCGGGAATATCCGCGACGGGCTGCGCGCCGCGATCCAATTGCTGAAGGAGGCCGGGTGGAGCTTCAAGAACGAAAAGCTGGTCAGCGACAAGACCGGGGAGCCCTTCCAATTCGAGATCCTGCTCGACGACCCGCAAATGGAACGCATCGTCCTGCCCTTCACCCAGAATCTCGAGCGGATGGGGGTGACGGCGCGGGTCCGTACGGTCGATGTCGCGCAATACGAAAAGCGCATGGAGACCTTCGATTTCGACATGGCGGTGGTGGTGTTCGGACAATCCTTGTCGCCCGGCAACGAGCAGCGCGAATATTGGGGTTCGCGGGCGGCCGACGAAGAGGGCAGTCGCAATCTGTTGGGCGTCAAAAGCCCGGTCGTTGACGAATTGATCGAGGAGCTGATCCGCTCGCCCGATCGCGCGAGCCTCATCGCCCATACCCGCGCCCTCGATCGGGTCTTGCAATACGGCTATTACGTCATCCCGAACTTCCATTTGTCGGCGTTCTGGGTGGCCTATTGGGACAAGTACCGCCGCCCGACGATCTCGCCCAAATACGGCATCGGCCTCGACGCCTGGTGGGTCGACCCCAAGGCCGAGCAAACCATCGAAGCAAAAAAGGGCGAGGCGGCGAAAGAGGCACCGAAATGAGCGCCCAGCCCCGCCGGTCGCAGCCAGCCCCCACCCTCCCACGCCGCCGGCGCGGGCCCCTCCCTCCCCCGCAAGCGAGGGAGGGTGTTCGATCGGCCGGGCTCGGTGAACTCCCTCCCCCGCTTGCGGGGGAGCGTTGGGGTGGGGGCTGCGGCTTCCGATGATCGCCTATGCGTTGCGGCGCGTCATGCTGATGGTGCCGACCCTGTTCGCGATCATGGTGGTCAACTTCTTTATCGTCCAGGCGGCCCCCGGCGGACCGATCCAGCAGATGATCGCCAAACTCAAGGGCAGCACGATCAGTGCGACCGAGCGGGTCAGCGGCGGCGCGGGCGGCGAGATCAAGACCCAATCGGGGGGCGACAACAGCCGCTATCGCGGCGCGCGTGGGCTCGACCCCGCCTTCATCAAGGAATTGGAAAAGCAGTACGGCTTCGACAAGCCGCCGCTCGATCGCTTCCTGTTGATGATGAAGAACTATGCGACGTTCGATCTCGGAAACAGCTTTTTCCGCGATCGCCGCGTCGTCGACTTGATCCGCGACAAGCTGCCGGTATCGATCTCGATCGGGCTGTGGACGACGCTGATTACCTATCTGGTCTCCATCCCGCTCGGCATCCGGAAGGCGGTGCGCGACGGCAGCCGCTTCGACACATGGACCAGTGGGGTCATCATCGTAGGCTATGCGGTGCCGAGCTTTCTGTTCGCGGTTCTGCTGATCGTGCTGTTCGCCGGGGGCAGCTATCTCTCGCTCTTTCCGCTGCGCGGCCTCACCAGCGACAATTGGGCCAGCCTCGACTGGCCCATGCGCATCCTCGATTATCTCTGGCACATCGCGCTGCCGATCACCGCCTTGGTCATCGGCGGGTTCGCGACCCTCACAATGCTGACCAAGAACTGCTTCCTCGACGAAGTTAACAAGCAGTATGTGCTGACCGCGCGCGCCAAGGGCCTCACCGAGCACCGCGTCCTCTACGGCCACGTCTTCCGCAACGCGATGCTTCTGGTCGTCGCCGGGTTTCCGGCGGCGTTCATCGGCATTCTGTTCACCGGCTCCCTGTTGATCGAGGTCATCTTCTCGCTCGATGGGCTGGGGCTTCTGGGGTTCGAGGCGGCGCTTAACCGCGATTACCCGATCATGTTCGGGACGCTCTATGTGTTCACGCTGATCGGGCTCGCACTGAAGCTGATCAGCGATCTCACATACATGCTGATCGACCCGCGCATCGACTTCGCGCGGCGCGGTACCTGAGAAGCGCCGGGATCTTTGGCGGGACCCCGCGCTCGCGATCTTTGACCCGGCGCGCGCTGCGCACCACAATGCGGGGGTGCACTCACCGCAGGAGACCGCGTCATGAGCCGTAGCCGCCCTCGCCGCGCCGGGCACCAAGGCGGCGTGCCATGAAATATGTCGAGCAAGTGCTGCAGCCCGGCGAAACGGTGACTTACGCTACGAGCCTGCATTGGCTGGTTTATCTGCGGGCAATTATGCTGCTGTTCATCGCAATCCTCTGTCTGATCGCAGCCGCTTCCGTTGCCGAACCGATTGCGGCGTTCGTGCTGAAAACCATCGCCGCCGTCTTGGGCCTCCTGGGGCTCGTGTCGGGGCTCGACGCGGTGATCCGGCGATCAACGACCGAACTCGCCGTGACCGATCGGCGGGTCATCTACAAGACCGGCATTTTCCAGCGTCACAGCATGGAAATGAACCGCTCGAAGGTCGAAACGGTCGGTGTCGACCAATCGATCCTCGGCCGCATCCTGGGGTACGGCACGGTCGTCGTGCGCGGCACCGGCGGAAGCTTCGAGCCGATCCGCTTCATTGGCGACCCGCTGAGCTTCCGGAGCCACATCACGGCGGGCTAGATGCCGCGATCCCGCGCCGCCGCTTTCCTGCGGCGATCCCACAGCGAGTCGGCGGTGCAGGGCACCGGGGCGGCGCTGTCGATCGGCCTCTGCGCGGCCATTGTCGCGGCGAGCGAAACTGAGCCGCGCGTCTTGACGGTGCGCTTTGGCGCATCGGGCATCAGCCCGGCTGAGGGGTTGCCCTCGGGTCCGCTCGAAGCCGAGCACCGCACGCTGGAGATCGGGTTGCGCACGTGGGTCGAGCGGCAGACTAAGCAGCGCCTCGGCTATGTCGAGCAGCTCTACACCTTTGGCGACCGCGATCGGGCCATGGGCGGTGCGGCGGGCGACGGGAGCCTCGCGCTGCCGGCCCTGGTGGTGGCCTATCTGGCCTTGGCGCGCGAGGCGCGCCCGGCTCTTGGTGACGCGAAGCTTCGCCCATCGCCGCCGGCGTCAGCCTCGCTCGCCCGAGAGGCCGAGCCGACCGATGCGGAATGGCGGAGCTGGTATCGCTATTTCCCGTGGGAGGATTGGCGCCACAACAAGCCGCCGCTCATCGGATCGCTCGAGGTGCGGCTCGCCGAATGGGCCGCGGAAGCCGGGGGCGACCCCGAGCGACGGCTGCGCGAGGAGCGGCTCGGGCTGGCGTTCGGCCGGCACGGGGCGTCGTGGAACGAGGAATTGGTCCTCGAACGCTACGAGCTACTCTACGAAGCCGGGCTCGTCGCCGAGGCGGCGCGCGACCTCGGGCGGGAGGCGGCGAGTGTCGAGCGGATGACGCCCGGCAGCGCCCAAGAACTCGCGACCGGGGTGGCGATGGCATCGGACCACCGCCGCATCCTGGCGACCGCGATCGGCCGGCTGCGCGGCAAGATCAAGTACCGCCCGGTGGTGTTCGAGCTGATGCCGCCTGCCTTCACGCTCCTCCAACTGCAGCGCACGGTGGAAGCGCTCGCCGGGGTCCGGCTGCACAAGCAGAATTTCCGCCGCCTCGTCGAGCAGCAGGGGCTCGTCGAGGAAACCGGCGCGATGAGCGCCCAGACCGGCGGCCGGCCGGCCCGCCTCGTCCGCTTCCGCCGCGAGGTGCTGCTCGAACGCCCCGCCCCCGGTCTGCGCCTGCGCGCCGGACGGCGCGCGGCGGGCTAACCTAGCCGACCGCGAGGATATCCGTCCGGGCGAAATCCCCGCCCTTGAAGAGCAGCGGCTCGCCGGTCGTTTTCGCCAAGGCGTATGCGAAGCAGTCGCCGAGGTTCAGCGCGGCCGGGTGCCGGCCCTTCCCGAACCGGCGAAACGCTTCGACCGCAAGTGCGGCCTGACGCCCATCGACACCAACCAGCCCGATCTCGGCTCGGTCGAGAAACTCCGCGAGGTCAGCCAGCGCGTCCGCTCCCCTGCGGCTGAGAATTACGAGCGATGACTCGACGAAGCCGACCGTCGAGATCAGCCTGACTGGATCCGCCCCGATCTTTTCAACGAAAAGAGGCCGTTCAGGTTCGTTCAGCAGGCATGCGACGACCGCAGAGGTGTCGACAACCATCACCACATCCCGTTCTCATCGTAGCCGATGATCTCATCCGCCGACCGGCTATCGAGTTCCGGGCGGGCGGCACAGCGCAGGGCGATCTCATTTAGTCTCTCGGCGAGGCTTCGCTTCGATTGGCCGCGGCGCAGTTTTTCGCGCTCCAGGCGCTCGGCGAGTGCGGTGCGCACCGCCTCGGTCAGGCTCTCGCCGGTAAGCCGCGCGACCTCGCGGGCCAACCGGTCGGTTTCGGGATCTTTAAGGCTCAGCGCCATGACACAGTCCGTTTTGTATAGAAATAATGGCCCGATCTATATCGCACGGCATCGCCTCGATTCCAAGACGGCGGCGGCATGTCGATGACCCAGTCCTCGATCGAGGCGCCCTGCCCGGCGGGCCGACTGGCGCACTGTTACAATTTCGTGAACGGTTGGCCCTTGACGCAGCCGGTCTCGACCTTATACTCATATCCAGCATAAGAGCCGCCGGACGATCGCGTCCGGCTTTTCCAGACGCTAGAAATGCTCATGAGGAGCATAAGTAATGATGGAGCCGCGCGTGCTTGAGACGATGACCCCCCATCCCGCTTCCGCGATGCCGCTGCCCGAGATCTACGCCCGCGTCGAGCGCCATGTGCCGCCCTTCGAGTGGCCGATCATGGCCGACGACATCGCCGCGATCCTGGCGCTGAAGCGCGAGAAGAACGCGGTCATCCTGGCGCACAACTATCAGACCCCCGACATCTTCCATACCGTCGGCGACATCACCGGCGACTCTCTCGCGCTGGCGCGCGAGGCGGCGCGCACCGATGCCGCGGTGATCGTCCTCGCCGGGGTGCATTTCATGGCCGAGACGGCAAAGCTCCTCAACCCCGAGAAGACCGTACTGATCCCCGACACGCGCGCCGGCTGTTCGCTCGCCGCCTCGATCACCGCGGCCGATGTCCGCCTCATGCGGGCGCGCCATCCCGGCGTGCCGATCGTCACCTACGTCAACACCTCGGCCGCGGTGAAGGCCGAATCCGACATCTGCTGCACCTCGGGCAATGCCAAAAAGATCGTCGAGGCCTTGGGCGTCCCCAAGGTCATCATGCTCCCCGACGAATACCTCGCCCAAAACATCGCGGCGCAAACCACGGTCGAGATCATCGCCTGGAAGGGCCATTGCGAGGTCCATGAGCGGTTCACTCCGGAGGATATCCGCAGCTTGCGCCTGAGCCATCCCGGCATCACGGTCCTTGCTCATCCCGAATGCCCGCCCGAAGTCGTTGCCGAGTGCGACTTCGCCGGCTCGACCGCGGCGATGGCCGATTACGTCGGAACCCGCCGGCCGGCGCGGGTCGTATTGCTGACCGAATGCTCGATGAGCGACAATGTCGCGCTGCAATACCCCGACCTCGATTTCGTGCGGCCGTGCAATCTGTGCCCGCATATGAAGCGGATCACGCTCAAAAACATCCGGCACGCGCTCGAAACCATGACCCATGAGGTGACGATCGCGCCCGTGATCGCCGACCGCGCCCGCCGCGCCGTCGAGCGCATGCTGGAATTCGGCTGAGCGGCGCGCCATCAAACGCTGCCACGGGCGGGCCGTTGTGCGTCCTTGCAGCTAAGAGCCGCCGTTGCCAAAAATGGGGCCAACCGATGATACGCCTGTTGATCGAGCCGATCGTCCGCGCCGCCCTCATTGAAGATCTGGGGCGCGCCGGCGACATCACCACGGACGCGATCGTGCCCGCCGAGGCGCCGATCGATGCGGTCATCGCGGCGCGCCAGCCGGGTGTCGTCGCCGGGCTTGAAGCGGGGCTGCTCGCCTTCGAATTGATCGACCCGGCCTTGCATATCGAGCTTTTGTGCGCCGAAGGGAGCCGTGTCGAGCGCGGCCACGCGGTGGCTCGCATCACCGGCCGGGCCCGGCCGGTGCTGGCGGCCGAGCGGACCGCGCTCAATCTGATCTGCCGTCTCTCCGGGGTGGCCACCGCAACCCGCGCGCTCGTTGATGCGATCGGCATTCACAAGGCGCGGATCGTGTGCACGCGAAAGACCACCCCGGGCCTGCGCATCCTCGAAAAGGAGGCGGTGCGCTTGGGTGGCGGAGCCAATCACCGTTTCGGCCTCGACGATGCGATGCTGATCAAGGACAACCACATCGCGCTCGCCGGCGGGGTCGGGCCGGCGCTCGAGCGGGCGCGCGCCCATGCCGGGCATCTGGTCAAGATCGAGATCGAGGTCGATACGCTCGACCAGCTCGCCGAGGCGCTCGAAGTTGGCGTCGACGCGGTATTGCTCGACAACATGGACCCCGACACGCTGCGCCGCGCCGTCCAGATGGTCGCCGGCCGCGCGGTGACCGAGGCCTCGGGCCGCATCACCAAGGAGAGCGTGCCGGCGATCGCCGCCTCCGGGGTCGACCTGATCTCATCGGGCTGGATCACCCACAGCGCCCCGATCCTCGATCTCGGGCTCGACGTCGAATAGCATCCGGGGGTAGCAGCCACCGGCCAACCCTGCTTAGATAGCGGCTCCCGGAGCCTCAGAGGTCTTGCCGATGCCGAATGCCGAACCGCACCGACTGAGGGCGACCGATGTGGCCCGCCGGATCGAGGCCGGCGACTTGAGCGCCGAAGCTGTCGTGCGGAGCTGTCTCGAGCGGATCAGGGAGCGCGAGCCGGTCGTGCGGGCGTGGACCCACCTCGCCGACGCGGCGGCGCTGGAAGCGGCGCGGGCCTGCGACAAGGGCGCCACGCGTGGAATCCTCCGGGGCGTGCCGTTCGGCGTCAAGGACATCTTCGATACATCGGACATGCCATCGGGCTACGGCTCGCCGATCTACACCGGCTGCCGGCCGAGCTTCGATGCGAGCGCGGTGGCGCTGCCGCGCGCCGCCGGCGCGATCCTCATGGGCAAGACGGTGACGACCGAATTCGCCAACCGCCATCCCGGGCCGACCTCGAACCCGCACAACCCATCATACAGCCCCGGCGGCTCCTCGAGCGGCTCGGCCGATTCGGTCGCGGATT
>Ga0210394_10008111_pt1 | contig 10898 bp, 10 predicted proteins | sample IncBWC12MmetaG_FD_160121 | JGI IMG/M metagenome (GOLD analysis project Ga0210394, IMG submission 160121) | Forest soil microbial communities from Barre Woods Harvard Forest LTER site, Petersham, Massachusetts, United States - Inc-BW-C-12-M | ecosystem: Environmental > Terrestrial > Soil >... | reverse complement strand
AGACAGCAGCACGGTCTCCGCCGTGAACACCGCGACCGTCGCGACGGCGAAGAAGACCATCAGCCGCTCCCGCACCGAGAGCTTGCTGATCTTGTCGATGTAGGGCTGCAGCGCTTTCTTGATCATTTGCCGCTGTCCAGAGCGAATGAGGCGGGTGCTGCGCCAGCTTGTCCGGCGGCCACAGCGCCAGTTTGTCCGGCGGATACAGCACCGGCTTGTCCGGCCGATACAGAGCCGGCTTGTCCATCCGGCTCGGCCGCAGCCGCAGCCGGGGCTCCTGTTGCGGCAGCGCCGCTCGTCGGCGCGTCCGCCGGCCCGGTGGAATCGCCGGCGAGGTCATCCCCGCTCGCGTCCACCCGCAGAACGAACTCGTGGTAGTGCTTTTCCGGTTTCGGCAACTGCAGCTCCAGGAACACAAAGCCGCGCCCGCGGATGACCGTCTCCTGGTTCAATCGTTTGATGTACCCCGGCAGGAGGTTGGGGTCCAGCGTCTTGCCGCTGATCGACATGCCGCCACCGCTCGCGTCGACAGACACGGCGTTCAGCCAGATACCCGGAACGGCGCGACGCGCCAGCGCCCGCATGAAATCGGAAAATCCTTCGGTGGTGCCGATGAGGCCTGCGTCGACGGCGGCCGCCACCTGCTGGTGGCCGCGCAGCAATGCCTCCGCCGCCGCGACCTCCGCCACCGTTCTCTTTTGCGGCTTCAGCCGCTTCACGTCGGCGGTGAGGTGGGCCACTTCGTCCTGGCGATCCTTCAGGCGCGCCTCCACATCGGCCGCTTCTTTGGTCAGCGCCGCGATGCGCACCTGCTGGTAGCCCTGTGCGCCGAGCACGCCCACACCGATCACCAGGGCGGCCAGGAGCACCGTCGGGCCGGTGATGTAGTGCTGCTTGGCCCGCAGTGCCGCGTTATAGAGATTGATCTGTCCGCTCACGATCGGTCACGCCGCTGCGCGGGCGCCCTCCTCTTTCGTGGGCGCCGCAGGCTCGAGGAGCCCGCGCAGGGCGGCGCCCAGCAGCGGCAGGTACTCGCCCTGGCGGGCCGGATCGTCCATGTCGGACACGGCGGAGAAATCGATCACCTCGTGCAGCTTGAGGGTCTCCACCGGCATCTGCAGGTTCTGCCCGAGGAAGTCGCGCAGCGGAACCGTGTCGGGGACCGGGGAAACCAGCATCTTCGCGACGCTGATCGAGCGGTATTGCCGCTCGAGATTGTCGAGCGAGCGCTGCAGCTCGAGCACGAGGCGCTCCATCATCGACTGGCGCTGCTCGTCGCCGGCGGCCATCAGCTGAGCCAGGGTCAGCTCGATGCGCCGCGCGAGATAGAGCTCGCCGGCGCAGCTCACAGTGACCAGGCTGCCTTTGGAATCGAACGAAAGGAGGGCGATGCCGCGGCCCGCCGGCTCGAACAGCCGGGCGAGGTTGCGCTGGGCAAGCTCGGGAATGTCGATCGCCAGCAGCGGCACCCGGGCGGCCTGAAACGCCCGGACGTAGCGCTGGATGATGTTGTTCGGCGAACAGGCCACGTAGACGAAGCGGTTGCGCGTCGTCTTGCGGTCCTCGGGGATTTCCAGGATGTCGAGGGTGGCCTCCTCGGGGGAGTAGTCGATCAGCTCTTTGATGCGCCAGCGGATGGCCGCTTTCATTTCTTCCGGCGCTACCGCGGGCGGCTCCACCTGGAGCAGCTGATATTCGCCGACCTGCAGCGGGACCACGCAGGGCAAGCGGCTGAGCCGCAGCTCGCGCTCCAAGCGGGTCAGCGTGGTGGTGTCGCCGAGGTCCTTCGCGTGCGACGAGCAATGGACGAGCGTGAAGCTGCGCTCGCCGTTGCGCCGCAGGTGCACCACATTGATCCGATCTTCGCCGAGGCCGACGGCCACGGAGTCGGATTTTTTGTTTCGTCCGAACAAAGTTTCTTACCTTCTAAAAGTTTCCTAAACGGCCCGGAGAGGGCTATGCCCCCTCCTCGCTACCCCGATGGATGAAGCGCTGCGCGCTTGCTTCGCGGTAGGGGTGCGCCCGCCGGCAGGCAGACCGGCGTCCACGCTAGAAACCTAACAGGATGGGGAACGATCAAAACCCCGAAAAGGCCACCTAAATCGGGCCTTTACGCCCGCAAGCTCGGGCGGCGTGTGGATTTAACGCTGGACCAGCGAGGTGATCTGCCGCTCGACGTAGCCGGTGCCCGGTGCGGCGGCCGGATTGGGACAAGTTCCCGCAGCGGGAAAATTGCACGCCGTTGCCGTCAGCCGATAGGTCGCGTGGTTGGTCTGCCCGGCGCCGTCTGTGTAGGTCCCGCTCTGCACGCAGGTCACCGAGGCGACGAAGCCCGCCAGCGACCCCGGCAACACGAGGTTGGTCGCCGCCGGGCACGCCGGGGGAGCGACGGCCGGGTTGTACGGGGGAAGCATGACCTGGTAGGACCCCCACTCGATTCCCGCCTGCGCCGCCTGGTTCGCCCGCAAGCCTTGCACGTCGAGGCCGCCGGCGTCGTTCTGGGCGCTGTTGACGGAGACGGCGACAGCACCGAGACCGGCCAGCAGCACGATCAGCAGAATGGCACTGATCATGGAGAACCCGCCCTGCTGTCCGGGCTCCCCGGCGCAAGCGTCTCGGCGCCGGACTGCGCAGCGGTCTGCGCGCTCGATGTCGTGGCGGACGCTCACAGCGCGTCGCTCACATGAAGCTGGGTGAAAACCGTCAGCGACTCCGTATTACCCGTCGCCGCCGGATCGGTGCGCGAAAACACCAGGGTCGCTGAGACGGTCCCGCTGGTTGTGCTCGAGTTTGTATTCGTGAAATACGTCATGCTGCAGCTGGTCAGGCCGCTCGCCAGCTGGGCCGACACCCCGGCGGCAAACGCCGTGGGCTGCACAGCGGAGATGGGATAGCCGGAGTGCACGACCAGCAAGCCGGTGGTCGGATTGCACTCGTAGCTCACCGCCTGGGAAATCACGTAGAACCAGTCGGTCGGCGACTGGCAGATCAGCGGGAAGTTGATCGCCTGCATCTGGATGCGGTCGTAGGGCTGCGCGCCGCCGAACACGGCGAAACCGGTGATCAGGCTCTTGCTGCCGCCCGTCACGTTGCCGCTCGCATAGGCGTTGTTCGGGCAACCCAGTCCCTGGTTGTCGACCACGACGAAGTCGTTGCCAACCTGGGGCGCGAGGCCGCCCGTGAGCGGGCCCATGGTGACGAAACAGGTGTCGGCGGCACCGAAGTCGATCGCCGCGCTCGGCGCCGGACACCCGGCCGGCAACGGGGCGCCGGTACGATAGCGTCCGCCGGTGCGCACCTGCAGATACTCGAGGTACACGACGCCGCCGATCTGGGTGATGCGCACGCTGTTGGGGAGCGCCGTGGAAAGATCCAGGCTCATGCGCTGGATCGCCAGGTTGGAGGCGTCGGCAAGCTGGGCACGGCCGGTGACGTCGAAGTAGGTCTGCAGGGGCGCCTGCAGGAAGACCGCCATGAAGGCGCTCAAAATAGCAACGATCACCAGGGCAGCGACCATCTCGATCAGGGTGAACCCGCGGACCCGCCGGCGGCTTGCGCCGACGCGGGCGCTCGTACCGGTAGTGCATGCGCGGCTCTCCACGCGGCCCTCCACGCTAAGGCGATGTCGGCGCATAACGGGTCCTGATGCCCTGGAGCGTGGCCGCAACGTTGTTCCCGGTCACCGTGACGGTCACCAGCAGCACTTGCGGCGCGAAGTGCGCGTCCTGTGCCGCAATGCCGCCGAATGCGAAGGGCTGCGTCGTCACCGTGGTCGTGTAGCCGGTCAGCGCGGCGCCGCCGACCACGGCGCCGGTGATATCCCGCACGCCCACCATCGCGAAGCCGTTGTAGTCGTTGACGTTGTTGAACGGGTTGGCGGCCGAATAGCGCGTCTCGCCCAGCTCGGGACCGAGGCCTTCCACTGTCGCCGCGCAGCCGCCGGCCCCGACGAACGCGCCGGTGGCGGTCTTCACATTGGCATCGCGCGGGTCGCAGTAGGTGAACGGCTCGCCTTCGACCTCTTCCAGCATGGCCTGGGCGACGGCATAGGCCTGCTTCAGCGCGAGCGCGTCGGCGCTCGAGCTGGCGGTCTTCTGGAAAAGCAGCATGACACCGGCGGCGGCGATAGACACAATGACAATGGACAGCGTCGCTTCAATCAGTGTGAAGCCGCGATGGTTAGTGCACATAGCCGGTATTGATCTCGACCGTCACCGTGCGGTTGCCCACGGTGATCAGATGACTCGCATTCGGCAGCGGACTGCCGCTGTTCGCGCTGTCGAACTGGAAGAAGCCGTTGGGCCCGACGGCGACTCCCGTCGGCGCAGTGATCGTGTAAGCAGCGGCGGCGCCGCCCGGAACGGGTACGGCCGGGTTGCCGGCCGCACAGGCCGCTCCCACGGCGTACAGAAGGGACACGTTGGGATTTGCCACCCGCACGCACACGTTGCGCCGGGACGCGAGGGCGATCTTCTGGCCGTAGCGCAGCGCCGTCTGAACTTCGTCGTAGAAGCTGCGCTCGTCCGTGCCGTGAGTGTTGGTGAGCTTGGGCAGAGCGAAAACGGCGAGGATGCTGGCGACCACCATCACGGTGACCAGCTCGACCATCGTGAAACCCGCGCTGCGAGCGGCGCTGCGTGTCATGCGGGTCCCTGAAAGTGAATCGAGCGGGGGCCGGTACGCTCCCCCGCTCGAAGCAGCCAAGACCGGCCCGGCCCCGGGCCGGGCACGTCAGCCGGCGGCGTGCTAGCAGCCGGTGTTGACGATGGCGCCGTAGGCAGGTGCAGCACCGGCCGCCGCCGCCCCGGTATAGGTAAAGCTGCAGTTGGCCGGGGTGGGAGCGTTGGCTGCCTCCACTGTCACCTGGGTGGCCGCGCTCTGCACGACCGTCCAGCCTGTCGCCGCAGTGAACGTAGCGCAACCCGCGACCGCCCCCGGAACCAGGCCCGCGGCGCCACCGATGCCGACACAGGTGCCGGCGGGATAGAAGTTCGCGACGGTGATGAGCTGAGTCTCCGTGCACACGTTGCCGTTGCCGGCGACGGTCACGTTGGGAACCGTTCCCGTGGCGGGACAGGCAGGCTGGACGACGCCGGCGCGGGCGAGCGCGGCGCCGTGGACCTGCGCCGCGGCGGCCTGGAACGCGCCGTAGGCACCCTGCACCTGCGCAATGCGCGCATCGCGCTGCATGTTCGTGAAGCGCGGCAGCGCGACGGCGGCCAGAATCCCCAGGATGGTGATCACCACCACCAGCTCAATCAACGTAAAACCCTTGCTCTTCAGCATGACCTTCTCCTATCGGTTTCCTAAACGTCCTTCCCCGTCGTGGAGAAGTTCACAGTTGAGGGGCGGTTTCCGCCCATTCCACCAAGCTCCCTAATGCTGCCCGGCTCCCTCACCCAGCGTCGTGCGAAAGTCCCTTTACCGCGTGCAAAGAGCGGAGCACCGAGTCTCGATTGAGAAAAACAACCGGATGCTCAGTGCCGGCCCGAAAAACCCTCGGCGCTGACAGCCCCGCTCAGTGCTTGATCGCCGCCTTGCCGAAGTCCCACATAGGCAGGAACACGCCGAGCGCGAGGATCAGCACGATGACGCCCAGAAAGACGATGAGGATCGGCTCGATCTGCGCGGCGAGCGTCTTCAGCTCGTGCTCGACGTCGCGCTCGTAGTAGTCGGCCACTTCCTGCATGAGGACGTCGAGGCTGCCGGACTCCTCGCCGACCATGATCATCTGCAGGACGACGGGCGTGAAAACACCCGTGTTGGTGGCCGTGCGCAGGATGCTCTCGCCGCGCTCCACCCCGGCGCGCATGGTCACGAGCTTGCGCCCGATGTAGTCGTTCTCCACCACCTGCGCCACCAGGTTGAGGCCCTGGACGACGGGCACGCCGCTCTTTTGCGCGAGGGCGAAGCTGCGCGCGAACCGCGCCAGGGTGGCTTTGAGCATGATCTTGCCGGCGACTGGAATGCGCAGCTTCCAGCGGTCCCACGCATAGCGGCCCACCGCCGTACGCAAGATAGCCCGGGACGCAACCACCGCAGCGATCACCGCACCGACCATGGCGGGCCAGGTGGCGACCATGAAATCCGAGAACGCGATGAGCAGCTTGGTCATCAGCGGCAGCTCGGCGTGGTAACCCTTGAATACCTTGGCGAAGGTCGGGATGACGAACACGTTGATGACCACCAGAGCAATCGCCATGGCGGCCACCACGAACATCGGATAGCGCAGCGCGCTCTTCACCTGGTCGCGCATGAACTTCTGGAAGCTCACGTGCTCGTACAGATCGAGGAAGATCTCCTCCAGCCGGCCGGTCTGCTCACCCACGCGCACCATCGCCACGTAGAAGCTGTCGAACACCTTCGCGTGCGTGGCGAGCGCCTGCGACAGCTCGCGGCCCGAGTCGAGCAGCTCGCGCAGGTTCTTGACGAGCAGGCCGAACACGCTGTGCGCCGCCGACTCCTGCAATCCGGCGAGCGCCCGCGCCATGGGGACGCCGGCTTTCAGGAGCGTGTACATCTGGCGGCTGAACATCATGACGTCGGTGGTCGTCACTTTCGCGCCCGGAAGGAAATTGCGCAGCTGAGCCAGGGCGGTGCGCTCCGGTGGCAGCGATTCCTCGATGTCGATAGGAATGGAGCCGGAGCGGGCCAGGTAGTCGGCGAGGAGGGTCGCCGTCGGGCTTTCCATCGCTCCCTCGACCAGGTCGCCCTTGCCGTCGCGCGCGGTGTAGGTGAAATAGGGCATGGCCGCCCTAGATCTCGCTGTCGATCATCATGGCTTCTTCGACTGTCGTGCGACCCTCGGCCACCAGGCGGGCGGCGCCGCGGCGCAGCGTATAGCTGCCCATCTGCTCGCGCGCCGCACGGGCGAAGCTCGCCGGGTCTTCCTGATGCGCCGCCTCGGCGACCGGCATCGTCATCTCCAGCATCTCGTAGATGCCGGTACGCCCGCGAAAGCCGGTGTCGTTGCAGTTGCCGCAGCCCGCGCCGCGCTTGTACTGGATGCCACCGACTTCGTCGCCCAGCTCGCTGCGCATCCACGCGTGCTCCTGCGGATCGAGCTCGGCGGGGCGGATGCAGTCCGGGCAGATGACCCGCACCAGGCGCTGGGCGAGCACCAGTCGCAGCGACACCGCGATCATGTAGCTGGGGATGTCCATGTCGCGCAGCCGCACGGGAGTGCTCGCCGCGTCGTTGGTGTGCAGGGTGGACAGCACCATGTGGCCGGTCATTGCCGCCCGCAGTCCGATCTCGGCCGTCGAGCGGTCGCGCATCTCGCCGACCAGCACGATGTCGGGATCCTGGCGCAGGGCGGAGCGCAGCACCCGCTCGAAGCTCAAGTCGATCTTTTCGTACACCTGCACCTGGTTAATGCCCGCCAGGCGGTACTCCACGGGATCCTCCACCGTGATGATTTTCTTTTTCACGGTGTTCAGCTCGGACAATGCGGCATAAAGGGTGGTGGTCTTGCCGCTCCCGGTGGGCCCAGTGACCAGGACCATGCCGGAGGGGCGCTGGATGGCGTGGCGCAGACGGGCCAGGATGTGCGCCGGCATGCCCAGGCGGTCGAGGTTGAGCAGGCCGACCTGGTGCGAGAGCAGTCGCATCGCCACCGACTCGCCATACTGGGTAGGCAGGGTCGAGATGCGCACGTCGATCACGCTGTTGCGCATCTTCATCTCGAAGCGTCCGTCCTGCGGCAGGCGCTTCTCGGAAATGTCCAGACCGGACATCAGCTTCAGGCGCAGCACCACCGCGGAGGCGATCTTCGGATCGGCCTCCGTCTGCATGTGCAGCACGCCGTCGATGCGAAAGCGGATGGCCAGCGAGCGCTCCTGCGGCTCGATGTGGATGTCGGAGGCGCGGTTGCGCGACGCGGCTTCGAACACCGACAGCAGCAGCTTCACCACCGGCGCTTCGGCCAGACCGGGCGTCTCGACCATCGCGCCCAGGTCGATCACCGAATCGCCCACCTCCGCCGTCAGCTCCTTGGCGTGGTCCTTGATTTCTTCGGTGCGCTGATAGATGTGGTCGATCGCCTCGAGCAGCTCGCCCTCTTTGACGAGCGCCACGTCGATCTCCCGCTTGAGCGTGCGGGCGACCTCGTCGTAAGCGAACAGGTCGGTCGGGTCGGCGAAGCCGACCAGCAGCGACTGCTTGCGGTCCTCCAGCACGACGGCGCGAAAGCGGCGTGCCTGCGCTTCGGTCAGCAGGCGCACGACTTCCGGCTGCAGGGCAGCGAGCCGCACGGCGATGCACGGGATGTTGAGCTGCTTCGCCACCGCCTGGGCGACCTGGTCCTCCGTCACATAGCCGTTCTCGACGAAGATGCGGCCGAGCTTGCGCCCGCTCTGCTTCTGGATCTGCAGGGCCTCGGTCAGCTTCTTGTCGGTGAGCAGGCCCTGTGCAAGCAGGATCTCGCCCAGGCGCAGCTTTTGCGGACGCGTCATGACATGCTCCCGGGCCGCGGCGGGCGGGCAAGTGACATCGCCTGGTCGAACTCGTCCATGGGATCATGTTATGAGGCCATCGGTGGCTTGAAAGCGCGGAAAAGCTCCACGAACGCCACGCAATTCCGCTGGCCCGGCGGCGCGCGATGCGAAACAATGAATTTTCCCCGACCCCCCACCGGGAACAACATTGGACACTACTCAGGACATCGAAGGGCGGCTAAAAGCCCTGGAAGCCAGCGAGAAGCGGCTGCGGCTCATCACGGCCAACGTGCCGGCGATGATCTGCTACATCGATGCCGAGGAGCGCTACCAGTTCGTCAATCCGACCGTCGAGCTGTGGTACGGCGTCAGCCGCCGTGCCTACCCTGGCAAGACGGTGCGCGAGATGCGCGGGGAAAAGGCCTACGCCGAGATCAAGGATTTCATCCGGCGCGCCTTGAACGGCCAGACCGTCTCCTATCAACGCATCACCCACGAAGCCTCGATGCCGCGCCACGTGGATGTGAAGTACATCCCGGACATGGGCAGCGACGGCAAGGTGGCCGGCTTCTACGTCATGATCATGGATATCAGCCGCATCAAGCAGGCGGAGCGGACGCTGCGCGAGAGCGAAGCGCGCTTCCGCGCGATGAGCGACGCCTCACCGCTCGGCCTGTTCGTCACCGATGCAGCCGGCAAGGTCACTTACGTGAACGAGCGCTTCAGCGCCATCACCGGGACCGTGACGCAAGTCGCACTGGACCGCGGCTGGACGGTCGGGCTGCATCCGGAGGACGCAGCGGCGATTGCGGAGGGCTGGCGCCACGCGATCGCCGGGCAAGCCCACTACGAGCACGATTGCCGCTTTACCCGTCCCGACGGCAGCATCGTCTGGGCGCAGATCAAGGCGAATCCCTTTTTCGACGGCTCCACCACCCTGGGCTACGTGGGGACTGTGGAGGACATCACGAAACGCAAGGAGGTTGAGCATCGCTTGAGCCAGATGGCTCAATACGATTCGCTGACCGGCCTCCCCAATCGCAGCCTGTTCCACGATCGCCTGGCGCAGGCGCGCAACCGCCGGTCGCGCAATGGCCGCTTGTTCGCGCTCATGTACCTGGACGTCGACCACTTCAAGTCGGTCAACGACACCCTGGGGCACGCCGCCGGCGACGCGCTGCTGAAGAGCTTCGCAGTCCGCCTGCAGAACACCCTGCGCTCAGTCGACACCGTGGCACGCCTTGGCGGTGATGAGTTCGTCGTGCTGATCGAGGACCTGCACGAGTCGGAGAACGCGAGCATGGTGGCGCGGAAGATCGTCGACGCCATGCAAGAACCGTTTGAAATTCTCGGCAAGTCCCTGAAGGTCACGACCAGCGTCGGGGTCGCCTGGTCGCATGACGCGGAAACCAGCGGCGAAGACCTGCTGGACCAGGCGGACAAGGCCCTGTACCTGGCCAAGCGCGCCGGGCGCAACTGCTTTCACGTGTCGGCACAGGTGCTCACTGACACGATCCGCATGCCGGTCGTCGAAGTCGACTGAGCGTCGCGCTACGCCGAGCCCGCAGCGGCCTCGATCCGGCCGGGCGCGGGCGGCAAGCCCGGGTCAGGCCGTCCCGGTCACCCTGATTCCCGCAGTACCGCTCACCATGCGCCCGATCCGGCGTGCATCCGAGAAGCCGTAGCGGCGGAAAATCGCAAGCACATCCGGTTCAGCTTCCGGCGCGCACGCCAGGAGCAAACCACCGCTGGTCTGCGGGTCGCACAGCAGCTGCTGCTGCCACGGCGCCGTGCCCGGCTCGAGGGAAACTTCCGCGCCGTAACTGGACCAGTTGCGCGTGGATGCCCCGGTATACACGCCCGCCTTCACCCACTCGAGCGCCTCCGGGATCATCGGTACGTCGGCCCAGGACAGCTCGGCTGTCAGCCGCGCGCCGCGGCACATCTCGAGGAGGTGCCCCGCCAGCCCGAAGCCGGTCACATCGGTGAGTGCGTGCACCGCCGCGAGCTCGGCCAGATCCAGGCCGGGGCGGTTGAGCTGAGTCGTATAGCGCACGAGCTGGCGATAGCCAGCCTCGGCCAGCTTGCCCTGTTTAAGGGCGGCGCTCAGAATGCCCACGCCAAGCGGCTTGCCAAGAATCAGCACGTCCCCCGGCCGCGCGCCGCTGTTGCGCTTCACTTTGGCGGGATGAACCAGGCCCAGCACCACGAGTCCGTAGATCGGCTCGACGGTATCGATCGAATGGCCGCCCGCGACGGGAATTCCCGCCTCCGCGCAGATCGCTTCACCGCCCTCCGCGATCCGCCGGATGACTTCGACCGGCAGTTTGCCGATCGGCATCCCGAGCAGGCCGAGGGCGAAAATCGGCCGGGCCCCCATGGCGTAGATATCGGAGATGGCGTTCGCCGCGGCGATCCGGCCGAAGTCGTACGGATCGTCCACGATCGGCGTGAAGAAATCCG
>Ga0210394_10008110_pt1 | contig 10898 bp, 11 predicted proteins | sample IncBWC12MmetaG_FD_160121 | JGI IMG/M metagenome (GOLD analysis project Ga0210394, IMG submission 160121) | Forest soil microbial communities from Barre Woods Harvard Forest LTER site, Petersham, Massachusetts, United States - Inc-BW-C-12-M | ecosystem: Environmental > Terrestrial > Soil >... | reverse complement strand
CGATAGTGTGCGACCGATGGGACCCCGAACGGGGCTCCGGTCAGCGCGCGGCCATAGCGGATCAGCTCCTCGACCGGCAACCAGATGGCGCCCCAGCGGCAGGGTCCGGCGGTTCGCGCGTGCAAACGCTGGCCCGGACCGACGATCATGATCTCGCCCGCGCGCATCCCGACCCCGCCCCAGACCGGCGAGGGTGCGCCACCGATCGGAAACCACATCAGGACCATGTCGGCGGGCACCACGATGAAGCCGATCCGCGACAGCTGCTCCTCCGCGGCGGACAGGCGCAGGCGGTGCAGCGCAATCTGGGTCAGCCGCGCCCGGAACAGGCCACGGCCGGTGATCAGCAGGCCAAGGCAGCCCTCCTCGCCCAAGGCCGCCTCGAAATCGTCCGGTTCGCTGAACACCGACATAACGCTGCCCGGCATTTCCGATCACTGAAGGCGGATCCGAGACGGGAGGGCGTTCCCGGTCTTTCGGCGACAGACAGTGCAGGCGACGAGCGCGCCGACTATTCAATTTCGGTAAAAGTTCGCAAGTGATGGCCGACTCCGCGGCTCCTCAGAACCGGAAGGTGGCGGCGATGATCGGCCCTTTCATGTGCACGTTGAAGCCTACGTTGTCGCCCTCCTGATAGTTGAAATTGAGGCTGCGGTACCCGAGACGGAGCGTAACCCAGGATTTGAGGGCATAGTCGATCGTGCCGATCACCTGCCAATCGACATGCGCGCCGACGCCAAAGCCGCCGAAATCGCTATAGACGGTCGCTCCGAACCCATCGTCGAAGTCGCGATGATAGCGGGCGGCGATCAGTGGATCGCCCCAGCCCGCGGTTCGCGAAACATTGGCCGCGGGCAGCAGTCCTCCGTTCAATGTCAGTCCGCTGGAGAATCCCCAGGCGCGAAAGCCGCCGCCGACGTCCAACTCCTGAAACGGCTGATCTAGCGCATGGTAGAGGAGCAAGGCGGTGCCCATATTCGCCGTCAATGCCGCATTGCCGCCCTGAAAGAAAACGTTGCGGGTGGTGATATTGGTGCCGACCGGGACATGGAGCACGTCACCCAAGAGGCTGAAGGGCCCGTCGCGTACCTCGGCCGACCCCATGAACGGGACCCCGTTCAAATGGCCGAGGAGCTGAAAGGCACCCACGTCTGAATTGATCTCGGGCGCTCGTGGCAGCGGCGTCTTGATCGCGGAGTTGATGCCCGCGAGCCACAGATAGGGGGTGATAAGTATCTGCGGCCCGCTCTGGGCCGGTGTCGCCTGTGCGAACGCCGGCCTTGGGGCGGCCCCGATCGCGGCCAGCGTGACGGCCAGACCGGCTAGCACCAGGAGTCCGAATTTGCCGAATATGCACATCGTTGCTTTCCCCCGTGGCGACGTTGGCAGATGCCTAAACGACCCGGCCGCGGCCGCTGTCAGCATGTCGGCCTTACGGTTCAGCGCCGCGACCAGGCCGTCGACGCCCCGATTCTGATGGTCGCGGCGAACTCGGACCGGGGGACCGCTACCTCGCTGATCTCGCCGTCCAGATGGATGTCCGAGATCAGCCAGGAATCGCCGTTGCGGCGCATCAGATAGTCGACCTTGACCGCTTCGTCATTCGCCTTGACGATCTCGCTGCGGACGATGGTGGTGGAGCCCGCGGGCTGCTCACCCCTCACCAGCAACTTCCGGCCCGAATAGCTGTCGAAACGGTCGGCATAAATCGCCGAGATATAACGCCCGAAGCTCGCCGTGACCTGTCGCCGCTGAGTCTCGGTGAGCGTCGCCCAGAACGGGCCTACCGACAACCGGAACATGGTCGCGAGGTCAGAGGTCTTGCGAATGACCGGCTGCAGTCGGGCAAAGCGCCCGCTCTGCCGAGCGAGCGGCCATTCTTCATCGTGCTGAGCAGCGCGTCATGAAGCCCTTGGACAGCATCGCCCCCGCTCGCAAGCATCGCACAGGCGGCGTGCGCGGCCGGAATGGCGCCGGCAAGTAGGGCAAGGGCAGTCGAGATGGCAATCAGCGTTGGGTTCATCGGCAATCTCTCAACGTTCGGGCTTGGAAGCGCAACGGCTGGGAGCCGTTCCCACTGCTCGGATCCTCCCAATGCGCGGACTATTGAGCGAGCCATTTGTTATTCCCGCAGAAGCTTCTCGTCGGCGGCGATCAGCGAGCTCGACCCCGGATGTTGGGTTGTCGAGCTTGCAGTGAAGCGGAACGGCCCCTGGTATTCCCCGGTCTTGCGGTGGCGCTGCCGATGGTCATCGATGATTCGGTCGCCCGCAATTCCGTGGATTTCTCGCCGGTTGGCGCCGTCAGGCGCCGGGTGCGCCTGGCCCTTGCACGGTGATGACGATGCGCCGGTTCTTCGCGCGGTCCGCCGGCGTGTCGTTCGAGGCAACCGGGTGGGTGTCGCCGAACCCCTTGGCCGAGATGATGCTCGGGCTGACCCCTTGCGCCACGAGATAGCTCACGACGGCGCCGGCGCGGCGTGACGACAACGTCAGATTGTCATTGATCCCGGCCCGCTGCAGCTGCGGCCCGACCGGCTGATTGTCGGTGTAGCCATAAACGACGACCTTGGCATTTTGCAGATTTGCAAGCTTGGGGACGATATTGTTGGTGAGCTCCGCCTGGCCGGCAGGGCTGAGCCGATAGCCGCCGGGCGGGAACAACAAATCGCCCGCCTCGACAAAGCTGGCCTCGCGCTGCAGCCCCGTGATCTGTGCCTGGAGCTGCTGGTTCTGCGTCTGCAATTGCTGGTTCTGCGCCTGCAAGGCGTCGTAGCTGCTCTGCGACACGCAGGCCGACAGCAGCAGCGCGGTGAACGGGACAACGCCTGCCGCGGCGGCAGTTAATCTGATCATGGCTGACCCCTATTATGGTCGAAGTCGATTGGGCGAACTCGCCCGACCGCAATCCTAAACAGCTGCCGTTTGACCCAACTATTCAGATTCGGCAAAATATAGGCAAATGCGGCAAAAATTTAGCCCGACAAGCCGCGGTTCCCCGCCCGCGTCTTCCTGGGCATTCAGTTTTTCGGCCGAAACGCATGGGCGGAGGCGCCGCTGCAACGAGAGACGCCTTCGGACCGCCTTGTCCTTGTTAATCGTCGGTTTCGAGCCCGGGATCGACAGGCATTGTGTGCACGCCGTCGGGCGTGGCGCGGGCGGCCGCGGTGTCCCACATCAGGCGGGGCGAAGGTTTCGGCGGCGAACATGGTCAGCACCACGATAGCGCAGAAGGCAAGGGCGCCGACGCCGGGCTGGATCGTGATCACCGCGCCGAAGGTGACGAGCGCGCCGAGCAGCAATGCCATAAATACGCCGATCATCGGCTAGCGACCGATAAAGCGCACGGTGCACCCACCGGCCCTGGAGCGATCTGCGGCAAATTGACACGCTGCCAGCGTCGACATAGGCTGCGCTTCCCGGCACCGCGACATCCCGCGGAGGTGGAGGAACGCATGTCTCGTTTTGTTCGGCAAACGATGGCAGCGGCAGCGGTCTTGCTCGCCTCGGTACTGACCATCGGCACGTCGCACGCGACCCTGATCCAGGTCGCCAGCCGCAGCGCCCTCGGCGCCAATCTCGAAATCAATTGGAACATCTTCGGCCCCGCAGGGACAAGCTTGAGCTGCTTCTGCTCGGCGCAAACCGGCGGCTTCACCGTTTCGCTCAACAGCTCGTCGGGGACAGTCAACCGTTCTGACGAAGGGGTGCCGCCTTACAAGGGAAATTTCGCGCTCGGCGACGCTCTCGTATCGCAGCCGTTCATCAGCGACGAGATGACCGTCGGATTCACCAACAACCCGGTTGCCGCCGTCGGCACGCAGATCCAGCCGCTGGATTTCTTCGGCACGTTCACCGGCTTCATGACTGTGCTGATCGACGACGGTAGCAATAAGACATTCAGTGTAACGGGCGACTCGACCGCTGCCGAGGATAACTCTGCGCCGTTTCTCGGCGTCGTCTCGTCCAGCGCTGACATCATCGGCTTGCAATTCTACGCCGATATCGGCAACCCCAATTTCCCCGCAGCCGGCAATGTCGCGATCAACCAGCTCGATGTCAGGGCGGTGCCGGAGCCCAGCGCGGCACTGATCCTTGCGACCGCGGCGCTGTTGTGCTGCGCCGGGCTGCATCTGCGGAATCGCGCCACCGCACCGGATGAGGCCGCATAGCAAGCCGAGTCGCTGGCAGGTCGCTCGGCGGCGTGGTGCCACAACGGAGCGGGACGACGGCGCAGTGCGTCCGGTGAAACTCCGTCTCCGTTGACAGCGCGGCGTTCCGCGCGTTTTGACCGGATGAGCCCGATCGCCTTCGACACGCTCAAGCTGGCCCAGCGGCTGGAGGCAGCGGGATTGCCGCCGAAGCAGGCGCAGGACGTCGCGGCCGCACTCTCCGAAACGATCGGCGACGCCGTCGTCACCCGCGAATACCTCGATCTGCGCCTCGGCGAACTGCGTTCCGCACTCGATCTGCGTCTCGGCGAAATCCGCGGGGCGATGGCCACAAAGGTCGAGCTCGCCGAAGCCAAGGGGGAAATCCTGAAATGGATGTTCGGCGCTGTCGGTGTGCAGACTCTCGCGATCCTCGGCGGCGTCGCGGCATTGTTTCGGCTGCTCGGATGAGCCCGTCCAAGCCTACCCCGTGACCAGCGCCTTCAACCTGTAAAGGAGGTCGAGGGCGTCGCGCGGGGTGAGCTCGTCCGGGCGGGTGTCGCGCAGGAGTGCCTCGGCGGCGGATTCGGGCGGCGGCGCGGGGTCGGCGCGGCGCAGGGCGGCGCTGAACAATGGCAGATCATCGGCGAGCCGGGCGAGGGCGCCGCCCTGCTCGCCTTTTTCGAGGATTTCGAGCACTTCCTCGGCGCGGGCGGTGACGGTTGTCGGCAGGCCGGCGAGCCGGGCGACGTGGATGCCGTAGGAGCGGTCGGCGGCGCCGGGGCCGACCTCGTGCAGAAAGACCACATCGCCCTTCCATTCCTTGACCCGCATCGTGTGGCAGGCGAGGGCCGGGAGCTTGGCGGCCAAGGCGGTCAATTCGTGGTAGTGGGTGGCGAACAGGGCGCGGCAGCGATTGACCGCGTGCAAATGTTCGAGCGCGGCCCAGGCGATCGACAGCCCGTCATAGGTCGCGGTGCCGCGGCCGATTTCGTCGAGGATGACAAAGGCGTTCGGCCCCGCCTGGTTCAGGATCGCCGCGGTCTCGACCATCTCGACCATAAAGGTCGAGCGCCCGCGCGCGAGGTCGTCGGCGGCGCCGACCCGGCTGAACAGCCGGTCGACGATGCCGATCCGGGCCGCGCCGGCCGGCACAAAGGACCCGATCTGCGCCAGGATCGCGATCAGCGCGTTCTGCCGCAGAAACGTGCTCTTGCCGGCCATGTTGGGGCCGGTGACGAGCCAGATCCGCTCCTCGGCCAGGACGCAGTCGTTGGCGACAAAGCTGCCGCCATCGCCCGAGGCGGCGAGACCCGCCTCGACCATCGGATGGCGCCCGCCGCGGATCTCGAACGCGGTTCCCGCTTCGACCGCGGGCCGTACCCAGCCGCCCTCGGCCGCGCGTTCGGCCAGCGCCGCCGCGAGATCGAGGACGGCCAATGCCGCGGCCGCTCCGGCAATCTCGGCGCGCCGGGCCATGACCTCGCCGACGAGGTCGTCGTAGAGGTGCTGCTCCAGCGCGAGCGCGCGTTCGGCGGCCTGCGCGATCCTGGTTTCGAGGTCGGCCAGCTCGACCGTCGTGTAGCGCTGAGCGCCGGCCATGGTCTGGCGGTGGATGAACTCCGGCCGGAGCTTCCCCGCATGGCTCGCCGACACCTCGACGTAATAGCCGATCACGTTGTTATGGCGGATCTTGAGGGCGGCGATTGCGGTCTCGGCGGCGTAGCGCGCCTGGAGCGCGGCGATCGTGCGGCGGCTCTCGTCGCGCAGCCGGCGCCACGCGTCGAGCTCGTCCGAATAGCCGGCGGCGATAAAGCCGCCGTCGCGGGCGAAGAGCGGCAATTCGTCGGCCAGCGCCCGGCCCAGCCGATCGACCAGCACGCCATGCTGGCCTAGCCCGCAGCGGGCCGCGGCGAGAAGCTCGGGCAGCGGCACCAGGCCCGGCTCGGCCAACGTGTGGCGCAACGAACCGGTCTCCCCCAGGGACTGACGCATTGCCGCCAGATCGCGCGGACCGCCGCGGCCGAGGCTCAACCGGGTCAAGGCGCGCTCGAGGTCCGGGCAATGCCGCAGCACTTCGCGCAGCGCCATGCGCTGATCGGCGCAATGGCTGAAATATTCGACCGCGTCGAGGCGGGCGGCGATCGCCGCCGGCAGGGTCAAGGGTGCGGCCAGATGGTCGGCCAGCAGCCGCGCGCCAGCCGCAGTGACGGTGCGGTCGATCGTCGTCAGCAGGCTGCCGCGGCGCTCGCCCGCCGCATTGGCGACCAGTTCGAGATTGCGCCGGGTCGCCGCGTCGATCTGCATGACCGAGCCCGGCATCACCCGGCGCGGCGGTTCGAGGTATGGCGCCCGGCCCTGCTGGGTCAGGCCGACGTAATCGACGAGCGCGCCGGCGGCGGCGATCTCGGCCCGGCCGAAATTGCCGAACCCGTCGAGTGCTGCGACCCCATAGAAATCCTCGAGCCGCCGGCGGGCCATGCCGCTTTCGAAGCGGGGATTGGGCAGCGGGGTCAGAACCGGCTTCCATTCGGCCAAGAGCTCGTAGAGCGCCGGGCGGGTCAGCATCCGCTCGGGCAGCAGGATCTCGCCGGGTGCCAGGCGGGCGAGGTCGCCCGGCAACGCCGGCTCGCTCGACGGCGCTAACGCAAAGGCCCCGGTCGACAGATCGAGCCAGGCGAGCCCGATCTCGCCGCCGGCCTCGGCGAGGCCCACCAGGTAATTGTGCCGGCGGGCGTCGAGCAGCCCCTCCTCGGTCAAGGTGCCGGCGGTCACGACGCGGACCACCGCCCGGCGCACCGGGCCCTTGACGCCGCGGCGTCTCGCTTCGGCCGCGTCCTCGATCTGGTCGCAGATCGCGACCTTGAACCCGGCGCGGATCAGCCGGGCGAGATAGGTCTCGGCGGTGTGGACCGGCACCCCGCACATCGGGATGTCGGCGCCGTCGTGCCGGCCGCGCTTGGTCAGCGCGATGTCGAGCGCCCCCGCCGCCGCCACCGCGTCGTCAAAGAACAGCTCGAAAAAATCGCCCATCCGGAAAAATAAGAGGCAGCCCGGATTGGCCCGCTTGATCTCGTAGTATTGGATCATGACCGGCGATCCGGCGGAGGCGGGGGCGCCGGCATCGAAGCGGGACGGTTCGGTCATCGGCGTAAAGTCATCGAGCGGGCATCGGCAACGGTGCGAGGAGGCGGACAGCGGCGCTCGTTTGACGGTAGCATGGGCCGGAGGCGAGCACGAACCCAAGGCGCGCACGAACCGAGGCGAGCACGAAAGAGAGGATCGGCATGGTCGAGGCCCCGGCATCTTTCCCGGTCGTTCGCGAGGCGGTCGCCTCGTTCCCCGATCGGGGCCACTTCCACCGCGCCGTTTCTGGCCTGCTGGCGGCCGGGTTCGCCGCGAGCGATCTCTCGGTGCTGGCCTCGCACGATGCGCTTGCCGCCGCCGGCGAGCCGGGCGGCGCCGAACGATCGATCGTGCCCGCCGGCCTCAGCGACGAGATCAAATACGTAGCGCCACTTACGGTGGCGGGGATTGTCCTGCTGTCGGGCGGCCCGATCGCCGCCGTGGTGGCGGCATTGGTCGGCGCCGGTCTCGGCGGTGCGGCATTGAAGGAGCTGTTCGACGACTACACCGCGCCGCCCCACAGCGATAATTTCCAGGCGGCGCTCGCCGCCGGTGCGGCGCTCCTATGGGTGCGCTGCGACGACCCCGACCGCGAGCTTACCGCCACCCGGATCCTCGAAGAAGCCGGCGGTCAGCACCTCCACATCCACGGCCGCTCGCTCCAACCTGGAGCAGCAGAGGCTGATCCTTAACTCGCCGTTTAATTGAATCGAGCGCCAGGTTCGAGCTTTTGGCACGGCGCAAAGCCGCTCACTGTTCCTCGGTCCAGCGCACAAAGTCCTCGTCGTAGAGTCCGGCCATCGCCGCTTTGTCTCTCACACGATCGGATCGGGCGGCAGCCAGCGCAGGTCGAGCACCTCCTCGATCGCGAACGGGCACTGTTCGGGAAACGCTTGCTCGGACAGCCGCATTTGATATGCCGCCTTCCGGCGAGCCGACGGATAGCAGCGGTCGAGAATTTCCGCAGGAAAAGCCCGCAAGCTCGGGCTGTCTTCGAGCAGAACGGCGATGCCGTCGCGCTGCTCGGCAATCGTCCCGAGCCAACTGGCGGAACGTTTTCCAGGCCGCACCAAGCATTTCAGCAGGTGAATGAGCAGGACGGTCAGGCGGTTCCGTATTTCACGCCGGTCGCTGCGGGCCATGCCTTCGAGCTCCTCGGCGATATTTTCGAGGTCGAGGGCATCGAGCTCGCCGCGCCGGGCATGCCGGGCCTGGTCCTCGAGCCAGGCGACGAAATCGTCCTCGTAATCAGGCGCATTGGCCGGGCGCGTCATCGCAGCCTCCTGGTCCGGTCGCTAGCCGCCGAGATCGAGAGCATAGATTTCCCGCGCCTCGCGAACGCCGCGCAGCCGATGCCGCCCGAGCGGCTTGAGGCCGGCGCAATTCGCCGTCGCCGCCGCGAGCTCGGCCGACACCAGAACAGGGTAGCCCAAAGGTTCGCATAGGGTCTCGATGCGGGCGGCCTCGTTGACCGCCGGGCCGATCACGGTAAAGTCGAGGCGGTCGGCGGCGCCGACATTGCCGTAGAGCACCTCGCCCAGATGGAGCGCCAGATCGACCGCGGCGACCGGCTTGCCGGCGGCGCCTCGAACCTCGTTCAGGCGGTCGACCGCCCGCATCGCCTCGGCCGCGGCATCGAGCGCATGGCCGCAGGTCTCCTCCCGCGTCCCCTCGACGAACGGGAATATCGCCAGCATTCCGTCGCCGATGAATTTGAGCACCTGGCCGCCGTGGGCCCGCAACGCGGCGGTCAAGGTCTCGAAGGCCTCGTCGAGCATTTCGATCACCGCGAGACCCGGGTTCCGGTCGGCGATCGCGGTAAAGCCGCGGATGTCGGCGTACCACAGGACCGCGCGAATGGCCTCCACCGAGCCGCGCGCCACCGCGCCCTGATGAACCCGCTTTCCGGCATCGGCGCCCAGATAGGCCGCCAGCAGACCCGAGGCGATGGTGTGGCCGGCGTCGGCCATCAGCGCCAGGGACGCCGCGGGCAACACCGCGCGCAGCAGCACGATGTGGTCGTCGTCGAAGCCCTCGGGTCGATCGGTGGTGAACGAGATGCCCACTCCGGAGCCGCGCGAAGCGTCGCCTTGCGCGCCGAACATCACCAGATGGGCGAAATAGTCGGTGCCGCCGGCAGCCGAAACGCCTCTGAGGACCGGGAAGTCGAGTTGCGCCTCGGGTCCCGCCAAGCGGCGCCGCAGGCTCGGCCAAGGCGGCGTTCCGTCCGCCCTCGCTGCTTCCTGGCTCACCAGCCAGGCGAAAGGGCTCTCCAGCCAGTTCTGCTCGTATTCACTGCCGCGTTCGTATTGCTCGGGCTGAATGGTGTTGAGGTCGCGGCGCCAGGTGTAGCCATAGCCACCCCATTGCGGATGCAGGGTGCGCATCCCGGCAAAGGCGCGCCACAGCGGAACGCCGGCCTCGACGAGGCGGCGGCACAGACCGTCCATGACGAGGTCTGCGGTGACGCCGCGCAGGCCTTGGCCTACCGCCCAGACGTGCAGCGCGATGATTTGCCGGCCGAGCACGCCGTCAAAACTCGACGGGCGTGGCGGCGGTGCGTCGCTGACCAAAGGCCGGCCCCCAGGTATTGGATCCAGCTCTTAAGTATGGAGCAGGGGCATCATCTGCAAACAGCTTTCGCCGGCCGTCTCGATTTCGTCGCCGCAGGATGCTAAGCCCTGTCGACCGCAAACCGGAGGCCAAGCGTGCTCGATCGTATTCTGTTGACCAATGACGACGGCATCGATGCGCCCGGACTCGATGTGCTGGCCGGCATTGCCGCCCCGCTCGCCCGCGAGGTGTGGATCGTGGCGCCCGAGCACGACCAGAGCGGGGTCTCGCACGCGGTCAGCCTGCACCACCCGATCCGCCTCAGCGAGCGCGGGAAGCGGCGTTGGGGCGTCACCGGCTCGCCCGGCGACTGCGTGGTGATGGCGCTGAGCCATCTGATGCGGGGCACGCCGCCGCAGCTGCTGCTGTGCGGGGTCAACCGCGGCGCCAATCTCGGCATCGAGACGGTATTTTCCGGCACGGTCGGCGGGGCGATGACCGGGATGATGCTGGGGATTCCCTCGATCGCGCTGAGCCAAGCCTGGAGCGACCGCGCCCGGGTCCGCTGGGACACCGCGGCGGCGCTCGGCCCGCAGATCGTGCGCCGGCTGTGCGAGATCGGCTGGGGCATCTCCACCTGCCTCAGCGTCAACTTTCCCGATCTCCCGGCCGACGAGGCCGGGCCGCTGACCCTGGCTCGCCAGGGTGCGGGCAGCGTCGAGGGGATGGACGTCGAGGCGCGGATCGATCCGCGCGGGCTCACCTATTATTGGGTCAAGTTTCGCCGCGGCGAGCGCGACCAGGGTCGCGAAAGCGATATCGAAGCGCTGAACGCCGGCCGCATCGTCGTCACGCCGCTGCGCTATGACCGCACCGACGAGGAGGCTTATGCACTTTTGGCGCGATCCTTGCCACAGCGCGAGGGCGAATGACACCTTCGCCGGCGCTGGGTCAGGGGCGGCCGAGAAAGATCAGGTGCGAGGCGTAGGACAGCCAGACCCGGTGCGCGCGCAGAAAGTCGGCGCCGAGCACGAGATCGGCGTCCTGCAGCCCGAGCGGGGCGACCATG
>Ga0210394_10008109_pt1 | contig 10899 bp, 11 predicted proteins | sample IncBWC12MmetaG_FD_160121 | JGI IMG/M metagenome (GOLD analysis project Ga0210394, IMG submission 160121) | Forest soil microbial communities from Barre Woods Harvard Forest LTER site, Petersham, Massachusetts, United States - Inc-BW-C-12-M | ecosystem: Environmental > Terrestrial > Soil >... | reverse complement strand
TTGAGCAAGGAAGTTTACCGGGTGTAAAAGCAATTGAAGGATAGTTTCTTAGTTCGCTATCCTATCTTTATTTTTCTATAGAAAATACTTTTTGCTATTTTAGTTGTTAGATAGTCTATCTATCACCATAACCTATGACAATTAACGAAGAAAACATTCCTTACACTTTCAAAGAAAAATTTTTTGACTCTCCGTTAATGTTGGTTGTTTTAATCCCAATTGCTATAGCTACACTTCTTCTACTCCCTTTTTTACTTGCACTAGGGTTAGTGTATGAAAATGTACTCGAAAAACTTTATTACAAATTGACTGGGAAACAAAGAAAAACATTTATACCTAAAAACCCATATTCTGGTCTTTCAATCGATGTTGATTTTCAATATATTTATTTGATTGACAATTATATTAATAATCTAATAGAAAAATATAATTTGTCAGAGGATGATTTTCGTGACATGGAAATTGGGAAAATAGAAACTATCCCATCCATTGATAATTTATCTAATAGATATTTTGACCACAACACAATAGTTTTCCAAGATAAATTATTTGTGCAAGAAGTTAAACTGCCGGACTTTAATACAAGTCTAGGTTATATTGATTGTAAAAATTTAACCTATCATACAATTACTGATTTTGACTATTACCCTCGTATATCATTTAATAACACAAATAATGCTTTGGATATAATTATACGTCTAAGGGAGGCAAAAAAACTAATTAGAATAACTTAACATCACTTTCTCCTTTCGGTCGAAATGACAACGTAAAATTACTTCTTAGCGTCAGCTAAAAACTGTGCCAAACCACTTGTAGTTAAAGGGTGGTTTAATAAAGCTGTAATAGCACTTAACGGACAAGTGGCCACATCAGCTCCTAATTTAGCGCACTCAATAATGTGCATTGGGTGACGAACAGATGCCGCTAAAATTTGTGTTTCGTAACCGTAGTTATCATAAATCAATCTGATATCATCAATTAACGCAAGTCCATCGGTGCTAACATCATCTAAACGCCCAATAAACGGCGACACATAAGTTGCACCTGCTTTAGCCGCTAATAAAGCTTGCCCGGCAGAGAAAACCAAGGTGCAATTTGTTTTAATGCCTTTTTCGGTAAAATATTTAATGGCTTTAACGCCTTCTTTAATCATCGGTATTTTTACCACAATGCGTTCGTGCAGGGCAGCTAAAGCTTCGCCTTCGGCAACCATGCCGTCAAAATCGGTAGCAATAACCTCAGCACTTACATCGCCTGTAACAATGTTACAAATATCTACGTAGTGTTTTAAAATATTGTTTTGCCCTTTAATGCCCTCTTTAGCCATTAGTGATGGGTTTGTGGTTACGCCATCCAGTACGCCCATGTCTTGCGCTTCTTTAATTTGAGCCAAGTTTGCTGTATCAATAAAAAATTTCATAAATCTGTATTTTAAGTTTTGGTAAAAGTAATTTTTAATTTTTTTCTACCACATTTAAAATTCAACAACTTATTAAGGGTTTTCCGCGCAATCATTTCTTTAAGCAATAACATTAAACTTTACTAAAATTGATTTTTACAATGCTAATATCATTATTAAAAAAATTAATAGAGATAGAATACTCCCAAACCAAACCGCTTTTGCGGGAGTTTGGTTTGGTTTTCTTTCCTCTCCTTTTCTTTCATTTTCTTTTTTTTCCTTTCCTTTCTTTGTGTAGTTATTGTAGGTTTTGCCGGGGTTTACTGGGTGATAAACCTTATTGTTTATGCAATTAACTTAATTTGTTTGGGAATTAATTTATCAATGCCTTTGCGGCGGGCATTTTTGCAAATAAAAATATAGCGCTCTTGTATGCTGGCAGATGTAATAATCCCACGGCTTAGCAGTTCTTTATCAAATAGACCCACATAAGCGCAGTATTTTATAATCTCCTGTACAAGAGTTTCTTTTACGTTTAAGTACTCGGTTACATTAAAGCGGGCTACGTCATCCCACTCTAAATAACAACCTTCATCGCCATATATTTGGCAAAGTACATAATCGTACACGGCAAGCCCCGCAACACCATACGAATGTTTAAGACGTTTTATTTTAGTGTTTTGGTAACGGTTAGCATCTATATTAAAATAGATTAGACCTGTACGCAGAGGACGTGCCATATTTAGTAATTTCTTCTACAAAACTACTTCGCATGGATTTTATATAGTGTACTTTGCGGTATGTTTTTGTTTTAAAAATCAATGGATATTTTACCATCTGCGGTACAATATATAAGTGTCGATTTTTTAATATTTCCTACGCCTATCAATATATATTTACATTCCTTTTCACTATAGTCAATATATTTATTCATGCCATAAGTCGTTCCATTTTCATCTTCAAACGTCCCTTCTGCTCCCATATAAAACACCGGTTGCAAATCTGCAACTCCTTTTTGCCCATTTAAAGCATATTCTATTGTCGAATAATTAATGCGTTTAACTTTCAAACTGTAATTTTTGCCATCCTTCTTCGCTTTATATGAGACAACCGAATTAAGTGGTAAATCCGTAGGTATAATTATACATCCTTTGCGGTCATCGTTAATTATAATTGTGTCTCCAATTAAAGAAACCGATTTATAAAAACCATGTCGTCCTTTGAATTCTTTTAAAAAATTAGGAGAATAATTTGAAGAGTCCCTAATAAAGAAAATGGTAGGGGTTGACTCCTTTGCCTCAACAGCTGCTTCTTTTATTAAAGTGTCATAACTTTTTTTAGCCTCTACTTTTCTTTCTTGGGTTATTTGTTCTTTATTAGTAATTGTTTCATTACTGCAAGAAATTAAAATTGCCAAAAGAAACAGGGTTATAATTTTTTTCACTTTAAACTTCTTAAGTTTATTACATAATATATTCTACCTCAAAATCTTCCTTACAAAAGCAACCGTAAAATAACTCATTAAAAACACACCTGTAAAGCCTTCAAAGGCAGCAAATGGCTTTAGGTAGCCTTCGGCAAAATAATCGCCATAGCCTATGGTAAAAAAGGTTATAGCACTATAGTAAACGCAGTTACCAAAACTATGTATGTGCTGTAATTCGGGTGGTAATGTGGTGGCAACTGTTCCAAAATTGGGGAAATATTCAGTAATAAAATAGTAAATAAAACTAAAGCCCGTAAAGGCCAAAAACATGTTCGATAAAACTCGTATTGGGTCGGTAGCATAACGTCCTACATAATCAAATACATATTTTTGAAAATAAAAATTAGGATAAGCCCACAGGGCATTTTTTTTATCTTTTTCAATAGCGGCGTTTAAGTTTGCTTTAGCCTCGCAACGTTTAAATTCTAAATAAGCAGCATCTTCATCTTCGTACTGCCCATTGTTACGAAAATTCTCTTTCAAAATTCTAAACTGCTCTGCCTTTTGGAAAAGGGTGGTTTCGGTTTGCTGGTAAATTAAATCATATACATTGTTAGCACGCCAATCAATAAACATACGCCCTAAAATGCGCATGCCCGATATATCAAAAACCGAAATAACTACTTTTTCATCTTCGGGTTTTACATCTAAAATATCGCGCACAATGGTGTTGCTTAAACCAACCGTGCGGCAGGTGTTAAAACGCAAATCAATATAGCAATTAAGCGCGCAACCCTTAAACGAAATATCGGTTACGGTAGCTTTATTAAAGTTTACCGAACCTGTACCAAACTCAGTTAAATCAAACTGAGCTTCACCTTTGGCAAAATCGGCTTGGGTAAATAATTTTTCGCCATGTCCAAATCGTGCACTTCTAAAAGATACTTTACCATCGCCAAACTCAGCCCCATCAAAAGATACATCGCCATCGTTAAACTCAACACGTCTGAAATCTATTTTACCGCCGCCAAATTCTACGTTTTTAAAATCTTTTTTTCCTTTACCAAAGGCAGCTTTTTCAAAACTTAAATCGCCGCTGGCAAATTTGGCAAACTTAAAATCTACAGTACCGTCGCCAAAGTAGGTGTTTCTAAAATCAACATTACCATTGCTAAAATTACAATCAACAAACGACAGGTTACCTGTACCAAAGTTGGTGTTGTTAAACACAACCAAACCATCGCCAAATTTTACACTCTGAAAATTGGTGCTTCCGCTACCGAATTTTGTTTTTTTAAAACTTACATCGCCATTACAAAAAACCGAATTGCTAAAATTAGTGGTTCCGTTTCCAAAAATAGCCGAATCAAAAACTACTTTATCGCCTTCAAAATTTGTGTAGGTAAAATCATTTACAATGTCGCAATCAAAAAAAGCCTTTTTGGCCGAGAAATTTTTTAGCGTAATAAGCACACTATCATCAAAGCCTTTATCAACCCTGTAATCGGTTAAAGAGAAATTATATACATAAGCCCCGTTAAGGTTCATGTCTTCGCCCTTATTTATTTTTTCAAATATTTCTTCTTTCGTAATTACGCCATACTTAAATACAACCACTTTTTTATCGCTTTCGTCAAAAAAGCTTACAATAGCCGTTTTAGAAAAGCTGCGCATGGGCTTATCCTCAATGTCAACTTTATATCTTAATAAATGATGTTCGTGTAAGGGTGAGTCAAGCATAATTTTTACTTATTTTAGATGCCAATTATAAAAACGAATTTACTAATTCTTACTTTAAATGAAAATATTAATTACAGGCAGCAACGGATTATTAGGTCAAAAACTAGTATATAAACTGCGTAACCAAGCCAATGTAAGCCTTATTGCAACGGCTCGCGGCGAAAACAGGTTGTTGAAAACAGACGGTTATTTGTATGACCAAATGGATATTACAAATGAAACAGAGGTGCATAATATTTTAACAAAACACATGCCCGATGCCGTTATACACACTGCTGCCATGACAAACGTAGATGCTTGTGAAACCGATAAAGAAGGGGCAGTAGCCATGAACACAAGTGCCGTACGTTATATTGTTGATGCCTTGCAAAACCTTCAGCAAAAAAATGCAGGTTACAAGCCACAGTTGGTGCACCTATCTACCGATTTTATTTTTGACGGAACACATGGTCCGCTTACTGAAGAAGAAAAACCAAACCCGCTTAGTTTTTATGCCGAGACTAAACTAGATGCCGAAAAAATTATACAAAGCAGTAAGCTACATTGGGCAATTGCACGAACGGTTTTGGTATATGGCATAGTTGATAACATGAGCCGCAGCAATATTGTTTTATGGGCCAAACAAAATTTAGAACAAGGCAAAAAAATTAATGTGGTTGATGACCAGTTTAGAACCCCAACCTTGGCTGAAGATTTAGCTGATGGTTGTATTTTATTGGTACAGAAAAAAGCACAAGGCATTTATAATATTTCGGGTAAAGATTTTTTAAGCATTTTACAACTGGTACACCAGGTAGCCGATTATTATGGATTGGATAAATCCTTAATCACTCCCTCAAAATCAGCCGATATAAAACAGCCTGCCAAACGCCCGCCTATTACAGGTTTTATACTTGATAAGGCTAAAAAAGATTTAGGTTACAACCCGCACAGCTTTGTAGAGGGCATTAAACTAATGGACGAACAGGTTAAAAAGCAAAGCGTTTAAAGGCTATCTTTGAAGAAGAAATGAACGAGAACTTAAACCCCGAAGAAGAAAATTTATCATCTGCCGAAAAAGAAGCAGAGCGTGCCTTGCGCCCCATTTTGTTTGATGATTTTAACGGACAAGAAAGTGTGGTAGATAATTTACGTGTGTTTGTGCAAGCGGCTAAGCAACGTCAGGAGGCATTAGACCATGTACTTTTGCATGGCCCTCCGGGTTTAGGTAAAACAACATTGGCTCATATTATTTCGCAGGATTTAGGAGTTAGTATAAAAATTACATCGGGCCCCGTACTTGATAAACCGGGCGATTTAGCAGGCTTACTTACTAACCTTGAATCTTACGATGTTTTATTTATAGATGAGATACATCGTTTAAGCCCTGTGGTAGAAGAGTATTTGTACTCTGCTATGGAAGATTACAAAATTGACATTATGCTTGACAGTGGCCCAAGTGCCCGCAGTGTACAAATAAAATTAAACCCCTTTACTTTAGTAGGTGCTACTACACGTAGTGGTTTGCTTACATCACCTTTGCGTGCGCGTTTTGGCATTACATCGCGCTTAAATTATTATACATCAACTGTACTAACCGGCATTGTAAAACGCAGTGCAGGCATTTTACAAATAGAAATTGAACACGAAGCCGCTTTTGAAATTGCTCGTCGTAGCCGTGGTACCCCGCGTATTGCAAATGCATTGTTACGCCGTGTGCGCGATTTTGCACAAATAAAAGGCACGGGAAAAATTGATTTAGAAATTGCCTTATATTCACTTAAAGCACTTAGTGTTGATGCTAATGGTTTAGATGAAATGGACCACCGCATACTAAGTGCCATTATAGAAAAATTTAAAGGAGGCCCTGTGGGCATAACAACTATTAGTACCGCCGTTGGTGAAGAAGCTGGAACCATTGAAGAAGTGTACGAACCTTTTTTAATACAGGAAGGTTATTTACAACGCACCCCACGTGGCAGAGAGGCTACTGAAAAAGCTTACCGACAAATGGGCAAAGTGCAAACAAAAAACAAAGGCACTTTGTTTAATGATGAGTTGTAAGAGTGTTTATTTCAATTTATAAGGAATAAAATTATACATAAAAGATTGATGCAGGTGTTAAGCATAATTATGTGATAACAATGAAGCCTTTAATATTTTTTATAGTCTTTTCAATGACGCTTACAAGTTTCGGCCAAAACAAAAGATCTATGATAGAATTTGCTGACAAGCTCCTCAACGCAAAAATTTCTTCAAAAAACAATCACCAAAAACTTGTCAAGGATATTAAAGATGGCACCGTTAATGATTATTTTCAATTTGTTCATTACACCAATAAAGCGGTCATCATAAAAGAGAATAACTATCCTTCTGAACCCGATAAATATTTAGAGCTAATTCATAAAGATGTTTCCAAATTGCTGCCCGAACTTTCTTTTAGCGATTTCACATTTCAAATAAAGTTTGATAGCACAAATTCATTCAACGATAGTGAATTTTATAATTTTGTAGTGTCCTTAAAATGCAACGGTAAAATCTATCGACAAACAAGTAGTTATCATCTTTATACCCCAAGCAAAAATCAATATATTGGCAATAAAATCGACCAGCAAGAATTTTATAAAATATTCAATAAAATTTTAGCCGATAACCAATCTATTTACCGCCTGCACGTTGTAAAATCAACTCCAAACAATGTTGTAGACTGGACACAATTTGGCATTATAGCACTTACCAAAGAACAGGCTGATATGATTCATAATGACGGTTACGGCATTGGATTTTGGACTAGTTTTGAAAGTTTTAAAAACGCTTTAACTTCCAAAAAAATAGATAATGCAATTGCTGCATTTCAAAAACTTGGTTTGCTTTCACATTTAACAGATATTCAAATAAATATTGCTACTGAAAAAGTTAAACAACAAGATAATAAAAACTTAAATGATGTATTGCTGTCTTTTCCACAAACCATTTATTTTTTTGATACTGAAATGGCAAATCTAGAAGACCCTTATAAAGAATTTTTAAATGAATTATCTATTATCACACATGGCTTATTCAAACCCTACAATATAACTGACAACTTCGCTACACCAGTAAATAAAAAGGCGACCGTTGCATTTTCACTAAATGAAAAGAAATATTCAAAAGATTTACAAATTGACAACGATTGGATTGACACAAGTTTTTTAGACTTAGTAAAACAAGCTGTATCAGAAAACAAATTAATTGGGCAGTTTTATGAACTTTACACTAATGGACAAGAAGGAAGTTTAATTTTTTTAACAACAGAGCAGTATCAATATTTAAGAGCAAACAAACTACTATTATTTGCAGACCAATGGCAAACATCGGAAGAATAACTGCCTTACTTCCTCAACTCAAAGTTTTGCCCTAAGTAAACGCGGCGCACTTGTTCATCATTCGCTAAATCATCAGCGCTACCTTGTTTTATAACGCTTCCTTCAAAAAGCAAATAAGCTCTATCAGTTATTGATAGTGTTTCGTGTACGTTATGGTCGGTAATTAAAATGCCAATATTTTTTTCTTTTAGTTTTTTAACTACAGTTTGTATGTCTTCAACCGCAATAGGGTCAACACCAGCAAAGGGTTCATCCAACAAAATAAATTTTGGGTTGGTAGCCAGGCAACGTGCAATCTCCGTACGTCTGCGTTCACCACCCGATAACTGGTCGCCTAAATTTTTACGCACATGCCCTAAATTAAATTCTGAAATAAGTGATTCCAGTTTTTCTACTTGTTCTTCTTTAGTCAGCTTGGTCATTTCAAGCACCGCACGTATATTATCTTCAATGCTTAATTTACGAAACACCGATGCTTCCTGGGGAAGATACCCAATGCCCATTTGTGAGCGTTTGTACATGGGTAGGTTAGTAATTTCTACATCATCCAAAAAAATACGGCCTGCATTGGGTTTTATCATCCCCACAATCATGTAAAACGAAGTTGTTTTACCCGCACCATTAGGCCCCAGTAAACCAACAATTTCTCCTTGTTTTACTTCAACACTAACCTCGTTAGCAACCGTACGACTTTTATATCGCTTTGTTATTTTTTCTGAACGTAGAATCATCGAGTTCTTAAACCTTAGCTAAGGCTCCTTTTAAAAAATCAATAACTTTTACTTCGGTTGGGTCTATGTTTTTTAAATCAGCTAAGTAGCAACTTACCCAATCCGTTAAATGAATTAAATACAATGCTTGCACCAAAGGCGAGTTTCCTTCGGCAACAATATCAAAAACAGTATCGGTATATTTTGAAAAAATTTCTTTGTTTATTTCTAAACGTGTTACGTTTCTTTCATAATCATAACTGGTGCGTAAAACACAAACGGCTAAATTTTTGTTGCCACCTGCCCAACCAACTAATTCGTTGTGGTTCATTTCGGGTATAACGTGGTGCCAGCAAAGCATTTTACTATTCTCGTTTATTTGCTGACGGAAACGTACAGCCAAACCTTCTGTATTGCCTAATGAATAAATTACTGGTATTTTATTGTGCAATTTATCGGCAAAAGTTTTTGCTTTTTGTTTAATGTCTGCTTCTTTCTCTATCAATAAAGCAATAGCTGCTTCCACTTCTTTTTTATAATGAAGGTTTGCAATTTGTTTTGCTTCAAACACATGTAACAATTGTACTAAAGAGTATCCGATGCAAGAGCGAGGGGGAAACCCACCCGGAATAACAATTAAATCATATTTATGTTGCTCGGCAATTTCCTTCACTTTTCCGCCACTGGTTATGCAAACAAACTGCGCCTTTTTTTGCATGGCTTGTTGCATGGCACTAATAGTTTCTTCGGTGTTGCCCGAGTAGGAGCAAACAATAACCAAGGTGTTTTCGCTTACAAAACCAGGTATAAAATAATCTTTACTAATAGTAACCGGTACTGTTGCAATTTTTATTGCTAACTCGGCTACGTTAGTTCCTCCAATGCCAGAGCCACCTAAACCGGTAATTAAAATATTATCTATTTTTTTTGGTGCCGAAATTTTTGCAGCCTGCGCAATGTTTAATGCCTCTTGTAATTGTTTCGGAAAATTCGCTACTAAGTCTTTCATGCTGTGGTTTGTTGCTGTGGTTTGTTTAATCTCTAAAAGATGTTTGTTTACTAATTGGGTTTGATTTTAAGGGGTTTGCACTTCCCTCTTTATATGCTTTTCTACTTCTATAAATATCAATTGCCATGTATAATGCTTTACGGAAAGAACTTCCATCAGCTATATTTTTTCCGGCAATGTCATAAGCTGTACCATGGTCGGGCGATGTGCGCACAACCGGTAAACCTGTTGTAAAGTTTACACCATTGTTAAACGATAAAGCTTTAAACGGAATTAATCCTTGGTCGTGATACATAGCAAGTACCGCATCAAATTTTTTGTAAGTCTCCGCTCCAAAAAATCCATCCGCAGGATATGGGCCATAAACCATAATTTCTTCTTTCAATCTATTAATGGCTGGTCTAATAACTGTATCGTCTTCATTGCCTATAACACCACCATCGCCGGCGTGCGGGTTAAGCGCTAAAACGGCAATGCGCGGTTTTTGAATTCCGAAATCTGTTTTCAGTGTTTTATTCAGGTGAATAATTTTATCGGCTACTTTCTCTTCGGTAATAAGTGATGTTACTTGTTGCAAAGGCACATGCCCGGTGACTAAACCAACGCGCAAATCATCGCTACACATAAGCATCATAGCTCCTTTTTCAAATCCGAAATAAGACGCTAAAAATTCACTATGCCCCGGAAATTTAAAAGTTTCTGATTGTATATTTTTTTTATTAATAGGCGCTGTTACCAACACATCAACAATGCCTTGCTTAGCAGCCTCAGCAGCTTTTTGCAAAGAGATGAGAGAATATTTTCCGCCTTCTTTGGTAGATTTTCCAATATCAAAAGGCACCTCTTCTTCGTAGCAAACAACTACGTTTAATTTTTTAGGTACAATTTGTTTTACATCGCGTACGGCATTAAAATTTAATTCATCCATGCCAATTACTTTACGGTAGTAAGCAACTGTTTTTTGTGAACTAAATAACACAGGGGTACAAATATCAAGCAATTCAGGCTCAGCAAATGTTTTTAAAATTATTTCTAATCCAACGCCATTTATATCGCCTTGCGTAATGCCAACTCTTATTTTTTCTTCGCTCATAATTTTAATACAGAATTAGTACATGCCCACTAACAAGTTAATGTCTTTGTAAGGCAAATTAAATGACTCGGCTAAGTACTGGTTGGTTAACACACCATTATAAAAATATACGCCGTTACGCAAGCCGGTATCTTTACGAATAAGACTTTCAAAACCACCTTCTTCGCTTAAGGCTAAA
>Ga0210394_10008108_pt1 | contig 10899 bp, 9 predicted proteins | sample IncBWC12MmetaG_FD_160121 | JGI IMG/M metagenome (GOLD analysis project Ga0210394, IMG submission 160121) | Forest soil microbial communities from Barre Woods Harvard Forest LTER site, Petersham, Massachusetts, United States - Inc-BW-C-12-M | ecosystem: Environmental > Terrestrial > Soil >... | reverse complement strand
TCTGGATTCTTCCTCACGTACTAATACGCTAGGATATTAGCTCCAAAAAAAAGAATCCGCAAACTATTCACTTCAATGTCGCGCACCCAATGGTGTCGATGGTGGCGGCGGTCCGCCAGATGAGGAAACAAATTACCAGCCCAATTCGTGAAATGGATGGCGATTGAAGGTTTTTCGTTTTTCGCATCGCCGCCCGGTCACAGTCGCGAATTCATAACTCTATTTCAAATTTGTACCTCGTTCCCGTCAGCGCACGTCATCGCTCGCCATTCCGGTATGAGCGGCAGCTGCTGGTTTGTCCGATGGCGCCGACAGCCGCCCAAAACTCACAAACTAAGTGCCGCTAGAACTGCCATCGCACACTCGGCAACACTCGACCGTTGCCGCGGCGTTATAACATCGGAGATGGTCGCTAGCCTTGACGAGAATGAAGGCCGCATCGCCTGCCTGTCACGCAGGAGGTCGCGGGTTCGCGTCCCGTCACTCCGCCAATTCCGCCACATTCCCGAACAGTCCATGCTTGGCGGACAGCTTTTTCCCTGTCCGAGCCCAGCAATTCCAAAGTTTTCGCTTCTTGTGCTTGCCGTTCCCATTATACTGTACTAGGGTATATTATATGGGAGGACAGAGCGAATGGCGCATACGACGAAGGACAAAGCGAAACTGTTAAGTCGTGTTCGGCGGATTCGGGGACAGGTGGAAGCCATTGAGCGAGCGCTCGATGGTGACCAGGAATGCTCCAGCGTGCTCCAGTTGATGGCAGCTTGCCGCGGTGCCTTGAACGGCCTGATGGCGGAAGTGCTGGAGGGCCATATCCGATTCCACGTCCTCGATCCGAAATCTGGCAAGAACACTCCACAGGTGGAAGCGGCCGAAGAACTCATCGACGTTGTACGGACCTACCTAAAGTAGTGGCGCAAAAGCTTAGGATTTTGCAGAAATGGTGACTCCATCATGACCCCAGCGGAATTGAAACAAGCCGAAGCTGTAGGGAATGCCGAAGAAGCCGAAAAGCTCCCCTTAGATCGCGCCGACCATGAAGACACTCACGACCACGAGCATGCGCTGAATTGGCGGGAGATCAACCGCGTCCTGTTCGTGGCTGCGGCGGCAGCGGCCATCTGGTTTCTAGGTGGCGCACGGAATCCCTACGTAATTGGTATCGGCGTAATCTGTGCCATCGTTGGTGGTTTCCCGATCTTCCATGAAGCCTACGAGAACATCGTTCAGCGCCGCATGACGATGGAACTTTCCATGGCTATCGCCATTGTGGCCGCCCTGGCGATCCGTGAAATCTTCACGGCCCTCGTCATCACCCTATTCGTTCTGGTTGCCGAAATTCTCGAAGGGCTCACGGTAGGGCGCGGGCGCACCGCAATCCGTCATTTGGTCGGTCTTTTGCCCACGACCGCCACGGTGCGCAGAAACGAATCCTGGCAAGACGTTGAGACGAAGGAAATCGCTGTTGGCGAAGTCGTTCTCGTGAAGCCTGGAGCTCGAATTCCGGTGGATGGCCTTGTTGCCGGTGGCCACTCTTTCGTCGATCAGGCAACGATCACGGGCGAATCGATGCCTGCGGAGAAGAGCAAGGGAGCGTCGGTGTACGCCGGAACGATCAATCAATCCGGTGCGCTCGAAATCCGCGTAGACCGAATGGGGCGTGACACGACATTCGGCAAGATCATTGACGCGGTGGAGCGAGCAGAAAAATCGCGTGCTCCTATCCAAGGAATTGCGGACCGTCTTGCGGGCTATTTGGTTTACTTTGCACTCGGAGCCGCTGCCCTTACATTTTTGATCACTCACAATGTGCGCTCGACTATTTCCGTGGTCATCGTGGCTGGTGCCTGTGGCATTGCCGCGGGAACACCGTTGTCAATTCTTGGTGGGATTGGACGCTCCGCGCAACGCGGCTCGATCATCAAGGGCGGCCTTTACTTGGAATCGCTCGCGACCATCGATACGATTCTTCTCGACAAAACGGGAACTCTGACTTACGGCACCCCTGCAGTAGGCGATGTTCGTCCCGTGGACGGAGTTACGGTTGCTTCCCTACTGCAAGCGGCGGTGACCGCGGAATCGCGGTCCGAGCATCCAGTCGCGAAGGCCATTCTGAAGAAGGCGTCAAACCTGGGAATCTCCGGTGAAGAGCCCGAAAAATTCGATTACAGGCCAGGGAAAGGAATCGTTGCGGTTTGTCGCGGCACGGAAATCATCGTAGGCAATCGGCTCTTTCTCGAGGGACACAGGATCGCACTCCCCACCAACGCAGTCTCGGAGACAGATTCGGAGATTTTTGTAGCGCAAGAAGGCAAGTTCCTCGGAACTCTGGTCGTCGCCGATACGCTTCGGCCCGAAGCAACGAAGGCGATACAAGATCTCAAATCGATGGGATTGAAGACGGTCCTTCTCACGGGGGATTCCAGGGCTGTGGCTGAAAACATCGGAGGAAAACTGGGCGTGGATGAGATTTGTGCTGAACTTTTGCCGGAGGACAAGCTTGCATTCGTTAGCCGGCTCACGGCGGCGCGGCACAACGTCGTTATGGTGGGTGACGGAGTCAATGACGCTCCTGCTCTGATGAAGGCCACCGTCGGCGTCGCGATGGGCGCTAGTACCGACGTTGCGCGAGAGAGTGCAAACGTCGTTCTCATTGGCAATGATCTCTCAAAACTCGTCGAAACTCTCGCGATCGCACGGCGCTGCCGCCGCACGATCATGCAGAACTTTGTTGGAACGCTCGTCGTTGACAGCATCGGCGTCGGCTTGGCCGCCTTTGGATTTCTAAATCCTCTTTTGGCGGCTTTTATCCACGTTTCCTCGGAAATGACTTTCATCCTGAACTCCGCCCGGTTGCTTCCGCCAGTCTCTTCGGCGCGGGGTCTGGTGCGCGGACTATTTTCGCAGTCGTCCGCGGTCGCACAGGACTAGGCGAGAATTTATGTCTGCTGACTCGACACATCCCCTAGCAACGAAGCGGCTCGTTATTGGACATCTCACGGTCTGCCAAGGATGTTGCTGTGGGAACACCGAAAACGGTAGACCTCCAGTTCCTGTGGATTGGCTTAAAAAGGAGTGGCGCGCCAGAGGGTTGTTGAAGCGCGTTCAACTGACAATCAGCGGCTGCCTGGGACCGTGTGATCTGCCCAACGTGGTCACCATTTCGAACGAGAGCGGCACACAGTGGTTGGGGGAAATAACAGAATTCGAGCAATACCGGGATCTCGTCGACTGGGCGACTCGATCCAGGGACGCCGGTGCATTGCTGCCCCTTCCGAAGGAATTTCAACGACACACTCTGCAGCCGTTTCGCAAGTAGTCTGGTCGGCCAAGGCCCGTGTTCCGACTACTTTAGGTAAGTGCGGACAATTTGAATCATGTCCTCGGCGGCTTCCTCGGCAGATTTCGAATTCTTAGGCATATGGTTGATGATGTGGTCTTCCATGAGTTCACCCATCAAGCTGTTGATCGCGCCACGGGCAGCAGCAAGACGACGAAGGATCTCGGAGCATTGTTCATCGCCGTTCAGGGCCTTGAGTACAGACTCGAGCTGGCCGATGACTTTCTTGGTTCGATTTACCAAGTCCAATTTTTCTCTCGAAGTGTGTGACATTTTTCTTGACTATCCTACCCGGCTAGGGTATCAAGGGAGTGCCTACCCAGTAGGGGTAGGGTAGGAGCTAGGGAATAAGTATATATGGAAATGACATCCAAAGAACCTGAGCCTCCAGGTAGTAGCAATCCACCTGGAACTCCGTGATCGGCGAGCATAGCACGACGCATTCCTGAACTCCCGCTCGCTCTCCCGGAACACACAAGACCAGAGCGAGTGGGAAACTCTCCTGTTTCTGCAGAGATCCCCAACTCATAAATTCATTTTAGCCTTGCGGGACCCTTTTCCTGCGCGATGAGGACAGCTGTGTCTCGCCAGAGGAGAGGACTGTGCGCACGCTTCCGGACACCTTCTGGGACTTCGCGACGCGCCCGACCCTATACCAGATCTGGGTTCCGCTGCAAGACGACGGAGGGGTTCACTTGGTTTCGATCTGGATTGATCCAGCACTGACGGCGTTCCAATCGTCCGGGCGAGTGGCAACAGCTGCGAATTCTTTGGAAGGACATGAAAAGGATTCCACGGACCGATTTGATGCAGAAGATTTGAATTCCATTCTTCCGCGCTGCAAGTAGGGACCAGGAACGGGCAGGGGGAAAAATGCTTTGGTATCTATTCGCAATTCGTCTGGTTGTTGCGCTCTTTTTTGGAGCACTGGTCGGCGCGGAACGGCAATGGCGCCAGCGGATGGCCGGCCTGCGTACCAACGCGTTGGTCGCCGCCGGCGCAGCGATGTTCGTCACGCTTTCAGCGCTTGCCGTACATCCAGACAACAGTTTTCGCATTGCTGGGCAGGTTGTCTCGGGCATTGGCTTTCTCGGAGCAGGGGTAATTCTGCGCAACGGGCTGAATATCTCGGGGCTGAATACCGCCGCAACGTTGTGGTGTTCAGCAGCGATCGGAACGCTGGCGGGTTACGGAATGTATGGATCCGCCGCCACCGGCGCGATCGCAGTTCTTGCTGCGAATGTTGGTCTGCGTCCGATTGGGAAAGCCCTCAACCGGGGTACGGCTAGCTCGGATTTGGACGTTACCTACCTGTTCCGGATTATTGCCCGCACCGATCAGGAGGCCCACTTGCGCGCGCTTTTGCTTCATTCCTTGGGCGGGCAACCTCTGCTCCTCAAGTCTCTGAAGAGCGAAGACGTTGAGGGAACGGACAAGGTCGAGGTGCACGCGATTCTGACGAGTACTGGCAGGCAGAACGTGAGCCGCTTGAGCCTAGAGTCCGGCGTGACTGGCGTGAGTTGGGAAATCATCGTCGAGCACGAGTAGGAAAGGAGGAAACGAGTTGGAAAAGCATTTGAGTCATGACGACGAGCCTGGCCCTGGATACAGGAAGCCAAATGTCGTCCGCAAGCGTTGGTTGTTACCGATTCGAGAGTAAACCATCAAGGAGAGAATAATGCATCGCGTAAAAAAGAAGGTCTTGTGTCTGCTAGTTGCAATCCTTGTTGTCGGATGTGCTGTCCAGGCGGAAGTCACGGGGAAGATTACGGGTGTCGTCACCGATCAGTCGGGTTCCTTCGTGATGGGGGCCATCGTAGTCGTCACCAATGCGGCCACTGGAATTAAGCAAACCATCAAGACGGATCAGAACGGCGTATTCACTTTTCCCGTTTTGCCGGTCGGGCAATACCGGATCGATGTGACCTTGGACGGGTTTAAGGATTACACCAGAAGTGGCTTAGTCATCGACATCGATAGCGCCCTGGTTGTGGATGTGACGTTGCAAGTGAAGGAACAGGACCAGTCGATCGTGGTCACGGAAAATCCCGCGCAAGCCGAAACGACGGATACACAACTCGGGCAAGTCCTGGGAACCAAGAAGGTTACGGAGATCCCTCTAAACGGACGCAGCTACACGGACCTGTTTGCTCTGCAAGTTGGCGTGACGCCGGTCACCACGAGCGGCGCGGGAAACAGCACGTCCGGTGGAGGTTTCGGCACGGTTCCTGCCGCAGGCGAGGCCAACACGGGACAGTTTTCGATCAACGGCCAACGCGAAGACGCCAACGGTTTTTCCTTGAACGGGGCAAGCGTGGAGGAAGGCATCGGCCAGCAGGCGGGAATTATTCCGAACCTCGACTCCATTGCTCAGTTTCGCATCCTAACCACCAATGCGGATGCGGAATACGGCAACTACAGCGGCGGATTGATCAATGTTGTGACCAAGACCGGCTCGAATACTTTTCACGGCTCCACGTTTGAGTTCCTGCGCAATACGGATCTGGATGCAAAGAGCTATTTTTCCAGCAAGCGCTCGATCTTTCAGCAGAATCAATACGGCGGAACTCTCGGAGGGCCCATCAAGCGAAATAGACTCTTCTTCTTTGGAGATTACCAGGGACAGCACACGAAGCAGGGCCAGGATACGGGCCAAGTGGCTGTGCCTTCGCTTGCCAATCGGACGGGCAACTTCTCCGATCTAATCACGCCAAGCAATCAGAATCCGCTGCCGGGCGCCGTCAACGGTAATTTCCTGGCGCAGACGCTAACCCAACGACTCGGATACCAGGTCAACAGGAACGAACCCTTTTACACACCCGGTTGTCAGACGACGGATGCGGTCACAGGGTGCGTCTTCCCGGGAGCCGTCATACCGCAAAGGGCGTTCGCGGTTCCGGCGACAAAGCTGCTGCAATACATACCATCACCCAATGTTGGGCCGGCTAGTTTTGAATCTTCCGCCGAAGCTCTGACCATCCACGACGAAAAGGCGTCGGGGCGCATCGATTGGAACAGCGAAAAATCCGGTGATTTTTACTTCTACTATTTCTACGACAAATACAATCTCGACAATCCGTATCCTACCGGGTTCGGCGGAGCCACGGTGCCCAAGCCAAATGGCGGCTCCTTCGACGGCGTTTCTAACGGCATAGACCAACTCTTCGTCGTCAGCAACACCAAGACGTTTGGTTCCACACTCGTCAATGAAGCCCGCTTCAGCGGGACGCGCTTGAATAACAATCTGGGCGTCCCCAAGGGAGGCGTGGGCACAACGCTTGCCGACCAGGGGATTACCGCGGGAGGCCAGGGGATCATTCAAGGAGCGCCGAAATTCGCCGGCGTGGAAACGCTGTACTTCAACTCGTTTACAACCGGGACCGAGCCCTTCTTTGTAGCTCAGGTGAACAACACGTTCCAAGCGAGCGACACGGTTTCCAAAGTCATGGGCAAGCACACGATTAAAACCGGCTTCCAGTACACCTGGTACAAGATCAAGCAGAATCCGGATTTGGTCGCGAATGGTACGTTTTCGTTTTTCGGAAGCGGCAATCAGTCCACCGGAAACGGTTTTGCCGATTTTCTGCTGGGGCTTCCGGACTTTTATTCTCAGCAGTCCTCGCCAGCTTTTTATGAAAGCGCTGCCGACGGCGGCGCTTTCGCGCAGGACAGCTGGCGGGTCCGCCCGAATGTCACCGTGAACTACGGCCTGCGTTGGGACTACATTACGCCGTGGGCCGAGAAGCACAACCAAATCACGACCTTCGTCGAAGGCGTTCAATCAACGACCTTCCCGGACGCTCCTCTCGGCTATTTGGTGCCCGGCGATCCGCTGCCGGGTGGCGGCCGTGTTCGTCCGGCCATTGGGCTTTCGCCGTTGGATAATTTCTCCCCGCGGCTGGGAGTTGCCTACTCGCCGAATTTCGCCGATGGAATCCTAGGGAAACTGACGGGCGGACCGGGAAAAACCAGCATACGTGCAGGCGCGGGCCGCTTCTTCACCGCCGTCGAAGGTCTGACCATCGCGTATCCGACCGGTAATCCGCCGTATGGACTGACCTACACCAGTCCCGAATCCCCGGTGATGGCCACGCCATTTGTGGGCGCGCTGACCGGGAAGAACTTCGTTCAGCAGTTTCCCGTAAACGTTCCGCCCTATACCGTGTCGGCAGCAAATCCGGATACCAACATTAATTGGTCGCGCTATACGCCGATCAGCGGCGCCGGAAGCGTGTTTCGCGGCAATAAAACGCCGTACACCATGTCGGCCAACTTGACCGTCGAGCGGCAACTCGGCTCGAACATGCTGTTGAGCGTCGGCTACACCGGCTCTCTCAGCCGCCATCTGCTGGCCGTTCATGACGTAAACCCGGGAAATCCCGCACTCTGCCTCACCCTCAACCAAACGGCAGACGTCGCGCCGGGAAGCCCCGTTTGCGGCCCTTTTGGCGAGAACCAGGTGTACACGCGCGCCGATGGGACCGTCGTCAGCGGCACGCGGTCGCCGTACCCGAACACCATCGGTACCGATGCGGTTTACCAGAACATGGGGAACGCCAACTATAACAGCTTCCAAACGTCGCTTAAGCGAACAACAGGCCCCCTCACGTTGTTGGCCAGCTACACCTACAGCAAGTCGATGGACTGGGCCTCCAGCATTCAAGAGCAGGTCAATCCTTTTGACTTTCGCAAGGAATACGCGATTTCCGCATTCGACCTCAAACACAACTTCGTCATCAGCTACAACTACGAACTGCCCTTGGACAAGTTGTTTCACGCATCCAACCATTGGACAAAGGGATGGGCCATTTCCGGAGTGTCGCGGTTTTCGACGGGATTGCCGGTCACCTTTCAGAGCTTTGGAGACAACGCCCTCGTTCAGGTTCAGAACAACGGAGTCAACAGCGTCAGCATCGATCTGCCGGATTACAATCCCAGTCTCGGTTCATTGAACATCAACCACGATCCGCGCAACAACCCGCTCGCTTTCAACACCAAGCTCTTCAGCCCGAACGCGTTGGGCACCTTTGGAACTTCCTCCCGGCGTTTCTTCTACGGTCCGGGAATCAACAACTACGATATGGCACTGCACAAGGTCACTCGACTCAGAGAAGGAAGCTCGCTCGAATTCCGTTTCGAGACCTTTAACACCTTCAACCATGCCCAGTTCGATGGCGCGGGTGCAGTCGACGGCAACCGTGACGACGCAACCTTCGGACAAATCCTGAAGTCGCAACCAGGCCGCGTCTCACAAGTTGCCCTGAAGCTGAACTTCTAAGAGGGCGAAGGGAGGAGGGCTCCGGTGAAGCCGGAGCCTTTCTTCCGCTGTTTAGCCTACGGCCTGCTGGTCAGGGAGTTCACTGGAGCGTTTCTTCTTGCTGATTGGTCGATCGGCGGCTGAAAGTCAGCCGGAAAGGCGCGAAACATGGCACATGAAACTAAAGCCATGATGAGACTTCTTCAGCGTGCCCGGCGAATCCGAGGGCAGGACGAGGCCAGCATTAACTTCCAGCTGTGCTTGTACCTTAGCCCATTCAAGACCTTTATGGCCGTTCATGTTTTTCTCAAAATGGGCTTTCAATGCTCCGCGTAAGTCTTCACGTTGTTCTGGTGACAAGTCCTTTTTATTGCTGATAATGTTTGCGCGCTTTCGCCGCTCTCATAGTCTCCGCTTCCCGCGTTTCTTATCTGTTACTCCGCTGCGCTCCGCCACATCGGGTTTTTTTTCGGCTTGCCTTTGCGTTCTTATCAATTCGCAGGTTCCACGCCGTTCGGAGTGCACCCGTCAGTACGTCCTCGCTTGCCGCCAGGCGAATATGGGTGTGTCCCATTTTTCCCCATCCGCCAGGGATTGGCAGGAAAATCTCGGGCGCCTCCTCCACAAACGCTGCCTGCTGCTCCAGCGTAAGCATCAGATTTCCGTAGCCCTCTGCTTGCGACGCGAGCGAAGCAAATTTCCTGCCTCCTACACGAGAAGCCGGCAATCCCGCGTGAGAATACTCTTCCACGCCTTTCAGGCTCAGCGCAATCCTGCGAAAATCTGCTGCGGTCATGTGGGCGATTCCCATCCGTCAGAGAGAGTATCGTATCTCACCATTAGCGCATGTCAGGAATGTGAAACGCGGGCTGAAAAAACCGCACTATCGGATTCCGTCCCTAATTGGAATAGTTATCAATTCCACGACTCGCTTGTATATAACAACTCCAGAAAGAAAACTTCATCATCGCAGTCCATCCCGGTCATTCTCCAGTAACTATTGCGGGAGTGATTTTCGGTACACGGATTCACATTCTCGAGTGTGGTCGGTGAGATTCTGGCGGACCTGGTGTCACAAAAGATCGCACTCGGCATGACATTCAGTTCTTGTCGCAGAGAGATTCAAGGCAGGCAAGGCATAAGCGAAACAGGTTAGACGCCATCAATGCCAATCCTCGAAGCACCATTCAGAACCCAGCGGAATGGCCGACGGAGCTTGCTCACCTTGACATTCTACTAGAAGGGATGTACTGGCAGGCTGGACAGTCTTCGACAACTGAACGCTCGCTCCCTCCATATTCAATTCACGATTGACGTAAGATTCTTCCCTACTATTTCGTTGACGTATATGTCAACCCGGAAGCTATCCAGAAACGGCGTTCGAGGACAGCAGCGTGCGCTGATTATGTGGGTAGACCATAACGCCGATGAATAGGAGTCGCACTATTCGTACCGCAGGGCGACCATGGGATCGAGGCGCATCGCACGACGCGCCGGGATGTAGCATGCAGCAAGCGCAACCATGGCTAGCAGGATCGTCACCAGTGAAAATGTTGTCGGATCCGTAGGCTTGACTTCAAACAGCAGACTTTTCATCACCCGCGAAAGGACAACTGCACCGACAATCCCGATCGCGATGCCAAAGAATGCGAGCTTCGCTCCGTCTCCCAGCACAAGCCGCAGCACGTCGCGCCGCTGGGCTCCAAAAGCGATGTGGATGCCGATCTCGTGCATGCGCTGGCCGACGCGATAAGCCATCATCCCGTAAATTCCCACGGCTGCGAGAATCAACGCGAGAGCGGCGAACAGCCCTAGAAGCAACATGTTGAACCGTTGCTGCGCCAGCGAAACACCCATCAGGTCTTCCATGGAGTGGACTTCACTCACAGGAATCTGACTGTCCACGCTCCAAACCTGCTTCTTCACCTCTTCGATGAACTTAGCGGACGTGCCAGGTGTTCTGATGGCTAGCGTCATCCACCGTCTCCAGGCCTCGTCGGATTGCGGAAACGGAGCGTATACGGCGGGATCGACCGGCTGATTGAGTCCGGAATGCTTCACGTCCTGCGCGACCCCTATGATGGTCATCCACTGATGCGGTCCTGCCCTTCGCGACCAATCGATACGCGCACCGAGGGGGTTTTCATGCCCGAAAAACTTCCTTACCATTTCCTCGTTTACGACCGCCACTAGCGGTTGTCCTTCGCGATCCATAGCCGTGAAGCCGCGCCCCGCGCGAATCGGGATCTGCATCACACGGAAGTAGTCGCCCATCACCGAGAGAGTCTGCGTTTCGGGTTCG
>Ga0210394_10008107_pt1 | contig 10900 bp, 12 predicted proteins | sample IncBWC12MmetaG_FD_160121 | JGI IMG/M metagenome (GOLD analysis project Ga0210394, IMG submission 160121) | Forest soil microbial communities from Barre Woods Harvard Forest LTER site, Petersham, Massachusetts, United States - Inc-BW-C-12-M | ecosystem: Environmental > Terrestrial > Soil >... | reverse complement strand
CCGCAGCGACAGGAATCGTTTCGCCTTCGGTACTACTCACGGCGATCGGAACGGGCACTGCGACCGCTTCTTCGACGCTCTACCTGGTAGCGGCGGGAGCTGCGACGAATGCCTTCACCAATACTACGGCGACGAACGTCACGTTCGTCGCGCCACGCACAGGAACGCTGCGAAATTTGCAGTGCACGGCGACCGCAGGCGGCGCGAACGCGAGCTCCGGCGCTGTGACGGTGCGTACGGCGGCGGTTTCCAGCGGAACCTTTTCCAACTCGACCATTACAGGAACATTCGGAACCGCAACCAGCACGAGCGATACGACGCACACCGCGAGTGTGTCGCTGGGCCAACCCATCCAGATTCAGGTCACTTCTCAGGCTTCCGAGACGCTGGCCGGCGCGGTGTGCACGGTACAACTGAATTAAGAACGACTTTATTTAGGGCGAAAAAGGCGCGTTATGGCAACGCGCTTTTTCGGCTCGAGGATTGGAGCACTAAGTGCCTGCCTATAACAATTCTTTTCCGCCGATTGGGATTTGGCCTGGAGACACTTCGCAGGTGTGGAATGCGGAGCAGCCGGCGCCGGGGAATGGCGGAGCTTCGGCGAGCCAGCGCGTGGCGATCGGCTCGAAGGACGCTACGCCGGCGGGATTCTCCGTCACCGGATTTTTCGCGGGTCCGCCTGGCTCATTCGAGATCGACGTGCAGGTGAGCGACGTCGACGTGGATTCGCAGTATCAGACCTGCCTGAACGGCAACCTGACCGTGGTCGATGGAACCAACAACACGTTTCACTACGACGGAGCGACCGTGCTGGCGACGTTCGTGCGGCTTCTGATGCGCACTAGAACGAATGCCGTGAACGTGACGGCGGATATCCGCCGGCTCTAGATGCCGGGCTAAAGCCCGGCGCTACGTATAAATCCATGAAAAACATTCTCGTTGCCGCGCTCGTCGCGGCCTTCGCGGCAGTGTGTGCGAACGCGCAGGGTCCGCCGCCGGGCGCGTCGTCGTCAACCGCCGGGGGCTCTGGCACTGGCCTGCCCGCTGGCCCGACAAGCCCGAATAGCCGGGCGCAGTTGTGCACCGAGACGCCGAGCGGCGGAGTGGCTCCCTCGAATTGCACTTGGGGGCTTGCAGGCGATTTCCCTCCTGATCGTCCAAGCGGGGAATCTAGCTACACATTCGCGGCCACAGACATTGGGACTTCCGTGAGGGAAACCAATCCGGCTGGCGAGACGTTCACGATTCCCGATGGGAATACAGCAGGGTTTGTTCCTCCTGTAAACATCGGCATCATTGTGCGAGGTGGGGCTTCGACTTTACAGCGTCAGACATCTTCGCAGGTTGCCTGCACGCCGAATGGAGCGCTGGCAAATAGCTGCGCTCTCGCGGCAGGCGCTCAGTACATCCTCAAGGAGACGAGTGACTTCAATTACACGCTGAGCGCGACAGGAGATGTGGCGACAGCAATTCAGAACACTTCGACTGCGCCAAGCGGTTCTGGGCAGATCGCTATCAACTCCGCAAACGGCGGACTTCGATGGTGGAATGGGGCCAGCGCGTTATATGCGGCCTCGGTTGGAACGGTCGCCATCGTTACCTGCACGAACCAGTTCATTTACGACATTCGATTTAACGCGGCCCCTCTATGCGGCACGATTCCGGCTGCCGCGCTACCGAACGGAATCTGGGACTTCAACCAAGCGGCGCAGTCGCAGGTGGTGGTTTCCGGCACCGAGTATTACATCACGAATTCCAACCTGAACATGCCCGCGACGTACCTGACGCCGATCGCGGCGGGCACCACGCTGAAGTGGCATGTGACCATGACGAAGACAGCGGCGGGTACGGGGACGTTCCAGATTCTTTTCAAGGACGGGACGAACGGGACGACGGCGGACACGACAGACGCCACGGTCACCATCGGAACGCAGACGGCGGTGGTCGATGACCTGGACTTCGATCTCGTCATCACGTTCACGAGCACGACGGCTTATTACTACTCGCTGGCTCCTCATCAGGCGGGGCCTAGCGGGGCGGGCTTCGGGTTGGTTTATCCGGCTACGGCGGCGCAGTTCAGCGGGACCGTAACCGGTCTCACGACTACCACTGCGAGCAACAAGTACGGGCTGAGCTTCAAGGCCACGACGGGGACGCCGACGATTGTAGTCAATCAAGTTCAAGCGGAAGCGCTTGGCGTGAACTAAACATGCCACGGACCAGCGGGACGATCCGAACCATGAACGGCTCGTCCATGGCGAACACAGCCATGAGCACGACGCTGCCCACGTGCAGCTTCACATAGGGAAATGAAATGAGACCCTCATTATTCGGGATTGTATACTGCGCGCAAAGAGCGGAGGAGGATCCCGAGTCATGCAATGGTCTACAAAGCTGGTTTGGGCGGCATTTGTGGTGGTCTGCGCTCCTGCCATATTTCTCTTGTCAGTCTTCCTCTTTGTGCCGCCGCCAGGCACCGCTGTTGCGGTGCTTGGGGCACTGGCAATTTGGCTGACGCTTGTGCCCCCGAAGGAGCCAAGCAGACAAGAGAAAGCCTTTTGGGTGGGCTGCGCCTTTTTTCTGATGCTTATTGAAATCGTAGCTATAACGCATGATCGGAAACAACAAAACGTGAATTTCCAGCAAATTGTTAACGGATTAACAGCAGCTATAAACGTCTCCACTGGGGGCGATGAATTTTGTTTCTTGGTGCCGATACCACCTTACATCGGTGCTCCACCGACGCCGCCCGGAAGATGGCCTTTATATGTGAGTAGTTCTGGCACTGTCCCTCTACCCTTTTGTGACGTTAGGATTATTGGCACAGACATCTCTGACGCACAGGGCGGTCGATTCACATATCTAGAAGCAGTAGGGCCAAACAAGCGTTTCCCAACGCAATATTCTATGGCCCCTGGCCCCCCTTATCGCGTCAACATCAATACCCCATTGCATTTTTTCTATGAAATCGTGAATTTCTCGTCTGACCCATCCGCAATGGGCGGCTATCGAGTTGTATGGAAGGTCTTCGACATTAAAGGGACACAACTCCTAGATAGCGAGCATTAAGCGGGGGCGCTAATTTCCGCCGTCGGTTCTTTGTATTCGATATTTGTAAGGCAATCAATTTCATGATCGTATCGCGGAAAAGATATGGATTGTTGCGGTTATTGAATCGGAAGCACATTTCAGCGAGATAGGCAGGAAGATGCTTCGCGTCCACTTTATGCCATGTGCCCACGATGCCCCTCGTGCAGCTTCACCTTGGCAAATGAGGATGCCGGCAAGATGCCGGCGCTACAAAACGCCGCGAAGACGCCGCGAAGATGCCGGCAAGATGCCGGCGCTACAGATGCCGCGCTAAAGACCGCGGCGCTACGTATAAATCTTAGGAAAATGAAACGGCTATTCATCGCTCTTTTGTTTGCCATGCCTGCGGCAGCTCAGGTTCCGGCACACACGGCTCACTATCCGCACATCTCGGATATGAGCGCGATGTATGGGGCGGTCAGCCTGGAGCTGGCTGGCAATCGCGCCGGGATCTGCACCTGGGTGAGCAATCATTTCGATTACGTGGTGGACTACAACGCGAACGGCGGACCGGTTTGCGAGAACGTGAATGGGCAGGTCTACCACTTGCTTTACATCGAGTCGTCGGATGTGACGTTCATCTCCGGGCAGACCACGGTCTATGGCATCCAGACTTTAGCAGTGTCGAACAGCTGGATTCTGGAGCAGATGTTCATTCACCAGTCGCAGGACTATTCCACTGCGTGCAGAACTGGACACAGATGGACAAGTTCGACAATTTCGATTCGGCGAATGGCGTGATGACATCGGTCAGCGGGGTTTTCACGGACGTAAGCACGCAGAGCTATTCGGGCGCGTCGAACACGACGATCTCCGACACTCTTTACGTGGGCTACATGGAGCCGTTCGACCAGATGAATTTCGTTATCGCCACGGCTCGCGTGGGCGGCTCTGTCACTTGGCAATACTGGAATGGCTCTTCGTGGGCAACGCTGACGCTGACCACCGATGGGACCTCGGGCCTAACGGCAACTGGACAGGCTTACTTTCATCCGCCCTCGAATTGGGCGCAGACTTCGGTCAACAGCTCGAACACGAAGTTCTGGGTGAGAGCGGTGCTCAGCGGGCAATCGACCAGCCCGGTCTATACGACGGTGAAGGGCGACACGTGGCTGACCAGCGGCAGCAATCGCGGATGGTCGGTAGCTTGCACCGGGTGCATCAACTCAGGACGGTTGCTCTATAACGCCAGTCCTCCTGCGGGGCAGACGGCGCACTTCCTTTACCAGGCGCGTTCGGTGAACTTCGCCAACAATTACTTCTTCCTTAATCCCAACGACTCGCAGGGTGGGAAGTTGACAGATGCGGTCTATCTCGAATCACTAAAGGGCAGTCTTACCCCGGAAGGCGTGATGTTTGATGACGCCCCGAACTGGCCCCTCGACAGCCGCCTCGCAAACATCATCGAGCTAAGCACGGATGGGGCTTGGGTCACTGCCAAGAACGCAGTGTTCGACAAGATCAGGGCGGATTGGCACTCGTCTTATGGTGCAAGCTTTCTGGTTGGCGGCAACGCGCAGACGCACGTTTCCGTCTGCTACCACCTCGACTGGTGCTATGCGGAAAGCGTGACCTACACGCCTTACGCGCCACAGCCGGAAGCGCCGGACAACTTCACTGCGGGGCAGGGGCCGACGTTTTACGACGACATGCTCACGGCCAACAATGCGGCCAACATTCCGGCTTCGGAGATGGAGTACGACTGGCCGGACGGCGGCAGCAACAGCTTCCTTTCGATCTACAACACCGCGAATCATTACTGGGATCGCGGACAGCGCGGCCCGATGACGGCCCTTGCCGAGCATTATGTCGCCGGGAATCCCAACACGGGATTCACGTATCACGTGCAGGGCGCGTTCAACTATTTCCTGACGGATGAAGTTTACGTCTACGGACCGGCGACCACGACCACCTCGACAATCACTGGCGGGATGGCTCCGGGCACGATCACGATAGCCAGCGCCACGGGTTGCGGTCCATTTGACTACAACGGCTTCGGTTACCTGCGAGTAGGGACGCCGGCGCTCGGGGATACGTTCTACGGCACGCTGAGTGGAACGACCTTCACCACAAGCGGGACGGCGGTGCAGTCTTATTCGTCGGGCAACGAGGCGCACTGCGTTCAAACGCAGCACCAATACACGGGCGTAGCTCCGCCAGCGTCCAACGTCTACTTCTGGGCGACGTGGTTTCCTGCGATGGGAACGGATGTTGGCGTGCCGAATACGTCAGGCCTGAGCGGCGGGGCGAGAGTGATGCCGTGGAAGACAGGCGCGTCGCCCGATTGCATCAGCGGCTTGGTTTGCACGGGCGGCTTGCAAACTGAGTGCGATAACACGGGCGGCTCCGGAGACTTTCAGGGCCGCTGCGCGAACCTTCATCGCCGCGATTACACAAAGGCCATCGTTCTCTACCGCGACAAGAAATTCCCGACGAAGAACGTGGAACTCGACACGCTCTCGCAGCCGATTGCCCTGGGCGCGACTTATTGGCCGCTGCGAGCGGATGGCATCACTAGCGCGGGAGTGAGTTCGATTCAACTCCGCGGCAGTGAGGGCGCAATTCTTATGACCGCGCCCATTCCTTATCCTGTGAGTTATCCGGGCATCTTTCAGTAAAACCCCACGAGTGCACGCAATGAAAAAACTTTTGCTACCCGCGGTCATTTCTCTGCTGCTGCTGGCACCTTGCGCATTCGGTCAGGCCGGAGCGTCGAGCAGCACTGCGGTTGGCGCTTTCCCAAATACTCTCGGGATGAAATTGCGCAAGCTGGCCGCGGCCGCGCAGATAAACAACCCGCTGATCAACACGCCGCTCGGTCCGGCGCCGGCGTGGGTTGCGACCACCCCATACGTGATGGGCCAGGTTGTCGTGAATGGCGGCTATCAGTACGTGTGCAGTGTGGCGGGCACCTCGGCAGGATCGGGCGGACCGACTGGGCAGGGATTTGCCCCGATCAGCGATAACACCGTCACGTGGTTTTACTACGGCCAGCTCGGCAAGCTGATCGCCTATACACGATCGGCGGCCGGCGCCCGGCAAGCTCGCGCAGGCGATCGTGCTGCCGCGCCAGCGCCGCGGCGTGTTCCGCCGCGTGCGCGCGCACGTTGGCAAAGCCCCCGGGATTCTGCGCGCGCGCAATCTGGCCGGCATCGGAACGCCGTTGGGCTGGACTTCCGACAATACTTATGGCGGCGCGGGAGGCAGCGCCTTCAGCGCGCTGTGGGGCGGCGCGTGGGAGGTCGTTGGCGATAACATTGCCAACGATAAGGGCATGATCACGCAGGGGGCGCGCGTCGATTCCGATGGCGTGACCATTATTCAGGCGAATACGGGATATTCGGTGCGCTTTCGAGCGATGAACGATCCCGCCAGCTCGCCGCCGACTTCAGGCAATCTGCACGTCCATCTCTACAGCGCTTCGCAAGGCATCGACGTGGGCCTCGACGTGGCGGGAACTTCGCTGACCACCCAATTTCAAGAATTCACGGGCGTGCTCACCAGCGGGATTATCTCGCCTACGCCTACGGATTTGCTGCTGCGCGTTTATGCCGACGGGCTCAACCTGAATTGCGGCGTGATTTTCGATAACATCGAAGTCTATCCAACCACGCAGCCCTATAACTCCGGTATCGTGCGCGCCAGCCGCGCCGAAGATCCCGAAAGCTACGACGCCATCGACGGACTGCTCTCGGTCGCCGAAAATAACGGCCAGGCCGTGCGGGCGGCGTTTGTGCTGCGCGATCAGTTGTATTTCGTGAAGGAGCATTCCATCTACTCTACACGCGACGATGGCGTCAATGAGCCCGCCGATTGGACGCTCAGCGAGGTATCGAACATTGTCGGCACGCCGTCGGTGGATGGCGTGGATACCGGCGAGGACTGGGCCGTGATCGCCGACCGCGCCGGCCTTTTTATTTTCGACGGCGGCGAGCCGGTGAAAATATCGCAAGAAATTCAGCCGCTTTGGGACACCATCAACTGGCAATACGGTTACACGCTGTGGGTGCGCGTGGATACGCGCGCCAAGCGCATTCTCGTTGGAGTGCCGATCGCGCCGGCCACGCAGCCGAATCGCGTTCTTGTGCTCGACTATCGCAGCCTTTCGACGGCTGCCGATATCGCCACGTACGCCTCGGTGCACAGCAGCTCCATGACGGGGCGGATGATCTCCGTCGCCCGAGCGCGCAAATGGGCGCCGTGGAACATCGCCGCAAATTCTGCCGCGCTCATCGAGCGCAGCGACGGCACGGCGCAGTTCTTTATCGGCAATGGCGCAGGCACGGGAAAGATTTATCAGTTGAGCGACACGCAGTTTTCCGATGACGGCGCGGCCGTCGCTGGCTACTACACGACGTATTTCTTTCCCAGCGCGGATCAGGAAGGCGAACTCGGCGTGCGAGCGCATCGCAAGCTTTTTTCGTATTTGACATGCTACGCAGAAGGGGCAGGGAACTTGAATCTGACTTCTTTCCCTGATAACGAGGGTTTCCCGTCCTCGCTACCGTCGCTGGCGCTGAGTTCGCCGGGTAGCAAGGATCTCGAGCTTTCCATCAACTTGCACGCCGAACGGGCCGCATTTCAGGTGGGCACGAATCAGGCGGGCTCGTGGTTCCGGCTTTCGCGGCTGGTGGCTTCGCTTGCGCCCGATCCGTGGTCGCCAGTGCGCGGCGCCAATTAGGCCGTGCTAGGATACGGGAGGGCTACGGATGGCTAACACAATGTTCCGGAACGTACAGGATATTGTCGAGTACCACCCACTTGGGGTCCGGCTTACCGCTGGCTCCAATTGTGCCGTCGGCCCGATAGTACCGATGGGCTATCGCGACCTTGTTACCTTTAGTATCAAAATATGCAAGGATTTGACTGCGCGTGCAAAATGGCTCGCATGCGCGTGGCGGTGATGGATGAGCTTCATCCTGTAAGACCACGCGTAGAACCTCCGCATCTAACTTGTGGTTGAATATTGAGCGGAGATCAGATATAGGTACAGGCTTAATAGGAAGGGCACTCATGTCTTCTCTGGCGTCGGAGATTCGGTTTTGGCTCGCGCGTTATCTCGGTGGTGCGGTGTCTCTGGATGAGTTTCATCGCTGGTTAATGTCGAATACTTGGAATGATGATGATCCCGAGGCCGCAAAACTGGCCCATAGAATTCAGTTGCGACTCGCCGAATTCTTAGGCGGAGCTTGGACTGAGGAAGAATTGCGCGACAGACTATGGTCCGTCCATGGGCTTCCATCGGTGACTTTGTATTCTGGGACCTCGAATGTGAGTTACTCGACCAGTGACCCTACTGCATTGGCGGAAACCCAGGTCCAGCTTTCTGATATAGAACCCGCAAAGGAATACGTGTAACCAGTTTGTCCTGTAACAGTACCTCGAACCAGAAAATTCCTTCCTCTCTCAGGACTAGGCCTAAGTTGAAGACCAAGTTGACTCCGCGATCTTGACCTTCAAAAAACGCAGGGGTCTGCGCGCCGCCCATCTCGTGGTGAGACGGTGAGATCGGTCTTATTCTGACTATATACTTGCCTGTCACAAATCCGGCCGTAAAGGAAACTAATGCAGTGAGAGCTAGCGGCGTTGGGAGCATCTCGTCGGTGGGTCCGACGATATTCATTTGACTGATGATTCGTATCGCGCTTAGCACACCATCTTTCTCTTGCAGTACTTTTTCGCACAACACAGCAATGGTCAAATATGGGCCTGCTAATTCTTCTTCCATGGCAATCCTCTCAAGAGACCGAGTTGGCTCTTCCAACTGTGCCAGCGGCAATCACGGCAAATTCTAGGGAACAAGTTGCAACCATGCTGAATATACCGCAGTTGGCGCAGGTGAAGGCGCGCGATCCGTACGTCTACGAATCGCTGCAACAGATCGTGAGCGCGATTAATGCGCTCGGGCGCGCCACGGGTGTCGATCCGTCGGGATCGATCGCGCAGCCCGATCCGATCGGCGGCATCTCGGTGCTCGCGGCCAACGGTATCTTCGATATTGCCATCACCGATAATTCCGCCGTGCACCGCGGGATTTATTACTTCGCGGAATCCGATACGTCGCCGAATTTCACCGCGCCGCGGGTGTGGTTCATGGGCTCGTCGCGCAACCTGCGCGTCGCGCTTGGGAATCTGACGCTTTACTGGCGCGGCTACAGCCAGTACATCGGTTCAACCCCGTCTGCGCCGGTGACTTTTGGCTCGCTGCCCACGGCGGTGGTCGGCGGCGGGTCTGCGGGTCCAACGCTGCAGCCATCTGCGGGGAGCGGCACCGCGACGGGGCAACAAGGTGGCAGCGGATTCGGCACCGCGCTCACGTTGGTGACGAACGCCACGACGGTGTAGCTCTCTTTGACAACACTCTTCGAGCAGATTTTGTAGCGGCGCCCTTGCGGTGGCATGAGGCCTGGAACAGGATGCCCGCCTAAAGGCGGGCGCTACACAAACAAGAACTTCGGAAGCAAAAGCCGAAATTGATGGAAGTGCGCGCGTACACGGACGCGGATCTCGAATCTCTGCGCGCAATGCACGCGGCGCAGGGATTCGGCTACGCCTTTCCCGATTTCGCCGATCCGCTGTTTCTGGTTCGCAGCGTCGTGGAAGAAGACGGCCGTCCGCGCATGGCCGCATTTTTGCGGCTAACCGCCGAAGCTTATCTCCTGGCGGATCCGTGCGACGACTCGCCGCGCCAGCGCTGGCGCTGGCTGCTCGCGCTGCATGAGGCCGTACGGCAGGAGGCCGCGGCGCGCGGCCTCGCCGACGTGCAGGCGTTTTTGCCGCCGCGCGTGGCGCGCGCGTTCGGGCGGCGGCTGGCGGCGCTGGGTTGGCGCCGCGATCCATGGACGTGCTACACCCGGCAGGTATGAAGGACGCGCATTGAGAATGCTGCAGATATAAAGCGGCGAGCTGCAACCGCAGGTGTAGAAAAAGGACCCACACGTAACAACGACGTGTGGGGCACCCGCAAAACCGGAGAAGCAGATTCCTCGGCGGCCCGCCTGAAGGCGGCCGCTACACAGCACCGTTGTAGCGCTGCCCTTCAGGGCAGCACACTAAGATTGCCAATGTGCCGAGCTAAAGCCCCTTCCAGAGTCAAGGCAAGCCGGCGCTACATTGAATCCTGGGCCTTCCGCGGTTCAGATGCTCCGATGAAGCGCTGCGCAGAAAAGCAGATTCCTCGTCGCGCGCATAAAACGCGCTACGCTCCTCGGAATGACAGCACGAGATTTGTGGCGAAGTGGCGATGACAGCGGGCTTTAGGCTTCACTACGAAACCCATTCGACGCGAATCGATGCGGGGCGGATCAGGCGGGGCGTGCGGTGGTTGCGGGTCTCGGGATTGCTCATGCGGATGTAATGGCCGTTGACCATGTGGGTGATCAACTCCTCGGGTGAATCGACGCGAAAGTGGGGACCCTCCTTGCACTTGCTGGCGAGGTATGTGCCATCGCGATAGCGATGCGGCACGAGCATAACGCCCGCTTCTTTGCCTTTTTGCACGACGTAAGTAATGGCTAATTGCGCGCGCATGACTTCGAGGAACGGCCAAGCGGGATTCTACCATTTGACCACCGAAGCCTAAAGCTACTTTCGCTGAGACTTAAAATTCGGGCTTTGCACTACCTTTTGGGTCTACTATCATCGGCATATTGTTGGCGTATTGTTGGAAGGTATGCCCGATGAAAACCTCTCGACGCGATTTCATAGCCAAGTCCGGAGCGGCAGCGGCAGCCATGCATGATCTTGCTCACGCGCAGGCGCCCAATCAGGAGCACGATCACGAGCATTCGTTGGTGCCTTCAGATCCTGC
>Ga0210394_10008106_pt1 | contig 10901 bp, 9 predicted proteins | sample IncBWC12MmetaG_FD_160121 | JGI IMG/M metagenome (GOLD analysis project Ga0210394, IMG submission 160121) | Forest soil microbial communities from Barre Woods Harvard Forest LTER site, Petersham, Massachusetts, United States - Inc-BW-C-12-M | ecosystem: Environmental > Terrestrial > Soil >... | reverse complement strand
GCCGCCGCCGGCTGCCGTCGACCGCGCCGGACGCGTGCAGGGTCAGCATCTGGAAGCAGACGACATCGCCCGGCTCGAGCGCCCAACCGAGAATCGGAAACGCGGCTCGGTTGGCTTCGACGTTCGGCAGATCGGCGAGGCTGCCTTCGGGAAACCACTTCGCCTGACTGTCGAGGAAGGTGCGTGGCATCAGCCATGGACCCAGGTGCGATCCGGCAATGAATTCAAGGGTCGATGCGCGGCTCACGGGATCAACCGGAATCCACATGCTGACATTCTGGCGGCCCTCGATGTTGTAGTACGGCTGGTCCTGGTGCCACGGCGTTTTCTGTTGCGTGCCGGGCTCCTTGGTCAGCATGTGATCATGGTACAGTCGCACGGTCCGGCTGTTCATGAGCTGCGCGGCGCTCTCTGCCAGGTCGGATTCGAAAATGAAGCGCCGGTAGAAGTCATTCTGTTGCCAGGTACAGAAGTCTTCGACGAACCTGCCGGGATCATTGGCGGCACTGGCCACTTTGGCTCGCGCACTCAAACTGGCCAGATTGCGCTCGATACCGGCGCGCAGCAGCTCGATCTGATCGGCGTCGAGCCGGGAGCGCAGGCAGACGGCGCCGTCGCGTTGAAATGCTTCGGTTTCGGCCGCGCTGACCATGGTGTGAAGTCGTCTCCTATGGCATGCCGGAACTGCCTGGCGCATGGTATCGCTAACGCCACGGCGCTGGCGTAAAGTCGTTGCATGAGAAGGCGATTGTGGCTCGCAGCCGCAACCTTGGGGGTAAGCCTGTATTCGGGTGCCGAGGCGGCCACGACCCTGAAGCTGGTCGAGGTCATCACGAGCCCGGAACGCACTGAAACACTCAAGGCGATCGTTAAGACCTTCGAGGACGCCAACCCCGATACGAACGTCGAGATCATCTCGCTGCCGTGGGGACCATCATTCGAAAAGCTAGCCACCATGGTCGCGGCCGGCGATACCCCGGACGTCGTGGAAATGCCGGACATGTGGCTGGCGCTGTACGCCAACAACGGCTGGCTCGAGAGCCTCGAGCCCTATCTCAAGAACTGGGAACACACCGCCGAGCTCAATCAGCGAACGCTGCAGCTAGGGCGCGTCATCCGCAACACCGCCTACATGCTGCCCTACGGCTTCTACCTGCGCGCGCTCTACTACAACAAGAAGATGTTCGCCGCCGCCGGAGTAACCGCGCCGCCCCGGACGCTCGATGAATTCATCGCCGTATCGAAGACGGTGTCGGCCACGCCAGGCAAGTACGGCTACTGCCTGCGCGGCGGTCCCGGCGGCGTGAACGGCTGGATGATGTTCGGCGCGCTGTCGGCCGGCGACGACGTCTACTTCCACGCCGACGGCACCTCGACGTTTACCGATGCCGGCTGGATCCGCGGCTTCACGACCCTGGCCGACCTCTATCACGGCGGGCTTGCCCCCCCGGACAGCGTCAACTGGGGCTACAACGACATCGTCGCGGGATTCTATTCCGGAGTCTGCGCCATGATCGACAACGATCCGGATGCGCTCATCGCCATCGCCACGCGCATGAAGCCGGATGAGTACGGCATCGCGCCGTGGATCAAGGGCGTTGGCGGCAAGTCCTTTCCGACTATCGGCTATGGCGGGTGGTCGATGTTCGCCAACAGCAAGCACAAGGACCTGGCCTGGAAATTGATTGCCACGCTCGACGGCGTCACCGGCAGTCTGACCTGGAACCGGCGCATCGGCGCACTGCCGATCTACACCGCGGCGGCTAAGGATCCGATGTACGCCGACGCACGCTTCAAGGGCTGGTTCGAGGAGCTTGCCGATCCGGACGTGGAACCGATGGTCATGCCAATGGACCTGCGCGCCTGGGCACTGTTTGTGAGCTCGGTGGTACCGAGAACCAGCCAGAGCGTACTGCTCGGAAAGCTTTCCGCACAGGATATGGCACAGCAATGGGCGCGTATCCTGACGAAGGCCAAGCAGAGCCAGAAGTGAACGCCCGGGGCCGACGACTTGTCAGCGCTGCGGAGCCATATTTCTACGCCGCGCCGGTGCTGCTGTTGATCCTCGCGGTCATGCTGGTGCCGCTGGCCGTGGGACTGTCGTATGCCTTCCGCGACCTGCTGCTGCTGGATCCGTCGGGCGGCCACTTCATAGGGTTCGATCATTTCCAGGAACTCGCCGACGACCCGATCTTCCGGGATTCGCTCCTCAACACGGTCGTCTGGACCGGCGCGTCCGTGGCGCTGCAGTTCGTGCTCGGATTGATTCTGGCGCTGCTGCTCAATCGCGAGTTCCCGGGCCGCCGGCTGGTTCAGGCGCTGGTGTTCCTGCCGTGGGCCGTGCCGACCTTCCTGGTCGGGCTCGACTGGGCGTGGCTGTTCAATCCGGTGGTCGGGCCGCTGCCCCATTGGCTGTTCGCACTTCACCTGACGCACGACGCCAACAACCTGCTGGCCGATCCTCACTGGGCTTTGGTCGGTCCGATCGTCGCCGCGGTCTGGTGGGGCATTCCTTTTTTTGCCATTACGACGCTGGCGGCACTGCAGTCGATCCCGCAGGACCTGTACGAGGCGGCCGCCATCGACGGCGCCGGCGTGCTCGAGCAGTTTCGTTCCATCACGCTGCCGCTGCTCGCGCCGACCCTGGCGATCACGATCCTGCTGCGCACGATCTGGGTCGCGAACTTCGCCGATCTGATCGTGGTCATGACCAATGGCGGCCCCGCAGATTCCACGCAGACCGTGGCCAGCTACATCTTCACCTCGGCATTCCGCCGTCTCGACTTCGGCTATGCCTCGGCGATTGCCACGGTGCTGCTGCTGTTGCTGCTGCTGTACGCGCTCGCGATCCTGACCCTGCGCCGGGCCATGCTGCTGCGTCACACCTGAGATCACGGGAAGCCAACTGGCATGCAACGCCGAGTTCTCTACTGGATCATCCATTACGCCCTGATCGCGCTGTACCTGCTGTTCGCGCTGTTTCCACTGTTCTGGCTGGTCAAGGTAGCGCTGACGCCGAACGAACTGCTCTACAGCGAGGGCATTCGCCTCTGGCCTTCGCGCGCCAGTCTCGAGCATTTCAGCTTCGTGCTGACTCACAGCGACTTTCCACTGTTCTTTCGCAACAGTCTGATCGTCTCGAGCGCCACGGCAGCGGTTGCGACGCTGCTGAGCAGCGCCTGCGGCTATGCGCTGTCGCGCTTTCACTTTCGTGGCAAGACGCTGCTCGTGGCACTGATGCTGATCACACAGATGTTTCCGCTTGTGATGCTGATCGCGCCGATGTTCCGGCTGCTGGTACCGCTCGGTCTCGTCAACAGCCTGACCGGGCTCATCATCGTCTATACCGCCTTCAATTCGCCGTTCGCCACCTTTCTGATGCAGTCGTTCTTCGATGCCATACCGCGCGAGCTCGAAGAGGCGGCCATGATCGATGGCGCCACACGCTTCGGCGCCTTCTGCCGCATCATTCTGCCGTTGACGCTGCCGGGCCTTGCCGCGACGGCGGGTTTCGTCTTCACCGCCGCCTGGAGCGAACTGCTGTTCGCGCTGATGCTGAATTCCTCGGCCCAGGCCAGCACCTTCCCGGTCGGCCTGCTGTCATTCGTATCCAAGTTCTCGGTCGACTTCGGTCAGATGATGGCCGCCGGCGTCCTGGCGCTGTTGCCGGCCTGCCTGTTCTTCTTGCTGATCCAGCGCTACCTGGTGCGCGGCCTGACCGCGGGCGCCGTGAAGGGCTGAGGTACTCACTGTGAATGCCATCGAAATCCAGGCGGTCAGCAAACGCTTCGGCGACACGCCGGTGCTGCACGAGCTCGATCTGAACGTTGCAGCCGGCGAGTTCGTGGTGCTCGTCGGTCCATCGGGTTGCGGCAAATCGACGCTGTTGCGATTGATCGCCGGCCTCGAGGAACTCAGCTCCGGCGAGATCCATATCGGCGGCCGGCTCGTCAACGGGCTGCCGCCGAGCGAGCGCGACATCGCGATGGTATTTCAATCCTATGCGCTCTATCCGCACATGTCGGTGGCCGATAACATGGCCTATAGCTTGAAGCTGCGAGGCATGGCCAAGCCGCAAATCGAGCGTGCGGTCGATGCCGCGGCGGTCAAACTCGAATTGCAGAGCCTGCTGATGCGCAAACCCAAGGCGCTCTCGGGCGGCCAGCGCCAGCGCGTCGCGATGGGACGCGCCATCGTCCGCAAGCCCGGCGCCTTCCTGTTCGACGAGCCGCTGTCGAATCTGGACGCACGCTTGCGCGAGCACATGCGGGCCGAGATCAAGAAGCTGCATCGCGAAATCGGCGCGACGTCGATCTACGTGACGCACGATCAGATCGAAGCCATGACGCTTGCGGATCGGATCGTCGCACTCGATGGCGGAAAGGTGCAACAGGTGGGCGGCCCGCTCGATCTGTACGATCATCCGGTCAACCTGTTCGTTGCCGGATTCATCGGCTCGCCGGCCATGAACATGTTTCCGGCGCGGTTGCGCCGCTCCGATGGTCGCGCGACCCTCGCGCATGACGCGTTCGCGATCCCGTTAGAGCCCGACCTGGGACTGCCCGAGGACACGGCGCTGACCGTCGGCATCCGACCGGAGCATGTCGCGCTCGGAGCAGGCGCCATCCGCGGAGTGGTCGAACTGGTCGAGCCCACCGGTATCGGCACCATCGCGCATGTAAGGCTTGGCGGCAGCGTGCTCAAGGCGCTGAGTTTCGATCGAATGCCGCTCACGATCGGCGCCGCGATAGCCATCGATCTGCCGGCGGCAAGACTGCATTTGTTCGATGCCGCCGGCAGGCGAGTCGGTTCGTGAACGAGGATCGGGTGCAACCCGCTCTGGCGGCGTTGCAGGCGGAATTGTGTGCGGCATTCGAAAGCGAAGAACGCGGCACTCGTTTCTCAAAGGATGCCTGGGAGCGCGACGGGCGGGATACTGGACTCGCGGGTCACGGGGTGACGGCGCTGATCGAGGGCGGGGAGCTGTTCGAGCGCGCCGGCGTCGCGCTATCGATCGTGAGCGGCGCCCGCATGCCGCCGGCGGCAACCGCGCGCAATCCGCACCTGGCCGGACTCAATTTCCGCGCCATGGGCGTGTCGGTGGTCGCGCATCCACGCAATCCCAACATTCCGACCAGCCATTTGAACCTGCGCCATTTCAGCGCCGGCGATGTGTGGTGGTTTGGCGGCGGCTTCGATCTGACACCGTATCTGCCATTCGAGGACGACGTGATCCTCTGGCATCAGGCCGCGGCTGCCGCGTGCCAGCCCTTCAATCCGGACCTGTACACGCGCGCACGCGCTCACTGTGACGATTACTTCTATCTGAAACATCGGGCCGAGGCACGCGGCATCGGCGGAATCTTCTACGACGACCTGAACGAACACGCGGCGCCGGTCGCCCTGCCCTGGCAACAATGCTTCGAGTTGATGCAGAGCGTCGCATTGCATTATCGCGATGCCTATGTATCGATCGTGCGCCGCCGGCGTGAGACGGTTTACGGCGAACGCGAACGCCACTACCAGCTCTATCGTCGCGGCCGCTACGTCGAGTTCAACCTGGTGTTCGATCGCGGCACGTTATTCGGGCTGCAATCGGGCGGCCGCACGGACGCCATCCTGATGTCGATGCCACCCGAAGCGCGCTGGAGCTATCGATCGCCCGATGCGCAGCTCGATTCACGGCTACTGCCCTATCTGACGACGCTGCGCGGACAGGACTGGCTGGCGCGCCGCTGACTCCCAGCACGGCCAGTTGCTTCAAATCAGCCGATGTGCGATGGTTAACATAACGATAATAGAGGTTTCAGGCGCAACCACTTGATTTTAAAGGGCGCGACCATGAAATTAGGCCCATGAAAAATGTTTCGGCTCACCGCGGCCACGCACGCCCGGGCGCGCAGACCCCCGGGCTGGCTGTGATACCGACCATACCGACCGTCCCCGAGGCCAAGAGCGCACCCGCTACACGGGTAGGGCAATCCGCTCAGCCGGTCTCGGCGCTCGAGAGCGGCATCGTCGTCCGCGAAGAGGAGCTCGGCTCAGTCAAGGCGCAGCGACTGTATAAGATGCGCTGCGAGTGCGGACGCTCTTGGTTCGAGCTCGAGCTGCCGACGCTGGTCGAGTGCCCCGCCTGCAAGAAACTCTGCCTGGTCTCCGCCTGACCGGTGCCGTCCGGCCGGGTCAACGCCAGCAGCGTGGTAGCGTCACGGTTGGCCGCTGCTTGCAGTTGTCCACATCGAGCGCGTGCGGAAAGTCCTCACGCAACGGGCCGGGAGCGCCGCGGCGGCGGTTATAGAGCGTGAACTCGATGACACTCGGTATCTCGATGCCGTTGTAGGCGGTGACGCCGCTGCAGTTGTTCGGGTGCGCGTGCACCACGTAGAAATCGCTGAGCAGCTTCTCGAAGCAGCCCTGCATGATGCGAAAGGCAAACGGATCGAACAGCCGTTCGAGCGAGTGCAGCTCCAGCACGATGATGCGAAACGAGCCGAGAAGCTCGGACGGGGCGTTCAAGATGACTTCATACTCGCTGCCCTCGATGTCCATCTGCAACAGCATCTCGCCGGTATAGCCGGGCAGGTACTTGTCCTTCCAGGCGCCGAGCGTCATGTAGGTGTCGTCGTTCCTGGCGCCAATGTACTTGCGATCGAACACGAATTCCGGTCGCAGCAGCGGCGGCCTTTCGACCGAATAGTCGGCCAGAAACGAGCGGATGTTGCGATCGGCGAGCGCATTCTCGAAATCGGCCGTGCGGTTGACGCCGGGAGAGAAGCAGTACTCGATGCCGGCGAGATCGTCGGGAATCAGGTAACCGCCATCACCATTACCGCCGACACGAATCAGCGGCGCGATAGCGCGGCGCGGCCGCAGCGTTCGAATCAGCTCCCGTACGTCGGCATCGGCCGCTCTGCGGGCAAGTGTGTATCCGCGCCAGAACGCCGCGCGCCGCAGCCACTGTTTCACGATGCCGCGAATCGTACTTGGATCGGCTCGGCATCGTCTATAACATCGATGTATTGACGATGATGCGGCCGCGCACCTGGCCCTTGAGAATCTCGGCAGCGATCCGTGGCACATCGCCGAGCCCCACTTCGAGGCTCATGGCTCGTAGCCGATCGAGCGGTAAATCCGCGCGCAGGCGCTGCCAGGCAGCGTTGCGGCGCGTCGGCGGGCACATCACCGAATCGATGCCGAGCAGATTCACGCCGCGCAGCAGAAACGGAATCACGGTGTGCTCGAGCTTGGCACCGCCCGCAAGCCCGACGGCGGCCACCGAGCCGCTGTAGCGGGTCTGAGCGAGCACGCGGGCAAGCGTATTACCCCCGACCGAATCGACGCAGCCGCTCCAGCGCTCGGTCTCGAGCGGACGCTTTGCGGCTTCGGCAAACGCACTGCGGTCGATGACCGTATGGGCACCGAGACTCCTGAGATACTCGTGCGTATCAGCACGGCCGGTCGAGGCCACCACCGTTTGGCCGCGATGCGCCAGAATCGCGGTCACCACCGACCCCACACCGCCAGCGGCACCGGTCACGAGCACTTCGCCGGAACCGGGTGCAACGCCATGGGCCTCGAGTGCCATGACCGCAAGCATGGCAGTGAAGCCGGCAGTGCCGATTGCCATGACATCGCGCGTGCTGATGCCGGCCGGCAGTGGTACCAGCCAGTCGCCGTCGACGACGGCCTTTTGTGCCAACCCGCCCCACTGAGTCTCCCCGACGCGCCAGCCGGTGAGCACGACCTTGTCACCCGGTCGGTAGTTCGCGTGACGGCTCTCGATGACCGTACCGGAAAAATCGATGCCCGGCACGTGCGGATAGTTCTTTACCAGGCCGCCGAGGCCGCTGACGATCATGCCGTCCTTGTAGTTGACGGTGGAGTACTCGATCGCGACCGTGACATTGCCCGCCGGCAACCGCGACTCCTCGAGCTCGTGCACGGCCGCGGTCACGGCGCCGCCGGCATTCTCCAACACCACCGCTTTGAACATGCTTGAATGCCTCGACGTCGGGCTTAAGTAGCCTCGTGGGTGTGGTAAGTTTACCTTGAAGGTGAGCACCGATGGAGTCAATCACAGTTTGTCGCACGCATTAGCGCCACTGCTGACTCCGCGCTCCATTGCACTGATCGGCGCCTCACGCAAGCGTAATTCGGTGGGCAACGATACCCTGCGGAACCTGCTTTCCGGCGGTTACCGCGGCACGGTCCACCCGGTCAATCCGTCCTATCGCAATCTCTACGGCCGCGCCTGTTATGCGGCCATCGGCGATGTGCCCGATCCGGTCGACCTGGCGATCTTGTCGGTGCCGAATGCGGTGCTCGAACGGACCGTGGCCGAATCGATTGGCGCTGGCGCGCGCGCGCTGTTGATATTCGCCAGTGCCGAGCTCGAAGGCGATGGGCGCAATCGCATCGCCGCCATGGCGCGCGCCGCGGGCGTGCCGCTCTGCGGCGCCAACTGCATGGGCTTCTTCAACGCCGAGCATGCGCTGCCTGCATTCTCGGCGCTGTTCCCGACGGTGCTCGAGTCCGGCGGCATCACCTGCATTGCCCAGTCGGGCTCGCTGATTCAGGCGCTGCTCTTCAACGACGAGCGGCTCAAGTTCAACCTGGCGGTCTCGAGCGGACAGGAGCTCGTGACCAGCGCCGCCGCCTTCATGGACTATGCGCTCGATCAGCCGTCGACGCAGGTGATCGCGCTGATCCTGGAATCGATTCGCGATCCACAACAGTTCCTGCAGGCGCTCGAGAAGGCGCGGCGGCGCAGCGTGCCCGTGATCGTACTGAAGCTGGCTCGCACCGCGGCCGCCGCCAGCCTGGCTTTGAGTCACTCGGGCGCGATCGCCGGCGATGCCCAAATCTACCAGGCCCTGTTTCGACAGTACGGCGTGATCAGCGTGCGCGAACCGCAGGAGCTGGCGGCGACCGCGATGCTGCTCTCGGCACGCAAAAAGGTCGGGGCCGGCGGCGTGGCGATGATTCTCGACTCAGGCGGCGAGCGCGAGCTCATGGTCGATCTCGCCGCCGATCTCGGCGTGCCATTTGCCGGGATCGGTGCCGACACCACGCAGGTCCTGCGTGAGCAGCTCGACCCGGGACTCGAGCCGATCAATCCACTCGATGCCTGGGGTACTGGCCGAGATTTCGAGCAGATCTTCGAGACCTGCCTGCACGCTCTGATGGAAGACCCGGATAGCGCACTCGGCATGTTCGTGTGCGACCTGTCGGATGAGCTCGATCTGCACGCCGCCTACGCCGCGATATGCGAGGCGGTCGCGCAGCGCACGCCCAAGCTGCTGCTCGTGATGACCAACTACAGCGCCTGGAGCCATCGGCGTCTGGCGCTGCGGCTCGGCCGCGCCGGGATCCCGGTACTCGATGGCGCCGATGCGTCGCTGCGCGCCGTGCGGCACACCCTCGCCTATCGGGATTTTCTCGCGCGGGCGCGCGGCCGCGAACCGCATCGGGCTTCGAGCAGTGCGCGCGCCGATCGCTGGCGGCGCCTGCTGAGCTCGCGCAGCACGCCGCTGACGGAAGACGAGGGCTATGCGCTGCTGACCGACTACGGCATCGCCGTGCCGCGGCACGCGATCGCGCACGATCGTTCAGGCGCGCTGGCGGCGGCGCGCGCGATCGGCTATCCGGTCGTGCTCAAGACCGCGGCGCCGGGCATTCTGCACAAGAGCGAAGTCGACGGCGTCCGGCTCGACATCGGTGACGAGCAGCAACTGGCGGCTGCGTACGATGAAATCAGCACCCGACTCGGACCACGCATGCTGGTCACCGCCCGCGTGCCGGCCACGGTCGAGATGGCCTTCGGCCTGCTGCAGGATGAGGCGTTCGGTGCCTTCGTCATGATCGCCTTCGGCGGTATCTTCATTGAATACCTCAAGGACAGCGTGCTGGCGATGGCACCCGTCGACGCCGGACTGGCCTCGCAGCTCGTGTCCGAGTTGCGGATGGCAGCGGTGCTCGGCGGCGTGCGAGGTGCGCCGCCGTGCGACCGTGCCGCCCTGATCCGGACGGCCGTGCAACTGGGCGTTTTGGCACAGGAGCTCGGATCCTTGATCGCCGAAATGGACCTCAACCCGGTGCTCGTGAGCCCCAGCGGCGCAGTGGCCGTCGACTGTCTGATCGTGCCAAGGGGCGCCGGCCGCGCAGGGGGGAGCCGTGACGTATAACAGCATCGCACTGCGCATCGAGGGGCCGATCGCGCACATCCGCCTGGATCGGCCCGACAAGCTCAACGCCATCAATCACGCAATGCTGGTCGAGCTCAATCGCGCACTCGATGAGGCCGAGCAGAATCCGGACGTGCGCGTCGTCACGTTGGCCGGCAATGGCCGCGCATTCTGCTCGGGCTTCGATCTGAGCGAACTGCAGCCCGACAGCGACGTGGAGCAGACACGTCGGGTGCTGCAGGCGGACTTCGATCTGATTCTTCGATTCTGGTATTCACCCAAACCGACGCTGGCCGCGGTGCATGGCTACGCGCTCGGCGGAGGTTTCGAGCTGGCCATGGCGTGCGACGTGACGATCGCGGCCGAGGGCGCGCTGTTCGGTGAGCCGGAGCCGAAATTCGGCTCCGGCATCGTCGCACTGCTGCTGCCATGGGTCACCGGTCCCAAGCAGGCCAAGGAAATGCTGCTCTTCGGCAGCGACCGCATCGAGGCGCCGCGCGCGCTTCAGATGGGACTCATCAATCGCGTGGTGGCGCCCGACACTCTGATGACGGAACTGACCGGCACGGCCGGACGCTGCGCCATGCTCGATGCCGAGGCGGTCCGTCTCACCAAGACCGCCATCAATCGCAGCTATTCGAACATGGGATTCGAGCAGGCTCTGCGCGATGCGCTCGAAATCGACGTCAAGATCGAAACCACCGAGACCGCGGAATC
>Ga0210394_10008105_pt1 | contig 10903 bp, 12 predicted proteins | sample IncBWC12MmetaG_FD_160121 | JGI IMG/M metagenome (GOLD analysis project Ga0210394, IMG submission 160121) | Forest soil microbial communities from Barre Woods Harvard Forest LTER site, Petersham, Massachusetts, United States - Inc-BW-C-12-M | ecosystem: Environmental > Terrestrial > Soil >... | reverse complement strand
GTTGATGTCCATGGTTTGCCTCGTTGAGACGTTTTAATGATCCGCCGCGCTCGACACCTGGGCTGGCTTGAGGGACGTCCCGAGCACCTGCAAGTAGGCGATCAGGGCGTCCTGCTCTGTCTTGCCCTTGACCGCCTCGGCCGCCCCGGCGATCTCGGCGTCCGTATAGGGCACCCCGACTCGGCGCAGCGCACGCATGTGGGGAGCGACCTCGTCCGCCTCGATCTTCGTGGCGCTCAGCCAGGGGTAGGCCGGCATGTTGGACTCGGGCACCACGTCGCGGGGGTTGTTGAGGTGGATTCGGTGCCAGTCGTCCGAATAACGGCCGCCCACGCGGGCCAGATCCGGACCCGTGCGCTTCGAGCCCCATTGGAACGGATGGTCGTATACGAACTCACCCGCCACCGAGTAATGGCCGTAGCGCTCCGTCTCGGCGCGCAGCGGCCGGATCATCTGCGAGTGGCAGTTGTAGCAGCCCTCCCGCTCGTAGATGTCACGCCCCGTCAGTTGCAAGGCCGTGTAAGGCTTGAGCCCCGCCACCGGCTCGGTGGTGGACCTCTGGAAGAACAGCGGAACGATCTCCACCAGGCCGCCCACCGCCACCACCAGGATGATCAGGACGATGAGCATCGGACCTGAACGTTCGACGCGATCATGCGTGAATGCCACGGAAACTCTCCCTCAAGACTGGAACGTCATGATTCGCACGCTGCCTCAGGCGTGCGCCGGCGCGGGAACTGCCACGGAGACGGACCGCCCTGAGCCGATCGTGCGTGCCACGTTGTAGGCCATCACCACCATTCCCGCGAGATAGAGCACCCCGCCGAGCAGCCGGATCACGTAGAACGGGTAAGTAGCCTTCACGCTTTCGATGAAGGTATAGGTCAGCGTGCCGTCCTCGTTGACCGCGCGCCACATCAGCCCCTGCATGACCCCGGCGATCCACATGGAGGCGATATAGAGCACGATGCCCACGGTGGCGATCCAGAAATGGACCTCGATCAGGCGTGTGCTCCACATCTCCTTGCTCCCGAAGAGGCGGGGAACGAGGAAGTACACTGACCCCATGGTCACCAGCCCCACCCAGCCCAGCGCTCCCGAATGGACGTGCCCGATCGTCCAGTCCGTGTAGTGCGACAGCGCGTTCACCGTCTTGATCGACATGATCGGGCCTTCGAACGTGGCCATGCCATAGAAGGAAAGCGACACGATGAGGAACTTGAGAATCGGGTCGTCGCGCAGCTTGTGCCAGGCCCCCGACAAGGTCATGATTCCGTTGATCATCCCGCCCCACGAAGGCGCCAGCAGGATGAGCGAGAAGATCATGCCGAGCGACTGCGCCCAGTCGGGAAGCGCGGTGTAGTGCAGGTGGTGCGGGCCCGCCCACATATAGGTGAAGATCAGGGCCCAGAAGTGAACGATGGACAGCCGGTATGAGTACACCGGCCGCTCCGCCTGCTTCGGTATGAAGTAGTACATCATCCCGAGAAACCCCGCGGTCAGGAAAAACCCCACTGCGTTGTGGCCGTACCACCACTCAACCATGGCGTCCTGGACGCCGGCATACGCGGAGTAGGACTTCCAGAAGCTCGCCGGAACCTCCGCGCTGTTGACAATGTGCAGCAGCGCGACAGCGAGGATGAACGCTCCGAAAAACCAGTTGGCAACGTAGATGTGCGAGACGCGCCGCTTGACGATGGTGCCGAAGAACACGATCGCGTAGGCCACCCAGACCACCGCGATCAGCAGATCGATCGGCCATTCGAGCTCTGCGTACTCCTTGGCCGTCGTATAGCCCAGCGGAAGCGTGATCGCCGCGAGCACGATCACCGCCGTCCAGCCCCAGAAGGTGAACGAGGCGAGCGCCGGAGCAAACAGGCGCACGTGGCAGGTCCGCTGCACCACGTAGTACGACGTGGCGAACAGTCCGCATCCGCCGAATGCGAAGATCACCGCGTTCGTATGCAGCGGCCTCAGGCGTCCGTAGGAGAGCCACGGGATGCCGAAGTTGAGCTCCGGCCAGGCAAGCTCGGCGGCGATGAACACGCCGACCAGCATGCCGACCAGACCCCACACCACGGTCATGACCGTGAACTGCCGGACCACCTTATCGTTATACGTATTGGCATCTTGCATGCATCCCCCGAAATCTGCCGATGACTGCACGGGCCCTTCCGCCGTGCTGAATGAGTGTAGAGTCGGGGTTAAATCCCTTTTTGACCTGGATCAACCTGGGCGCCACCAGGTCATTGTTTCTGCGTAAAAAGGGCGGGTTTGACGCAAATCAACGAGCGCACGCGGAGCGCGCCTTACGCTACTTCCACGCGACCTGCGCGAGTGCCACTTGAAGGGGGTGTCTCATGATGAATCCTGTCGCCGCGTGGCATCAGGAACACGCCTACTTTAACCGGCTGCTCGCATTGCTGGAAAGGGAGGTACACGTCTTCCATACCGGCGCACGGCCGAACTACGCGCTGATGCTCGACATCATCTCCTACCTTCGCGAGTATGGCGACCAGCGCCACCATCCGCGTGAGGATGCCGCCTTCGCCCGCCTCGCGCAGAAATGTCCGGACCTGGAATTTCCTCTGGCCCGGCTCCAGCAGCAGCATCGCATCATTGCGCACGCCGGGGAGACACTCTCCAGATACCTCAGTGATGCCGTCGCGGGCGCTTACATTCAACGGGCGGAGATCGAAGTTGCGGCTGCCACCTACCTCGTTTATTACTACCACCACATCGGCCGGGAAGAGGAGGACGTGCTGACACGAGCGGAACAGGTTCTTACCGCCGAGGACTGGGAAGCCGTGAAGGGGGCGATACCGGCTTCAACCGGAGATCCGGAATCGGCAGTCTCTGCGGAGGAACGCTACCGCGAACTGCGCCGGGAGATCGCCCTGATCGCGTGATCTTTCTGTCGTGGCTTACCTTGCGGCGGGCCCGCCGGATGGTGCTGCGGGAATCCGCGCGCATATCGCCGTGCCTTTTCCCGGTTCGCTCTCGATCACAACGATTCCTCCGAGAAAGTAGGCCCGCTCGCGCAGCCCGACCAGGCCGAACGAGGTCGGCCTGCGGGGATCGGTGAGGCGAAAGCCGCGACCGTTGTCTCGAATGGTCAGCGCAATTTCGTCGTTGTCCAGCTCGACGCTGACTTTGACCACCGTGGCCTGCGCGTGCTTGGCCACGTTCGTGAGCGATTCCTGCAAGATTCGGTAGATCGCCGTAGCGTGCGGATCGTGCAGATCCAGATCAGGCGGATCGACGGTCAAGTCGCAATCGATCCCGGTTCGCTGCTGGAAATTCTGCACAAGCCATTCGGCGGCTGGCACGAGTCCCAGATCGTCGAGCATCAGCGGCCTGAGGTCGGACGCGATCCGTCTCGATGCCGCGACCATCGCGTCCAGCAACCCCTCCATGGCACCGATCTTCGCCCTCTGGCTCGGCGAGGGAGAGTCGGACTTGAGAAAAGACAGGTCGATCTTGAGCGACGTGATGAGCTGACCCAGTTCGTCATGCAGCTCGCGGGCGAGGCGGCCCTTTTCCTGTTCCCGCGCCGTCTGCGCCGACGAAGCGAGCTGATGCAATTCCTCCTGCGATTCCCTCAGCTTCCGCTCCGCGAGGACACGCTCGCTGACATCCCGGAGAATCACGGTATAGAACTTCTTTCCGCTCTGGTCGATCTGGGAGATCGAGGCCTCGATGGGAAACTCCCCGCCATGGGATCGCAGCCCCATCACAATCCGCTGCGATCCCATCCGCCGCGATGTGACGCCGGCCCGCCCAAACTGCTCGACATGGGCGGCGTGAGCAGCCTGGAAGCGCCCAGGAATAAATCGCGCGAGCGGCGCCCCGATCGCTTCGGCCCGAGGGCACCCGAATAGCGATTCAGCGGCGGCGTTGAAAAGAACAACCTCCTGCCTCTCGTCAATAGTGATCACCGCATCCATGGCGGACTCGATGATCCCGGCAAGACGCTGCCGCGCCGAGCTCAACTCCGCTTCTGCGCGCTCGCGCACAGCCTGCTCGGCGCGCAGCGCCTCGTTCAACGCTTGCAGATCCGCTGTTCGCTCGGCGACCCGTCGTTCCAGCGTCTGGTTGAGCTCTTTCAGTTCCTGCTCGACGCGGCGGCGCTCGGCGACTTCGGTTTGAAGTTCCTCTTCTGCCCGTTTGAGCTCCGTTACGTCGCGGGTGACCTTTGCGAACCCACGCAGGACGCCAGACCCGTCGCGCAGGGCTGTGATCACGACGAAAGCCCGGAAGCGCGACCCGTCCTTGCGGACGCGCCAGCCCTCGTCTTCGATTCTTCCGGCCGCCGCCGCCTCCCTCAACTCGCGCTCGGGCTTCCCGCTCTGCACATCTTCGGGCACGTAAAACACCGAGAAGTGGCGGCCGATGATCTCTTCCGGCTGATAGCCTTTGATGCGTTCACCCCCGGCGCTCCAGCTGGCCACATACCCTTGGCCGTCGAGCATGAAGATGGCGTAGTCGACGACGTTTTCGGCCAGCAGCTTGAAGCGCGCCTCGATCTCTGCTCGTTCTTCCGCGCCGGTTTCCTTGCCCCCTGTTCTCGCCAAGTCGCGCTCCCGAGGCCACTCCCGGCGAGAGAATACTGCAAATCGCTCCTCGGACTTATCCAGTACGATCGATCACCACTCGGACCACGCGGGCCCTTGTGGCTGCTGCCATACGGAGGTCTGCGGCGCGCCCTTGAACTCGCTATAGACGCCTTGCAGCGAGCGATAATGCTCCATCATTCCGCTTGCATCGCACCACAAGTCCACGCCGAGCATCTCAGGCTGGTCAGGGGCACCCGGCATCGCCGCGCGCACGAACAACTCATGCGAGATCTGACCCCGCTGGCGCGCCTTCGAAAGCGATTCGGAAACAGTCTGGCCGAACGTTTGAACCGCGTTTTCGACGGAGTTGACCGGCCCTCGAATGACGCCCAGGTACCGATCCGGCTTGGACGCCGGCGGCGGCAGATGAAAACTGAATGCTCCACGCGCCGGCGTCCATACGACGCCATCTCGGGTGGAGAAGAGCTTGCCAGCCATTCCCTGGACCTGGGGGTCGGAGAAGAACTGCCCGATTCCATGTGCCGTCATCCAGAAATCCAGAAACATAACTTCACTGGGGTCCGCACCGGGGGCCCCTGGTACGGCGGTGTACACCTTGTGGCTGAGATCACCCAGCGCGCGCGCTGCCGCCATGCCCTCCGGCGAGCCTGCCGTTTCATTGTGCAGCTTGCAAGCCTGCTCCAGTGTCCTGGCCGCCACCGTGCCACGCACGGTGAGGAGAGCCAGCGAATTCGCAGTCGTCATCTTCGCCTCCGGTCGTTGAAAAAGAAGCCTTTGACGTCACTCTGCAACGCCCTAACAATATGCTCAAGAACATAATCGATGCGCAACACTGCCCTGCCGACGACGAAAGGCCGCTGCGATGTCTGAAACTTCTGAGCAAAAGAGCGCGACGCGCGAGCGAATCCTCCAGTGCGCACGGAGGCTGTTCAATCGGCGCGGCTTCGTCGAAGTCTCGATCGACGAGGTCATGGCCGAGGCGGGACTGACCCGGGGCGGGTTCTATTACTACTTCACGAGCAAGGAGGATCTCTACGCCGAAGCGATCCTCCAGTTCGCCCGCAACGATCCGCCCGAGGGGTGGCGGACCGTTGGCGGCGATCCGTCAGACGGCCGTGACGGACTGGCCAGGTCGATCGTGAACGCCTATCTGTCGCGCGACCATTTGGACGATCGGGACGGGTCATGCCCGATGGTCGGGCTGCCCTCCGACACGGCGCGCGCCACTCGATCCGCGCGCGCCGCCTTCCAGCAGGTTGTGGAAATGATGGTCGGAGCGTTCGAAAGCAGTGTCGGGCCGTCCGCCGATCCGCCGCGCGAGCGGGCGCTCGCGCTGGTCGCTTTGTGCGTGGGCGGCATGGTCCTCGCCCGCGCCGTCGCCGCCAACGGCCTGGCGGAGGAGCTGCGCGGCGCCGCGCACCGTCAGGCGCTCAGAGCGCTGGATCGCTGAGCCGAGGCTATGCAGCTTTCGCCTTACGCGCGTGCAGCGCCATTGCGATGAGCGCCCAGCCTCCGATGAGCATGTCGATGCCGACCAGAAGGCCGATGGCCCACGCTGCGCTCGCCGGGAAGCCGGCCAGAACCAGCACAGCAAGCACCAGGTCCATGACACCGTTGAAGACGAGCCATCCCCACCGGCCGGACAGCTCACGCTTGTGATCCAGACCGAACATGATGGAGGCGACGCCCTCGACGATGAAGAAGCCGATGAGGACGAGGGTCAAGGACACGGCGCCCGCGATCGGCCATCCCAGCAGAATGAGACCCGCGACGATGCCGACCACAGCTGAAACCAACGACCAGACAAAGCCGGGGGCACGGCGCATCCGGATTGTCCCGATCAAGCCGAAAACTCCGCCGATGAGGAAAATCCAGCCGATGAAAATCGATACGGCGATGGTCGCCAGCGGCGGGATCACGATGGCTGCCGCGCCCAGAATGACCAGCAGGATGCCCTCGGCAAGAAACATGCTCCAGTGCTCGTGCAACGATGCTGCGACCGCCTGCTGAAGATTGGAAAGATCGGACTCGCTCATCGACATGGAAGCCCCCTTTTTGATCGTGCGTTGATGGACGGTAGCACTTGTGGCGCACGCGCATTATTGCGCGATTGCCGCTCGAGCGTGGTCTTCAGCGCGCCTTCCAGAACGCCCGCTGCAGCGCGACCACTTCCTCCGCCACTTCCGCGACCGGGCCGATGAGATCCACCGGCTTCTGACCGTGGTCGAACACGTAGCGCGAGGAGACGCTCATGGTCGGATTCTCTTTGTGGTCGCCCGTTTCGGCGAGCAGCGCACGTTCGGTCATGCCGAAGACGATCCGGCCGATATTCGCCCAGTAACAGGTTCCGGCGCACATGCAGCAGGGCTCGACCGAAGCGTAGAGCGTGCAGGACCAGAGAAACTCTGGCGTGTAGTTGGTCGCCGCCACCCGTGCCAGCGTGGACTCCGCGTGATTGACGGTGTCGATGTTGCACTGCTCGAGCAGCACCGTCTCCTGGTCGGGACCGACCAGTATCGCGCCGAATGGATGATGGCCGAGCTCCACCGCGCGCCGGGCGACGTCGTTGGCGCGGCGCAGGTGACGCACGATCTGATCCAGGCTCGGCGTCAGACCCTGAGCGGGATGGGCAGCGGACATGATTCCTCCTTCATAGCGACCACGGGAACAGCCGCTTGTGGAGCCAGGAAACCAGCCCGTACAGCGCCAGGCTCCCGCTCACGAGCAGAATCAGGGCGGCGAACGCGACCGGCACTTTGAAAGTCGATGTGCTGACCAGGATGAGATAGCCGAGGCCCTTTTCCGCCGCGACGAACTCCGCCACTACGGCGCCGATGACGGTCAGCGTGACGGCCACCTTCAGCCCGGAAAAAATATACGGCACAGCATACGGCATGCGGATCTGCCAGTATTCGCGGGATCGGCTGGCCCGCAGCGAGCGCGACAGCTCGATCAGCTCGGCCGGCACTGCGGCGAGGCCGGTGGCAGTCGAGATCACCAGCGGGAAAAAAGCGATCAGCGTGGTGATCACGACCCGTGGCAACAGCCCGGCGCCCATGGTGACGACGATGATCGGCGCGATCGCTACGATCGGCGTGGACTGGATGACGACCAGCCAGGGCAGCAGCGTGCGCGACAACATGCGCGAGCGGGTGATGCCGATCGCCAGCGGCAGCGCCACCGCAATCGCCACCAGATAGCCGAGCAGCGCGACCTGCATCGTCGCCAGTGCGTGCTCGGCCCAGCGGGCCGGGCCGAGCTGGCCGGCCGCCAGGACGATGGCGCTCGGCGCCGGCAGCACGAAGCTCGGGACCTTGAAAGCCCTGCAGGCGACTTCCCACAGCAGCAGCACGCCGGCGAACGCCAGCAGCGAGGCGAATCGGTCGGCCAGGGATTTGAGGGAGCGCATTGCGGCAAGGCCTCTCTAATGGGGCTTTCGGGTGAATACCTTTGCGCGGATCTCGTTCGCGAGCTGGAGAAACACCGGCTCGGACAGCGTCGCCATGCTGCGCGGTCGCGCCAGCGGCACCTCGATGACTTCGCTGACCCGCCCCGGGCGCGCACTCATGACGGCGATACGGTCCGACAACAGCAGCGCTTCCTGGATCGAGTGCGTCACGAACAGAACGGTTTTCGGCCGCTCGTTCCAGATGCGCAGGAGCTCGAAGCTCATCTCATCGCGCGTCAAGGCGTCCAGCGCGGAGAACGGCTCGTCCATCAGCAGAATTTCCGGATCGTGCAGCAGCGAACGTGCGATGGCCACCCGCTGCTGCATGCCGCCGGACAGCTCGTTCGGCCGCTTGTCGCCGAATTCCGCGAGGCCGACCATCTCGAGCAATTCCCGCGCGCGCCGCAACTCGCGCGCGTCGACGCGGCCGTACTTGTGGCGCATCGGAAACACGATATTGCCGAGTACGGTCAACCACGGCAGCAGCGTCGGGCGCTGGAACACGATCCCGATCTCGTCGCGCGGCTCGGTGACCGGCAGATCGAAAATCGACACCGTGCCGCTGCTGGGCATGAGCAAGCCGGCGAGCAAGCGCAGGATGGTCGACTTGCCGCAGCCGGAAGGACCGATCAGAGAAACGAACTCGTGGCGACGCAATTCCAGGTCGACGTCCTGCAGCGCCTTGACCTCGCTGCCATCGCTGGACAGAAAGGTCTTGGAGACCTTCGCCAGCTCGGCCACGTTCGCCGGTGCATCGTGGCCGCTCTCGCGGGGCATCAGCTTTCGGCGCCGGCGCGCCGCTACTTCGGCAGGAAACCGCGGTCGACGAGATTTTCCGGATTCACTTTGTCGACGGGGAATTTGAACGCCTTGGCCACCCATACCCAGGTGGCAGCGAGCAGCTTCGGCTCGAATACGCCCATGCCGTCACGCTTTGAAATCTCGTTCTGGATCAGCGGCAGCGACGAGCGGAATTCGTCTGCGGCCTCGCTGGCGTTGGCCTCGGGAACGAGCGCCTTCAGGTCGGCGCCGGCGGCATCGGGATTGGCGATCGCGAATTGAAAGCCCTTGTTGAGGGCACGCAGCGTGCGCTTGAGCACGTCCGGCCGCTCCTTGATCGTCTTGTCTGAGGCCATCACGCACCACCCGTAGCCGTCCAGTCCCTGCGTCGACCAGGGCAGGATCGACAACTCCTTGCCGGCCTGCTTGAGCACGTTGACGAAGCCCGGGGCCACCGTGATCCAGTTGATGGTCGCATCGACCTTGCCTTGTGCGAGCATCGGCGCCAGCGTGCTCGGATCGACCTTGAGCAGCTTGACGGTGGCGGGATCCACGTCGTTTGCCGACAGAATCACCGGCCACAGGGCGTTGGACGAGGAGAAGGTCGCGGTGGCGACGGTCTTGCCGCTCAGCTGCTTGAAACTGGTGATGGCACTGTCCTTGACCGAGAAAATCGCATCGGGCTGCTTGGAATAGATGGCCATCACCGCTTTCACCGGCACACCGCTTTCGGCGGCGGCCGACATCAGGGCGGCGATCCCGCCCACGCCGACATCGGCCGCTCCCGTGGCCAGCTTGCTCACGGCGTCCGACGAGCCGCGCCCGGTGCGGATTTCAACCTCCAGCCCTTCGGCGGCATAGAAGCCCTCCTTCTGCGCTGCATAGATCGCGGACTTGTCGCCGCCGGGGAGCCAGTCGAGCTGGAAAATCACTTTATCGGCCGCTCGTGCAGCCACGGCGCTGCACGCGAGGACTCCGGCCAGCAGCAGTCTGTTGAACACTGTCATGACGCCTCCCATCGAATAAAGGTGAACCAGGGTTGAGCCGCCGTTGGGAACGGCAGCGTGGATGGCTGCTTCGCTGCGACTCAAGCGCGCGTCGCTATCGCTGGTTCTCTTCGGCGTGAAATCGCCGTGGAGGATCCGTCGAGCAAAAAGTACGCCGAGCTGTCGGCGCCATAGGACGGCGCCCCTCGGCAGCAAACCGCTGCACCGAGATCGTAAGCCTTGAGCTTCCGGGTGAATCAGAGGCACCATATCGGTGCGCCCGTTGGCCGATCCGCCTCGTTCGATCCGAAGGCGCTCAAGGGAAGCGCGAGCCCGTCCTGACTACAATAACTCCTGACACCTGAGGTGTTTGAATGATGGAGTCCGCAAAGCCGAAAATCGCTTGTCTGCCCAACGGGCCGTACTACTTGCTGAACGACCCCGAGCCGGCGGCCGTTCCAAACTTGCGGCGGCAGTCCGGCCAGCCGTGCAGCACCGTGCATGGCGTAGCCCTTTGCCGATGCGGCGGCTCGAAAAACAAGCCGTTCTGTGACGGCACCCACAGCACGAACGGGTTCACGGACAAGAATGGGCCTGCCACAACCGAAAACCGCCGGCTGGCATACGCCGGAAAACACATCACCATCTTCGACAATCGGGCCCTGTGTGCTCATGCCGGCTTCTGCACGGACGGGCTGAAAGAAGTATTTCGACAGAACCACGAGCCGTGGATCGATCCCGATGGCGCCGCGGTGCAGGACGTCATTCGTACCATCGAACGGTGCCCGTCCGGGGCGTTGAGCTATGCGATCGAGGACCGTGAAGCCCCTGCGCAAGAGCGCCCGCCGGCGGTTGTCGTGACCGACAACGGCCCTTACGCCGTCTCAGGGGGAGTCGAATTGGCGGGAACAAGATTCGGCGATGGCGCCTCGCGGGAGCATTACACGCTGTGCCGTTGCGGTGGGTCGAGCAACAAGCCTTTCTGCGACGGCTCGCATTGGCGGATCAATTTTCGCGACCCATAGCGATTCGTTAGAAATCGCGATCGACAGCCGCTAGCCGTCCTGGCGTTCCTCGATCGCGTCGACCCGATCGGGGTAGAACGCGAGGTA
>Ga0210394_10008104_pt1 | contig 10903 bp, 15 predicted proteins | sample IncBWC12MmetaG_FD_160121 | JGI IMG/M metagenome (GOLD analysis project Ga0210394, IMG submission 160121) | Forest soil microbial communities from Barre Woods Harvard Forest LTER site, Petersham, Massachusetts, United States - Inc-BW-C-12-M | ecosystem: Environmental > Terrestrial > Soil >... | reverse complement strand
AATAGACACATGGCCAGAAATAAATATGTGGTTGAACCCGCTGTATGAACGGCCCGGCAAACGCCTTGGTATCGTACTTCGCCAGTGAGCCACGCCAGAGCTAGCTCTATTTCCTTCTCGGTATAGTTTCGGCGTTTGTGTCTCCTGGGGCGGTTAGGGGCTTCGATGAGTTTCTTGCTCATAGCTTGGCCGGTTTGATTTCTTTCCAAAATATCGCACTCCACGGGAACCCGCGGCGCTGTGCGTCATCGCACTTAGAAATGAGCGAGTAAAGGTCTTTGGTCGGAATGCCCGCCAGCTGCGAGTAGACCTGCCGATGTGCGGGGCGAAGACCAGGGCCAGTGGGACTTGCTTGGTGAAAGTTGAACTTGGCAGCAAGCGCTGTCGCTTCCAGGTGGTCTCTCGACGGGGCTGAAAACGGCCGCACGTCGCGCCCGGATAGCCGACGCCCAGCGCCAACGGTGGCGAGCATATCGAAAGAAGGCCGGGGAAGCAGGCGGAGCCTCGATGTGCTGAGGTCGGATAGGATCCCGTATGACGAAAACATAGCGGCGTTCGACCGAGGAACACCTATGGGTCGGCGCGTGGGGCGCGTCACTCCCATGGGTTCATTCTTAGCCCTGAGAGCGGAGCCAGCACTTTACTCACTGACCCACCTGTTACCACTGTACTCCGCATAGAAATCTTCGGCGACGCTGCTTTTCGATAGGCGGCAGACCAGCTCTGCAAACGGCGAGTTCGACCGGCAGGATCGGCACGACAGCGCGGGGATAAGCGGAAATCAGGTGGTCGGCACCCTCAAGGATTTGCTTTTAGGTCGCACGGCGCCGGCTTCCTTTTCGGCGGCTTGCTGACGCCGGTCCTCCATTTTGCGCTTGTTAAAGGCCGTGGCAGGAGCGCTCCCCTCACTTCGTCAGCGACGCTCAGCGGGGAAGCTGCAGGTGGGCGCCGGCGGGCCCACATCGAAGCGCCAAACCGCGTGACCTGTTTTCGACGCGTTTTTGTCCTCGTCTTGTGATTGGCAGACCAATGTGTAGCTGTTTTGGTTCACGCCGGGAACGCAGAGCCGGGCGCCAACTGAATACAGCGTTCCACCGTAATAACAGTAGCTGGTTACTCCCTCAGGATTTATGGAAGGCGCTAAGTCCTGTGGCTGTGGATATTGTGCAAGCGCCACCCCGGGCGCGAGTGTGGCAAAAACCGCGACAGCTCTGAGTAAACCCATGTTACCCTCTTGGACATGCTCGGGACCCTTAAACCTAGCTTATAATCCTAGCTCATGTGCGGGCGTGCCACCTACAAGCTGACCTGGGAAGAGATCGTCGCCCTGTATCGGCTGACGCTCGATCAGCCGCCAGTAAACACGCGCGTCCGCTACAACGTCTGCCCAACCACGACAATCGACACGATAGTCGACCAAGACGGCGGGCGCGGCCTTGAGCGAATGCGGTGGGGTCTTATTCCGTCGTGGTGGTCGAAGCCGCTCAAGGAAATGAAGCTCGCCACATTCAACGCGCGGGCGGAAATTGTCGCGACAAAGCCCATGTTCCGGTCGGCGTTCAAGCGTAACCGCTGCCTGATCCCGGTGTCAGGCTATTACGAGTGGCAAGACACGCCGGGCGGAAAGCAGCCCTGGTACCTCACGGCTCACGATGGCTCCCCTGCCCTGACGATCGCCGGCCTATGGGACGAGTGGAAGGACAAGACGAGCGGTGAGACGCTCAAATCCTCCACCATGATAATCGCCGAGCCGAACAAGTTTGTCGCCGAAGTGCACGACCGGATGCCGGTGCTGCTCGCTGAGAAAGATTGCGAGCCGTGGCTGAGCGGCAAAGCTGGTCTAGAATTGCTCAAGCCAGCCGCCAAAAACGTGCTGCAGAAATGGCCGGTTTCAAAGCGGGGCAATAATTCGCGGGCGCCGGATGACGACCCGACGCTGTTCGACAAGGTGACAATCTGAGGGGTGCCGATGGCTGATAATCCTGTGTGGGCAATCTGCGAGCGCGTGGCCGAGGTCCCGGCGCTGCTCGACGACCACATTGCTGGCGGCAAGCATTCGGCCGGGCACGTGGTGGCAAAGGCGCAAGCCGTCCTGTCGGAACCGGAAATGCTCCGGGCCATCTTCGATGTCGGCTACTTCCCGCCCAATACGCCGCCCCCGGAGGAACGCTGCGAGTCATTGCCTAACGACCGCGGCGTAGAGTTGCTTTTCTCGCGCCTCCACCTCCTGTAGGGCCGCTGCAATTGCCATTACTCGTTCTTCGGGTTGAATGAGCCGAAGGCCAGCGACCAAAGTTTGGTGGCACTTTTCTCGCGCTTGTTTGCTCGATAACTCAATCACGATAGTCTCCCAAGCCCCTTGCCCATTTTCTGACACCGCCAGTTTGGATGCAAGAATGGGGTATGTGGCAAGCGCGGGGCGAGCATTCGGTCGTCCCCGCGCCGAATCCACCACGTAAAGCAGTTTCGACGTTTCCGGCACCTCCTGGCATTCTCTGGGTTCTGCGCACCGGCGCGCCGTGGCGCGACATGCCCGAGCGATACGGCAATTGGAACTCGGTCTTCGTTCGTTTCACCCGCTGGAGCAAGCTCGGCGTGTGGGATGCAGCGTTCGAAACTCTGGCGAGTCTTGGGCCTCCCGCCGACGAGGAACACGCTATCGATTCAACGATCGTCCGGGCGCACCAGCATGCAGCCGGCGTAAACGGGGAATCAAAATCAGGAAGCGCTCGGCCGCTCGCGCGGCGGCTTCTCGACCAAAATCCACCTCCGCACCAACGCCAAAGGCGACCCGCTGACGTTCGATGTCACCGGCGGCGAGGCCCACGAGGTCAAAGGCTACGATGCGCTCATGGAGCTTCATGACGTGTATCCCGACAAGCTTCTCGGCGACAAGGGCTATGTCAGCGACGATATTCGCAACGACTTGAATGCGCGCGGCACCAAGCCCGTCATCCCACCTCGATCAAATCGAACGACTCCGATCGAATATGATCGCGAAACCTACAAACGGCGCAACCTCATCGAGCGGTGCGTCAATCGTCTCAAGCACTTCCGTCGCATCGCCACGCGCTACGAGAAAACCGCCAGAGCCTACCTTTCAATGATATGCATCGCAGCGGCAAGACTCTGGATCAAAACCGTCAACACGGCCTAGTCACAGAGGCTCCGAACGAAGTCGGAAGCCTCCGTGTCAGTGCTGGTTATCTTACGCCCACGCGCCGGCAACAAGGCAAAAAGCGCCAGCCTATCAATAGGCGCCTGTGCCTTCGATGACGTGGGCTACTGTAACGAGAATGATCCTGACGTCGCGCAAAAAGGACCAATTGCGCAAATATTCTACATCGTATGCCACACGCTGTTCGTAGGTCGTTGTATTGCGGCCCTTGACCTGCCAGAGGCCGGTAAGGCCGGGCCGGCCAGCGGCGTAGATGGCAAAATTTTCCTGATATTTTTCCACCTCGGCTTCGACAATCGGCCGCGGCCCGACGATGCTCATGTGTCCGACCAGCACATTGAAGAGCTGTGGCAATTCGTCGAGACTGGTGCGGCGTAAAAATTGGCCCACAGGCGTAATCCGCGGATCGTTCTTGAGCTTGTGATGAGCCTTCCATTCCTGCCGCGCTTCCGCATTGTGCGCGAGGTATTCCTTCAGTCTGCGATCGGCATCAATCTGCATGGTGCGGAATTTTAGACAGCAAAAATCTCGTCCGCCGAAACCAAGGCGTCGGTGACAAAACAAAATCGGGCCGGGCGATGTTACGGCTATCAACACGCAACACGCGAGGAAAAGTGGCAGTAATGTGATGATGGCAGCGCAGGCGGCAATAAAATCAAACGCCCGTTTGATTCCTCCCCCGACAGGGCGACGCGATCGAGACAGGAGTGACTGTCCTCGGACAACTTGAGTAGAGTAATTCATAGCGAGCTAGCACCTACAGGATTTGCATGTTAGCACTTTATTAGGAATGTTGCACTGCAAAAAAGAAGGAATCAAGAAAGAACTGCGAGTTTTTAGTGAATTGTTGGCATTATGGTTGCCGCTGTGACCCAAAGGTAACTAAGGGGTATTCGCATACTGTCCGCGCTCAGTTCGCATCGCTCACCTTTAATTCTATTTGTCATGTTTTTGCAACGCACCATAGGCGGTCTTGTTCCGCTGACCGACCCCGATGATTGCGTCATCACTTGTTCCGCCGCACTGCGGAAGCGCCGCCAACTCTCCTGTTCCTGATCAGTCGCGGCTTACGGTCACGCGCGCCGTTTATTTCCAATTAGGATTACCGCAGGAGTGAAATTGCCCGAGGACTATATTCTTGGGGCAATGCGGTAAGAATGGACGATTCTGTCAGTAGAACTGGAACTTAGCCATGCCTTAGGACCGCAAAACCCGGTTCCTGCACGTGAAATTGTGGCATGGGGATTGGGGCATCATCAGTTGCTCAGCTTGCTCCGTTCCCAACGCTCTGTTAGCCTTTCTTTCTACAACGTTAACATTTGCCATAGGGTAGCGGTGAGCCATGTCATTCATTTTGCGGGTATTTGCCGTTGTGTTTTCGCTAGGGGCGCTGCTCTTACCAGCGGGCGCGCAGAACGCACCGCCGGGGAACCAGAGCCCGCCAAGCAGTCACTCCGCGATATCGGTCGGCGATTTTGTGGCCAATCCGGGCGCACTCCTCACACTGTATCCGCTGGGCGGCGGCTCCATGGTTTCAGATGTTCGGGACCTCGCTACGGCTGACATGCAGACCGTAGATCCCCTCCTCTCTTTAGTGGCAACGGCCAACAGCGAGCAGAAGAACGCACTTGGGACCGGCCTTGGCTTGGCGGCCCTGGATTTGGCGCGCAGCAACCCACAGTCGGCCTCAATCCTTCAAAACGCCCTTGTGCGCCTTAATGATCCGACGTTGCTCGCCGCCTATGCCGCGGTAACCGGGAATCAGCGTCTCGCAGCGGCGGGGCCAGGTGCGGGGGCCGGTGGGGGTGGTGAGTCAGCGACCGGGGGTGCAGGAATCAACGGCGGAATTGGCGGCCCCACGTTCCTATTTCCGAACTTCGGCACGGCCAACGCGGCCGACACCTTTACATTCCCCAGCGTGACTGGAGGCACCCCGGGAACCCCTGGTGTCCCTGTGAGCCCCAGCGGCGGCCCGTAGTGACGCATAAGAAGGGGGTGCTGGCGACGATTGCCGCGGGTCTAGAAACGTTAGAGTAACGATGTCCAGATCCACGGAATTCCAGCGTGCTTTGGATCGCTATCTTGGCGATCCGCTTGCCTTCCTTTGCTCCGTTCGACGACCGGTCGCTACAAGGATCGGAAACCCGACCCGCGTCGGCCTCATTCAACCCACAGCGATCGGCGATTTGATCATTGCGTCTGGTCTGATTGCTCACATCCGCGCAAACTTTCCTGTCGCCCAGATTCACTTGCTGCACGGACGTTCTAACCGCTCGGCCTTGGATTTATTGGAGCCTGGGATCTTCGGGCACACGCTCGATTTCACCAAACCCATCGCGACTTTGAGGTCCATTCGGTCTCTTAGGCTTGATGTGTTGGTCGACCTAGTACCCTGGTCAACGATCACCGCCCTGACGTGTCGGTTTTCGGGCGTTCCGTTTACCCTAGGCTTCTCAGCTCCCGGGCGATCTCGCCACTTCCTGTTCGCACACGTCGCCGAATACTCGGCAAATGTTCATCAGTCCGAGAACTTCAGAGCTTTGGCCGCGTTCTTCGGTCCGATGGAGACCTACGCTTATCGGCTGAGGAGTTCGTTTCCGAGGCCGGACATTCGCCTTCCCTATGACCGCCTGGTCGTCTGTCATATCCAGCCAGGTGGGTCCCAAGCACGCGCAAAAACCTGGCCAGCGGACCGCTGGATCAACCTAGCGGGGCGCCTTTGCGGCGAAGGCTACGCAGTCGCCTTCTCTGGATCGCCTGCAGACGGGCCGGCGATCGACACCGTAGTAGCCAAGATCGAGCATACGGGGCGAGAATGTATTTCACTCGCAGGCAAAGTAACCATGCCTGAGTTATGCTATGTGCTGCAGCATTCGCGCTTGGCCATATCAGTTGACACTTCGCCACTGCACCTTGCCTCCGCGGTTGGCGTACCGGTCATAGGACTTCACGGTCCGAGCCGATCGCGCCAGTGGGGGGCTATCTCGCCCAATTCCCGGAGCATTGACGCCGCCCATCCATCAGCGGGCTATATCCAGTTTGGCTTTGAAGACCATCCCCACTCGCGAGAAATCATGCGATCAATCTCGGTCGACGAAGTCTACGAAGCTGCGTCAAGCCTTCTTGCCAATGGCAAAAGCTGTTCGGGACCATTTCGTCTAGGTGTGGGCCGAGCCTCTGCGCGCGAGCAAATCGTCGCCAGTTGATAGATCGAGGCACCTGCACGCGAAATGCCCGGTGCGGTGCGATGCGCGGTTCGGATATCGCGAGCACGGGCATGTGTGCCGGCTAATTCTGAACCACGAGAACTCGCGTGGAGCGCGCCCTTATCCATGAATTTCGCGTCCACGCGTTTTTATCATGCCGCAAAGACGGCCTACATTTTTAACAGCCTTGCAGGGGCATCGCTTCGCCGCACCACCACTAAATTCGTAAGGGGCAGGCCGGAGAAGCCCTCCGTTAAGGTGGTCTCCTCTTTCGGATGGCAAAACGGCATTTCGGAAGGCGCGCTTCTCCAGGACGCTGCGTTCAAGGCACTCGGATACGATGCAGTTATCGTGGATGTCACTCGTGCGATGAGCAATCCGCTCGCTCGCGACGAATTCGACCTATGTGCGCGAGAGGGTACGTCGCATCTATGGTCGGGATGCCGAGGTCATCTTCCCCACTGGTCGACGTCGAACACGTCCCGTTCTATGAGCACAAGGATGACTATTACGTCGTTGCGTCATTCCTGGTGCCGTACAAACGCATCGATCTCATCGTGCGCGCGTTCAATGCCATGCCGAACCGCCGTCTCATGATCCTCGGCGACGGGCAGCAGGAACGCGAGCTCAAGGCCATGGCTGGACCGAACATCAGCTTCGGCGGCCACCTGCCGCGTGCGGCGTTCCTGGACGCGATCGCGAGGGCAAAGGCTTAGTTCGCGGATGCGTGGGGGAGGACGGTTGACGCGAATAAACGCGGGTTTGGAGTTGGCAGCGTCGACAATGTCGCCTGAGTCGCTGAGCTCGCTGTGATCAGCAGCCAATCCCGATCATGTTGGATTCCTCCCCCGGCTTGGATTGAGACAGTACTCGCACCGGGATTCCCGGACGCTCAGCTTGCGACCATAAGCATGCCCCGGTCCGGCCGTATCATCCAGGCGAGGAATCTTGCCGGCACGGCCCAGTGATGACGAGGCTACGACGCATCGCCGATCCCGCGCGGCGATGAAGCCGCCACGCGTAAAGTACGCGCGATTTACGCGGAGATCAAGGTGCGCCTCTGCGGCGCGTGGCCCTCTCGCAGAAAATCGAGACCGACCCCATATCATTGATGTGGCCGCTCTATCGTAGTGAGTGAGCATATGGGTTCGTCAACTCACGCAAAGTCTCAGGTCCCTGACGTTCGCGGACGTCCGTTCGCGAAGGGCAATTCCGGACGAAGACCGGGATCAAAAAACCGGAGTTCGCAGATCTTAGCAGCGCTGTTGGAAGGCGATGAAGTAGAGCTGGTGCGCAAGGCGGTCGAGATCGCCAAGGCAGGCGACATCCAAATGCTGAAGTTCCTGCTTAGTCGGATGTTGCCGCGCGATCGACCGATCAAGATCGATCTGCCGCAGATGAATTCTGCCGATGACGCTGTTGAGGCTCTCGGTCGAATCACGCGCGCAGTATCGGGAGGAATAATCACTCCAATTGAAGCGGCTGCGCTCGCTACGCTTGTGAACTCCTATGCGCGTGCGATCGATTTGGCCGACGTCGTCAAAAGAATGGACGCGCTGGAGGGCAAAATGAGGGCAGGAGTTATAGCGTGATTCAAGCTCGACGACAACGCGTGGCTCGTTTGGAAAAGATGTCCGAGCTCTATATCGAACAGGTACGGCAGTTCAATGACCTGGCTGATGCAGTACTGGCCGAAAAAGCGCTGGCACATGCGGTCAATCTCAGTGTTCTCATCGTGTACGGGGATCCTAAGATCGATGAGCCTTTGTCCAGCGCATGGCAACGTTGCGGGAATGATCCGCAAACCCTGACGGCCTCCTCACCCAGGCACGTCCTCCCTTCAATGAGGCCGCTGCGACGAGTGCAGTTATCTTTCGCGAGCTGTTGATCCCCAATCTCCCAGGCGCCGATGAAAAAGAGAAACTCGACGCGGTCTTTGCGTCAGCGCCGCCGTGGCTTATCTGGTTCACTTTCGGAGACTTCACCGCCGATTTGCTCGGCCTCAGACTGCCGGATCTTTCGAGCGTGACCAAATTCGCGCGCACGCAAGCTATATTCGACCGTTGGCCCGCGTTGCCACGTGGCACATTTAAACGCCGACCTTTGCCAGACGGGTCCGACAACGAGCCGATTACGCCGGAACATAGGGAGCTGTTACGCAAAGCGGCGGGATTTCCGAACGATCAAATGTCTGCCCGCGAGCGTATGCGGGCGCTTGAATTCTGGGCGAAAACTCCTGGGGTTAAGCGTGAGATCAAATGGCCACCCCATCCCCCCGGAAGTGAGGACCTGCGGGAACTTTTTGGTCCCGAGACTCTGCAGGAACCGGATGACGGTTCGGATGAATGTGAAGAGTGAGGGCTAATCGATGGCGCCTGGGGCTTGCCGCGAAAATACCATGCGGTTCTCGCTACGAGGAACCCGTCGCGCTTGCGGCGTAAACGAGATCGCGTCGGACAACCGGCGGGATGTGAAGGTTGGGAGGACGAACAGCACGTAATGCAGAGCCGGTCGATCCGGCGATCAGGACAACCCAGTTACCCCCACGCATTGTCGAATGCCGGCTTTCGATCGGGACCTGATGCGCGGAAGGCATTATGGCCAGCGGTCATGTGAACCGCGCTGAAAGGCCGGACACACGGCGCACCGACCAATTCTGCAAGCGTGAAAAAGTCCTTGCCAACTCGGAGCCGTCCAACTACGGGGTATAGCGACCGTGCTCTCTCATCTGACCCTCGCGTTATAGCCGCCGCCCGCGTCGCCGTGCATGGCTCGCGTGATGATCTTTGCTATCTGATACCCGTTGATGCGCCCGCCGGACGGTAGGCTGTCGGCTAAGGCCAAAACGGCGATCCAGTTTTGGGAGTCGTCGAATTCCTCTCGTGCCCAATTCAGGGCGCGTTGTTACATACCTTGCTCGCTTCCTGCCTCGTCATCCGGCAGAAAGACATCGAGTAGCGTGGCTTAATATTACAGGACCAATCCCGGAAGGCCGCAGCTTCTTTTGTCCGCATTGCGGAGCCCCTTATGCGGTGACGCATTCCCGGCTGTCGAAGAGCGAGAGTAATGTCGCCAAATGTGTTGTCTGCGGAAAAATCATGGACCAATGGGTTTCAACCGACGTTCGTATCTTCAAACTCGTTCACCGGCCTGAAGATGCCTAAACTATTTGCCCACCTCTTTCATCGCACGCGGAATATGAATACAATAAATCGTTGTTGAGACCTGTAGTCCTTCGGCCCTTCACGCCCCCTCCAAAGGCTTTGGAGCCTCTTTTTTGGCTGGCGCTGTTTGTTCTTCGCGCGTGTGATAGTATCTCGCCAATCCATCGGACCGATGCAGCATACCGGCACATTGCGCGTCGGCTTACAGATGGTCAGCAAACCAGCCTTTGACTTGGCCCCGTCCTGATCTCCGGGGCTTTTTGTTCGTTCGGCTGCGGTGCTCGCCCTGCGCTAATCTGGATCGGCCCCGAGCACCTTTCCGGTTTTCGGATCGACCAAGTGCACTCGCGTGCAAATCGTGCAGCTGATGGCTGCATAAGTCTCGCCTTCGCCATCGCCTTCGGTCGGATCGTCAGCGACCCAGCCTTGCACGTTCAAGCCTGTATTCGGGCAGCGGTAGACGAATGGCGGCATCGCGCACGGTAGGACGCATTCGCGGTCCAATACAGGAGAGAAGCGAGCAACGCCCGTCATGCCTCTTTTTGTACCCACGCCTGCTTTTGCTGCCATTGGTGGAGCTTTAAGCAGGCGACATCGAACATCGCCCGCAGCAATTCCGGTTCCGACGGGACGGCTTGCGCCTTTGCAATCACGCCCGCGCCTGAATGCCTGCCGCCGGCAACATGGTCGTCGAGCAGCGCCTAAACCTCGGCTACACGCTCGCAGATTTTCCATAGCGGGTTGTCGAGCATCGGTGGCCCCATGGCCGGCGCAAAATGGATAAGCCGAATTGTGAAAAAGAGACCCCGACCCAGGCCTCTGGAGAGGAGTGTCGAGCGGATCGGGGCCTCCCTGCCGCTCGCACCAAGCCGCCTGGCGTCGCCGCGCGTTTAGCAGCGGAGTCGGCGGCCTTCGTGCGTGCGCTCCAATGATAGCTTGAGCCGAACCGAACGCAACGGCAGGGCTATTTGTTCGCTGCACCTTTTTTAGGCTTCTTTTTCAGAGCCCGCGTAGCTTATCGCCGGCCGAGCTTGTCAGTCGGCTCGAACGACGTGTAATTTGGCAATGTTGTCAGTAGATCGGCCCAACAAATCGCTACGTAGTGCTCGTTAGGCGTCGCGGCCGTAACCGTGGATGGGCGTGGCAGATTCTGCGCACCCCAAAACCGTTGGGGGTGAAGCTCTACGAAGATAATTTCCCTTCGGAACACGCCGTCAAGCTCGCAGGCAAAAAAGGCTCTACACACTATTTTGGAAGGCGTGATCAATGAAGCGCCGGATGCCTAGACACCAGCGCTCGCATCGACAGCGAGATCCCCGAAACGCAAATGATGCCGTGGTCCGAGGAGTTTCTAA
>Ga0210394_10008103_pt1 | contig 10905 bp, 9 predicted proteins | sample IncBWC12MmetaG_FD_160121 | JGI IMG/M metagenome (GOLD analysis project Ga0210394, IMG submission 160121) | Forest soil microbial communities from Barre Woods Harvard Forest LTER site, Petersham, Massachusetts, United States - Inc-BW-C-12-M | ecosystem: Environmental > Terrestrial > Soil >... | reverse complement strand
GCTCTTATTCTCCGTGCTGGTTGGGAGATGCGCCTTTGGGCAGCAGAAGATCGCGCCTGATAAGGAAGCTGGACTGAAGGCCGATGTGTCATAAAATGTATCCCCCATAAAGCATACTTCAGGCGAACGGCGTCCAGCCGCAACTCGCTGCGCTCCAACAGGGCTTGAGATTCCATCGAACAGTCAATCCGATAATGCTCTAGCGCCTCGGCTGCGCCAGTGAGTCCGCCACCACCCAGGCGGCGCCAATCACGGCGAGATTTACTGCGCTCTCGGTCCAGTTCATGTGGAGCGAGTGATCAGCCAGGAGCATCGGCTCGTGCACCAGCAGGGCGAAGGACGCGAGCATGGCGGTGACCAGGATCGCGGCGAGTCGGGCCTGCACGCCGGTCAGGATCGCAACGCCCGCAGCGACGAAGCCAACCCCAGTCGCATACCCCCAGAACTCTTGCGTAGGCGGCAGCCATTTGGGGACCAGTGGGGCGGTGAGGTTCATATAGACGAAATGCGCCCCGCCGAATACCAGCGCACAAACCCCAAACGCCAGTCGGCCCAGGCGAGTAAGACGAGCGGCCAGTGCCGCATCGATCCTAGCGGTGTTAGCGCAGATGATCAGCCCGCCGGCGCCGATCGCGAGCTGCATGGCGATGTTTTCGTAGGTGAGGAATACGGCGTAATCGGCGAGCAGCAAGCGGCCGTTCATCAGGACGACGACAAAGAGCGCGTAGTAGACGGTGAGCGCCGCGGCGCCCCAGGCCGCGCTTCGGCGCCACTCGACGGCCGCCGCCGCGACGACCATGAACACCCCGGCGGTATAGGCCAGGGCGGTGCGAGCGGGAAAGTTCTCGGGCACCGGCTGCCCCGGATCGAACGCCCCAAACGCCAGGCAGGCCATGCCCAGCGCCATCACGCCCAGGCCGTACACGCGCCAGCCGAAGGCCATTGTCGTTTTTTCTGCCGTCATGACTGTTCCAGATTAGCTTAATGGCACGCGACGGCATCGCTATTGAAAAAGGCATCAGCAGTGCCGCCGCCGTAACGTCAAACGGTTCACCTGGGTCAGATAGCGGAGCACGAGAGCGGCGCCCGCGATCGAGGAGCGACCGCCTCACTTTAGCGCCAGATGTCGAGTCGCGCGGCCTCATTCCGGCCTTGCTTTAATCCAGCTTGCGCGGAGGGTTGGCGGCGGGTGGCGTCCATCAGGTTCATACCGAATGCGGCACCCGATTGCTCATCCGGGACGATCACTTCCACGCGGCAGCCGCTGTCGCGCAAGGCCTGCAATTCATACTCGAAACGCTTGCCAAAGACATCCGAGATGAACGTTGGCGTCGTCTTGGGCATCACAGCCACGACAACGACGGTGTCATAACCTTTCGCGAGATCGGCATTGGTAGCCGACCGCATTCCGCCATCCATGTAGCGATGGCCGCGGAATGAAACCGGCGGATAGATTCCGGGAACCGCGCAACTCGACGCGACGGCGCGCGCCAATCCGATTTCAGCGTCCTTGTTCCAGACAATGAACGATCCGTCGGCGGCGTCGACTGATGTGCAAGCATACGATTTCGCCGGCCACGGGCCGTCGAAGCCGCCACCGAGCGACGGCGCGAACCGCATCATGAAATCCTCTTCGCTCATCGCCGGCGACTTCAGCGCCCAAGCTCCGATCTCGGCGCGCACTTCTTCCGGCGGCCGCTTGCCCGAGACCGCTTCAACCATTTTCGTGATGAGCGTCGTCAGATCGGGGGGAGGGCCGCTCGCGGCGGGAGCGGGCACGGCGCCGGCTAGATCCGGCGCGGCAATCTGCGCGGGCGACCTTCCCAGCGCAAGTTGCGCACCGACGAACGATCCCGCGGAGGTGCCGACGATGAAATCCGCGCTCGAAAGATCCACTCCGTTTTCGGCCAGTCCGGCGAGCAGGCCGGATTCCCAGGCAACTCCGACCGGACCTCCGCCGCCTAGCACCAATGCTTTTGTCATTCGTTCTCTCTCCCATCGTTAACATACGACAATTTCCAGGGCGTACAAGTCGGTCCGCGAAGGTGAACACCCAGCCCACGTTGAAGCTCAATGACCTGCGCCGATATCGCCGAGGCGGAGAAACCGGAACGCGAGACGCTGGATATTTAACGCCGCGTACTTGGACCCCCGAGCATCGTGAATGCGGCGTTAATCACGCTCCGCCTTCACGCTCTCTGGGTTCGCGAGCGATCCTCGTGGACACCTGTTCCTTGTGGACACCTGTTCTTCGCCGATCCTTCCAAGGGGCACATATACGGGATGACCGTTTTCCGTCCGAGTGGCTGGGAAATGACGTCTTCGCGGGGCGGCCTTGGCTACGCAGTAAGGCGCTTGCAAAGGGGTGGAACGGTTTGCCAGGGCGGAACCCACCTGCACCACCAAGCCGTGATCGCGCGGAACTCAGCGCTCCTCAGCGTTTGCGATCGTACCTGGCTTGGCCTTCGTTTGCACGAAGCATGAAATGCGTAACCGCACCGTGGGCATCCATGAAGAACTCCACTGGGGCGGCTGTCGAATCAAAAGTCGTCTCGGATTGCGGGATGAGAGGAATGGCGTTCATCCACAATTGACCATCGACTACGGTGAAGGTTTGGGTTGTGCCGAAGAAACCCGCGATAACCGGCGGCCCTTCGCGAAGCTCATATGTACCGGCATACTTTGCGAGAACGGCTGAGCCAATCTTCACACCGGCGTTGGCCTTACCCACCAGATGAGGCGCGTCCCGTTCGTTTTCGCAGACCGTCTCCAGCATGTCTGTATCCGGCGCGTAGTTCACCGCCAGTGAGATGCTTAGGGGCCTAGTCAATGTTTCGGGATCGTCATAAGTGATCTGAAACCGCATGTGACCAAAATCGACGCGCCGGAATCTCTCGGTTACGCGCAGGGCCTCAGAATGCGGATGGCCTACCCTGTCGAGCCAAGTCCGGTCATTGAAGCCTACGCTCTTGACCACTAGCGTGTCCCCTTCCCAGTGGCCAACCGAGTACCCCATCCAGGTCGGGTTCGGATCTTTGGGCAGTTCACGCCCGTCCATGAAGATCTGCCGATGAACTACGCCGCGTTCGTAGAGCAGCCCCACCACGTTGGGCGACTGAATGATCCGGTAGAGCGCGATTCCTCCGCCTGTAAGAATTTCCAGGGGACCGCCCGGGAGGCAGTGCGTAATGGGGTCGCTTCTATGGAAATCGGCGAGGCGCTGCTTGAAGAGGGCCTCCGCCGACGGCCGGAAAACCCCCTCGTCTTTCACGTCTTGTATCACGTCAAGATTGTAGGGGTTAAATTCCGGCCGCCACAGTCCGGACAGGTCTGGCTTCCCATCAGGCGTCCGAGGCGCCGGAGCCGTAAGGTTCGGCTTGCCGTCGTCGGTCCGGGGAATCCCCGGCGTGCGGAAGTTAAGCCACTGAGCGCATAGCGAAGCTGGGAGCAGCCACCAGGCTGCCGCAATTGCGATTCTGTCCATGAGGGTTTCTCCTGCTCTGCAACTGTCTTCATAGTTTTCGTCGGAATTGCCTGGGCGACATTATACAGCTTCAAGGAGTGCATCTCCGTGCTGGGTATTTTCTTCAAACGAAGATCAAATCTTTGTAACGCCTTAACCTTCCATTGAGAATCCTGTTCGGCCAAAGATTCTCACTTTCCGTATCGGGGACTAAACGGGACTTGAGAATCAAGCCAGGATCACTTAGTCGTTGGCGCGCGCCGCCGCAGCTCGTCGAACCAGTTCAGCACAACGGTAACCTGATCGCCAGAGCGCTGCACAATCGTAGGCGGCTTGATCATCAGGAAGCGCTTGCCTTCCGAAGCAAGGGCAAAGTTCAGATTTGTCCCGACCCGCTTGAGACCGTCAAACATCAAGGACGGTGTTTACGGCGCAGTAGGGCCAAGGCCCCGAGCGCGAGGCCGGCCAGCGGGAGCGATGAAGGTTCTGGCACGGAAGATCCGGTGGTTCCTACCGGGTCATTCCCGATTCCGTCGCTCAGCAGGAGCTGGTAATTGCCTGCGTCGGCGAAGCTTGAGTCGATGTGGATGTACGGGTCGATGGAAGCGCTCGCCGCACTGCCCGACAAAGTTCCGGTTTCCGCAAATGCCTCGACTGCCTCGTCTACAATATAGACCGTGTTCGGGCTCGCCATGAAGTGCACGGTCCCCGTGAAATCGTTACTGGGACAAGAAAGGTTATTGCATACCAGATTCTCGAAGCCGCCACCCGGTGCTTGGAAACTACCTATGGTGACCTCCGCCTGACCCTCCACGTTGCCCTTGGCAGGAGGGAGGCCGTCGCTGAAGGCCTTTAGGACCATGTCAACATCGGTCGGAATCAGAACTCCGGAGGGCCCGCTAAATTCAAATTCGAATTGAAGAGCTGCGGAGTTGTGTATTACTTCGCCGACGACAGCGTGCGCGCGCACAAACAGGAACTGCGGAGACTCAGTCAATTCCCCGGCACCGTCGTAGAAGGTCATCTCTAAACCGCCCGCCTGAGCCGTGTCGCTTTCGTCGCAACTATTTGTGTGGTCTGGGCACGCTGCCGTTCCGAAAAGAGTTATTTGAGAGTACGGAACCGAAAGGGGGACGGGGTTGGCGCTTAATGTGCCCATCATCGCTAGGATCGCAGTCACAAGCACGAATAGCATCAGTAGGCTACGCATAGGGTGGTTCCTTTCTGTCGGACGCATAAGTAGAACACTCAGAGCTAACGAGGCGAACTGCTGGGGATTATTACCTTCGCCGCGAAAAAATCCTGGGCTTGGTACCATTCACGCCCGGAATCGAGGTGGATGGGGACAAAACCCATAGATAGCAAGAGGACAAACGGATGGATTTATTACCTTGCGAGTTAGAATAAATCGTGCGGAATGGGGCACGATCGGTGGCCTTGCTGCTGCTTGGGTTCGCCTGGCTGCTTCCCGTTTGTTTCGCCCAGGTCTCTAACGGCGGGAGCGCCGCCAGCCTGCTCGAAGAGGCGGATCGGCAAAAGCAGGAGAGCCGCTTCGACTTGGCCCTGGCCGCTTACACCGCCGCCCGCGAGGCCGCCCGGCGGGCCATGGATGTATCCGCGGAGGCGGCTGCACTGCAAGGGATCGGCGATGCCGAGTATCTGCGGGGGAATTACGCCCCGGCCAAGCAGGCGCTGGAGGCGAGCCTGGCGCTACGGGAACAGTTGGGGGATTCGGCCGGCATGGGAGAGGTCCTCAACGTGATCGGCAATGTGGCTTTCGCCCAGAGTGAGTTGCCGGCGGCCAAGGATTACTTCGAACGCAGCCTCCAATTGCGACAGGCCGCCGGGAATCGAGCCGGGGTAGCGGCGTCCTGGAACAACCTGGGCAATACGTTGCAGGCCCAAGGCTTGTATCTGGATGCAGCCGGATATCTGGAACAGTCCGAACGAGCGTTTGAGGAGCTTGGCAACCAGCGCAGCCGCGCGACCGTGTTGCACAACCTCGGCACGCTGTACGGATATATGGGGGACTATGAGCGCGCTTTGCAAATTCAAGAGCAGGGCTTGGAGATCGCGCGCAAACTGGCCGACAACTTCCGTATCGCCGGCGCGTTGAGCAATATGGGCGTGGTCCACAATTGGATGGGCAACTATCGCGTTGCGCTGGGCGAGCTGAACGAGGCTTTGAAGCTGCGCCAGGATCTGAACTACACTTGGGGCGCGGCGGAGACGTTGAACAACATCGGTCTGGTGTTCCAATCGCAAAGCGATCACCAGCAGTCGCTGGCATACTTCGGCAAGGCTTTGGCCCTGAACCAAAAACTGGGCGACAAGAGCCTGGAAGCGGAGAGCCGCCTCAATATGGGAGTAGAATTGCTGGCGTTGGGCCGGATGGCGGAGGCCGTTCGAGAGTTCGATCAGAGCATCCGCTTGAGCGAATCGACGGGACGGAAGATTCTTGTGGGCGAGGCGCTACGCGGATTGGGGCGCGCGGAGTTGCGGCTCGGGAAGACATCCAACGCGCTGCGCGATTTCGGCCGCGCCATGGCGATTCAGGAAGAGATTGGCGACAAAGCCGGGCTCGCGGATTCGACCGTGGAGCTGGCCGCCGCTCGTCTGCAGCTTGGCGATTCCTCTCAAGCGCTGATGCTGGCGCGCCGGGCTGCCGAACAAGCGGCCGAAATTTCGCGCCGCGACACCTTGTGGCAGGCGAAGCTGGTCTCGGGCCAAGCCTTGCGTCAGACCGGGCGAATGAAGGAAGCCGCGACGGACTTGGACGCGGCCATCGCTACCGTCGAGATGCTGCAGTTAGAACTCGCGGGGCCCGCTACTGCTTTGCCGGCATACTTCGGCGACCGGCTGGAGGCGTACCGCGAGCGTGTTCTGCTGGATCTGGCCCAGGGAGACACGGCGGCGGCTCTCGCTCACGTGGAGCGGTCCAAGGCACGGGCGCTGGCCGAGGCTTTGCGGGGCGAACATCCAAGCAAGGCCAGATGGATGACGGGGGAGGAGCGGCAGCGCGAGCGCGAACTGGAGAACCAACTCGCGGCTTTGAATATCCGCGAGGCGAAAGCCTCCGCTGGCCCATCGCAGGAAAAGCCCGCTGAGCTGCGCGGCGCGTTGGAAGCCAAGAGGCGTGAATTGGAATCGTTTGAGACCGCTCTTTATGCGCATCATCCGGAGTCGGCTATCCAACGAGGCAAAATGGAGCCAATTCAGGCCGGAGACCTGCAGGGAGTGGCCCGGTCGGCGGAGGCCGTGATTCTGGATTATGTGGTCACACGCGATGTCACGTATCTCTTTGTGCTGCGACCCAGTGGGCCTCTGCGGATGGTTCCCATCCATGTGAGCGCGGTGGCGCTGAAGAAGAAGGCCGCTGACTTTCGGAGACAACTCTCGTCCCAGGATTTGGGATTCGCCGTGCTCTCCGGGGAATTGTACCGGCTGCTGGTGGCGCCGGCCGCAGCGGAGTTGGCCAGCTCTCGTGCGTTGATCATCCTGCCGGACGGGCCGCTTTGGGACGTGGCGTTCCAGGCTTTTGAGCCACGGCCAAATCACTACCTTATTGAGGACGCCGCTATATCCTATTCGCCTTCGCTTGCGGTGCTCAGCGACACACTGAAGAGGGCTGGCGAGCGGAGCGGCGGCTCACCAAGCCTGCTGGCGTTGGGGGATCCGGCAACCGCTTCGGCGGAACGCCTGCCAGAAGCAGAAAGGCAGGTGCGGGAGCTCGAAAAGCTTTACGGCGAAAACCAAACCCGCATCGTGACGGGGGCCGCCGCCACCGAGGAATTATTCAAGGCCGAAGCCGGAAACTACCGGGTGGTGCATCTGGCTTCGCACGCCATCCTGGACGACGCCAGCCCCATGTATTCCCGCGTGCTGCTCGCCACAAGATCGGCGGGCCGCGAGGACGGAATGCTGGAAGCGCGAGAAATGATGGATCTCGACCTGCGCGCGGAAATGGTGGTGCTTTCCGCTTGCGAAACAGCGCGCGGCGAGGCAGCAGCCGGCGAGGGGATCACAGGTATGCTCTGGGCCATGTTCGTGGCCGGGGCCCCCACTACGGTGGCCAGCCTGTGGCGCGTGGAGTCCGCGAGCACGTCCGAGCTGATGGTTGAGTTCCACCGGCAGTGGCTTCAATACCGCCGCAATCATGCCCCGTTTGCCAAGGCCGCGGCGATGCGAACCGCGGCCCTTAAGCTGATCGCGACGCCAGTCTACTCCCATCCCTTCTATTGGGCCGGATTCATTGTGGCGGGCAGCCCGATCTAACGGCGCGCTGGAACTATTGATTCCTCGAATCCAGATTGTCGAGTAGCCGCTGGACCGCTGGATCGGCGTTGCGTTGAAGCTCGGCTTCCAGTTCGCGTCGGGCGTCCTCGATGAGGCCGGCTTTGGCGTATTCGATGGCCAACAATACGTGAAAACCGCCACGGTTCTTGGCAAGGTCGCGGAGCCTTTCCGCGGTCGCCAAGTCTACCACGCGAAATCGCGGCGGGACACCCGGAGGCTGCGGGAAGGTGATACGTTCAGCACCGCGCTGGGCGACAATCTGCCACTGATACATGATCGCGGAAGACAGGTCTGTCTCGGGAGTCCACTCCGAACCGGATATCGCTCCACTGGCAGCAACAAGTTCGTAGCCGGGGCGGAAGACCCGCACAACGTACGTCCAACCGGCATCCAGCCGTTTCCACCGGAACGTTGGCCGCGTACTCAGAACCGTCGTCGCTACTGGCGAGAGGAGTTCCATGTTGGGCTTACCAGTTGAGTTGCCCATGAGGACTTGCCGCGGTGGCGTGAGGTCCTTCACGAAATCGGGCAGCGGGAGAACGCCGGATCGAAGAACGTTCCCGGTCTCCTCTTGTTCTTTTGGCGTCTCGCGATCGTGAAGATTCGCGACATCGATCGGGGCCCGGCGATGGACGTTGAACCAGATCGCGGCCGATACGGCTAACAGCACCGCGGCAGCGATGGCGAACGGCGCCCAGGCGGGCCACCGGCCTGTGCGGGTCTCAGTCTCCAGTTCGTCGCGCAAGGACCGCGCCATTCCGTCAGCATCCATGTCGCGGGCTAGCGCTTCCCGGCACTCGCCGCACGTGGAGATGTGCGCGTCGACCATCCTTAGCTCGTCGGCGCTAAGGAGCTGGTTGCAGTAGCCGTATCGGATTTCGGGGCCCAAATGATCAGTGGGGAGCATCGCTTCCCCCATTCACTATGGATGTATAGACTGGCATAATATTACCGTTCCGATCGCATTCGATTGGCCAAGCGCTTTCGCGCCGACATTCGCAGATTGATCACCTGCTGCCGGGAGCACCCGAGAAGTTCCGCAATCGAGTTGTCATCCAGCGGCAGGTTTGACCAGACCTCAGAAAGTTTGCTCTCACTCCAGCCCAAGGTGGCCGCGATCTCCGGCAGGAAGGCGATTCCGGACAGCGGGAATAGCGACAAGGCTGGGTTCCCGCGGCCGTCCCGGAAATGCAACAGGAGCGCGGTTCTCTGTTTCTGCGGCAAGGTGCAAATTTCCTCCCACAGCCGGACCGCATACCGCCGCCGATCGATGGATTGCTCCATATCATTCGGCTCGCCACGCACTCTGTTCAACTCAATGTCGCTGACGTGAACGTCACGAGCGATGGCCCAAACACGCGCCACGACCCCGGTAACAGCTTCCAACTCCATAGGGCCACCGGCGGCGCGAAATATTCGCTCCACCAGGACAGCAAGATCTCGATGGCTTTCAATCGCAATCTCCATGTCCGGGCGTAGCAATGGTGTATCGGCCAGATTCCATTCCGCAAGGCCGCACCCAATGGGACCGCGCGGAAGGTCGCGAATCGCGAAGCGGGAATCAGTGGCCAGAACGTAGCGGATCTGGTTCTTAACCTGAGCGCGGCTAGGGTTGCGGCGCCGAAAGTAGCGGTTGCAGGCATTGACGGCGATCGACGAGGTGTAGGCGGGGAAGTCGTCGATTCCGAACGGGCCCGGATTGGCCTTCAGGCGGCGAAGCCAAAGCAGAAGTTCCATGTTTGCTTCCGAACACACGTCTTCGACATCCTGTTCGAGATCGGCGAGCCGCGCGACCACCACGCGGCGAATCAGCGGACAGACATGAGTTTGAAGAAGCTCGTGAAGTTGCGCGTCCTCGGAAAGCCGGTCCGAAGCGTCGAGATATGGCCTGAGCAGCGCGTCCATAACTCAGCCGGGATCCATCGACCTCTGCACCGTGTAGTTTATCCTTGAATACTGCCACGATGATTCTACTGGTTTCTGACGCATGGCTTCTGCGCAGCGGAGCATTGCCTCGGGTGTCAGGTCTGGGTCCGGCGGCGGGATGTCTCCCGGATGCGGATCAGAGCGGCTTGAGTTGTGGGCGGCACATGCCTGATTCAGCCCAGTTTACTCGACCAGAATGCAGTTAGCTCCTGTATCACGCGCCACACGTACATTGAGAATCCGCTCCCGGCCAAAGATTTTCACTTTCCGTATCGGGGACGATAAAGGACCCGGGAACCGTGGGCTGGGTTCGAGCGTTCATTTCTCAACCCCGCCTGCCAGTTCTGCACCACAGTGAATTGTTGCGGCCGCTTTGGCTAACCGGGACCGCGACGATAAAGCGCTTCCCGTCGCCGGTGACGACCGGACGGGCGGGGGCGACTGTGGGCATTGAAGCTGGTGGCGCGCAGCGGCAAGAATGCGAAGTAACGTGCTGTGGCTGCGGTAGCGCGCAAACTGGCGGTGCAACTACACCGGCTGTGGGGAAGGTTTCGGGCCATCTCACGTTGCAGATAGATTCATTTTCCGTCGCTCAACACTAGGCGACCACAGACCACAAATGTCCCAGCATCCCGCCATGGCGTATCGTGGAAGCAATGATTTCCTCGTTACATGATCCCGTCGTGAGCCGCGTTCTCGACGCGCTCCACTCAGAGGCCGACACCGTGGATCCTCCCTTGCTCGCCAACATGGGCGATAAGACGGATGACGAAATGGCCAACCTCCTAGACCAAGCCTTTATCCCGGTCTCGCCCGAAGCGGGACGGATTCTCACTTTCCGTATCGGGGACGATACAGGAGTTGGTCGCCTTAGTCCACCCGGCGGGCTCACATAGGATTGTTCATCCCAGGTCCAACGCCTGCCGCCGCAATGAGAGCACCGCGGGGGATTCGCCCGCTTGCACCGGCTTCTGGAAAGTTACATCATCAGACTCATGCGTACCAGACTCACTGCGCGATTCGCTTGTATCCTGGTTCCGGTCCTTCTCTTTGCCCAGCCACCGAAAAAGAAGATCACTCGGGCGTCCGACGTGCCGCAGTTCCAATACTCCATCAGCGGGAAGGTCGAGGACCTCGTCAGCTCCGAACAGGCCTTCAGCCCGTTTGCGGCCCAGGTCAGGAAAAACGTGGAGTCCGTGCTGCGCGATTACGAGATCGAC
>Ga0210394_10008102_pt1 | contig 10906 bp, 9 predicted proteins | sample IncBWC12MmetaG_FD_160121 | JGI IMG/M metagenome (GOLD analysis project Ga0210394, IMG submission 160121) | Forest soil microbial communities from Barre Woods Harvard Forest LTER site, Petersham, Massachusetts, United States - Inc-BW-C-12-M | ecosystem: Environmental > Terrestrial > Soil >... | reverse complement strand
GCTTGTTCACCGACCTTTTTAATGGCTTCTTGCACGGCGCCGCCCAAGTCACGTCCGCGTACGCTGTACTTGATGGCAATGTAGCGCGAATTCGCTTCACGGTAAATTTCCGAAGCCCCGTCGCGGACCTGCACTATCGAAAGCTGATCAAGAGAAATGCGCGCACCCGACGGTGACAACAAGCGAATATTTTCGATGGCTCGTTTTGTATTCCGGTAAGGCGCGTCGTAACGCACTACCAAGTCATAGCGCTGCTCGCCTTGCAGCACTTGACTGACGGCATTCCCGCCAACAGCGGTTTGAATGGCATCCTGGATGTCTGCGACGTTGATTTGGTAGCGGGCAGCCTGCTTGCGGTCGACGGTAAAATTCAGATTGGGCTGCCCCATCACGCGTAATACTCCAAGGTCTTCGACTCCGCGGATATTGCGCATGATCCCGACGATCTGATCCGCCTTTTGCTCAAGAAACCTGAGGTCATCGCCGTAAATTTTCACGGCAAGCTCGCCTTTGACGCCGCTGACTGCTTCCTCCATGTTGTCTGCGATGGGTTGAGAAAAATTCCAAATAACACCAGGAATTTTGTTTAGTTCTCGCTGCATGGCGGCGATTAGTCTTTCCTTGTCCTGGTGGAAAACCGCTCGCCACTGTTCCTTGGGCTTCAATCCTACGAAGTATTCCGTATTGAAAAAGCCCGTCGTATCCGTTCCGTCATCTGGACGCCCAACCTGACTAGTACATTCGGTAGCTTCAGGAAAAGAACACAGCAAGATTCGCGCTTGGTTTGCTAGTCGAACGCCCTCATCCGGTCCAGTGCTCGGAGCGAGAGTTCCGCGGACCCACAGTGAGCCCTCATCCAGGTGGGGAAGAAACTCTGAGCCGATAACTCCGCCTACCGAGAGGTAGACGGAGAGGAGCAAGGCAAATCCCGCCGCAGCCACAGTCACGAGGCGATGTTCGATTGCCCATTTCACGGCTTGGCGATAACGCATTTTCAAGAATTCCAGGATAGGATTGTGCCATTCGCTCACACCCCTCCTGAATAAAAAGCTGGAAAGAACTGGTGCCACCAGAATGGAAAATAGGAGTGCGCCAAGCAGCGCAAAGGCAACCGTCCAAGCCATCGGATGAAATAATCTTCCCTCAACGCGCTGCAGGGTAAAGATCGGCAAGTAGGCCGTGATGATAATCGCGATAGCGAAAAAGACGGGGCGTTGAACTTCGTGCGCCGCGTCGCGGATGCGCTCCATAGGCGTCTTATAGGAGCCCTCAGGATGACTCATGTGACGCACAATGTTCTCGACCATAACGACAGCGCCATCCACGACCATCCCAAAATCCAGCGCACCTAGTGACAACAGATTTGCGGGAATACCCTTCAATTTTAGACAGGTGGCCGCGAACAACAGTGCAAAAGGGACTGTCAACGCCACGATAATCGCGCCTCGAACGTTTCCAAGGAATAGGAAGAGAACCACAACCACAAGAACGATCCCTTCAGAGAGGTTATGCAGCACCGTGTGGGTCGTGTAGCGCACGAGATCGCTTCGGTCAATGAACGGTACGATTTTGACGCCCGGCGGGAGTAGACGTTCATTGAGTTCCTTCACTTTGGCGTGAAGTCCTTCGAGGGCAGCTTCTGCATCCGCGCCTTTCCGCATAGGTACCCACGCCGAAACTACATCATCGTTGTCGATGATGGTGCCATCCTCGTGATGAATTGCTCTGGCGAATTGGCCTAACCGGATCTTCGGTCCTTGCGCAACCGTAGCGATATCCTTAACCCGCAACGGCGTTCCGTTTTTGCTCATGATGACGGTCTCTTCGATGTCATGCACGGTGCTGACCAAGCCGACGGCACGCACATTGATTTGCTGTAGGCCGGACTGGATGAAGCTGCCGCCGGCGTTCACGTTGTTGTTGGCGAGCTGCTGCTCTACTTGGCCAATACTGAGCCCATAGGAGACAAGCTTGTTGGGATCGACGCGAACCTGATATTCGCGTGTTGGACCGCCGAAGGTGGCAACGTCAACGATATCCGGAACCGTCTTCAGGTTCTTCTCGATGACCCAATCTTCTATGGATTTCAGGTCCATCACGTCGTAGTTGGGATTTGTGCTTTTTAAGGTGAAGAAGTAGATCTGTCCAACCGGACTCCAGTCGGTGCCCATCTGTGGCGAGACCCCGGCCGGCAAGGTAACCTGCGACAGGCGTTCCAAAACTCTCTCGCGGTTCCAGGAGTTCTCCGTGTCATCTTCGAAAACCAGCTTCAGATCGGATAGCCCGAAGATTGAGAACGAACGGAGATGAGCCACTCCGGGGATGCCGTTCATCACTACTTCGAGCGGAATCGTGACTTGCTGCTCTACCTCTTCGGCAGCCCGCCCCGGCCATTGGGTAATGATCTCAACATAGTTATTTGCCACGTCCGGGTACGCTTCGACGGGAAGTTGGTGAAAGGAAATGGCACCCCACGCGAGCAACAGAATCGCCATCGCAAGCACAATAAATCGATTGTTCAGGGCAAAATCGACGAGACCTCGGATCATCGCTCATTACCTCTGCTAATTCGGAGAGCCTAGGTGTTGTGCATAGGTGTTGTGCACACGCCTTTAGCTCTGTAGGAAGGAATGAAAAGGGGTCTGACGCATCACTTTGCAATACAGAGTGAATGCGGCAAATCCGCCACGAAATTACGCGTTAAGGAGTCGGAGGTTTAGCGTTGCTAAGGCTGGCAGGGAGGCGCGCGACCTGCGTGGGAACCTAAGGAAGAGCTGAGGTGATGTTCAATCTGCGATAGCGGAATGACAGTTACATGCGATCCAACATGTGGCAGGCGCGCCGTTGCTCGACAAACTACGGTACGCGACTGCTGGGGGATCCCGACAACGTCTGGGCCTAGTTCAGTCGAGGAGCCCCAGCTTGTTTTGGGGTCTTGGAACGCTGCTGGATATTCACCTGGGTCTACACGTGAAAAACTTCCGTGGCCGTCATTCAGAAAAATCGCAACCGGTTCGCTCAGCCAAGCTGCGGATACAACCAAATCTAGGGCATGATCACCGTTAACATCGCGGGCGGCGATTTGGAGGCCGCCAGCAGGAGCGACAAGCAGAATCGTTTGTCGCCCAGCTGCGCTTAACTGAAGTTGAATCTGGTAGTCTGTGCCGGAAACGCCGCTTCGTCCAATCTGAACGGCAGCCAGGTCAGGACGAAGGTCCCCGTCGAAGTCCGCCACTGTGAATGTTAGGCCAGGGCCGACGGAACTTACGGGCGTGCTCCGAACATCTGCACCGGCGGCCATGCCCGCCGCAAGCCCGGCAAGAAAAAAAAGACACAAGAACCGACACACGAAACCTGCCGTCGCGATGAGGTCACGGCGGCGCCGAAGGAATGCGAACATCGAGTTGGGGTTGTACACCATCAGGTCAGTGCTGAACAACCCTACGATAGCACTCCTTGTTTCGCGAAGAAAACTGGTTCCGTTTTTTATGGAATCAAGTGCCCAGGAGCGCACATGGAGCCTCTCCGCGCTTCGTTTAGTTCCAGGAGATCGAGAGCTCGGAAAATGCCTTGCCCTCCTCGATCGGTACGGTGAAGCAGAGGACCACGTCCTTGGCTCCGGAAATCTCCAGCGCTTTCTTGAAAAATCCCATAATCGCGAATCCCATAATACGGTGCTGCTTTTCAAATCCTGTGTATCTGACCACTGCTTTGGCATGTCCCTGCAACTGCACTTCAATCGGAACACCCTGAAAATAGGTTGCGTGAACGGCGGCGATTCGTTTGATCACGAATTCAGGGGACCCAAGTTTCACAAAAGCCTTGTAGATTCCGCGAAGCTGCCTTTCGATTACCGCTTCGGAGCCGCGCGTGACCATTTCTTCCTTTCCGTCCGCGAGCACCCGGATCTCAACTTCGAGGAAGCGGGTGAAAAGATCCAACGGGTACCAAGTGGAGGAAAAGACTTCATTCTGGCAAATCGTTCGCGTTTCTTGGTCCAGAAGGCCAAGGATTTTCTGGAAGGCTTCCTCGCCGGAGCGGGACTTGATCTGGTTAATCGTTTCCTTGATAGCGGATCCTTTAATCTGCACCATGCGCACGCGCCTCGGAGGCCGGTCTTTGCCACCTGCTCCTCTTTCAACCTTACTCTGTTTCCGCGGGTGTCAAATTCAGGCTTGCCCTAATCAGAACTGATGGATTGTTCCCTTTGGCAGGTCTGCGGGTGATCATGGGACAAGCACAACAGGCAGTTAAATCAGCCTAGTTCACCGCTGGTTTTTTCGGGGTCTGGGTCAATAATGCCCCACCTTGGTCAATCAGGCGAGAATCCTAGTGAGCAGCAACAGGAAGACCACAAACGAACTAAAACTCAGCAGGCTTCGGACCGCATGCAATCTTGCCCAGCGATCCAGCAATGTTCGAGTATCCGGGATTCCTTAACAAGGTCTGGGCTGAGAAGTTTTCGATTTGTCGGTAAGATCACGATCAAAGTAAAGGGAATCACGAGCCCCAAGAGGATGGCGCCTACCAGCCATGTTCCTCCCGCTCCAAGTAGCCAAGCGCCCGTCGCGCTTAGAAGGCCTATGGCGGCTAGGCTCGCCTGCATCACGGTCGCCCGCTTATAGCTGGGAGTCCACTGGGCAACGGCCGGAGCAGTTCCGCACTGCATTCGGGCGGGATGCTCCACCCAGTTGATGTAGATCGAAGCGCCACTGAAAAGGCCAGCGGCCAAAGTTGCGAGCATCTCTAACATCATCACCCGCTCCATCATACTTCAATTGTGGGGTGATAGGCGCACGTGTCGTTTACAGGTGGGCGTCGGATCCTCTCCGAGTGCACTTGTGGTATCCGGGAAAATGGAAAACGCATCCATCTGTGCTTGATCCCCGGTGAATATGCAGATTCAGAGACGAGGAAAAAGCCCCACCCTCAGGAAACGAGAGTGGGGCACCCAAATTTGTACTACGCCATTTCATCCAGGCCACCCGCCCAATCTGCTGATAGCGGGTGTGAAAATCACAGCCTTTAATCATCATTGCTCGGCTCCTTTTTCCGAGCCTTGGTCGTCTACAGCTACCAAGTTTACTCGGGGGGAAGAGCCGACAACGTCATCTAATCAGCCAAGGTTGATCGGCGAGCGAATGCAGAAAGGTAGTGTGCTGCCATGTCTTGCTGTGTAATGCTCAATTCGCGCCGTTATCTACCACATCGTGCGCATTGCTCACCGAACGCGCTTCAAGATATACGTTGGGGAGTAACCAGCAGCGGAAGCAATTGCTTATTTGATAGTGGAAGAGCGATAGCGAGCTGGAGTCGGGTGCGGCCCGGTTCCTCCAACCCGGTCTTTGTCGCACCGTCATTCGAGACTAAGTGAGGAGTTAAGCACTAAGATTGTGTTACTTTTCGCCCATGATTGGTCAAACCATCTCGCACTACCGCATCACCGAGAAGCTCGGTCGGGGAGGCATGGGCGTGGTGTACAAGGCCCAAGATCTCAAACTCAGTCGCTTTGTCGCCCTTAAGTTTCTTCCGGATGATGTAGCCAGGGACGCTGAAGTCCTGGCCCGGTTTCAACGTGAAGCGAACGCCGCTTCGGCGCTGAACCACGCGAACATTTGCACCATCCATGAAATTGACGAGGTAGGCGGGCAAGCATTCATCGTCATGGAGTATTTGGACGGTGTGACGTTAAAGCACCGCATCGCAGGAACGTCGCTCGTGTTAGTGCAAGTGATTGAGTGGGGGGTTGAAATTGCGGAGGCCCTTGAAGCCGCCCACGCCGAAGGCATCATCCACCGCGATACAAAGCCGGCGAACATTTTTATCACCAAGCGAGGTCACGCCAAGATTCTCGATTTCGGTCTGGCAAAGATAGCTCCTGCCGGCCTGGGAATCAGCGGGTACACCATTGGTGCGGGAGAGGTTAAATCCATCCCCGGCTCGACGATGGGCACACTGGCTTACATGTCGCCGGAGCAGGCGCGTGGCGAAGAACTGGATGCCCGGACGGACCTCTTCTCATTCGGTGCGGTTCTCTATGAGATGGCGACAGGACGGATGGCGTTCTGCGGGAACACTGTTGCAGTCATCACTGATGGGATTTTGAATCGAACACCGATCCCAGTGACGCAAGTGAATCCTAATTTACCGCCGGAACTGGAGCGCATCGTCAACAAGGCGCTGGAAAAAGACCGAAAGCTCCGATATCAAAATGCTGCCGACATCCGCACTGACCTGCAGCGACTAAAACGCGACACAGAGTCGGCGAGGGTGCCATCCGCAACGAGCGCAGTAGTGGGTGTGCCGAAACTCCAAAAAACCAGGTGGGCGGTAGTTATGCCCATTGCCATAGCGGTTATGGTGCTTACCGCTGGCAGTTACTTCTATTTCTACCACACCGGAAACCCTGCCCCGGCAGACCATCGCGCTGAGGCGCTTCCGGTTCAACCGGAGAGACAACCGGTCCACGATGACCAAAACGCTCCGGTTGAACAGCCCAAGGACTCTTCTGAGTCGTTGCTGAACCTTCAACCGCACACTGCATTTGCTCAAGATAAATATGCCCCGTTACCGGAGAAAGTCATCAACGCCCGGACAATTTTTTATGTCAACGACACCGGGAGCAGCAGATTTGGCGATAACCTGTATCAAGAACTTGAAAAGTGGAACCGCTGGGAAGTTGTGACCGATAAAAAAAAAGCAGACTTAATCTTGGTCCTTAGTCAGCGCGACCACATCGAAGGTACGATTGCGACCGCGAACGCAACGACAAGCGGACACGCCACCTATGCAACTGGAACCAGTGCTCCGATAAAGTCATCTAGTTGGCACATATTCCTTATCGACCCTACGAGCGGAGAGACTATTTGGGTGTCGAGCCATACTCTTGGCTCAAGGCTTTGGCAGAGTTGGGGAAGCGTTGCAAGGTCGCTACTGTCGGATATTCAGAAGCGGATGAAGTGATGCCTCGGGGTTTGTGGGTCACCCAAATTCATTTCAATGCCATATCTGAGCTTCCCGCTGGGGTTAATTGATTTTGGCGATGCGGCCTTGGGTGGGATATTTTTGGAATTGCTGGGCGTCGTGGCCGGGGATAACTCGGTCAGGATCGCCACCGGCCAGTTGGATCATGCGTTCCTGGTTCTTAATATTGGCGGCGTGATCGGCATCCGAAAAGGTGGCGCTGGCTTTGTGTTCGGAGAGATTGCGATAGAGATAGCAATTGTCGGACGCCAAGACGAAGGGAGGATTGCCGTCGACCCGCAGGTATTGCGAAGCGTAGGTGTGCCGCGCTCCGGTGTAAGCACGAATGCCAGGGAAGATCTCGACGTCGTCGCCATCGACCAGGTGAAGCCGGCCCTCGGTGTTCAGTTTCACGAGTTGTTGCACGTCATCGGGATCAATGCCGCCATGATTGCCGCCGGGCTGCCAGGCTTCGCCGGTGTAGTAACGGAACTCCTCCTTCTGAATCCAAACTGTCGCTTTGGGGAAGAGATCAATGCCGCCAAGGTGATCCCAATGAGAATGGCTGATGACGATGTCCGTGATTTCTTCCGGTTGGACGCCGGCGAGCTTCACCGCCTGGTCGGGACGAATGTATTCCGTCGATGGAAAATCCTTAAGGAAAGTATCGCGGTGATAGCCGCTGTCAAAGAGGATGTTGCGACCGCCGCCGCGAATGAGCCAGACGACCATGGCAATGGTGATTTTTTCGCCTTGTGGAGCGCCCATAACGAGGCTGGCAACTTCATCGTCAGCTGAGGCGTAGCGAATCGCCTGAATGGAGTATTCGGGGGTGGCAGCTTTCGCGGGAGCGAAAGCAGGCAGGGCGAGCAAAGGAATTAACACAACGGAGAAAAGACGTTTCATGGAGTGCACTCCGACGCAGAAACTGCAGTCCGTTCTACCTGAATGGCACATCCACCACGTTTGCCCCTAATTGTCTGGTTGCCGCAATGCCTCGCGGTTGCCTTGAGGCTGATTCTCGGCTCGGTCAAATAAATCCATCATTTCAATGCCGCCGATCCTCGTGACGGCATCAATATACTGGTGATATTCATTCGGCTCTCTAAATACGTCCATTAATTGATTTAATCCTGCCGCCACCACGCGGCCCATAAATCCGTATGCCCCGAGATTCAGCAAGGCTGACGAAAAGTGACTGAACACGACTTCCGCGGGACATTTCCGCGCCCACACCTCGATAGGAAGGTCACCGGAATTTGGAACAGGTTCCAGACCGCAACGTGATTCCAGGACCGAAGTCCATTCGCGAGAATCAAAATGATGTGACTTGTAAAAGAAGCGTCGCACACCTTGCTTTTCCAAAAGGTCTCGAGAGGCCAAGACTAAACGCATATGGGCATCAACGCCTAACTTCACATAGAGTGGTTGAGACAGGTATAAAGCTGAAGCCGGAGGCATTGGCAGCTGTCCGAAGCGGTCACCGTAAATCTCATCCAAAAGATCCGGATTGATTCTGACTTTGTCGACCGACGAGGGCGCGAGTATTAATTTTGGATGCAGGCAGAAAACTCGTTCGCACAAGGCGTTCCTGTAGTCTGCGTTTCCGTCGCTTACAAATACGGTGTCCAAGCGATTGGCGATAAGATATAAAGACCTGGCCCAGCAACGTAAGGTTCGTTTCCAACTGAGGCGTGCTCCGGAATAAAGAATTGCGCCCTCGTCTAAAATCGAAAACGAAAATTTTATGGCCAGCTTTTCGCATTTCCGCCTTAAGGCCGCAAGCGCCACATTGTTCATCAGCCAGAAAACGTCGCTTATAACCAAATGAATGTGGTCGTAATTCGTCAAGTCAATACGGGTTTCAAATATTTCAAGATTCTTGCGAATATTGGCAATGGCATTGCCAAATTGTCTCTTGCTGCTGGCTAATTCTGTCACGCCGTCCCACATGCCGGGAACTATGACCATCGGTGAAATCGGTGGTTCGCAGAATAAGCGAACTTCGCCCTCGCCCAGCGCACCGCTGCGTCGGACCAGATGCGCATGGACAAACTGTAATGGCGAACTACAGAAAAGAATGTGCAGTTTTCTTGTCATTTAATGGGGTTGGCCCTGGCTGGTCGAAGATACACAATCAGGGTATCACAGGGCCGTTCCAGTTTTTGAACGGGTATCGCTTTGGGTGTCTTCGATAGACGATTTTGAGGAACTCTTCTCTGGCGTGCGAACTGTCCGTATATACGGAAGAAGGAATGACGGCTTGTAGGCGCGAACGGCAGTTGCTTGAGCCTCAGTATTCTTAGCAGAAAAATGCTGAACAGCGAGACCTCGAGCTACACATCTAATCCAGCCCCGAACAACGACAAGTCATTAATGAGAGTTTGTTTCGCCTCTTGTTATAGCAACGACCCTGGCCTTGACGGCCTGAATGTAGTCTTGAGGAGCCAGCAAGATTTGCAGGCCCCGCATCCCTGCGGATACCGAGATTACATCGCAGATTCTCGCAAGTTCGTCAATATATACTGGGTAATCTTTCTTGCAGGCCAGAGCGGTGACACCGCCACGAATGTAACCGGTCGCGGATTTCACTTCCTTCAAAGGAACCATGTCAACCTTCCGATCCCCGGTCTGATGTGCGAGAGCCTTGAAGTCCAGTTCTTCGGTTGCAGGAATTACTGCTAAATAGATTCCGTTGCGGTCGCCCTGCACCGCAAGAGTCTTAAAGAGCTGCTGAGGTGGTATGCCGATCTTTGCTGCCACCGATGTCGCGGACAAGTCGTCGGGATCCACTTGGTACTCGCGCAATTCGTAGCTGATCCCAAGCCTATCCAGGACCCGCACTGCGTTCGTCTTGATCACTCAATTACGACCTCATCTCTTAAGTTTAGGCTCCGTACGCCAGTAAGTTGGATGCTTCACGGTGCCGATTGCTTAGTTGGCGGATACGCCGTGATACTCTCGAATACCATTCCCGACAACTTTGACGGCAGCGATCTGCAGCTCGTTGTTTCAACCATTGACAGGTCTAATCCCTGATCGGTATAAGAGTGCGGTAGTGTACGTCCTCGATAGTAGAAGGAGACAAAAAATGAAAAAAAGAATGGTCGTGTGTGCCCTCGGTTTGGCGATCGCTTCCTCGGTATTTGCTCAAAAGAAAGAAGAAACTCGAATCAACAACTCGGCTGATGTGCTGCGGCAGCTGATTGCAGGTGACTTGCCCAAGAATATCCTTGATCAAGCGGATTGTGTGGTTATCTTCCCCAGCGTCAAGAAAGTAGCCGTTGGCATCGGCGCCAGCTATGGACGTGGCGTCCTGGTTTGCCGCACGGGTGCCGAGATGAATGGAGAGTGGGGTGCCCCGGCAATGTATAGGCTCGATCAAGGCAGCATTGGTATCCAACTCGGGTCTACGGCCACGGATTTTGTACTTGTAGTGATGAATAAAAAGGGCGCGGAACAAATCTTGAATGGAAAGACAAAACTGGGAACAAATGCCGCCGCGGCTGCCGGACCATCAGCTGCCCAGGCCTCGGCTTACAACGCCGCCGCTATGAACGTCGATGTTCTGACGTATTCACGTTCCAAGGGATTGTTTGCTGGCGTCTCCCTGGAAGGTGCGTCAATGGACAGCGATAACGATGCAAACAAATCTCTGTATAGCAAGGATCTTAGTGCCAAGGACATCGTGGAAGGTGGGCAAGCTCCGCCTGCGGCAGCCAAACCGTTAGATGAAGTACTAACCAAGGCGTCACCAGCTCGCAAGTAGGATTGTCGGCTGGTGTTAAGCGGGGCACGAACGAAGTACGAGACGATCTAAAATCGTCGGCTCCTCTGTTTCGGATGACATTCACTCACGTTGGCTTTAAGACACATGGCTCGCGTGAGTGAATGCCAGTCCACTTTGTTAATCGCCAGCTTGGGCACTTTCGTTGGCTACGAT
>Ga0210394_10008100_pt1 | contig 10907 bp, 7 predicted proteins | sample IncBWC12MmetaG_FD_160121 | JGI IMG/M metagenome (GOLD analysis project Ga0210394, IMG submission 160121) | Forest soil microbial communities from Barre Woods Harvard Forest LTER site, Petersham, Massachusetts, United States - Inc-BW-C-12-M | ecosystem: Environmental > Terrestrial > Soil >... | reverse complement strand
TGCTATACTTCGTGCGCATTTGATTGTTAGTCAACTTTGGCTGTCCCCTTGGCCAACCAGCCTCCCAGATTGCGCCGAAGTCGCCGACGTTCAAATAGCTCACTGTGAGGCATTCGCGTGAAGAACATCTTTGTTGGGAACCTTGACTTCAATACTTCGGAAGACGAACTGCGCAGGCTTTTCGAGGCACACGGACAAGTGGACCGGGTCAGCATCATGACCGACCGGGATACCGGGCGATCACGCGGCTTCGGCTTTGTCGAAATGACAAGCGCGGAAGACGGAGAGAAAGCGATCGCGGCGATGAACGGCTCGCAGATTGGCGGGCGTACGTTGAACGTCAACGAGGCGCGTCCCAAGGTCGAACGCGGCGGCGGCGGCGGTCGTGATCGCGGGGGACGGGGCGCTGGACACGGCGGTGGCGGGGGCGGGCGGAACCGGTATTAGTTCTGAACTTGAGGTCGCAATTCGCGACCTCAAGATTGGGCGATCATTTGGCTGCGGGTTGGCGCTGACTGTCGATCGAATAATTGATGCGCTAAAGCTCCGCATGTAAACTGGAAAGACGGGCGCGCCCGTAGCTCAGCTGGATAGAGCGGCAGCCTCCGGAGCTGTAGGTCGGGAGTTCGAATCTCTCCGGGCGCACCATTACTCACTGTCAAATGTAGGCGCGAGCGTCTCGCGCCCAGCGTTCGATCTATTTTCAAAAATCAAGTTATTCTTCTCCCAGCACGAGCGAAGAGGCTCGCGCCTACATTAGTTCTCGCCGAACATTGGTACTTGGCCCGTATCCACGATGACTCCACGCCGCGCACGCCGCGCGGCCCCTATCACTGCCAACACAGTCAGAGATTCGAGTGCGGTGCGAGGCACAAATATACGCTGCGTGTTGGAACGCTGGTCTGGCGGATTGATCAGGAAACCCTCCGTCGTGGTCAGCGAGAGATCGTTCGGCATCATGCCTTCGAGCACTTCGTTGTCTTTGAAGCGGAGACGCACCCAGAGTCCCTCAGTGCGTGGGCGAGTGGTGAAAGTCTTTCGGCTGGGCGAATCGGCGTCTCCGAATTCGCGGACGAAATAGACGACCTTGATATCGTTCAGGTCGATTGCCACTACATTGCCGGCGGTATTGAGCAGTTCCAGTTTGCCTTCGCGCACAAAATCGCCGGGGGCGACGTAACCGTTGATGGAATCGCGGTCCATTTTCCTGACTACGACTTTCTTGTGCGTGGAAGGCATGGATTTGGCCAAAGTGGCTCAGGCCGCGGCTTCCCGCGACCAAACCGTCTTCTTCGTAGCGCCGCCGTCTCGGCGGCTGTCGTGAGGGCGTCCCACCCCCAACAGTGAGGGCAAGATGCCCTCACGACAGCCGGCAAGATGCCGGCGCTACAAGGAGATTAATTCAGATTCTCACACGTTTCCCTTGAACATAGTGTGTCATCTCATTCGCAGTAGCCAAAATGTCAACGTTGTGATATTTTCTTTAGTTTGCTGCCATCCAGCTTAACTCGCTTAAGTCTAGTCTACAGAGCAGTTTACGTACAACGTGCCGGAGGCTATGGGGCTGGCGAGATTTGGCCCTGTGGAAATCTTACTCCAGCGGGATCAGGGATATTTACCGCCTGGTGATGGCTGAGCTCTGAATAAGGAATGGCTGACTACATTTACACCATGGAAATCCGGCTGACCCCCGACCAGCAGCGTGGGGTCACCCTGGTCCAGGATATCGCCCGCGACGCGGGCATGAATATTTATCTCACCGGCGGCGCAGTCCGCGACATCATCAGCGGATTTCCTATCCGCGACCTTGACTTCACGGTTCAGGGCAATCCCCTCAAACTGCAAAAACAACTGGAACATGCCGGCGCGCGGGTGGCTTCGGTTGACGATGATCTCAAGACCTTATATCTAGTGCTGCCGGGCAACGTACGCGCCGAGATCAGTTCCGCGCGCACTGAGCGTTACGAAAAGACCGGGAAACCTCCCGTGATTGCTCCGGGCACGATTATCGAAGACCTCCGCCGCCGGGATTTCACCATCAACGCGATGGCTCTGTCGCTGAATCCAGGGTCGCGCGGCCTGCTGATGGATCCATTCAATGGGGCAGCGGATATTGAAGCCAAGCTGATCCGCATTCTGCATAATTACTCGTTCATGGAAGATCCGTCGCGGTTGATTCGCGCGGCCCGGTTCGCGGCGCGTTTCCACTGGCCGCTCGAGGAGCGCACGCAAGCGCGGGTACAGTCGGCGAAAGAAAATAACTACATTGAGTACATCACTGACCGGGCCATCGGCCAGGAGATCGAACAGTTGGCCTACGAGGACGATCCGCTGCACATCGTCCGCGTGCTGGAAAAAGAAGAACTGCTCAAGGTGCTCAATCCCCACTGGTCTACGGCAAAAATTGATTCGTCGGGGTTGGCAGAGTTGATGAAAACCCGGCAGCAGATGAATCAACTCGGATATACGCCGGATCCCTCCCCGGCTGTTTTGTATTTCCTGACGTCGCGGATGGGCGATAAAGATATTGCAGACATGCGCAAGGCAATTCCTCGCAAGGATCTGGTGGCAGCTTGGAAGGATCTCGAAGACAACGCCAAAGATCTGGCCAAGCGCCTGACTGGCAAGGAAGCTGCAACCCCTTCGCGAACCTGGAAGTTACTGTCGGAAGCGCGTCCGGAGATGGTTCTATTTCTTGACGTCACCGCCAAGCAACAAGCGGTGGCGCAAAAGATCAAGAATTTCCTGGGCAAGTGGAGGCAGATACAGCAGAAACTTCCGCTGCTCGAAATGACGGAGTTGCGCATTACTCCGCAGATGCCCGAGTATCCGAAGATTGCACACGATGTCTTCATGCTGTTGCTGGATGGAAAGCTGCGTTCACGGACGGAAATTCTCAAATTTTTGAAACCGTTGTCGCCGCCGCCGCCACCTCCGCCTCCTCCTCCGCCCAAACGCGGGCGGGCGGCAAAAAATGCAGTCGCTCCTCAGCCGGCAGCTGTAGCTGCGGTCACGGGCAAGAAAAAGGGGAAGGTCGCAGCGGCGGCAGTCGTGCCTGCGGCACCGGCCCCGCAGCCGGCACTCAAAGCTCCGGCAGCGAAAGCCGCGCCAGCAAAAGCTCCGCCGAAGACGAATAAGCCTAGGCCGCCGAAGAAAATGGCGAAGCCCGCAAAAAAGAAAGCAAGCCCCGTCAAGGAAACAAAAGGTAAGAAGCGACGCTAGCGCCGTTCCCTACACTTGGAATTCCAAAAGAGAGGCTGCAGATGGTATCGGGTCAGAAACCTGTGGACTCGCGGCAAAGCTTACAAGCTGTCAAACAAAATATCGCATATTAGGCGAGATGCTTTAACCCCTTTCTGTTCCCAGCAGCGCTATAATATGGATATGTGGCGGTGGCTGTCACTTGCGGCTTTGGGCGTGGCTTTGCTCACGCTACCCGCATTGGGGCAGCGACGTGGCGGAGGCGGAGGTTTCGCCGGACACTCGGGATTTTCCGGAGGCCACGCCATGGTCGGCGGACGCGGCCCGGTTATGACGGGTCACTCCTTTGGTTTTTCAGGCGGTCCTCGTGGAGGCCCGCATTTTGGCTCCGGCTTTGGCAGACCTGGTTTTGGCCGGCCTGGCTTTGGTCGACCCGGGCGATCGCCGTTCTTTCATCGCGATCATCGTTTCTTCCGGGCTTGGCCCTACGCTGGCTATTACGGCTATCCGTATTGGGATTACGGTGACGATTGGGATTACGGCGACAATTCTTATCCCGCCGATTACTACCAGAATTATCCGCCTCCGGATTATTCAAGCTCGTATGGCGACAACCGAGTACAGGCGGATATCGATCGGCTGGAAAATGAAGTCGATCGCTTGCGCCAGGAACGCGAAGCCCGCGAATCGTCTGCGTCGCAATCGCGATCAAAATCTGACTCCGATAAGACCGAACTGGTCTTCCGCGATAAGCATGTCGAGGAAGTGCAGAACTACGCGATTGTAGGACAGACACTGTGGATATTGAGCGGACAGCGGGCGCGCAAGATCCCGCTCGACCAACTCGATATTCCTGCCACCAAGAAAGCCAATGATGATCGCGGCGTAGATTTTCAGTTGCCCGGCTGATCGCTGTAGTCCTGATGAAATCTTGCGCACTGCTGTGGATAACTAGCTGCATCGCGGCTGGCAAACTCCAATTAGAATGTGCCTGACCTCGACCTACTTTTGAACTCAATGTCCCAATTCGTCCATCTTCATCTGCACACTGACTATTCCATGCTCGACGGCGCCTGCGACGTGGATAAACTCTGCGAGCGCGCGAAAGAACTCGGCATGCCCGCGGTCGCCATGACCGATCACGGGAATATTTTCGGCGCGGTGCATTTCGTGAATGCCGCCAAGCAAGCCGGGATCAAGCCGATCATCGGCTGCGAGTTGTATATCTGCAAGAAAGAAGATCACAACATCACGCGCACTCCACCCGACGGCGACACCTACAACCATCTGCTGGTGCTGGCGGAAAATGAAGAAGGCTATCGCAATCTGGTGAAGATTACTTCCGAGGCTTCGCTGCATGGCTTTTATTACAAGCCGCGCGTGAGCAAGAAATTTCTGGCGGAGCACTCGAAAGGTCTGATCGGCCTGTCCGGCTGCCTCAAAGGCGAAGTCGCCGAAAGGTTGATGGAGGAGAAATACGAAGCCGCGCGGGATGCGGCCGTTTTCTATCGCGACATCTTCGGCAAGGACAATTTCTTTCTCGAGATTCAGGATCAGGGATTGGAGATGGAGCGTCGCATCCATCCGCACCTGTTCCAGCTAGAAAAAGAATTGGGCTTGCCGCTGGTCGCCACCAATGACAGCCACTACCTCTGCGAAGACGACGCCCACGCCCAGGATGTGATGCTCTGCATTCAAACCGGCAAGTCCATTCAGGACACCAATCGCATGAAGTTCCAGGGCTCCGACTTCTATGTCAAGAGCCACGACGAGATGTTTCGCGTGTTCAAGGACGCGCCCGACGTGCTTTCGCGCACCCTCGCCATCGCCGAGCGGTGCAGCACGCGACTCGAGAAAGTCAGTAATCCATTCCCGCATTTCGATGTGCCCGCCGGTTACACGCTCGACAGCTACTTCGAACACGTCACGCGACAGGGCTTCGCGCGGCGGCTCGACTTGCTGCGCAGCTTGCAAGCGCAGGGTCGAGTAAAGCACAGTATTGCGGAGTACGAACAACGCCTGGCGCGGGAACTGGCCATCATTCAGCAGATGCAGTTCTCGGGATATTTTCTGATTGTCTGGGATTTCATCCGCTACGCCAAAGAAAATAATATTCCCGTTGGCCCGGGCCGTGGATCGGCGGCAGGATCGCTGGTGTCGTACTCAATGAACATCACCGATCTTGATCCGCTGCAGCACGAGCTGTTCTTCGAACGCTTCTTAAATCCAGAGCGTATCTCGATGCCGGACATCGACATTGACTTCTGCATGAACCGACGCGACGAGGTGATTGATTACGTCACCCGGAAGTACGGCCGGGAAAACGTGGCGCAGATCATCACCTTCGGCACCATGGCAGCCAAGGCGGCGATCAAGGATGTGGGCCGCGCCATGGATATTCCCTACGCGGATGTGGATCGAATCGCCAAGATGGTTCCGACCACGCTCAACATAAAACTGGAGCAAGCGATCAAGGACTCCCCCGCGTTGCAGCAGGCTTACGAGAGCGAGCCGCAAGTGCGCCAGTTGCTTGATACCGCGCGCAAGCTGGAAGGTCTAGTGCGCAACGCAGGCGTTCATGCAGCTGGCGTAGTGATCTCGCCGCGGCCGCTCACCGATCTGGTCCCTCTTTTCAAGACTAAGAACGACGAAATCGTCACCGCCTTCGACATGGTCGCCATCGAAAAAATGGGCCTGTTGAAGATGGATTTCCTCGGCCTGACCACGCTGACCATTCTGGACGACACGCTTAAGTTAATTGCGCAGACTCGCAATCAGAACCTCACACTGAACGAAATCCCGCTCGAAGACGATAAAACTTACGAAAGCGTTTTTCACAAAGGACTGACCTCCGGCATCTTTCAATTTGAATCTCATGGCATGCGTGACGTGCTTCGCCGCTACCAACCGAACTCCATTGACGACCTCACCGCATTGAATGCGCTCTATCGTCCCGGGCCGATTCAAGGCGGCATGATTGACCACTTCATCGACCGCAAGCACGGACGCAAGAGCATCGAATACGAACTTCCGGAACTGAAAGAAATTCTGAAAGAAACCTGGGGCGTGATCGTCTACCAGGAGCAGGTGATGCAGATCGCCAACCGTCTGGCGGGATACTCGCTAGGAGAAGCCGACCTGCTGCGGCGCGCCATGGGCAAGAAAAAGCCGGAGGAAATGGCCAAGCAGCGTGAGCGCTTTGTCGAGGGCGCGGTACAGCGTGGCTACCCGCCCAAGAAAATTGAGAAGATTTTTGATCTGCTGGCCAAGTTTGCGGAATATGGATTTCCCAAGGCGCACTCCGCGGCCTACGCGCTTCTCGCCTATCACACGGCGTATCTCAAAACCCATTATTCGGTCGAGTTTATGGCGGCGCTGCTGACCTCGGTAACTGGCAACACCGATGACGTTGTGAAATACATCAACGAGTGCCGCGAGATGGGGATCGCCGTCGAACCACCCGACATCAACGTGAGCGACGCCAACTTCACTCCGCATGGCAGCGCGATTCGCTTTGGCTTGGCGGCGGTGAAAAACGTTGGCCATAATGCGATTCAGTCGATTGTCGCGGGCCGCAAAGAGTCGGGACGGTACCAGTCCATTTATGAGTTCTGCGAGAAGGTGGATTTGCGCCTACTCAACAAGCGTGTGATGGAATCCTTGATCAAGAGCGGCGCCATGGATTCGCTGGGACGGCGCGGCCAGTTAATGGCCGTCCTCGACAAAGCTATGGATCGCGCTTTGAAAACTCAACGCGACGCGGAATCCGGCCAGCACGGCTTGTTCGGAGTCTTTCAGCAGGACGAATCTTCCGTCAACAACGACAAACTTCCTGACACGCCGGATTGGGATGAGCACACTCGGTTGGCTGCAGAAAAAGAAATTCTCGGGTTCTTCATTACCGGCCATCCGTTGGAAAAATACCAAGACAAGCTGGAAGACTTGCAAGCGCTGAGTACCGCTGACATCGCGGGCATCAAAGCTTCCACGGGGAAAGACGAAACTATCTGCACTGCCGGCATCATCACCAATATTCGCGTTCTGAAGTCAAAAAAGGGTGATATGTATGCTCAGGGCGCGCTCGAAGATATGGTCGGCTCGGTCGAGATGATTGTATTTCCCGACGCCTACCGCAAACTGCAAGATAAGGTGAAGCTGGAAGTCCCGGTGCTGATACGTGGCGGCTTGCGCATTGAAGAGGGGGTAAATCCGAAGCTTCTGGCAAATGACATCACTCCGCTCGCCGAGGCTAAGGTTCCATTGCCGCGCTCATTGCGCATCCGGGTGCCGCTCGAAACAGCCAATGAGTCGGTTGTTGACGAACTCCACGCACTCTGCGCCGAGCGCAAAGGCGAGGCGAAAGTATTGTTTGATGTCGAACGCCAGGGCGATTTCATGGTGGTGATGGAGGCGGAGGGCTATAATGTCCATCCAGACCGCAATTTTGTGTCTCGCGTCGAGGCTTTGTGTGGCCGCGGCGCAGTCCGCGTCATTAACTGAGACGCGCACGTAGAAACATAGCTAGCTATGTTTCTACAGTGGGATCGAGATGTGCGGCGGAAAACAGTTTTCCATTCAAAGGAGCGCCGATTTGCAAACAGCGACTGTTCCGGTGGTCAGAAATGCAATGCTGGTGGTAACTGGAACGGAGTTCCTTTTGTCGATGGTGGAGCATCGTTGGTCGGCCGTGAATGGTAATGGCATAAAGATGGAGTCTCAATTAAAAGCACAACAAGAGCTGGGTAGGATCGAACAGCAACTGGAACGGCTGCACTCTTTGCCGGGACAGGACGAGGACGTCCGCGGACAGATTCAGCAGCTTCACGATCGCATTCACGCTCTGCAGGCGCAGGTTGCTGCGCATTTCACCGCGTGGCAAAAAGCGGAGTTGGCCAGAAATCCGCAACGCCCGCTGATGCTCGAATATGTAGACCGCATCTTCACCCACTGGAGCGAGATTCACGGCGATCGCGGTTTTGCCGACGATCACGCCATGGTTTGCGGAATGGCACGCTTCCACGGCCAGGAAGTGGTGGTAATCGGCCATCAGAAGGCGCGCGACACCAAGCAGAACGTTTTCCGCAACTGGGGCATGACCAATCCCGAGGGATATCGCAAGGCTTTGCGGGTAATGAAGATTGCGGAAAAGTTTAAACGGCCCATCTTTACTTTCGTCGATACAGTTGGCGCGTATCCCGGACTCAGTGCCGAGGAGCGAGGACAGGCCGAAGCCATAGCCAGAAATTTGCGGGAGATGGCCCGGCTGGAAGTTCCAATTATTACGACTATCACCGGAGAAGGTGGCAGCGGCGGCGCGCTGGCCATCGCCGTCGCCGATCGCGTGCTGATGATGGAGAACGCAATCTATTCAGTCATCTCTCCTGAATCCTGTGCCGCGATCATGTGGCGTGATTCCACGAAGAAAGAACTTGCCGCGCAGGCGCTTCGCATTACTGCCGCGGACTTGGAGGAGTTTGGCTGTATTGATGGCATCGTGCCTGAGCCCAAGGGTGGAGCCCATACCGACCACGAAACGGCAGCCGCGTTGCTAGATGAAACGCTGCAAAAACATTTTAATGAACTGACAAAAATGTCAACCGAGGAATTAGTCGCATCGCGATATAACAAGTTCCGCAACATGGCGCAATTCCTGCGCGCGGAATAACGAGCATGGGTCCCAGCGTGGTACTTTGGTGTCTGAATTCCGCCTCCAGAAGCCTATTCGCCATCACTCCGGTGCCGTATAATCAAGGGTACTCCTCATTTACTCCAAGCAGACTCCGAGTGGGCCGACTCCCGCTCACTCACAAGGAAGGATTAGGGAATGGCCACCACCGATGTAGCGCTCCATGATGCCTTAGGGCAGCGGGAGCCAAAGCGGATCGTCAACGATATGAGCATTCAGGTTGCGACCGTGAACGGTTCGGGCTCGCAAAGTTCCAACACCGTACTTCTCCGCAGCATTTTTCAGATGGGCGTCCCGGTTTCCGGCAAGAACCTGTTTCCTTCGAATATCGCCGGACTGCCGACCTGGTACACCATCCGCGCCAACAAAGATGGATACATAGCGCGCAAGAAAGAAATCGACTTCGTCATCGCCATGAATGCCGAGACGGCGCAGGAAGACGTTATGTCTGTGGCGCCCGGCGCGGTTGTGCTTTATGACGAGCCGCTGAACTTAAATAAGGCGCGCACCGATCTGGTTTTTTATCCCGTGCCCTTCGACAAGTTGGTCGCACCCGTCTGCCCCGAAGCCAAGCTGCGCAAGCTAGTTAAAAACATGATTTACGTGGGCGTCGCGGCGCAGTTGCTTGGAATCGATATGGCCGAAGTGGAAAAGGCCTTGCGCAAGCAGTTCGCCACAAAAGTGAAAGCGGCTAATTTGAATCTGGCAGCGGTTCGCGCCGGCTACGAATATGCGACCGCTAATCTTACCAAGCAAGATCCTTACTTCATCCAGCGCATGGACAAAACTCAGGGCATGATCATCATCGACGGCAACTCCGCGGCCGCGCTGGGCTGCATGTTCGCCGGAGTCACGGTCGTGACCTGGTATCCGATCACGCCGTCTTCGTCACTGGTTGAAACTCTGATCGATTACATGAAAGAGTATCGGATCAATCCGGACGGCAAGGCGACATTCGCCATCGTGCAAGCTGAAGATGAGCTTGCGGCAATCGGCATGGTTCTTGGCGCAGGATGGGCGGGCGCGCGCGCGATGACGGCGACCGCCGGTCCGGGCATCTCGCTGATGGCTGAATTTGCCGGCTTGGCTTACTACGCTGAAGTTCCGGGCGTGATCTGGGACATTCAGCGCGTCGGCCCTTCTACCGGTCTGCCCACGCGCACTTCGCAGGGCGACATTCTTTCCACCGCGTTCCTTTCGCATGGCGACACCAAAAACATTTTGCTCATGCCATCCTCCGTCGCTGAGTGTTTCACTATGGCGCAGGACGCTTTCAATCTGGCGGAGCAGTTCCAGACGCTGGTATTCGTGATGTCGGATCTGGATCTCGGCATGAATAACTGGATGTCGGATCCGTTCGAGTATCCGAAAGAACCTATCAACCGCGGGAAGGTGCTGACGAAAGCAGATCTCGATCGATTGGGCGGTTTCGCCCGCTACCAGGACGTCGACGGCGACGGCATAGGTTATCGCACGCTGCCCGGCACCGAGCATCCAGCCGCGGCGTATTTCACCCGCGGCACTGGACACAACGAAAAATCTGGCTACAGCGAACGCCCCGACGACTTCGAACGAAACATGGAGCGCATCAACAAGAAATTCGAGACGGCTCGATCTTTTGTTCCGCGTCCCGAATTGATCACCAGCGGCAAATCCAAAATCGGCATTATCGCCTATGGCACCTCTCACTGGGCGATCATTGAATCGCGTGATCAGTTGCGCGATGAATACAACATTGAGGTTGATTATCTGCGGCTCAAGGCCTATCCGTTTTCCCGCGAGGTTCACGAGTTCATTGAACAGCATGACCGCGTGTATGTGGTCGAACAAAATCGCGACGCGCAAATGCTCTGCCTGATCAAGCTAGACGTGAAACCGGAACTGGTTACGCGCCTGCGCAGCATTGCGCACATTCACGGGCTGCCGCTCGATGCGCGCTCGGTAACCGACGAACTCATGACCATGGAGGGCAAATAACATGGCGACAACCAGCACCCCTACGCCCGCACCTAAGCTAAAT
>Ga0210394_10008098_pt1 | contig 10909 bp, 7 predicted proteins | sample IncBWC12MmetaG_FD_160121 | JGI IMG/M metagenome (GOLD analysis project Ga0210394, IMG submission 160121) | Forest soil microbial communities from Barre Woods Harvard Forest LTER site, Petersham, Massachusetts, United States - Inc-BW-C-12-M | ecosystem: Environmental > Terrestrial > Soil >... | reverse complement strand
GCGCTAACTCGGTCCGCGTACCCCTCTCCAGATTCGCGGTCTTCTTTAACGATGACTACCGCGCGACACGGAAACTGACCCTCAACCTGGGATTGCGTTACGAATACACGCTTCCGTTCGTCGAAGAGCACAACAACTTCGGCAACTTCGACCCCACCACCGCGTCGGGCATGGTGCAGCAGACCAACGGCAACGCTCTCTACAGCAACAACCGGAAGCATTTCGGCCCGCGCTTGGGCTTTTCCTGGGATGTTACGGGCAAGGGCACAACCATTGTTCGGGCGGGCGCCAGCGTCCTCTACGAGACCATTGACATAGACGACGTGGCGGCCTCGGGATTCGGCGGTTCTCTGGACTCGGTTCCCACGGGATTTGGCCTCTTTTATTGCAGCACGGGTCTTGCTTGCCACGGCCCCGGCATCGCGTCAGTTGGTGGCGTGCTCACTCCTACGGCCGGCGCTCCGGCCAGCGCTGGCTTCGTCCAGGTCGCCAGCCCGGGCCACGACAAGGAAGGCGTGGTCAGCTTTATAAATAACTGTGCACAGGGGGTCGCGAACAATTCCAGCTGCAGTTCGCAGACTTGGGCGCAAAATGTGAATCTTTTCTCAGCGGGCGCGGACGCTCTCAACTGCGGCGACGGCAACGCCTCGATTATAGGCCAGGGCGGCCTCATCGTGAAGCCGACGAATTGTTCGATAGAGGTTTTTCCGGCCTACCAGCCGGGAGCTTATCTCTCGAATTGGACCTTTGGCGTCCAGCAGTCCCTGGGCCACGCCATGTCCCTTGACGTGTCCTATGTCGGAAACCATCTGACGAACGGCAACATGGAACCCGACCTCAACGAGCCCCCCGTGGGCTTCAGCACTGCGGAAGCCACAGCCAATACAAAGCTGGGTGCCGCGGCGGTCCCCGGGATCACATCGGCTGCGTCCAGGCGGCCGTACGCCACCAAGTACCCGTATTTCGGGAATATCCTCCAGTACGGGCCAGGGGGGGAAGGCAACTACGATGCCCTGCAGATCACCCTGAGGAACCGGACCTACCACGGCTTGACATTCAACGCAAACTACAGCTACGCCCACAGCCTTATTAGCGTTGCCGGTGGCAATAACCCCACGATCCTGACCATCACCAACCCTGAATTGAGCTACGGCAACAGCGGAAGCCCCTTCCAGACGTTCTACTTTACGGCCACCTACGACATTCCGACGTTTGGATATAATAACGCCTTTACACAAGGCTGGAGGCTCAACAGCGCGTTCCAATTCCAGAGCGCGCCGGGCATCACCATTGGGGCCAGCACCATCGACTTTGCCGGAAATGGCACGGGTGCCGCTGGCGCCACGCACAGAGGCGCTTACACCTGGAGCAGCTACTTCGCCCCGGGCGGGAACTACCAGTCCTTCAACAGCACCGGTTTTGGCTACGTGGGGCTGCGCGGGGACACGTGCTACGCGCCCGGAACAGAGACATCCACTGTCAATCCGATTACCGGAGCTACAACCTTTACCGTTACGGCTACCGGCAATATGAAGAGTACTGGCTGCCAGGTAGTGCCGATCGTTGCCAACTCGGACGGCACAACAAACGTACCCTTGACGGCCAAAGGATTCCCACAAATATGCCAGAATGCCGCAGCCGCCCTGCCCCAGAACGCCGCGATGAATGCCATAGACCCCGGCATTTCGAACGCCGCCCTCGAAATGACGGGAGGCACGGTAGGTGGAGTGGCTCAGTCGGCGTTTGGCTGCTGGGTATCAGCTGACGGCCTTGCTGCTATTCTGGCTCCAGCGCAAGGAACCTTTGGCAACATGCAGAAGAGCACGTTCGAGGGCGCGCCCTGGAGTGAGTGGGATCTCTCGATCTCCAAGGACACCAAGATCAGGGAGCGCCTGACTACGGAGTTCAGGGCCGAGTTCTTCAACTTCCTGAATACTCCTTCATTCACGGGCGGTTCCGGAAGCCCGACGTCCTCGAAGTTCGGCCAATCAACGTCAACGCCTAACGGAGGCAACCCGGTTAACGGAAATGGCGGCCAAAGGGTGATTCAGTTGGGCCTGAAGCTGATCTTCTAAGACAAACAACTAACTGTTGCAGCCTGCTCCCTCCGCGCGGCGACGCGCGGAGGGATTCGGCTTTTCAGGGCCGTCTTTCTTCGCGCAACCTCGGACTCTGGGGATAGAGCGGCAGCAGAATCGTCATCGGGGCTTTGCCAGCCGCAGCTAGCGGTCCGCCTCTGCGTGCCGATCTCCAGAGCAAGGGCACGGGTGCGGTGAGCACAGTGCTGTCGTGTCCCTGTCTGCCTTGGTCCGCTAGTGAGTGTGCGTGTTCGAGGGCGCTATTTGCTGGAGTTCTTCTTCCCATCTTTACGCAGAACTCAAAGTCCCGCAAATCCAGAGAATTCACAAGCGCAGCCCTAAAGCCCCCGCCCCCCAGCCTCCACATGCACACCCAGAGCCGGGTGGAGGCTGTGTGCGTGTGGCGAGAGGAGGTTAGAGACGGAGTCGTTTGCCCGGCGCTCACTCGCGCGGACGAGTTGGTGGCGCCATTCCTCGGTACCCGCTCGAATGCCCGAGTATGTTCTGCGCTCGAAGCCGCGCCCCCGACGTCGATCGCGAACGCAACGCGGCGGCGAAGGCGAGGGAAGCACGTGCTTCGGAACGGGCCCGAACGCAATATCGATCAGTCCCGCTTGGGCTTTCTGAGGCGGAATAGTGGGCGAACGTGCTTTAGGTGCCGTGTTCAGCGAGCGTCCAAAACGCTCGCTGCGCCGGTTTTACTTCTTATCAGGGGCAGGAGCTGTGGGAGGCGTAGCTGGCGGAGCGCCGCTGTCCGGAGCTCCTCCACCCAGGAAGTTGTCGAAATTCTCATTCGAAGGCGGAGCCACCACGGCGCCCGGCTTGGTTGTGAAGCCGATCAGACGGCCCATGAAGATGACGCCGATCCATATGGAGAGCGACAGGATGGCCACAGCCTTACCCGCGCGCGGCGCCGACGGCGCCGTGTCCCAGCGATGAATGGTTCGCCAGGCGGTCAGCTCAAACACCAGCATATTGACGCCGGCGAGCACAAGCAACACCATCTTCGTCTGGAAATAGAAATTGTGATAGTAGACTCGCGCATTGGTGATGAACATCAGAACGCCCGTCAGCACCGTGAAGGCAAAGGCGGCCCAGGTCCACTTCAGGATGTCTGAGGCCATGCGCTTGAACGACCGCTGGCTGGAAGCAATACCCAATAACCGCAGGTCGATGACCGCAATCGTCCCGAAAACCAGCGAAAAACAAAAGACGTGAGTCGCCTCGATCAAGGGAAACGCGAATTGCGAGTCGCGAATTCTTGTGGCGAGACCGGTCGCTTCGAGCGATTGAAAGAACGATGTGATGTCCATGGGGGCTCTTTAGTCTGGCAGTCTATTGTATCGCAGCTGGCGACCAGGAACCCCAGAAATGGTCATAGGCGATCAGGCGGCCTAGCAGAATAACGCAAATCCAAATCAGGAACGTAACTACCACCATCCACCTAACGGATCGGTGGTGAAGCCTTTCTTCCCACTGAGCCCCGTGCTTCTGGACCGACCTCTGGAAGGAGAGGGTCAACACCGTACCGAGTGCCACCAGGGACATTTTCATCCAAAACGAGAGGGTGATCAGCTCGCGGACCGGCTCCCCGATTACCATCAAGATTCCCGTTATCAGCATCATGACCAAAGTGCCCGTCACCCAGGGGGCGAACCGGTTCGTGGTTTGCTGGAGTGTTTGATCCGTTCCCGCCCATCCCAGCACGCGCAGGTCAACCATAAATATGGATCCGAGGATTATTCCGATACCGACGATATGAATGGATTGCACGGTTGGAATGAACCACGCGTTATTGTTCTGAATGTAAATACTTGGCGATGTTGTGGACAGCCACTGGGCAAATTCCTTCAAGTCAGCCTTCCTTGTACTTTCAGGTCCCGCCTCAGACTGCTACGCCGGCGCGACGATTGTCGCGCCGGCGCCAAATAACCGACAGCGCTTAGAACGTTGTTCCGCCGAGAAGCTCGCTGCCCTTCACCGTGTCGCATGTCTTGCCGGGAGCGGGCGGTACTTTCCAGGGGCACTTCGCCAGCGAGCTGGCGCCTACGCGGGATCCGAAATTGCTGCCGTCCCGCAGGGGGTTCATCTTGATGCTGAAGATCGTGCCTGCCGGGAACGCCGCTGCCGTGACGCCTTGCTGCGCCATCGCTGCTGCCCCGGCCATCTCCACGCCCCAATCCTGCAGTTTCCCGTCCTTGTCCTTGACCAGCTTGCCATCCGGCCCGATCAAGTAGAAGTGCAGTTCGGCATGGTTAGCCTGCGCTACGAACTGGTAGGCCACGCCCGTGAGCGTTAGCGTTTTGGTCTGGTCGTACATGGCAAACGAGTGGTGCGACGACGCCGGTGCCACGAACAGCCCCAAGCATGCAAATGCGAGCAGGCCGGCAACCAGCATGGCCCGTGTGGATTGCTTGTTCATTAACTGTGTTCTCCTTTTAATTGGCGGCTGGGAACCAACGGACTTGCGTCCACATCCGCTCAAGTCATTCATTACAAATTACTTACAGCACTACTTGAAAATGTCGAGCACGTTCTGGGGAACAGCATTGGACGAGGGCTTGTCCCAGCCCACTTCGAAATACTTTTCCCAGTTCTGGGCCCACGGGCGGCCGTAGTAGTCGATGAAGCGCGGATCTGCTGCCGTGAGTTGCGTCGGCCGGCCATTGGTGTTCCGGAGATTGCTCAAGCATTCGATGTAGGTGTTTCTCCGGTTCGGATCGTCCACGGTCGCCCGCCGAGCGTAACGATAGGTGGCATGCAGCGGCGCGACGAAGGCGTCGGGATCGTAGAACACGGTGTCGTGATCGAGGCCGATGAACTGGCCGGCTGCGTCGTAGGCGGGCTTGAAGGTTTCGACCGACTCGATCTTGTCGCTGAATTCAAACATGGAGTGCGACAAGGTCCAGCCCTGCACGTTGGCAGTCCAAGACACGAGCGTGGTGCCGTCCCAGAATCCGACGGTCTCGCCGTACCATTGCGGGACCTTCTGCACGTGCTCTTTGCCGATCAGGACCTGGCGAATGAAGTTGGCCGCGATGCCCGAGACGAATTGCACGTTCCACGGCGTCATCGTCAGTTGGAAGTTTCCGCCTTGCGAAGCCGCCGCCCAGAAGCGCATGAATCCTTCCGGATAGCAGAAGGAAGCTTCCCATTGCGGCGAATTGTCCACCGCCTCGTGATAGTTCATCTGCACCATGCGCTTCTGATATTCCGGAGTGAGCAAGGAGAGGATCGTGGGGGTCTGGTTGACCGTTCCCCAAATCCACTCGGCGCCGTGATCGGCTTGTCCGTCGCGCGCGTAGTAACCATCCCAGTCGGGCACGGTGGCCTTCGTGTAGACGGTGGGGCCGCCCTTGGCCTTGGCCGCCGCGAGCAAAGCTTCGTAATGTTCCTTGGCGGTCTTATAGGGGAGCTGGCTCACGATTTTATTGCGCGGATAATCGATGCTGCAATCTCCCCACTTGGCCGACGTCGGCGGATTCGTGCCAATGCGGTGTGAGGTCCAGATATCCGTCAGTTGGCGCGGGAAATTGCAACGGAAATAGCGCTGGTCGGACCAAAGCGCCTGATCCTTATAGAAGTTCTTGGACGTAAACAGATCGGTCGGCAGCGCCTGCATTCCCGCAGGCGGCCCATCGAACGTCGGCGTGCCCGCTCGGCCTTGCCCCTGCGCTTGCTGGCCTTGCACAGCCTGTTGCTGAGCCTGACCCTGCCCACGACGCCCCTGACCCTGCGCTTGTCCCTGCCCCTGGGCCGCGGGCTGCGCTGCGGGTTGCCCACCACCGTACTGCTGGGCGAACATCGGCGCGATCGGCGATTTCCAGGTGAGCGCGATCAACACCGCGCAGGCACACAACACAACGAACAATCTAGATCTCATATAGCTCCTCACAGTCGTTTGGTCTGATGCTTCTATCTGACGGCCCCGGATGGCAGTTACCCATATACACCCGATACCCTTCCGAGTAAACCAAATTGTTTTTCGGGTGGCTCGATCCGCGACACGGGGGAGGCCGCCAGCCCTGGCGCTATTGACCCATTGGGCTCACACGGCCTTGAGCGATAGCAGATGTGGATATTAACGCTTATATAATTAGTCCGCCAGGCCAGCCAGGCCGCGATCGCAGATCGCACTGCATCGTTGCTGCCTGCGGCCGGGATGGGGCCAAGCCGCCGGATGCCTGGGAGCAGTCCCATTTCCAAGTTGATGAGGTAAATGCGGATGTCCCCGGGAAAACCATCGGCGCCTTTGAACAGCGCCCGCAAGTTGGGCGTCACGGTGGTGGCGTTCGTTCTCATCGTTGTCTGCGTGCTGGCCCTGGACGATTTTCGCACGCGGACGCTGGGGGCGATTCGCGCGTACGTGCAGGGCGAAGGGCTGTGGTCGAAGGCGCAGAAAGAGGCGGTCATCAACCTGCGGCGGTACGTGAGAACGCGGAACGACGTCTACTACCAGTTCTACCTGACCGACATCGCCGTTCCCCTGGGAGACCGGCAAGCCCGCCTGGAACTGGAGAAGAACGAACCGAACTTGCAGGTGGTCTACCAGGGGTTTCTGCAAGGCCGCAACCATCCCAACGACGTTGGGCCGATGGCCACCCTGTTCCGGCGTTTTCGCCACCTCAGCTACCTCTCGGACGCAATCGACACCTGGGCGGACGCGGACCGCTACATCGCGCAGATGCAGCAGACGGCGGAGCAACTGCGCGCGGCGGTGGCTTCAGGCGGGGCCAATGACGGCCTAACGCAGGCGCTGCTGGCGGATTTGGAGGGGGTGGATGCGCAGCTGACTCCGCTCGAAGATCACTTTTCGGCTCAGTTGAGCGAGGGGGCGCGGACGACGTCCCGTCTTTTTTCGCTTTTCGTGTCCGGTTCGGCGGCACTGCTCCTCGGCGTGGGAATCGCGCTTTCCCTGGTCCTGAGCGGGCAGATTCAAGGATCGGAAAACGAGCTCGCGGGAGCGACGGAATCGCTGCGAAAGAGCGAGGGGCGCTTTCGCTCCTTGGTTCAGCACCTGTTCGACGTCATTACCGTTCTGGCGGCGGACGGAACCGTGCGGTACGTAAGTCCTTCAGCGGAGCGCGTCTTCGGTTACCCGCCCGAGGACATGCTGCGGAGAAGCGCCCACGGATTCATCCATGCCGAGGATCTACCCCGATTCCAAAGCGCGCTCCTCGAAGCGACGGCCCATCCCGGAGGAACGTTCGCGGTCGAGTGCCGTTTTCGCCGCGCGGACGGCTCGTGGGCCTGGCTCGAAGGAACCGGGACGAACCTGCTCGCCGACCCGGCCGTGGAAGGGATCGTGATTACCTGCCGGGACGTCACCGAACGGCGGTCCCTCGAAGACAATCTTCGCCAGGCACAGAAAATGGAAGCCGTGGGACGGCTGGCGGGAGGCATCGCACACGACTTCAATAACCTGCTGGCGATCATCGGAGGCTACGCCGAGATCATCATGGACGGCCTGCATCCCGACGATCCGCGGCGGAGGAATACCAGGCCGATCGTGGAAGCGGTGGACCGCGCCGCGGCGCTTACGCAGCGATTGCTTACGTTCAGCCGCAAGCACGAGGTCGCACCCCGCACGCTGGATCTGAACGCCGTCCTGGCGGAAATGAGCGGGATGCTGACGCGCCTGCTCGGAGCAGAGATCGAGACGCAGATCCTTCCCAGCGACGAGCCGGCGTGGGTGAAGGCCGACTTGCTTTCGCTCGAGCAGGTGCTGATCAATCTGGCGATCAACTCCCGCGATGCGATGGCCAACGGCGGCAAGCTCACGATCGAAACAAGGCTCGTGGACTTACACGAAGGCCAGGCGCAGCGCGAGCCGGCGATCGCGCCGGGCAGCTATGTGCTGCTCAGCGTCAGCGACACGGGTTGCGGCATGGCCGAGGAGGTCAAAAGCCACGCGTTCGAGCCCTTCTTCACGACCAAGGAACCCGGCAAGGGCACGGGGCTGGGCCTTTCGATCGTTTACGGAATCATTCAGCGCAGCGGCGGTCACGTGGCCGTCGAGAGCGAGCCGGGCGCGGGCACGACCATGGCGATCTACCTTCCTCGCGTGGCCGGCCCCGTGGAGGACGCACCCAGCGAGGACGAGACGCACAAGGCGGCGAACGGGTCGGGAACGATCCTGGTGGTCGAAGACGAGGAGTTAGTGCGCGAAGTCGTTTGCAAATCGCTCGCGGCCCAAGGCTACACGGTGCTCGAAGCCGCGGGCGCCGCGACCGCGCTGGATGTTGTCGACCGGCAAGTGAGCCCCATCGACATTCTGATCACGGACCTCATCCTGCCGAAAGTGCGCGGGCCCGAACTGGCGCGGCAAGTTCGCGAGCGCTATCCCGAACTCAAGGTGCTGTACATGTCCGGATTTGCCGGTGCGGCGCTCGTGCGCGACGGCGGGCTGGAGCCGGACGCCGTGGTGTTGCAAAAACCGTTCAAGCTGGCGCAACTGGCGCAGGCAATTCGAGAAGTGCACGCGCACGCATAGAGCTGAAAACCAGATCCCGCCTAGGTATTTCCCGCGTTGCTCCACTGGCGATCGCCCATCAGCAACGAACTTCGCTGGGAAAACGGGAGATAGAGGAAAGCCGCGGTGCCCGCGAGCGCCAGGCCAATGCCCATCTGATCCACAATCAGGAAGGGCGCCAGGGCCCAGAGCTCGTCCAGCGGGAAAAGCAGCGGGAAGAGCGTCAGGAACCGGCGCGGCGCGAGGCACGCTCTGGACGTTGGGCGCGCGGGGCGCAACCTGTACGAACGAACAGGTGCGGATGTAAGCAAGTCGGCGGCATTTGACCATAGCCGCGGTTCGGGCCAACCGCCTAGAGTGAGTTGTGCAGCCCCTTCAGAGGCTCGAAGCACGCACCCGAAAGAATCAAGGAGAAGATCATGTGGACCAACAAGCAAGCGCAAGGTGAGACGCCCGGCACCTCGCCATCACCCGAGCAGCGGCCCGTCAGCGTACCGCAGAGCACACCACCCAGCGTTCGTCCCGTCAACGCCCCCGTGGCGCGCGATCTGGCGTGTCTGGGAGCAAGCCTGACCATCAAGGGCCAAATCACCGGCGACGAGGATTTGCAGATCGACGGCAAAGTCGAAGGACCCATTTCGCTGCAGGGTCACCGGCTGACGGTGGGGCGCTCGGCTCGCCTCAATTCCGAAGTCAACGCGCGCGAAGTGGTCGTTTACGGCAAGGCTTCCGGCAATCTCCGCGCCCGCGATCGCGTCGAGATCAAGAAAGACGGCGAAGTGACCGGCGACATCACGACCGCGCGAATCAGCATCGAGGATGGCGCGTACTTTAAGGGCCGCATCGAAATCGAACGCGCCAAACAGGCGTCTCAGACTGAGCGGGAAACCGAGAAGGTCCCGGTCGGCGTCGGGACGAATTAAGGCTAGGGCGTCGCTCCGCGCACCAAGACAGGCGCTGCCGGCGGCGAGACCGCGGGACTGAGCCGGAGCGCCCCCCGGCCGGCTCTCCACACCTGAATCGGTGACGGAACAGCAAAGCATACGACGCCGGTGAACCTGCTTGTCGCCGAGGGAACAGGCGTCACGGCGACGTGCCGCTGAAGAATGAGTTGCGGCCGGAGCGAAGGTCCTTCCCGTAGCCAAGCACGAAATCGAAACTGCCAAGAACGCGGACTTTCAGCTGGAGGCCGGCGTCGCAGAGCCGTTCGCGCGAGCCCTGAGCGGACAGGGGCCGTGCAGCGGCAGCTCCCAGAGCGCAAGTAACTGATACCACTGGGGATGACGCGCGGCTAGGGAGCCTTCGCGAGCTCCCTGCGGACTTCTCTAGCTGGCCAAGTGGACAAGCGGCGGGACAGGGAGTAGTATTGTGTCTCCAACCCAGCACTTGTAGATGTCCGATCGCAAGGGGGAATGACAATGATGTCGGAAAGCTTAGCTGCCCCTGCTGAAGTTGTCTGTCTCTTCTGCGGCACGCGAACTCCCCTGCCGATTTCCCGGCCCCCACAACGAGCTGCCGGCAAGGGAAACTTCCGCGTCTCCATCGTCCGTTGCCGTTCCTGCGGTAAAGAGGCGCCCTATCAGATCAGCGAAGGCGCCGCGCACGAGGAGAGATCGAAGGCCGCAAGCGCCGGCTTGCCCTGAAGGCATAAGCTCTCGAACTCCCGAGGGAGGTCGCTCATGCACACCCGACACCTGCTACTTGCCGCGGCATTGCTTTGCGCTGCCGCAGCCGCGTTTGCCCAGAAGCCGGTAACCAAAGCCCATGCGAACATCATGGACGCTCAGGGGAAGCCGGTCGGCACGGCCACGTTGACCGCCACCAAGACCGGCGTGCGCATCGCGGCGAGCCTGATGAATCTGCCGCCGGGCACGCATGCGATCCACATTCATACTGTCGGAAAGTGCGAAGGGCCGGCGTTCACCTCGGCCGGAGGCCACTTCAACCCGGAAATGAAGATGCACGGGAAGGACAACCCGCAAGGGCCGCACGCGGGTGACCTGCCGAATTTCGTCGTGGGCGCGAAGGGGAGCGCCAAAGTCACGATTCTGGCCGAGCGCGTCACTCTGGGCGATGGGGTCAATTCGCTCTTTCATGAGGGCGGCACCGCGCTGATGATTCATGCGATGCCCGACGACTACAAGACCGATCCCACCGGAAACGCGGGCGCTCGAATCGCCTGCGGCGTGATCGAAAAATAGCGACGCGGCAGCTTTCCGCCCTGCGGGTCCTTGTCAGCATTAGTTCAGGCGCCTGGTGAAGGCGGCCGGGTGTATACTGCCGGCCATCGGGAGGCGTTGCTGGAAATCCCGGGTCTATTCATAAGGAGATCGCTCAAATGAGGAAGCTCGCATTAGCT
>Ga0210394_10008097_pt1 | contig 10909 bp, 10 predicted proteins | sample IncBWC12MmetaG_FD_160121 | JGI IMG/M metagenome (GOLD analysis project Ga0210394, IMG submission 160121) | Forest soil microbial communities from Barre Woods Harvard Forest LTER site, Petersham, Massachusetts, United States - Inc-BW-C-12-M | ecosystem: Environmental > Terrestrial > Soil >... | reverse complement strand
CGACATGACAATGAACCTGGGGAAAAGCGAAATCACAGCGCCTCATTACAACGCAGGGCTGGATGACGAGATGCTCTCCAGTCGCAGGAGAGCTGTTTGTCTTGACATCCCCTTTTATAGAACGGTGATATCGATAAGTGGCCCTGGATGTAGGATGGACCGGTGAAAATCGAATACCTCGCCGAGGCCTGTACCGAGTGTCCGTTGATTCGGTTGTACCGATTCGACCTAACGGAAGTTCAAGAATTGCAACAACTGGTTAAGCAGCTCTCCACTAGTTCTCTTCATGAGGTGTCCCTCAAGGACAAATCGTGGGTCGAATCCGTGGGCGGATGTGGCATCACTCTTCGATTGGGCGAGCGGGACGAAGGCATCCGTCAATGCGGTCCTCTAAATTTTGAATGTGTGTTGACTTCGGATGGCTGGAACAACGTGCAGGGGTTACTCGAACCGTTCTGTGAATCTAATGCCACAGGCTACCAGTGGCTGATAAACACCAGTAAGATTTCCCTTCTCTTGTCCCACGACGGGCAATGGTGATGTTCTCAAAAGTGACGCCCAAGTCCTGTTAAACGGTGTTCTCGTCCAGTGGGATTGTCAGGCAGGAGCCACATTCCGTGAACAGGCACCAGAGAAGAGATATTGGTATAAATCCGTTTCACTGCTACGGCTGGAACCATGTGAACAATGGTTGAGCTGGCACGACTTTTCGGGGCTCGGCTGCGGAGCGCGGGCATTCGCAGAGGAGGCGATGTGTTAGGGAACAATGACTCGCGGCGCTTCACCAATCGTCGACGCCGGAGTGATGGATCATGATTCCCCTCGCGGACAGCTCCGCCAGCAACTGCGCCACAGCCGGCGTAATCTCACCGTCCCCGGGAACGGTGACTGCACATTCAAGGTTTTCCCGGAACTCTCGGGTGCTAATGTTCCATCGCTGAAGGACGATCGGCGTCACCTGCCCAATTTGTATCAGGGACCAGTGCCGGGCAAGTGCCAATGCCGTATCTCGATCCGGAAGCGGACCGCGCACGATGAAGTGATTGTCCCCAACCACCAGAATCCCGACCATACCGGTTAAGTCTCGCTTGGGAGTCTATTCGCTGCGGAGCCCCGGTTCGAGTGTGCTGGCAACTGCGACGGTAGCTAACTCTGCGCGGCCTTCGTCTGTCTGGCGGCAAGCTGAGCGCGGACTGCCTTCATTCGTTCGCGCGCCGCAGCGGAGCGCTTCCGGCCATCCGGTGTTGCGTCAATCAGCTTTTCCAGGCTGGCGGCATAATGCAGTCCATAGCTGGCTCGAATCTCGCCGAGCAGCAGCTCCACTTTTGCGAAGACGCCAATGTGTTCGCCGTTGCTTTTGTTGAAGAGGTCCAGGCTGATCGCGCCGTCGTTGACGAGCGCTGCCGCCATATCCCAATAGGTTACGACCATGCGCATATGACCGCTATGGTCGCCAAACATCGTCGCGTTGAAGTCCGCGAGCGATTGGGGATTAAACTCCGCAAAAAACCAGTCGCGCGCCTTGCGCATGGTCTCTTCGCGGCGCAATTCGTACAGCTTAAGGATAAGACCGGCTTCTTCTTGTTTCGACATAGACAGAAATGCTCCTTGTTGGTGGTTCTCGAAAGTTCGTATCGGATTCAGCGCAACCGGACGCGAAAGATCAGACCGTCGCCGTGACAACTACTCCTTCTTGCCCTGGCTCCGAGTCGCTCTTCGCGGGACCGCATTGTACCATCGCCGATATCTCCGGCCCGGTCCCGGCTGCGTGCCGACCTTTGCAAACTAAGCCAACCCCCGAAAACGGGATTTCCGGAATCTGGCTTTTCGTCAGCCTCTTCGCAGCCGACGGCGTTGCTTGTAGTAGACTCCTCGCGATGTACTGTGCCGTATGCGGTTGGAATACCGGCCGAGCTTCACCGTTTGCTCGGATTGCCAGGTCGCGTTAGTTCCTGATCTGCCAAATAAGCCGTCGGAGGATGCGCCGGCGCACCGAGAGAATCGGGAACGAAATAAGGAGAGTGAATATGGAGCCCACAACGGTCGTGCTGCTCGTTTTGGCGGGCATCGCATTTTTGTTTATTTTGAGCACAATCCTCGGTTCGTTCTTCACCGTTGAGACGGCACAGGTAGCCATCGTACAGAGGCTCGGAAAGTTCGCGCGCGTTGCTGGCCCCGGGTTGAATTGGAAGACGCCCTTCATTGAAACCGTGGTCCACCGCTTGAGCATGAAGGTCCAGCAGTTCGACGTTCAGGTTGAGACGAAAACTCAGGACAACGTATTCGTTCAAATACCCGTCTCGATCCAGTACAAGGTGATACCGGAGGGCGTCGAGGCCGCATTCTACAAATTATCCGACCCGGTCAAGCAGATTGAATCCATGGTCTACAACGTCGTACTGGGCCACGTGCCGAAAATGAAGCTGGACGATACCTTCCTGAACCAAGCGGACATCGCCGGCGACTTAAGGGACAACCTCGACGGGTCCATGAAGGAATACGGCTACTCCATCGTCAAAGTCCTGATCTCCGACATTGTTCCCGATCAGAAGGTGAAGGCCGCGATGAATGATATCAACGCCGCACAGCGCGAGCGCGAAGCCACCGTCTCCCGCGCCGAGACGAACAAGTTGCTACTCGTCAAGCAGGCTGAGGCGGAGGCCGAGTCGAAGCGCCTGCAAGGAGAAGGTATCGCCAATCAGCGGAAGGCGATCATCTCTGGGCTGAAAGACTCGGTCGAGGACTTCTCGAAAGCCGTACAGGGTTCGACGCCACAAGATGTGATGCAACTGGTCCTGATGACGCAGTACTTCGACACGTTGAAGGAAATCGCGGGAAACGATCACAGCAACACGGTCTTGATCCCGCACACGCCGAACACGCTCACAGACCTCTTCAGCCAGATTCGTAACGCCATTGTCGCGGGCACCGAGTTGACCAGGCAACCTGTCATTTCCGTGTCACCCGCGGCAGACAGACAGAAATAAGGATGCCCGTCGCCTTTCTCGGAATGTCACCTATACGCTCCATGCCTCGCCAGACACCAGCTCTTCATTCAGAGCGGGCAGATAGTGCTCCGGTCCTGGCCGATTTCGCGAAAACGCCGAAAGGAAGAACGAGGTTCGCGCAACGAATCGCGCAAGATTAGCTGGCGCTCAGGACGTTTTTGGCTAGAATCTATTGACCCAATCCTGACCTCACAATCGCTTTTGGAGTGAGCCATGACTCATTCGGCTCGCGTCGCAGTTAAGCACGTATCCCTCTGCCTGGCTTTATTTTTCGTACTTAATCTTCATGGACAAGACTCTGCGAAATCCGCGCCGGACTATTCGAAAGAAGCTTTCGTGATCCAGCGGATCCTGAACAAGCTGCAGTTCGAAAACGACGGCACCTTTGCCCTCGAATCGGCAATTCAGGTCCGCGTGCAGTCCGCTGCAGGAGTTCAGGGTTGGGGCCTCATTCAACTTCCGTACGCCTCGAATGAGGGCGACGCTGCTATTACCAGCGTGAAAGTCACCAAGCCAGACGGTACGGTTGTGTCCACGCCGCTCGATAATATTCAGGACACGCCGGCACCCATCACGGTGCAGGCGCCATTCTATAGCGATCTCAAGATCAAACAGCTCGCCGTCAAGGGACTGGACGTGGGCGACATCCTGGACTTTGGGCAAAGTGTTCATATACGGAATCCCTTGGTCCCGGGACAGTTTTGGTTCGAGCGGAATTTCTTCAAAAACGGAATCGTTTTGGACGAGCAACTTGAAATTCGCGTGCCCCGTGACCGTTACGTGAAGGTCCAAAGCCCCAAGGTCGTTCCCACGACCGCAGACGAAAACGGTTATCGGGTTTACCTTTGGAAGGCCGCTAATCTCGAACGTCCATCGGAAGACGAGAAATCCAAAGCCGCAGAATCCCCCAAGGACACAGTTCCCGACGTGCAAATCACTTCCTTCCACAGTTGGGAAGAGGTCGGCCAGTGGTATCAGCAACTCGAGGCTTCCCGCATAGCTCCTACGCCGGAAATCAAGGCAAAGGCTGACGAACTTACGCGAGGCGCGGCCTCTGAGAAAGAAAAAATCCTCCTTGTCTACAATTATGTCGCCACAAAATTCCGATACATTGGGATCGCCTTCGGTATCGGCAGATACCAGCCCCATGCCGCGGCCGACGTTCTCGCCAATGGGTATGGCGATTGTAAGGACAAGCACACCTTACTTGCCGCGCTCCTGAACGCGGCGGGCATTCATTCCTCCGCCGTTCTCATCAACTCTTCGCGCAAGCTCGACCCCGAGGTGCCATCTCCAGCGCAGTTCGATCACGTGATCACGGCCGTTCCACAGGGCAAGGATCTGCTCTGGCTCGACAGCACAGAGGAGGTCGCGCCGGCCGGGTATCTCATCCCCGTGTTGCGTGATAAACAGGCCCTCGCAATACCGGATGCGGGTGCGGGCCAACTCGTCCGCACGCCTGCCGATCCTCCCTTTGCCTCCTCTTTCATTTTCAAAATTGACGGCAAGATTGGCAGCGACTCAGCCCTCGGCGCAAAAATAGATTCCAGTTTTCGCGGTGATGTCGAATATGCGTTTCGCGCGGCCTTCCGATCGGTTTCGCAGTCTCAATGGAAAGACGTTGCAGAGGCCATCGCTCACGCTTGGAGTTTCAGCGGCACCGTCAGCGACGTCGAGGTCGGCTCGCCGGAAGCTACAGACAAACCCTTTTCGTTTAAGTACACCTACCAACGCAAGGACTATCCCAACTGGCCCGATGTGCTGCGCCCTCCGCTGCCGCCATTAAACGTTTACAAACTCGCCGACGACGATAAGAGTTCGGACCCCATCAAGCTGGAATCGCCGGGCGAATATCTTCTCGAAGCCAATGTTGAATTACCGAAGGACATGCTTGCTAAGACCCACGCCGCCGTTGACCTTAGCAAGGATTTCGCCGAGTACCACGCCACCTATTCCTGGCAATCGGGCGTTTTACACGTCCAACGGCGTCTGACTATCCGCATGCGAGAAGTTCCCAGAGCGCGCAGTGATGAATACCGCGCATTTTGGAAAGTCGTAAACGACGACGAAGATGTGGTCCTCCCAGTCTCCTCCTCACCGCCGGTTTCCTCCGAGAGGAGCAGTGGAAGCTCAGTCGAATCCCCCGACGCGCGCGCGAACGGAATGCTCGATCTCGGGGATTCGTTATTCCGGCAGGGCGAGTACGACGCTGCGATCGCTCAATTCCGCAAAGCGCTCAGCCTGCGGCCCGATGATGTGCGTGCCCATCGCACCCTGGCCGACGTGCTCTTTAACAAGAATGACTTTGACGGCGCAAGCGCCGAATATCGTGAAGCGCTGCGTCTCAATCCACAAGACGGCCGGGCCCATCGGAACCTGGGAGACGCCTTATCGAGGAAGCAGGACCGAGATGGCGCGATGGCGCAATATCGCGAAGCCTTGCTCATCGACCCCGGCGACGCCGAGGCGCACCACGGCCTGGGCAATGTTCTCCTCGAGAATGGCGACCCGCCTGCAGCCGTTAGGGAATACCGGGAGGTCGTACGACTGAAACCAAGCGATGCCGAGGCGCATGACAACCTGGGCATCGCGCTATACGACAACGATGATGAAAAAGGAGCGGTTGCGGAATACCGGGAGGCATTGCGCCTAAAACCCGACTACGTAGACGCGCACCGCAACCTTGGGGACTTGCTTTTTTCCAAAGGTGACGACGCAGGTGCCATTCCGGAATACCGGGAGGTCTCGCGCTTAACTCCTAATGAACCCGCCGCGCACGATAGCCTCGGAGAGGCACTTATCTACAAGCAGGATTTGGATGGAGCTACGGCCGAGTATCAAGCTGCGCTACGTCTCAAGGCAGATGACCCGCGCGCGCACACCGGGCTTGGCGAGATTTCTCTTCGCCGGGGTCACGCGGAACAGGCGATAGAGGAGTTGCAAAAGGCCACCGCAGCAAAGGGCGAGGTGCCGGCGCATGCTTACGAATTGCTTGGAGGAGCGTACGCCTTTCTGCGGCGCTATGACGAATCCGTAGAAGCATGGAAGCAGGCGAAGAAACTCTTGCCGTCGGATCCTGAACAGCCCATTGCCATTGCTTCTGTGTTCGTTCAGCAAAAGCGTTATGGCGACGCAGTCACCGAGCTGCAGTCTGCCGTAAAAGACTATCCCAAATTCGCCGAATACCCGCCGCTGGAATTCGCGCTCGGTAGAGCTTTGCTTGGCGCGGGCGATCCAGACAAAGGCATGGCAGCCTTCCAGAAAGCCGTTGAGCTCGACCCTTCGCCCTTGAGGCTAAACGGCGTGGGCTACGAGCTCGCAGAGGCAAATGTACATTTGGACGCCGCGCTTGGCTACGCAGAACAGGCCGTGACGCAGCATGAAGAGAAATCTGCGGCTATTTATCTCGCAAACTTGACTCCGGCCGATCTGCAGATCATGCCGGCGCTCGCCGTGGAGTGGGACACTCTTGGTTGGGTTCACTACCGCCTGGGGCACATGGATGAGGCGGAAAAGTATCTCAGCGCGGCGTGGAACCTGGCGCAGTTCCCCGAGATTGGCGATCATTTGGGCGTCGTTTACGAAAAAACAGGCAAGAAGGAACAGGCCATCCGGGTCTATAAGATGACGCTAGCCACGAGGCAGGCTCCCTCAGAGACGACCGAGAAGCTGACTGCATTGTTAGGAGCCAAGCCGACTGATCAAGCTGTCAACGCGGCGGTCGAAGATCTGATGCAACTACGTACCATTAAATTGCCAAGACTGACCAAAGGAAACACGCACGCCGAGTTCTTCGTTGTCATTGCGCCCGGCGCTGGAATCACCAGCGTTAAATTCATAAATGGATCAGAGGAATTGCGTGGCGCGACTAGTGCCATAGTTTCAGGCCATTACGATTTCGCTTTTCCCGATAATCGTCCCGTGAAATTGGTGCGCCGCGGAATTCTCGACTGCGGCGCTTCGGCGGCGACGAACTGCGAGTTCGTCTTATTGCCGCCGGAATCCGTCAATTCCGTCAACTGACGACGATCCCTGATTAGGGCTGCTTAACGCGGAGTCGTTTGCGTTTCTGGCACAGCCTCAGGATCGATCTGCTTCACTTCCGAAGACAACCCGCCCCCGACCCTCATTGCGCTAGCTGCCGAGAAATTCGACGTGAACGTAGGTGCCGAGCCTAACGTTGTAGGCCAGATACCAGCCGATATGGTCTGGGTCCGCGTAGACCACGATGTCGTCTCTATCCCAAAGCCAGTCGTTGCAGTAGTCGTAGTCGGCAGGGGCAATGCTGAAGAAGAAGCCGTCAAAGCCGAAGCGTTCGCGGCTGCCGCCGCCGAGACGATAGACGTGGGTGGGACCGAAGGCGCCTGGAAAATGTCCGTGCTCCCAGGGACGGTCGAGGTGGTAATTTGCATCGTTCCTGCCGGTATCATGGCCGACCCAGCGATCGGTCCTCGCATCCACGTGGGGCGCATTGGGATGTCCAGGCTGCTCGGCAAAATTGCGGGGTTGGTTGCTCGTTGGCGCAGTGCCGCCACGATTTGAGGCACCAGCAGGGCGCTCGGTTGGCGCAGTGCCTCCACGATTCGAGGCAGCAGGTGTGCGTTCGGCTGGCGAAGGGCCGCCGCGTTTCGGGACAACAGGTGCACGTTCGGGCGCACGCGCAGCACTAGGTGCGGGGCCCCGTGCAGGGATATGCCCGCCACCGACTGGAGCGCCGCTCGTGCGCTGTCCTCCTCCACCGCCCGGAGCTGCACCGCGCTGAGTCGGAGTTCCACCACGCTGAGTGTCTCCGCGCTGTTGCGTAAAAACAGGAAATGAAAAGAACAACGACACCGCCAGAAATCCGATCAGCTTTTTCATGCCGCCTCCGATTCTTATCGTCCTGCACATGTTCGCAGACCCGAGTCCGAGTTTCCACCGCAGGCTTAAAGCTCCCGATAAAAGGGGGTGGATTTTCGGTAACTGCGGCCCTGATCTCCTGTACCAGCTGGGCAGGGTTTACTCGAATTGTTGGGAACTCTTGAGTTAGATGTAGACTGAGCCTCGAAAGTGCAGGAGGAAACAGTGAACTATGACGCCAGGCTGATGTCGGGCATCCTCTTGGTTTCCGTGCCGACGATTCAATACGGCGGCTACTTTTTGCTGAGGCTGTTTAGCGGGCAGATGCCGGGGATGAAACCTTCGTCGCTGCAGACCAGTTTCTTTCGGGCGGGGCATGCGCATGCGGGCGTGCTGGTGATTCTCTCCCTGATCTGCCAAATATTTGTGGAGCACGCGACGCTGGGACCCGGATTCGCGTGGCTGGTGCGAATCGGTGTTCCGCTGGCCGCCATTCTGATTCCGCTGGGGTTCTTTCTTTCAGTGTCGTTCACGCCGGATCGCCCGAATAAATGGATTTGGTCCTTGTATGCTGGAGCACTGGTGCTGGCGGTCAGCGTGGTCGTGCTTGGAATTGGTTTGATTCGGGCTTAAGGCGAGGCTGAACGCAATCCTCCGTCAATGGCCGACCATCCTGTTTGTTTGTCTGTAACTGGCCTTTTGCCCTGAAACCCACATTCCGATAACAAGACTTATCAGGACATGGGATCAGGGACGTTCGCCCGGCGCGTATTTACGGTGCGTATTGTGCACCAGGGTGGCTACATCCTATTTCTTGGCTCGGGCCGAGCACGGTCCGTCAAAGACCTCAAAGCTCCAGCCGGCCGCTGTGTCGCGCATCGCAAAAGTGCGAGTCGTTTCAGTTACAACTTGTGGAAACGAGACGGTGTAGGTGTCCCCAATGCCGCCAATGATCAACCCATAGTCACCTGGCACGTGGCCTGGCTCTTTGTCGGCTATGAATTCGCGGACATCGCAGAATTTGCCGCCTTTGCGCGTCATGTGCATGTTGTCGTCAAAACTCCAGATCTCGCAATCGTTAAAGTTCTTGAAATCGAAACATTCGCAACCACCCAGGACCGGCGGATTCTTCACCCAAAGCGAACGATTAGCCCATGCCTTCAGAAGTTGCTTCGCGGGCCGCGCTTTGGAGGCTCCTGTTGGTACCGGACCGTCGTCCGCAGCTGACGTTGTGGCCTTTTTGGTGGTGACGTTGGCGGTGACGTTAGGAGTGCCGGTCGAAGTGCCCACGCTGTCGGCGCCGCGTCCGGAAAAGTCGTCGTTGGTCCATACTTTCTTGGCCTTCCGCGGGGCTGCGGCGGTCTTCGCAGGGCTCGAAGCCTGTTTATCGGGCGATTGTTGCGCAGTCGCATCCGCGAACGAAAAGGCCACAATGAGTACCAAGCATGCGAATCCCAGTGCCTTTGTAGAAAGGCGAACCATGCTTCACCTCCAGCCCTAGTTTAGTATTCGCGCCATGACTCTCCGATGAATTTTTTGCCGTCAAGTGCCCAGCCCGCCCCTGAGAGCAAGGGCGGCGCATGACCGTCGCAGATGAAACTTCCGGCATCTCGCCCGGTGCTCGAAGCGGCGTGCGTCGTTGTTAGGCCAACTTCGCGAGAGCCAGCATATCTACTCGGACTGCACGTCTGCGGCGCTGCGGGCCATCCAATAACGGTCTTCGAAGAGGTTGTTGCGGATCCGCATCCAGTTTTCTTGTAGATGATCACGCGGAGGGCTGGCGGAAGTGTGTTGTGCTAAGTAAGCCAGTGTGTTGATTTCGTGAGCTTCCATCGCGAGGAATCGCGAATCGGAGTCCACCGTGACGCGCGAAGCCAGGCCTTGAAGCTTAGCCGCAAGTTGGTTTCGGCGAGCTTCATCGTAGGCCTTGGGACTGAAGACCAGACGGTCAATATCGGTGATCTCCGTACGATAGTCATCTGCATTCAAGGTCACGGGCTGCGGCAACTGCTGACTCGATGGCGAGCCGCAGCCAGTCAACACGATGAATGCTAGGGCAATCGAAAGGATGCGCACAGAGGCCTCCGCTTAAAGGGATTTGTTCAGCGATTGCTCCATTTGTGCTTTCACGCGGCGGGCAAACACGGGTACGTCTTCATCCTTATTCGGCTCAGCGATCAGTGTCTTGATTTTTTCGATGACGCGCGGGTCGGTGGTGTTGATCTTCCCGATGGCGTCGAGCATGACCGGCGTGGCCTCGCGGCGCAGGAATTCGTCGATGATAGCATCGAACGTAGTGCGGTCGTTGCACACCGCGATGGCCTGTGCGGAGAGACCGGCAATGTAGTCGTCCGGGCTTTCCTTAAGGAGATGCATCAGGTCAGGAACCGCATTACAAGCTCTGTAATATTCGACCATCATGATGGCGTGGTTCACAACGTCGCGGTCGGGCGAGTGAAGATTGGCTATCTCTCTATCGGCGTCCGAGTCCCGCTGAATCTGTTTTTCCCGGTCCTCCTTGGTTGCCACCCCACCCTCCATGGCGCGCGCATCCTCGGCTTGCTTCTTGTCGAACGCCTCGATGGCCGCTTGTTTCTGGCGTTCGCGCGCCACTTGTTCCGAGCTGCCGCAGGAAAACGCACCGAGCGATGTCGATGCGGATAGGAGAATCGTCAGGACGGCTTTCTTCGACATCGAGCCCCTCCAAAACGGATGCCTTCAGTCGCCAGAATTATTGTAGTGGGAAGGGAAATAAAGCAGGCGGGTGCCATGATCGTGCGTGTTCTCTTGAGCACCTGCGCTCACTGAACGCGAGTTTCGCGAGGCTATGGCAGAGAAGATATACAAAAGACTGTCAGACGTGCCATTTTTCCTGTTCTTTGCGCAGCAAACAAGAGCCAAATAACCACCACATTTGGCAGGAGCGAACAGTGGGAATGCTCTTCACGTGGCCAGCGCCCGAGAAACGCATTATAAAAGGGCGCCCCTTAGAGTAGGTTTTGATCGTTCGCATCAAGGCCTACAGGAAGGAGCACCCTCGTGACTGACGCGAAGTATATTGG
>Ga0210394_10008096_pt1 | contig 10911 bp, 8 predicted proteins | sample IncBWC12MmetaG_FD_160121 | JGI IMG/M metagenome (GOLD analysis project Ga0210394, IMG submission 160121) | Forest soil microbial communities from Barre Woods Harvard Forest LTER site, Petersham, Massachusetts, United States - Inc-BW-C-12-M | ecosystem: Environmental > Terrestrial > Soil >... | reverse complement strand
ATACTGCTCCTCAGTCCCCTTATTCCAGTGGTAGAGACCTTTGAGATAAGCCTCATGGGCACCCGGGTCAACGGTTGGAGTGGTGGCTAAACGGAGTTGCTCCTGAGGTGTGACTTTGATCTTGATTTGCTCGGCGATGTCACTCGCCAGTTCATGTTGCAACTGCAGAACATCCTTCAACTCGCGTTGATAACTGTGGGCCCAGAGTTCTTTATCGGCCTGCGCCTGCACCAATTGGGTGTTGATGCGGACGGATCCGTCTGAACGCAAGACCGAACCCTCAATCACACCATCGACTTGCAGCTCTCGCGCAATTTGCGGCAAGGTCTTGGTGGTCCGTTTGTAAAGCATGGCAGAGGTGCGGGAGACGACCCGCAAAGCGCTGATGTGCGCCAACTCAGTTGTCAACTCATCCGTCATGCCATCCGCGAAGTACTCCTGCTCCGGATCACGCGAGAGATTCTCCAGCGGCAGCACGGCCAAAGACCTGATGCTTGGGATCTCTCCCGCGGCCCTGGTGCGCGCCTGCCAGGCACGGATCTTAGGCAGGAAAATGGGGACTGCGACCAGCAATATTGCGATCAGGGAAGCAATGGGCACCCAGTGGGCGCGGACCCTGGGCGGCGTCCGGCCAGCGCTTATGCCGGCGCCGGCGGTTCGCAGCCGTCGGAGGTCGGCGGACAACTCTCGAGCCGTCTGATAGCGGGTTGCGGGTTCCTTTTGCAGGCAGGTCAAAATGACTGATTCGAGGGCTGGTGAAATTGACGGAGTCAACTGGCGCGGAGAGACCGGGTCGGTGTGCAGTATGGCCTCCGAGATGGCGGTCGGGACTTTTCCTTGAAACGGACGCTGCCCAGTCGCCATTTCGTAGAACACCGCACCGGCGGAATAAATATCACTTCGGAAGTCGGGAGGTTTTCCCCGCAGTTGCTCGGGCGACATGTAAGGAACCGTACCGCCCAGCCCGTGTAAGCCGGTCAATGTTTCGGTGGGCGCGGATTCATCAATCGTCAGTAGTCTGGCAAGGCCGAAATCAACCACCTTAAGGTGACCATCAGACCGAATGATCAGATTCCCTGGTTTTAGATCGCGATGAACTACTCCGTACCCGTGAGCGTGCTCCAGAGCGAGGGCGATCTGCTGGCCAAACTGCCAAACTTCTTCCTCGGAAAGAGCCCCGCGGGCAAGCTTCGAGGCCAGGGTGACACCCGTTATAAGCTCCATGACCAGGAAATCGACCCCGGCGTCAAAGTCGTAGTCATAAATGGTGGCGATATTGGGATGGTTTAGGCGAGAGAGTGCCAAGGCCTCCTTACGGAAAAGTCTCCGAGCCACATCATTCCCCAGCCGATTCGGAGGCAAGACTTTGAGAGCGACGTCGCGATCCAACCGTTCGTCGTGGGCGCGATAGACCGTGCCCATCCCCCCGGCCCCGATTTTCTCAAGGATGCGGTAGTGGCCGAGCGTCTGCCCGATCGTGACGGTGAGGGCTGACATGGCATCAATCTTATGAGATCGACCCTCTTCCCACAAGACAGCGTTCATCGGTGGCGTCGGCGCCAACGTGCGGCGGGATGGTTTAGTTGGCTGTGCGGTCGCTTCGATAAGCTCAGGGCAGGCTGTCTCGCAAAAGCGGCGAGACATGGGGTACCCCGCGGCGTCAAAAGCGGCGGACAGGAGTGTCCGCCCCACACGGGCAAAAGTCAAAGACCCCCAGGCTTTGTACGAGCTATCGGGAGAATGCCTTGCAGCGTTTGTGCTGATTCCGGCAGCATCGGGGTCCTTCGTTGGGAGTCCTTCGCGGAGCGAAGGACTCCGCTGTCTCAGGATGACAAAAGGGAGGGAGAGGCGCGTCCGAGGAATCCCACGTCTCGCAAAAGCGGCGAGACATGGGGCACCCCCGCAACGTCAAAGGCGGCGGACAGGAGTGTCCGCCCCACACGGGCTATGGCTTAACGCGCTCGATGAGAATGGCTTCCAGCCGGCATCTTTTTTACCTCCTCGCCCGTATGTACGGGTAGCATGAACGCCGTAGCTTATTGCTTTATGAATGCGATGGAATCCGAGGCTAGCGCAATTGCTCGCGGACTTCGCCGGCGCGATCCGGACTTACTGGACCGTCTCATCGAGCAGTATCAGCATAGGCTGCTGCGGTATTTGGTTTACCTGTCAGGCGATCGTGAGCTGGCGGAAGATTTGTTTCAGGAAACCTGGATTCGGGTGCTGGAGCGCGGTCATCAGTATGACCCCAAGTACGAGTTCAGCACGTGGCTGTACGCGGTGGCGAGAAATCTGACGATTGATTATTTGCGGAAGAAAAGGCCGGTCAGCCTGGAGGGGCTGATGGAGGACGAAGAGCACGCACCGCGCCCAAGCCAGTTAGAACCGGCCGACACCCGGCCGATGGCGTGGGAAGTGGTGCAGCAGCACGAGCAGGCGGAGCGCATCAGCGCGGCGCTGATCGGCATTCCGGTGGAGTATCGCGAGACGGTGGTGCTGAGGTTTCAGGAGGGATTGGCTTTGGAGGAGATTGCGACGGTGACGGGAGCGAAGCTGGGCACGGTGAAGTCGCGGCTGTATCGGGGATTGAATTTGCTGATGTCGCGGTTGAAGGGAGCGCAGGCATGACGCGGGACAGACATGACGAGGCCAGGGAACTGATCGCTCTGGGTGAAGGTCTCGCAGATGCGAAGCAGGCTTGGCTGCGGGCCCATCTCGATGAATGCGAAGCCTGCCGAAATTATGCGGAGGCGGCGGACGGGGTGGTTCGTGCGTTGCGGTCGCTGCCGCTGGCGGCTGATTCCCGGCTGGTGCGAGCTACGCAGATGCGGGTGCGCTTCCACGCCGGCAGGCTGCGGGAGTCGCGGGAACGCCTGTGGCTGGTGGGGATGGCGTGCCTGGGAGTGGGGCTTTCGGCGACGCTGACCGTGCCGCTTTTGTGGCGGCTGTTTGCATGGATGGGCGCGTGGGCAGGGGTTTCGAGCTGGGTGTGGCAGGCGGGATTTGCGTTCTTCTGGATCGCACCGACGCTGGTGGTGAGCGCGGTTTTGCTGGCTCGCGGCACTCATTTGAGCAACTCTCATTTGGGCGGCAACGGGGAAAAGCAATGGAGATGAGAAAGCGGAGTGGTTCAGTTTGCAATGGTCCACGCGAGATTCCTCGCCCCGCTGGTGAAGGCGCGGGGCTTCGGAATGACGCCTTTCAAGATAAGAGCCAAACTGACCCTCTACCGAGAAAGCGGGAAAGTTTATGCAGGTGAAAAACGAAACGGGATTTTCTGCGGAAATCAGGATCATTCCGGTGTGGGCATGGGCGCTGGCGGGGATCGCATTTATCGCCGCGCAAATTGTTTTCAACGGACTGGGGCTTTGGCACTCGGGCGGGCCGCCGGCATGGTGCAGGGCATTGCTTGGGCTACTGGCCGGCGTTGGGGGAGGCTGTTTTCTGCTGCTCATCGGCTACATCAACCGCGACGCGAAACGCCGCGGAATGAGCCCTACACTTTGGACGATTATGGCCTGTGTTATTCCCAACGCTCTGGGCATCATTCTTTTCTTCCTGCTGCGGCAACCGCGGAGCAGCGCCTGTCCGCAATGCGGGAACGCCGTGCAGACGGGATTCAACTTCTGCCCGCGCTGCAACCACAAACTGGGGCCGAGCTGTCCGCAATGCCAGCGCGTGGTTAGCGTGAATGATGTCTATTGTCCGTACTGCGGAACTGCGGTGCGCGAGCAGAAGGCGCCGCAGGTCTGAGGGTGGAGCAGCGTATGTCAGGCGACAGTAAGAAATCGGAGGAGCGAGGAAATGAGTTCAACCAAGAAGGCGGGAAGACGCGCAGGATTACTTTATTTCCTGGCGAGCCTGCCTGCTCCCTTTAGCCTCCTTTAAGTTCTTAGCCCATATCCTGATACGAAACTTCAAACTTTCGGTAGTGCCTCAATTTAACCACGAAGGGCACGAAGGAACACGAAGGAGGGCCTTAGCATTCACGCCTTCAGGCGGCAGACAGGAGTGTCCGCGCCGCACGGGAAAAGTCAAGATGACACATTCTCACTGGCCTCCGTACGGGCCACGGGGAGAATGCCTTGCAGCATCTGTGCTGAGTCCATCCGCACCGGGGTCCTTCGACTTGATATCCGTTCGCAAGCGAACGGACATCGGCGCTCAGGATGACAAGATAGATCCTTAATCTTTCGCGGGCGGGATGCCCGCGCCACACGGGCAAAGTCAAAGACCCCACCCTTTCGCAAAGAACGCGAAAAGGGTAGGGCACCCGTTCGTTGACGGGCTGCGGCGGTGTCCGTAAGATGAAGCGACCGGGAAAGCCCGGGCATGTCTTAATTGATTCGACCCGTGATCGACGAGACCATATCGCACTACCGCATCATCGAGAAGCTGGGCGGCGGCGGCATGGGTGTGGTCTATAAAGCTGAGGACACCGAGCTGGGCCGCTTCGTCGCGCTGAAATTCCTGCCCGAGGAACTGTCGCGCGACCCGCAGGCGCTGGAACGGTTCCGGCGGGAGGCGCGGGCGGCGTCGGCGCTGAATCATCCCAATATTTGCACCATCTACGAAATCGGCAAACATGGCGAGCAGTCGTTCATTGCCATGGAGTTTTTGGATGGGGTGACGCTGAAGCACTTGATCGCGGGCAAGCCGATGGAGAACGAAACGGTGCTCTCGCTCGCCATTGAAATTGCCGACGGGTTGGACGCGGCGCATTCTCAGGGGATCGTGCACCGCGACATCAAGCCAGCAAATATTTTCGTCACCAAGCGGGGACACGCCAAGGTGCTGGATTTTGGGCTGGCCAAAGTTGCGCCTACTGCCGGTTCTTCCAGTCGAGCTGCATTGGCGAACACGATGACGGTGGATGAGCAGCATTTGACCAGTCCGGGATCCACGCTGGGGACGGTCGCTTATATGTCACCGGAGCAGGCGCGGGCGAAAGAACTGGACGCGCGCAGCGATTTGTTCTCGTTCGGCGCTGTACTTTATGAAATGGCGACGGGCGCGCTGCCGTTTCGGGGAGCGACTTCGGCGGAGACCTTCACCGCGATTTTGCAGGCGGCACCAGCGCCGGCGCTGCGGCTCAATCCTGACATGCCCGTGGATTTGGAACGCACGATCAACAAGCTGCTGGAAAAGGACCGGGACCTGCGCTACCAGTCGGCGGCGGAGGTGCGCACCGACTTGAAGCGGCTGAAGCGCGACGTCGAGTCGGGTCATTCGTCGGGGGCTGTGGCAGGGAGCGGCGCAGCGACGGCATCTGCCTCGTCGTCCTCTGTTCCGGCGGCGGTAATGGTTAGTTCCCGCAAGAAGTTGGCTGTCGGAGTCGCCGCATTCTTGGTGGTCGTCGCGGCTGCGGTGGCGGTGTATTTTGTGCGCGAGAAATCTGGGGCCCAAAAGATCAACTCCATCGCCGTGCTGCCGTTCGTCAATGCGACGGCTGATCCAAATAATGAATACCTGAGCGATGGCTTGACTGAGAGTTTGATCAGTACTCTGTCGCAACTGCCTAACTTCAAGGTGATGGCGCGCAGCACCGTCTTCCGCTTTAAGGGAAATCAACAAGACCCACGACAGATCGGCCGGGATCTTCAGGTGGGCGCGGTTCTGATGGGACGGATCACGCAGCATGGCGACGAATTGGGGGTGGACGCCGACCTGGTTAATACGGCCGATGGCACGGAGCTTTGGGGGTCGCACTATGACCGCAAAGCGGCGGACGTCACGCAAGTGCAGGGCGACATCACCCGTGACATTTCGAGCAGCCTGCGAATTCACCTAACTGGCAACGAACAGCAGCGGTTGGGGCAGGCGGGGACGACGAATCCGGAAGCCTACCGGCTGTACCTGGAAGGTCGGCAGGCCTGGTACGGCCGCACGCAGGAGGGTCTGAAGAAGAGTATTGTTTTGTTCCAGCAGGCGATCGCGGCCGACCCCAACTATGCCCTCGCCTACACCGGGCTTGCGGATACATACATCGTCGCTCCCAGCTACAGCATTGGCATGACGGTCCAGCAGGCGCGCCCGCTGGCGGACGAGGCCAGCCTCAAGGCGCTCCGGTTGGACGACAGTCTTTCCGAGGCGCACGCCGCGCGAGCCATGGCGCTGGCGATGGCATGGAGATGGAGCGAAGCGGAGCCGGAGTTTCGGCGGGCACTGGAGCTAAACCCAAACAATGCCTCTGCCCATTATTTTTATGCCTTCGGCCTGCTCGTCCCTGAAAAGCGCGTTGATCAGGCGCTGGAGGAATACCGCACGGCCTTGTCGCTCGATCCTCTTTCTACAATCGTGAACATGAATTACGCCGTGACCCTGATGATCGCGGGCCGCTATCCCGAGTCGCTGGCGCAATTCCGCAAGGTTGAGGAACGCGATCCGGCTTTCCGCGGAACCCATATCTACTTCTCGGAGCTATATGCCACGATGGGCCAGTTCGCGGAGGCGGTGAGCGAATTACAGAGATTCTCTTCTCCTGCCGGCTCGTGGAGCCCAGACGCCCAAGGCTACAGCAGGCTTATGCTTGTCGTGGGGACCCAGATAGGTGCTGCGTCTGACGCTGCAGTAGCTTTCGCGCTCGCCGGCGATCGTAACAAAGCGCTCGAGTACCTGGAGAAGGCGTTTTCTCCGGAAGACGCTGACCTGATCCTCTGCGTGCGTTTCCCTGCGTTCGATTCCATGCGGTCTGATCCACGTTTTGCGGCGGTAATGCGGAGGTTGGGGCTGCCGGAGTAGGGGAAACGACGGGCGCTAAAGCGCGGGAATCTTTGTTGTCTGCTAACGCGGCGCTGAAGCGCCGCTCTTCCACGGCATCACACGCATGTGTGAGTTTTTCCGCAGCTGTGAAGCCGTATCCTGATACGAATTTTCAATCTTTCCCAATTTAACCACGAAGGGCACGAAGGAACACGAAGGAAGGCCTTAGCATTCACGCCTTCAGGCGGCGGAGAGGAGTGTCTGGCCGACACGGGCAAAGTCAAGATGACACATTCTCACTGGCTTCCGTACGGGCCACGGGAAGAATGCCTTGCAGCATCTGTGCTGAGTCCATCCGCACCGGGGTCCTTCGACTTGATATCCGTTCGCAAGCGAACGGATATTGGCGCTCAGGATGACAAGTTTTTGGGTCATATCCTGATCCGAACCTTCAAACTTCCCCAATTTAGCCACGAAGGGCACGAAGGAAGGCCTTAGGGGCGCCGAACTGCGCTTGGCCGGGCAGACGAGGACGTCTGCTCCTACGTGATTCCGTCAAAAGCGGCGGAGAGGAGTGTCTGGCCGACACGGGCAAAGTCAAGATGACACATTCTCACTGGCTTCCGTACGGGCCACGGGAAGAATGCCTTGCAGCATCTGTGCTGAGTCCATCCGCACCGGGGTCCTTCGACTTGATATCCGTTCGCAAGCGAACGGATATTGGCGCTCAGGATGACAAGTTTTTGGGTCATATCCTGATCCGAACCTTCAAACTTCCCCAATTTAACCACGAAGGGCACGAAGGAAGGCCTTAGGGGCGGCCGAGCCGCGCTCGGGATGACAGTCTAGAAAGGTGTGAGAAACTGATGGCTCGGGAGGGTTCCAGATGCGGAGGAGGATTGCGGCTTCGATTCTGGTTGGGCTGATGGGAATGGTGGGAGCGGCGCGGGCCGAGAGCTCGGAGCAGAAAGTGAAGGCGGCGGTTGAGGAGGTGCTGAACCGTCAGGTGGAGGCGTGGAACCGGCATGATCTGGAGGGATTCATGGCGGGGTATTGGAACTCGCCGGAGCTGACGTTTTTTTCGGGGGCGAAAGCTACGATGGGATGGGAAGCCACGCTGGAGCGGTATCGCAAGGCGTATCAGAGCGAAGGGCGCGAGATGGGCAAGCTGGATTTTGCCGAGTTGAACATTGAGCCGCTGGGGCGGGAGGCGGCGTTCGTGCGGGGCGCGTGGCATCTGAAGTTGGCGGACGGGAAAACGCCGGCGGAGAAAGAACCGCATGGGAGGTTTACGTTGATCTTCAGGAAGTTTCCCGAGGGATGGCGGATCGTGCACGATCACACGTCGGCGGCGGAGTAGGAGGATTTTTTTACCACAGAGACACAGAGGACAGAGAGTTGAAGACAACCTAGGTCACATTCAGTAACTTTTTGACTACTTCCGCGATTCGCGGGCAGGCCTTATTCTGTTTCTGGAACTCTGGCTGAGGTAGTGCCTTCCGGATTATGACTCCGTTTCATCTTTATATATTGGTGGGTGGCGCGGCGGTGCTGCTGGCTGCGTATCTGTTGCTGCGGCGGAAACCGAAAACCGCCGAGGACCTGGAGCGGGAGCGGCGGGCGTGGCTGGACCGGGTGGGGCGCATCACGGACGGGACGGTGATTGATGTTCAGGAGTTGCATCCGAACGAGCAGAGGTTTTCGATCCTGCTGATTTTTCATTACGACGTGGCGGGAGTTTCGTACGAGGCTTCGCAGGATGTGACGTATTTGCGACAGTTGATCAATCTGCATTCCTGCCGCCTGGGGCTGCCGACGTCGGTGCGGTACGATCCGCAGAATCCGGGGAATTCGATTGTGATTTCGGAACGGTGGATGGGATTGCGGCAGTAGGAAAAGCGTCGTTGGTCGTTGGGCTAACGTCGTTGGTCGTTCGTCGTACGTCGTTCGCCATTTGGCGATCAGGGAAAACGTGGCGCCGTCCCCTGCGACTTCGCCCAGGGCGGCAGGCTCTCCGGACTCGCGCGGCGCGGGGACCATAAATGCAGGTCCCTCGACTGCACTCGGCTGCGCCTCGCTCCGCTCGGGATGACAATCCTAAATAAACATAATCTGGGGATGGGATTGCGGCAGTAGGAAAAACGTCGTTGGTCGTTCGTCTAACGTCGTTCGCAATTCGTCATTCGGCGATCAGGAAAACTGGGACTCGCGCGGCGCGGCGCCGCATTGATTCTGGACCACAAATGCAGGTCCCTCGACTGCACTCGGCTGCGCCTCGCTCCGCTCGGGATGACAATCCTAAATGAACATAATCTGGGGATGGGATTGCGGCAGTAGGAAAGACGCCGTACGTCGTTGGGCTAACGTCGTTGGTCGTTCGTCGTTCGTCGTTCGCAATTTGGCGATCAGGGGAAACGTGGCGCCGTCCCCTTCGACTTTGCTCAGGCAGGCTCTCTGGACTCGCGCGGCGCGGGGACCGCATTGATTCTGGACCACAAATGCAGGTCCCTCGACTGCACTCGGCTGCGCCTCGCTCCGCTCGGGATGACAATCCTAAATAAAGACAATCCTAAATAAACACAATCCTAAATAAACACAATCCTAAATAAACACAATCCTAAATAAACACAATCCTAAATAAACACAATCCTAAGTAAACATAATCCTAAGTAAACATAATCCTGAGTAAACATAATCCTGAGTAAACATAACGATCGTTAGCGGCCCTGGGGATTCAGTTCGGTGATTACGATGCGGGTGCCGTTGCGGAGAAGAATGGTGATGGCGGAGACGAATTTTTCGGAAAGCGACTCGCGGATGGGGGCGGGGGCTTCGCGAGTGTCTCCGTATTCGAAGCGGGCGCCTTCGAGTTGTACCAGCAGAGCGCATGAGACGCGGAAGGACGCCGGAATGAGAGCCACGACCTCGGCCGGCGACACTTCGGAAATGACTCCCTCGAAAGCACTGCGAGCTCCGGCGGTGACCAGGGTCAGGCGCACTGGGGCGGTTCGGTCCTTCAGGCCCTTCAATAACAAGACGGCCTCGGCGGGGGAGATCAAGGGAAGCTCCTAAGAGATTATGATACCTGCGGAAAAGGAAAGCGTGAGGTTTTGCATCGCGATTTCAACTGCGGGAACACCGAGGCTTCGGTAGGATCCAGTAACAATACACTAAGGAGCACGAAGGAAACGCTGAGGACCTCCGGCATCTTGCCGGGCACGAATCAGGATGGTTAAGGTGGTCAAAGGGCGATGGACTGCGGGGGAGATCTGTTGAGTGGGGTGACGAATGTGATCCCCTGACGGTGGAAGTGGGAAATTATGTTGGATCTGGCGTTGATGGCAGCCGTGGCCACGCAGATGATGAGCGGGGACGAAGTGACGGCGGGCGGAGGGAGTGCCGCGGTGAAGCGGACGAGTGTGCGGAGGCTGAAGGCTGTCCGGTTCAAGATGGATGGGCGGGAATATGAAGCGATTGAGCAAAACGCGGCCAAGCCGAGCCGGTGGGGAGAGCTGGCGAGGGCGGGGCATCAAGTGGTGCAGTTCCGGGAGACGTTAAGCGGGAAGTATGTGGCGGTGGCGGTGGATGGGAAGGTGCAAGAGTACGGGCGGTAGGGGAGCGGGTGAGTCGTCCGCGCCACAAGAATGTTTTGTTCGAGTACCCAAGTCCTCATGATCCACGCCAGATCCCTCGGCCCGCTGGTGAAAGCGCGGGCACTTCGGGATGACCCGATAGGAAAAGAGGGTCATATGCAGCAACCTTGCCAACCCTTAGAGTCTCGACAGAAACCCGGCGGACAGGAGTATCCGCCCCACACGAGCCTTCATCTTTAGCGGAACCCAGGCGGACACTGACCGGCTTCTGTGCGCACGGAGATAATCAGTCCACGGCGGTTTGATCCCATCTCCACATGAACACCTGGAACAAGGGAACTCTGAGGTCGTTGCTTTGGCCGGGCGGCGTACTGCTGCTGGCGGCCGGGGTGGTGCTGCAAGCGGGAGTGGTGGGGGTCTCGGATTCGTCGGTTAATTTCTACTACTACGCGGTTTTCGTGGCGGGGATTTTGCTGGCGTGGCGATTCCATTCCAGCCGGGTGATGTTTACGCTGCTGACTCTGTTGCTGGCGCAGCGCGCGATGGAATTTTTTGGCGGGGGTAAGACTGCGGCGACGGGACCGGGGCGGATCGCATTGGAAGCGGTTGCGTTTCT
>Ga0210394_10008094_pt1 | contig 10912 bp, 12 predicted proteins | sample IncBWC12MmetaG_FD_160121 | JGI IMG/M metagenome (GOLD analysis project Ga0210394, IMG submission 160121) | Forest soil microbial communities from Barre Woods Harvard Forest LTER site, Petersham, Massachusetts, United States - Inc-BW-C-12-M | ecosystem: Environmental > Terrestrial > Soil >... | reverse complement strand
CTGCCCCTTCATAAAAGCGTCTTTAACTATTCTCCAGTTAGGATCTTTAGAAAGACCTGCCTGAGCACCGAAGGCATCAATTGCAGTTTCCTTCATTGACTCCGTGGGGTAAGATCTAAAGTCTGGGGCAAAGGGAAGTGCCATCGAAGCTTTGGCTTCGAATGCCGATCTTTGTGACTGGGCAGTTTCAGCACCAAATTTAGCCCCCGTAGCTCCGATTTCTCCAGGAAGATTAGCTAAACGAGCTAAATTACTTTGTTGAAGTCCTTGAGTTTCTGCACCCAGATGCTGTGTTTGACCCCCATAGAGACCAGCTAAACCTAGGGTCTGTTGTACTTCTGGTTGGGTTAGGGCCTGGGTTCTCAGTCCTTGCTGCTGTTGAGCAAAAGCTTGTTGACGTGCTAATTCAGCTTGGGCAGCTTTCTCTTGTAGTTGTTGCTGGAACATCTGTCCAGCCATTCCTGCCCCAACAGGACCACCACCAGGTATTCCCCCAGCGATACTATATAGATCACCTGCTCCTGCGTTTAGAGGATCAAATTCTCCAGCCATTAGCCGATTCCATTCCAAAGATAAGATAGGGCGGAGTTTCCAGCATTGTTTATGGCTGGATTATTAAATAAGCTCATTAGAGGATTGGCACTGTTTGCCCCGATAACGTTCCCAGCATTATAACCAGGATAAGTGGCATTTACAGCCCCTAGGAGGCTTCCAGTGGCCCCAGAATTAGCTTGTAAGGCCGCGGTGTACTGTTGTGCCATATACTGATTTAGGAGGTTCTGAGCATCAACTCCTTGACCATTGGCTGGTACTCCTCCCGGACCTATTCCAAACCTACCTGCGGCAGATTGAGTAGCATTAATATCCCTTGTTTTAGAATAAGCTAGATTTTGTCCTACCTGTGAATTATAGAAGTTACTAGGATTCATCATGGACAAAAGGTTGTTGATAGCTGGCTGGGCATTATTTTGAGCAGTATTATAAGGACCGGTTAGATTCCCAGCTAATTGACCAGACCTATTCCCACCAAGGAGACTACCAAAGATATTACCTAGATTTGAGGTGTTTAAGAAACTATTAGAACCTCCCGGAGTAAAGAGGCTACTGATATCAAAACCCCCACCTCCGGCAGCACTTCCTAAAGAACCTGGAGTTAGATTTCCAGCAGCAGTGCCTAATCCTGACATAAGGGGGCCTCCAGTAAAGTCACCAGAAGCTCCTCCAAGACCAGCTAAACCAGGAGTAGAACTTGCAGGAGCTGCCCCAGCAGCACCAGGAAGGGCACTAGACATCCCAGTAAGATCTCCTCCTCCAGCTAAGGGAGCACCTCCAGCACCACCAAAAGAACCTGGAACAGAACCATAAGTTAGAGGAGAAGCTCCACCTTCGGCAATAGGAGTAGCCGCTCCAAAGAGGGGATTAGCTCCACCAAAGAGAGTGGTGGCTCCTCCAGTAGCACCGAGAGCACTTGCCCCAGCAAGGCCCCCTGCAGCGGCTAAACCTAGTTGAGATCCTCCTCTAATTAGTTGGTCTAGGAAACTATTGGCATCCGATGTTTGTGGATTAGTCACATTTCCTAGAACATATTGACCAGTTTTGGGGTCTAGGGTATAATTACCAAATCCCTGAGTAAGGCTTGGATCCCCTACATTCTGACTAATATTAAAAGGCTGTCCTGGAGAATAACTAGTAAGAAAACCACCTCCGGGCGTTGACCAACTTGAGGGTCCCAGAAGACCCCCAGCAGCCGTCCCTTGATTCTGGGTAATAGACGAGGGATTAATAGTTTGTGGTAAAGTTAATCCAGGCATTTAATTCCTTAGATAAGTTCCAGAGATATATAACAAAGTAGTTACATTAGAAAAGAAAGCATTATTTACTTGAACCTGTCCTATAGTATTTGTAGAATTTGTATTAGTTAGGATACCACTAATATAGGTATTGTCTGTTCTTGTGATAGGTAAATATTGTGGAATAGCAGAAGTTGTTCCTACAAGTACAGAAGTTGGTAAAGTTATAAATCCATTACTAGCTGTTGTTGTAAAATTACCACTAGTAGTACTAACATAAATCCTAACAAAGACCCAAGGTCCATATAGGGTCCAATGACCTGTTATAGTAACTCCAGTACCTGTAATATTAGTTAAAAGTGGGGTATAAGTTCCACTCTTAGTATTATCCGTTAATAACTTCCAGTTTACATTATTAGGATCTGTAGGATCAAATTGAGACTGGAAGTTCCAGATCCTAAACATTATTTAGTACCCATATTAAAGGAAATCTCAGTTCCTTTATATACAATATTAGAAGTACCAGTAAAATCATATCGTAGAGCTATTGTTCTGAATGGTCCTGGATTATGCCACCTAATGGCATACTTAGGTCCGTTGGTAGATTGTGTTTGGGTTGATGCTTGTTGCCAACTTGCTGTTTGATAGGTTGGGTCATTAGTCCAAGAAAGAGTAACCGAATTATTTCCAAAGTCACCTATGCAATCAATATAATCAACATGCTTTTCATTATTTTCATCAAAGTCCATAACATCTGTAATATATGTTCCTGTGACTGATGAGGAAGAAGCACGATTCTTACTAATAAAGGTAGCACTTACAGTAGTATTAGTTGGGTATGTAAAATAGAAAGAAGATGGATTACTTGTATAAGGTCCAGTCAAAGCAATTGGAGTTACAGAAGATCCACCACTTAATTGGGGTAAAGTATGAAAAATTAATGGAAAAGTATAGTATCCTAGATTAGAAGCTCGAAAGTGATCAGAACCCTGTGGAACAGAGTTTATTGCAGGCCATTCCCACCACATCCCGTCTGTAGGTGCCATAATACCATATGGTCTTTTTGGTATTTCAAATACAAACTGAACTGGGTTAGTTTCAGAATTACTTTCAAATAAAAATAATAAAACCGCATGTCCGAAAACATCAACTAGATTGATAGTAGCAAAAGAAGATGCTTGTCCAGTATAATCATCAATATTATTTAGAATAGCATCAATACCTGGAGGAGATACTTTTCTAAGATTAAAGTTGGCTACTTCATATAGTCCCCAGCCTTGGATATCTGTAAAACCAAGAAAGTACATAATATCTCCATACATTACAATATTAGAGATATTAGTACAACCATGCCTAATAAGATATTGTTCTTGTCTCGTTAAGGGAGATCCTAATGATACTCCACCATCATAGAAGAATTCAATAGAATACTCACCGATAACAGCTAAGTGGTTTCTATACTTTACCATTCCAAAATACTTATCTGCCACAATTTGTGGAGCTGCAAAACTACCTGTTGTATAAGTAGCAGCACCATTAATTGGATCCGTATTAAAAATTAAACCCTGGATAACATCGAGCATAAAAACTCGGTTATTCATATAAATTGGAGGAATTGCTATTACACTACCTAGGGTTAAAGGAGTAGTGTAGCTATTTACCACCTGAGTCCAGGCATTGGTGTCTACAAGATTAAAGTTTACACCCGTACCACCACCCGTGACTGATGCATAAAAATACTTAGGATTATTTGTAGTTGCAGCTTGATCATAAACTTTACAAATAGGGCTTACTGCACCATCAGTACCTAATGTAATTTGGGCTTTTAATTGACTAGTAATACCCCCCATATAAACATTGGAACTAGAAAGATTACTTTTAGCAGTAAAGATCTGATCCTGATCAAAGTATTGAACTATTTGTCCCATAGTAGTCCAATTGATAGCTACTCCCGTTGGATCCACATTATATGTAGTAGGACTAGGATCTAATCCTGGAGCTTTATTTAATACTCGAATGGGGTCACTACCAAACTGAGGGATTTCCACAGGAAAACAATTTACATATTTACACCCCTGAACAAAGTTATTTGTAAAAGAGTGTGGACTAGAAGTAATCGTGGTGCTCCCTTGAAGGGGCACCCTCAACTTGTTCCTATTATCGTTCTGTGCAATCTTCTTAGCTGACAAATTAATACCACCAATGAGCAGGATGAAGGAACAAAGAACCCTCTTCAGTACCAAAGGAAAGAGCTAGTTCTTTAGCAGCCATGGCTTCTTTTCCTAGCATTTCTCGTTCTTGAATAGGAACACCATAGGTAGGAGCTAGTCTCATAGCTAACAGATAAATAATAGCTTCATGCCACTCCACAGGAAAATCAGGTTCATCTGTAGGATTATTAAAATCCTGGAATGGCTGATGATATCTGATAATTAATTGTCCATTAACTCCCCAATAGAAAGCATCTGGAAGGGGCCATAGATAGATAGTTCCAGTAGTTCTTAAAGGTTGGTAGAAGATATGAATAGGAGCACCATTGGTGTTTTTATAGGAAAGACGTTCATAGTCTTCATGAGTATAGATATTCATAGGAACATCAGCCGTGGGGGTTACAGAAATATCTCTACGCAGTCCTTGAATAATCTTTAGAGGTTTGTCCAACTGGGGGATCGTCATTCCTGGACCAATGGTAACACCCACATTTGCCGCTAATCCCACCCATTTGCTCATAGAAATAGATTCAGTGACAATCTTCCATAAAGGCATTCCATCAGCATGCAGTGCTTTTACAAGGGGATTAAGAGCATTAATCCCAACAGTAAGTCTTGGATCTGTGGTACCAGTTAAAACCTCATAATCACCCAACCTCCCTATTTTACGAAAGGCTTCTGTGATTACAAAATCACGATTACTAGTCCAACTGTAAGTACCGGAAGTGCTCATACTGGTTATATCCTTCTAAATGAAGAAACTTCATCACTTGATAACTGCTCGAACTGTTCCACTCTACTTATATTGCTCCTCCCTCACCTCCTGGTGGCGGAGACGACTGAATGGATCCCGCAGCACTTCAAGTCTGCGGGTAATTTTCATCTAAGAATCCAGCTTTCATGGAATTGATTGTCACGGACTTTGCTGCTACGGCATTAGTACGTATTGCAACTCCAAAGAACATTGCCACAGTAGGGATATTAGTGCTGGTAACGCCTGCATTTGCTATTCCGGTAAACCCTCCGGCACGGTAGTTGGCAGTGGCGAAAGTCTGATCGAAACGGATGGCCCATTCAAACACGGTGCCGATATTCGGACCTATGGGCAATGTGATGATTGTCGATACACTAGCCTTGACACATACGAACCTCCAGAAATTCGACACGGCATTGTCGTACTCGATGTACACGCCGTTCGCGATGACGGCTCCGAAACCATCAAAGAACCCGATACGCAACTGAGTTCCAACTGCCTGGGTAAGAACAAAGTTGCAGCTCATCATGGGAGATACTACGGATCTTAATCCTGATGATGCATTGCCGCTTGGCAATTCAATACCAACCACCGATGTATTGACGGCCGCAGTCGTTACTGTTACCCCACCTCCTGGGGTTCCGGCATCAGTCAGAGTTCCACCAGAGGCATTTATGACCGTCCAATTGCCGTTACCAGTTTGTAGGATTCCGTTTGCTGAATCATATCGAGTAAAGAAGAACGCATCCGAAATGATGCTCGTGTGCAAATTTGGAATGACCTGACGACCGAAATAAACGCCGCTTTGTGTATCGCAAGCTACGTCGATTGCACCAGCTCCAGATAAAAGCTGTGTAACGTTCGTATTCAGATCCACCTCAGATCCATTGATGATGCGGGTTCCATAACTCAGTGTAGGTGTAGCAAAGTTGAATCCACCAGTAACTTGCGGACCATAGAACCTATGCTGATTGATGATCGAAGACGTATTAGCCGATTGGAAGTTAACGCCGAAGCCTGTCCCGGTATTGGGACGGAAAGTGAACAAGTCATACCAGGACATACCGTCTCCGGCATCTTGAGTCCCACCTCCGCTTGTTCCGATCAAAACACCTGCTCCATTGTTATGATCTATTCGACAACGTTTCCATCTACCAAGAGTTACACCATCAGAAACTCCGCCAGTTACACCCTGTAATGCCAAACCATTAGCTGATGCTGTTGCTCCACTGGAGGCTTGATAGATCCTTATATAACTAGCTTCAAAAAATCCAGTGACTGGCTGTCCCAAAGTATTAGTTACCAACCAACCGTTGGTAGTAGAATTACATACTTCTATATTGAAGAACCGAGGAGCCCATATGTCCTTGGTCACTAGACAATTGGTTGCAAGACTTTGCCCATCTATGCATAAATTGTTGATTCCACCACCGGCAAATGTAGTTCCGAATCCTCCGTAATGAACAGCATCGGATGAACCTCCAGCCCACACTAATCTGGTAGGATGTGGAGACGAATTAGTGGATGTCTCGCCGCACCCACTTCCCTGCCAGATAACCGGCTTGACACATGTTAGAGTTGAAGTGAATTTGTATTGTCCTGGAGGAAAAAATAACAGACCGCCAGACGCCAAAGAATTAATTGCATTTTGAATAGGAGTCGTAACATCCATAAGTAAAGTTCCTGCTTGCACATCCGAAATCTGCAAAGTAGTCATAAAATCAAATACACTAACATACTGATTTAATCTGCCTGCAACCGTAGTGGCAACTGCGCCGGCCCCCGGAGGGGTATATCCAATATTAGTCGCACCAGTAGTAGAACCTATGTTAGTAAGTTGAGTGCCTACTGTAGTACCTGGGTTATTAATAGTAGCTAATGTTGGTTGAGTAGCAGTATTAGTTAAATAAGTATTAAAACCACCAGAACCGGAATTAAGACTGGAATTATAAACAAAGGTATAGATTTGGCCAGCAACTAAGAGACCTGCTGGAAGTAAAGTGCCATATTCGTCATAAATATTTTTTGCACCAAGAGCATTTACTTGTAGGGTAGACGTACTTGTAGTTGTATTAGCTATCTTAGTACTAAAATTCATCCCATCAACATATAATGATGGTGGGGTTGCTAAAGTGATTTGAATAGCATTTAATGATCCAGTATCAACTGCATAATTAAATCCAGCATTAATTAAACCAGCAATTGTGGTAAAATTACCATCCATTTCCGCAAATGTTAGCGGAGCTCCTTTACCTAATCTAGTAACAATAGACATTAGAAATAATCTCCGATTACATAGGCTTCTGGAGATGGATAAACATCTTTAGAAGTGTCATAGAAATAATAAGCACCAGTTCCGATATATGCAGTATCAGTACCTGATAATCCATCAGTGAAGGCAACATACACATCTTTATAGTTAGGAGCTACATTACCTTCTGGTAGGACAGGTCTGGACCATGGTAGTTCATTTGAGGTCTCTTTTCGAGCACGAATAAAGTCACTGGGATGGCGCATCTCCCAATCATTTTTACATACATAGAGGCCATCCCAACGTCTTTTGGCATCTGTGGAAACCATCTTTTTTCCACAGACATCACAATAGAATAGCCAGCGGCCTCTATACCAACTACCTTCCGGATTTGGCATTTAGCTTCTCTTTAACCCATTCATAAAATCTAACCATATACCAAAGAACAGCCATAGTAGCTGCGATCTTTGGCATAAGATCAAACCAAGGTGCTATTGCCACAAAGGCAGCAGTTAAATCCAATGTGTGTTTAATAGTATTTCCAGTGTTGTTCATCGAACACGTCGAGCACGAATAGTACCACCAGCTGCAAGAGCTGCTACAGTAAAGGTTGCATTTGCAACAAGGAACACTGTTGTGGTAGAAGCAAGGGATCTTCGAGTCGGCATAAATGGAAATGCAAGTATGTTTGCTCCAGGAACGAAAGCATCACTAGAAAACTGGGAAAAAGCATCTAATCCAGGCAAAGCTCCAGTATTAACACTATTACCTTGAGCTAAGGTTGTAATACTAGTAGACGCAGCTGGTGTATAATTTACTTGACCTGAAATATCCCAGTCTCCCGGTGTTAAAGAAATACTTGTAACATTAGCCGTTACAGTTGTGGTAAGAGCAACTGTATTGGCAGCTACTGTGGAAACTATGTATTCTCCAACATCCCCAGCAGCAGCATTATCATTTGTTGGTGTTCCTGGGTTTTGGCCTGGAATATTAACTGTACCTTTTAGCATTATGTCCCCTCGCCAATGGTATAAAAGAATAAGGCATTGGCTACTGAGGCAATCACAGCAATAGAATCAATTCGGGAACCCATAGTATATACTAAAACAGTACCAGCGGGAATCGGTAAACTTCCTGGAGTACCTACAGCTGGAATAGTGGCTGTTGGGGCTTCTGCTGGGTTTAAAGGTCCACCAGAACGTGATGTGGTCTTTCCAAGCTGTACATAAACAGTGGAAGAACCTAAATTCTTAAATTCAATCATCTGAACACCACCACCAATCTGAGGTTGTAGATATTCAGGAGTAGGACCTTGTGTAGAAGTCCCTGGATAATTTAATTGGCTCGCTACGCTCGAAGTCGTCACAGACAGCAAAACAGTAGGCGCCAGGACCCTAAACGGGCGTACCTGTAAACCGGAACTCATCGGTTTTCTCCAAATAAAAGAAGGGCGACTCCTTAAAAAGGAAATCGCCCCTCGGCTAGTTTAAAATATTATACGTATTCGAAATAAACTACCCAAGGACCTCCAGATGAGGAAGCACCTCCGGTTTCAGCATAGGTAACCACAATACCTTGGTCACCACCTTGGAATGGTTGTCCCCAATCTAGATCCGTAGTAATAGGATTAGTATTAGGAAAACCCACATGGTATTGACCTGGTTGATAAGCACCAGTTGCATTTGGTGCATAACCAAACCTAGTTACTGGATTAGGAAAGACCTGTCCTTTACCAGTAGCTGCTGTCTTGACATCAAACCCGTAAAGATAGTAGGATAAACAAACTAGTTCACCCTGGGTTGATGTTGCTGTAGTTGAAGAGATAGTATATGTAATAGTCGTAGTACTAGGCACAGAAGCTACTGCCGTAGCTGCACTTGTATCGAAGTTGGGTTGTCCAGATCCTTTTACAAAGATAAAATCTGAAGTAGTCAACTGGTGAGGTAAAGCAAAAGTTACTGTAGCTGTGGTACCAGCAGCACTAATACTAACATAGGGCATGATTGTCCCAATATTAATAGTAGCTGTGGTAACAGCATTAGAAGCTGCCTGTGACCATAGAGTTAGTGAAATCGGAGTAGCTGCCGCCGGTAAAGATGCTCTCAGGTAGTTCCATTCACAGTTTGGCATATTTGTGATAGGAATAACTGGAGCATATGTTAAGGTAGCAACCGTATCCGAGCGATAGATCGGAAACGACTTTACCTTGACAGTTCGGCAATTACTCGATGGGATTGGTTTTAGATCTGGATACTGGATCATAGTTTCTCCATGAAAGGGGCTTAATGCCCCTATTCATTATGCGCCCGGTGAACCAAAGATGGCGCGGGGATCTCCAACAGTGAATGAATAACGCTGAGTTGCCTTAAACTTAGCATTTTCAGTATCAAAGTCGTTCTCAGTGCCAAACTCAGCTGCTCTACGATTAAAGTAAAGCATACCATCTGGAACATTAGTCCGAATATACCATGCATCTAGATCGGTCAAGAAGTGGTTAATAACCAGCCCCTTGCGGAACTTGCCTAGTTCTTTAAGAGCATTTAGGTCATTAAAGTCTGTACCAACACGTCCAGCAGACTTTAGAATACGAACAGCTTCAAACTCCAGAGCCCAAGGAATAATAAGGGACTCAGGAATTGCAGCAATAATCAGACCACGATCATTCGTAAACAGAGCAATCTGGTTGCAAGCTTGTTCAAGACTAGCTTCAGAAAGGTCTGAGTTTACTGAAAGTTGGTTTGACCATGTTCCACCAGCTACATTAGGATGGGCTGCTGAAATAGCTTGCTGTCCATCACCGTAAGCGTAGGTTGAGTTAAAAGCACGGTTATATACGTTTGCGCCATTAACCTCTTGGGTTTGACGCATTGAGAAGGCAAGACCCTTTGACTTACGTTCTCCGACTACGTCATACTGGTCATCTTCATACATTTCACGAGTGATAATGAATCCAAGACCAAATACAACGTGTGTAGCACGTGTCAAGAAACCTTGACGCTCAGTATCGTAAGCAATGGTTCCACCCTCGGGTTTAACTTGGGCTAGACCAAATGAAGTAATACCAATGATTTCTTCGAAGTTTTTATGCGAACTACGCTCTTCGAACAGATGAATAAATTCAACTGGATACTCGTTATACTCTTTTCCATACCAGGCTTCTACACCGGGCCAAAGAGCCTTAGCAAACGAGCCAGTAGTGATCGGCATTGCCATAATAAGCTCCTATTAAATACCGGTGGTGTTGCCACCAGCTAGGTATTGATGAGTATTAAATTGCACAACAACCTTAGCAGCTGCTGGTGAAGTTGTATCAACTTGGTTATCTACACGCTGAACATAACGCTTAACACGGAACATTAGAGTTGCTGTAGTAGCAAGAGTAGTACCATCTAGTTCCATATTAGAAAGAGCTACGTTAGTAACAACAGTAATAGCTCCAATCTTTGGTGAGGCATTAAGTCCAACCGCTGTATTGTAGGTATAAGCACCGTTGAACTCAGTTTCGAATTCAGCAGCGGGACTATCAGCTACAAGTACATAACGATCAGTTGATGCTAGACGATAGTTAGCATATTGAAGATTTGCTGGATCCGCAAGGAATCCAACCACAACCCCAACTGCAACATCAGTCGTAGCAGTAATACGGGTAACTGTAGGCAGATATGCTACAGGATAGTAAAGATTAGTAGTTTGAGTAGTCGGGGCTACAGAAGTAGCCACTAACTTGACAATATCTCCTTGAGCAAGTGCGGTTGCATCACTCGCTGGCTGGAAATAGACATTAACTTTGCCAGCGTAGGAACCACTATCTGAACCCCAGATAGCCCGGAACCCTTGACCAGCACGTACAACGTTTGCCATCAATTTCTCCTATGAGAGATGGCTGTCAAGTTTATCGAGAGATTTT
>Ga0210394_10008093_pt1 | contig 10913 bp, 5 predicted proteins | sample IncBWC12MmetaG_FD_160121 | JGI IMG/M metagenome (GOLD analysis project Ga0210394, IMG submission 160121) | Forest soil microbial communities from Barre Woods Harvard Forest LTER site, Petersham, Massachusetts, United States - Inc-BW-C-12-M | ecosystem: Environmental > Terrestrial > Soil >... | reverse complement strand
GAAGGTTGGGCGGAAAGATTGTGGGAAACATAGCCCTGTTTGGCATAAGGAGAGATGATCAAGAGCGGCACACGCGGACCCAGACCAAACTGATCCAGTTGTGGAGGGGCCACGTGATCGTAGAACCCGCCAAAGTCGTCCCACGTCACAAACACTGCAGTGGAATTCCAGTCCGGTCCTTGCATCAGCGCGTTCAACACGCTCACCGTCCAATTCTCTCCCTCACAGATACTATCGGGAGGGTGTTCACTCTTGTATTCCGGTGGCAACAACCAACTCACACTGGGTAAATGTCCGGTCTGGACATCGCTGACAAACTGATCGGGTGACGCTACATTCGTAGTCCACACAGTGCTGTTGTAAATGTGGCCGACAAGAGAAAGAAATCCGCCTCCCTCTGCATAATACTTCCAACTTATCCCAGCCTCTCCCAAGGAATCCGGAAGGGTTGGAAGGTCGAAGCAGCGAATCCGTTGAGAGCGGTTACCTTCTGGGTCGATCACGGTGACGGTGCTGTTCGAATTATGATCACAATCGGGCACCGTGCCGGGGGCGCCGTCGTCAATTGCACCACCGGACTGTCCGGCGACGGCGAAGAGATGGTTGGGCAAACTGGGGCCGTGAACCGAAGTAAAATAGTGGTCAGCGATGGCGAAACGTCGTGCATAGGCCCAGTAATTCGGTATTTCTTGTTCTTGAGCTAGTGTGTATGCGTTCCAGGTTCCGCCGCTGATCAGATCAAATTTGTCCATTCTTCCGGCGTCCATAGCTTGCAAAGCACAATCCCAGCCATTACAGAGAGTCGCAGCCGCATAGGCGTCGGGCATCGGACTTAGTGGGATCCATTGACCATTCGAAAGGAGGCCGGAGGTGGCGCCATCGACTCCTGGAAAAGCACCGAAATAATTGTCGAAGGTATGGTTTTCGCCGATGATGAAGACGATATGTTGAATTTCGGTGAGATTGCCAGGGACCGGTGTTATGGTGCGCGTTGCGCACGCGACCAGAGAGGCCATGCAAACCAGGACGACGAGAACCAAACACGAACCGCTGCCGCGAGCCGCTTCCGACCGCCCAAATGAAACGAGTTTTAACGAACAACCAAGCTGGGAGCGTGGCACGGAATCAGACCGGCATGGGTCCGGCGTGCAGCTCGGAGTAGGTTTTCAAGCAAAATAGTACGTCTCGCTCGAGCGGCTCGGTCGCTCGTCGCAGCAAACGTTTCCTTTCGCACGAACACACGAGAAGATTCCTATCCATGAGAGATCCTTTCGAGAGTTCTGAGAAATGCTTCATCACGAGTGTTAACTACGAAGGTGATCAAAAAATTCCAAACAATCTCAAACCGGCGAAGGTTTAAATAGGAGAGCAATCACATGGGCTGCTAGAGCGCCGCCGAGGCTAATCGACAATCAGCAAACTCTTCATTCCTGGCGGCAATGATCGACGTGTAAGTGCCCGGCGTTAGTGCCATGAATTCAATTGCTGCTCCATTCGTTCCTGGGGATCGGCATTGCAGAGCGCTGCATCGTCCAAATCCGCACGGAAACTCTCTTTCCGATCGTGGACCAGGGCTTTGGCAACAGGTGTGCAACGATTCGGACGGCCAAAGGGCGTAAGTGATTGAAAATATGGCGGAGACGACGAGACTCGAACTCGCGACCCCTGCCGTGACAGGCGGGAAGTCAATCACTGGCGCAAGCAGAATCAGCTGGTTAGGCGTGCGGTAGTCGGCAACCGTTGGCTCTATCGGGACTCATCGGCACATTTTGTGTAACGTTTTGTGCAACGACCTCTTTGAAGTGACTGTTGTGTTTTTTTTCCTCACCCCGCCAGCGCATCCGCTGGGAAGAGATCCGACCGAGACTATCATCAGCGTCAGCTACGGCAGAGTTGTCTTGAGACCTGGGGCCGGCGCGTCCGCAACATTTTGAGCGATCCAGCCTTCTCCGAGATGCTCCCAACTGCAAGCTTTCTCCCGATTTGGCCGCTGCCTATAGATTCACAACTTCACAACGACCCTGGGCGGTGAATATAGCGCGGTTGGCAACGGCCAGTCGTGACAGACCATGCGAACAGAAGGCGAATATGCCACCATAGCGTGGGTATGGCGCGGCGGCCCGAATTTCCAGAGTGTGTGATGACGGATGGGGAGGTGTCGAGAGGGAAGCGGCATAAGGGTTGACAGGACAGACGGCTATGGGCTCACGATCAGCACAGCTGTTCATATATTAAGGATGCCGGGAATCTCCCGAAGACCTGTGATACGCAAAAGTTCCAGCCGGCAGTTTTCAAGGCGAATGTAACGCATTGTTACATTCCAATCGTCCGGGTCGGCCCTCGGTTTGCTCTTCTTGAATCTCATTGATTTCAAAGGAATTCATGCCGGATAGCATTTTCGGTAAGGACAGGCACTTCTCCGAGTACGCGACATCAGGAGTTATCACTGGTTCGTCGGCACCGCGCTATTGCACTGTAAGCGTGATGTTCACGCTTTGGGTCACCCCGCCAATCGTGACTGAAACAGCTGGGAGCGTGGTGCCAGCAGGCGTGCCGGGGTTTCCGCCACCTCCGCCTCCACTGCTGCCGCCTCCTCCTCCGCAACCGGCTATGGCGGCAACGAGCACGCAGGCGACTACCACCGCACCCGCAACCCAGCGCCGCTGCCTTCGCGCGCTGCTTAGCGCAAATATGGAGAACCAGCACAGACTTGCGAGTGTCACCACCTCCAGCGTAGTCCACTTTCCAAAAATATCCGGTCGCCCGTGCCAGTCAGGCACAACCGACGATGCCGCAGTCGTCGTAAACGTAACCAATGCCGTCGCGGTTCCGTTCACCGGAATCGTCACGGAGGCACCCGAGCTGCAGCTCGTTTCCGACGGCAGGCCCGCGCACGCGGGCTTGATCGTGACCGGTCCGTTGCTGCTGAATCCGTTTTGCGCCGTAAAGGTCAGCGTCGTCGTTCCCGCCTGCCCTGGCGCCAAGATGTTCACCGTCGTCGGATTCGCGGAAATCGTGAACGTCGGCGCCGGTCCCACCGTTTCTTGGGTGCTGCCAACGGAGATGCCGTAGTTTGTGTCACCTTGGTACTCAGCCGTAATTGTATTCATTCCCGACGGTAGCGATGACGTGGTCAACTGAGCCTGCCCGTTAGACAGGGGCACGGCAGCTCCCAATAATGCAACGCTATTCGCAGCAAACAGCACGGTTCCAGTGATCGCAGGTCCCCCAATTTGACTCGTCGCGACCTGGGCGCTAAAAGTAACACTCGCACCGTACGGAATGCTGGAGTTGGAAGAATTGAGTGTGGTCGCCGTTGGGTAATATAGGGTTATGGAGGTAGGCGGGGACGTTGACGCCGCGTAACTAGCGTCACCGCTATACTGCGCCGTGATGCTGTCCTGGCCATGGGGTAACGCGGTTGTCGTAGCGGTAACGATCGCGTTCGCCTGCGTACCTATGACGCTCCCGGAAACGGGTGCTGTCGCTACCGGCGTGCTACCCGAGAAGAATGTTACCGTCCCGGTCGGCCCAATCACGGAAGAGATATTTTGCGCATAAATAAAGGCATTTAGCGTCACAAGTTCTCCGACGGTGCCAGAGGCGATGTTAGTAGTGAATGTCGTGGTCGTAGGAGCTTGCGTAATCGTTATAGTTTCACTCGTGGATGCTGCTGCCGTGTAGCTGTTGTCACCGGAGTAAGCCGCAGTTATGTTATGCGTGCCGCCCGGAAGGTCGATCGTCTGGTCCTCAGTGTAGCCCTCCGTGTTCAGCGGGAAGCTGCCTCCGTCCAATTGGGTTGCGGAGGCTCCGTTATAACTGTCCGTTAAAGTCACAGACCCCGTCGGGCAACCTGTGTTCCCAGGAGCATTACTAGCGCATGCGTCGCCGGCTTGGCTCGTCACGTTCACGCGCAGAAGGGAAGGCGTGCCGAATACTACCGTGGTGCCATTCGGGTTGGTAAGTTGTCCATTCGTAGGAATGAAAAGTTCGTACGCAATTCCTAACTTGCTCGCTTCGGGGGTTACTGTGACAGGAATTGGGGGTGAAGACGTGCTCGAGCCAAACGTACCGTCGCCGGCATACTGTGCGACAACTGTGTAATTCCCGCCAGGCAAGCTGTTAGTGATTGCTGATACGGAACCGTCGCTGAGCACGAACCCCTGTACACCCTCGGTACCCCTCGGTCCGGTATTCGCGATGAGTGAGACGTTTCCGTTGGGCGTGCCGCTGCTCCCGGTGACGTCGATATTTACATTCACCGGCAGACCGTGCCTAATGTTGATGGTGGCTCCGGAATTCAACGACAATGTGGTCGAGGACTGTGCCAGCGAGAAATTCTTCCACTTCGTGACCAGATTCCCGGCATTCACCGAGCCAAGCCCAGTTGCAAGATCGTAGCCCGTGGCGGTGTTGTAAGCGGGCGCACCGTTCGCAGAAAGCACGCCAACGGTGTCGCCAGTAGTCGATATCGTGCAGTTTGGCGACCCAGAAGCGCACGGCATTGCGATCGTCGAGCCGCTCCGTATGTCATAGAAGATGCATGAGCTCGCCGGGTTTGCTGCGGAAATACACGTGTTTCCGGCTTGCGCTGCCATCTTGTAGAGAATGTAGTTGGCATTGCCCTGCCGCGAACCAGTTGCCTGGTTAACCAAAGCCATGATTCCCGCGAACGATGGCGCTGACGCTGATGTTCCGCCGATGCCAGTGAGTTGCGAGTTACCACAAGTCCCCAGAGACTGGTCGGCTGGAATGTCCGCTTCACAGATTACATATAAGCTCCCATTAAATCCGTTGCTCGCAAACATAGAAACGTCCGGCAGGTCACGGCTGCCGTCCTGCGGCGTCAGAGCCGTTTGCCATGCAGGTTTTGCATAACCGCCGGCGCAACTCGAAACGTTCCCAGTCCCGGTCGTTATATTGAAATCGGATGTTGTACATGCACTTTTTCCGCCGCTTCCACCCGCTATAATCACCAATCCATTTGCTTTAGCCTTGGCATTGTTGCAGGTTTGTTCCGCGGTAGTGGTCTGGAAGAAGCTAAAGGTCTCCTGATTTGTACACGTATTGTTCCAACTGGTTTCGGGAATGTATCCCAGAGCAGAGGCGAGAGTGGTCGAATTATTGCTCGAGCTCCAAAATGACGTTGGGTCGGCGGCGTCGCCAAAATCCGTGCCGCCAACCGCGATGTTGTAGGGGGTGGACGCAGTCCCGCTGACTGAGATTCCGTATTGTGCAGGTCCTTGTGTTTCGGCATTTCGGTCGCAGAGTGCGGAGCCACCATCTCCGGCTGCCACCGTCACCGTAATGCCTTGCGCCGCTGCTTGTTGCCACAGCTGGTTGTAAAACGTGTTGTCCGCCGTTCCCATGAAGTATTCGCAAACTCCGAAGCTTTCGTTCAGAACAGGCGCTAGATTATTGTCGACCGCGTACTGCGCCGCGAGGTCGGCTCCCAGGCTCACTTCCGTCTGCTCTGCAATTACAAAATCAATTGTTGCGTTGGGGGCCACTGCGCCGGACCACTCGACGTCAAGGTCCGCTTCGGTTTCGGCGCCCTCAACGGTTCCGGGGTCAGGCCCGTTGACGATGGTATTGACGCGTGGTGCCGGGAGGCCAAACATGGATCGAAATTGCGCGATATCGTTGGTATTGATATCGCTTTCGCCTACTACGGCAATTATGACTCCATCGCCATTGAACTGCGTCGGCGGGGCAGGGCTGAGTAGCAGATTTGGCACGCTGTAAATCTTGGCAAAATCGGCCGGCGCAACGCCAAAAATGCAATCGCGCTGCGCGAGCGTTGAGCAGGGATTGGGAAACGTGTATTGCGGAGCGATTAAAGGAAATACGCCTTTCACCGCTGCGCTTGAAGGTGAATGGAACAATTCATGCATTTGCCGTCGGGGGAAGTTGTATAGTGTGTTGATTCCGGCGACCACCGGAGTTAGCGCCGTTGGAATTTGCGGATCGGACGAGTTGGCCCAATAATCGGTTCCGTTAACCGTGAAGCGGTGAATGGAAGTATGAAACGCTTCCTGCACCTCGGCGGCAGTGCCCGAAAATTCAATCACGGTGCGGCCGCTGGAAACTCCCGCGACTTGAAATCCATGTGCTTGCAACCAAAAAGTGATCGTCTGAATATCCTGATCGTTCGGGCCGAACTGCTGGCCAAATTGTTGTGGGGTGAGCCAGGCATGGAAGTTCGGAGAAGATGCATCCTGCTGCTGTTCGAGCAGTGTTTCTAGCGTACTCTGCTGTTCTGAGCTTCGTGTCAATACCAGCAGCATGCGTCGCACCGGTAAAGATGGCGGTGCAGAACCCTGATCGAATTGCGGCTTTGCCAGAGGATGCGTGTTTCCGCGGAGAGTGGTAAGGCGGACTTCATCGATCGCGGAGGTAATACGCGGTCTAGAATTGATCGCCTGGATCTGCGCCTGTGCCCTTGCAAATCCCGGAAAGAAGAGAAAAAAAGCAGTGGCACCCAGGAGCAAGCCGCCTGACGCGAAGATCCGTTTTTGCATGGTTGTCTCTGAGGACAACAATCCAGTCCGGTTTTCGAAAACCACCGCAGGGGACACGACAACTTTTTGCAAAATGCGAACCCTGACCTGGCGAGATGTTGCCCATCGTTAATACTATATTTACGTATTTTCTTGAAGACTACAAGCCCAGTTAAGAAACTTACCGTTCATTATATGTCGAGTTTCTAGGTGTTATATGCTGGAGTTTGCCGAATGTCAACATTTTCCAGCTGGTGGGGACGCAAATGGAGATCGTTGCCGTGACAGCGCCCATGGCTGATGTAACTGATTGATATTAAACGGTGTCGGCGGACATCTTTTGATACCACAAGGTACCGATTGTCACTTCTTATCGTCCCCTTATTGTACCCAGATTTGGCCTGGTTACTGAATTTCTCACACCCATTTCCGCATACGATTCCCAGGTTGTGAGTCGTATGGCGATGTTTCAACAGTCGTCTCTTACTTTGCCTCTGGCAAGCAGGCGCGATCACCGTGCAACGTGGATTGCGTGTATCATGCTCCGAAAAGTTCCGGGACAATAAAGAAAAGGAAAAGGAGAGAAACCCTTGCGATTGCGAGCGATTTCCCTATTCCTCATCTGGCTAATGGGGGCCACGTTCGGCTACGCCCAAGCCCAAAGCATTGCGATAACTCACGCCCGTCTGCTGGATGGAACGGGCGCAGGCGCTGTCGACGATTCGACTATTCTGATCGAGGGCCGAACCATTAAGGCAGTGGGAGGATCTGACGTCAAGATCCCGTCAAGTGCCCACGTGATCGACGCGAAGGGGAAAACCGCGATCCCCGGACTCGCGGATATGCACGTGCATTTGGTGGGCGGCTGGGATGGCGAAGCGACCGACATCCTCGGCTACCAAACATATCTGAACGCGCTGCTCTACTCCGGCGTGACCACCGTCCTCGATACGGGGAACGTCCCGGCATTCATCCTGCAACTGCGGGGAGCCGTTGCTTCCGGCACGTTACAGGGCCCGCGCATTTACTGCGTGGGACCGCTTCTGGAAGGCCCCGATCCCGTTTGGGGTTCGATCAGCTTGGTGATGACTTCGAAGTCCCAGATCCCTTCGGTCGTAGCGCAACTCAAGAGCGAGAATGTGGACTTGGTGAAGCTCTACGCAGGATTATCGGATCAACTGGTGCGCAGGATTTCGGCGGAAGCAAAAAAGCAGGGACTGCGCACCATTATTGACCAGGGCAACCGGAACGGTTCGATGGACCTGATGGACGAGGGGATCGCAGGTTTCGCCCATCTGCCGTCTCATCGGATTTCCGATGAGGCCGTACAGCACGCGAAAGAGTCTGGGATATTCTTCATCAGTACCTTGATTTTGGGTGAGGTGTTCTCGCAACGTCGTCTCCAGGACCTCAAGTTCCTTGACGATCCGCTCGTCGCTGACGTCACCCCGCCATCCCAGTTGAAAGGATTGCGGGACATGGCGCAGAAACCGATTGAAGCGGCAGATGAGCAGAGGTGCAAGAGCATCGCGGTTCGATTCGAGGGCGCTAAATCGAACGTCAAGCGTCTTTGGGGTGCGGGTGTTTTGATTGCGGCCGGAACCGATGCGCCCTATCCAGGGGATTTCCAAGGAGAAGGGCTGCACCGCGAGCTCGAGCTGCTGGTCGAGTCTGGCCTGACCCCGCTACAGGCCCTGAGTGCGGCCACAAAGAATGCGGCCACGATCGTCGGCGCTGATAAGGAATGGGGAACTCTGGAAGCTGGAAAACTAGCGAACGTGCTTCTGATTGATGGCAAGCCGGACCAGAATATCCACGACACCCACCACATTTCCTTGCTCATCAAACAGGGCGAAATCGTGGATCGGGAAAAATTGAAATTCTCCCCCCGCTCAAAAGATTTCGCGACGGTTAGCGGAGCCCCCACCCAATAGCTGGGAATTACTTGCGGCACTTGGGGCAGACTTTCCGAACTTTGGAAAGCCATCGCAATGAGGTCATAGCGCTCACACTTCGAGTGGCTGGGTTCGGATTCCGGTGGTATCACGGGCAAGCGGGAAGTAATCCCAAGGTAAGGTTAGCCGACAAACCGTCCAGTGGGACGGTGACTGTGGGTTTAGCCGCGCGAATAACGGACTTACGGACTCTTTGAAGCGTTGGAAACGAAACGGTATGCCTTGATGGCGACCAAGCTGATTCCAAAATACCAAAAGAAGTTTAAGCCGATAAGTAAACCCCAGAACGCGACCCTTCCCGCACCTGGAATTGTCTTTCTGATGATGTCAGTGATCGCCGCAGCGACGAGGGCTCCAGGCAACAGGGTCACGTACCACCCAACCTGTTCTTCAAATCCATGCTGAAATCCAAAAACCGCATAAGCGGCGATGGCCAACAAAGCGGCGCCGGCAAAACCGGCGCCGCTACTGTCCGACAAGTGCAGCTTCATCTAGGAATTGTGCCACATTTGAAGAGCGTACCGATTCCTGGTGTACGAGGGGCAACCCTGAGATGATCCGGTAATCTAAGGTTTGTCGACTACTCGAGAGTTGTCGAGCTCGCAGTCCCGACCCAAGTTTCATGCGGGCCGAATCGTCCGGCTAGAGCTAGATCCAAGCAGAGCACCTCCGGATGACATACTATTGGGCAATGGGACTAGTAGGTTCAATCCGTATCGAAGTCAGCGGCCATAGATCTGATCTCGGTCGCTGGCGGGCTGCACGGCGGCCTGCCGAACCGCGCCTCCGCGGTTACGTCCTTGGTTACTTTGCGAGTGAGGGCTTCTTACCCAGGCCGTTGCATGAGCGGCACCTCCCATTACGTGAAGTCGCGATCGTGCTGAACTTCGCTGCTCCTCATCGAATCATCGACCCATCGGACCCGAAGCGCACAACCGAGCACAGAAACGCATGGATCGTCGGTCTGCAGCATCGCCATCAGATCCATGAGGCCTTCGGAGCTCGGGATTTTATGGTGATTCGCTTCACTCCAATCGGCGCACAGATGCTTCTGGGCGCGCCGATGGACCTGCTTACGGATCGTACTGTTGCACTGGAGGATCTCGATAGTCGATTTTCGCGGCTCCTCACAGGGCATGCGGAGGCCACACACGACTGGGCCGCTCGGTTTGACATCGTAGAAAACATAATCGCTGAACGATTGGCGTCCGCGCCGCCCCCTCCGGCGGGTCTGCTCCATTCATGGCGGATACTCCAGGAGTCTCCAAATCATGTCGATTTGGCACGGCTTCCGGAGGACTTCGGATGCAGCCGGCGCCATCTGATCGCGCAGTTTCACACATATTTTGGCATGGCTCCAAAAACGATCGCCAGGATCAGCCGCTTCCATCTGGCTCTCGCACCGGTCCATCGCGCAGGGCGGCGAGATCCCTTCTCGTATGCGGAGGGAAAACCGTATCTCGATTGTCAGGCGGTCGGCACTGTTCGCACTGCCACCCAAACGCCGATACGATGGACAGATCTGGCGCTCGGCTGCGGCTACTACGACCAGCCCCATTTCATCAACGAGTTCAGGTCTTTTTCCGGACTAAGTCCCCTCGAATTCCTGCGGCGGACCCGCCACGAATAGACAGCCACCGTCAATGGCGGTCAAATTTTTCCAATACTCCGTCGCCGTTCGCGTGCGATAACGATTTATCGGTATGTTCGCGAACTGCAAAGGAAGAAACCAATGGCAATCCCTACTCAGGCCGAGATCGAGGATAAACTTCGTGGCGAAGATCTCGATACATGGCTCGACTTATGGCGCACCGAGCAGGGTCCCGCCAAGCCAGGCGCACTGAAACTCATCGCCGCAGTGATTCCATTTCCGATTGACCAGAGCCTGCGGGTTTTGGACGTGGGCTGCGGGCCAGGCGACGCAGGCCGCGCCATTCATTCGCGATCTCCGCACACGCGGATCGATTCCGTGGATAGGAATGAGTTCTTTGTCTCGCTATGCGGCGCGGTCAATCGGCGCGATGGTATAGGCGGGCGGACGTGGGCGTGTGATCTGTCGAAACCAGACTGGCGGCGCGATTTGGCGAGCGACTATGATGTCGTGGTGGCCGTCAACACCGTGCATTGGTTCAGCTTGGCAAAGGCCGCGGGACTTTTCGACGACATCTTTCAGTCGCTCCGGTCAGGTGGCGTTTGTCTGCTTATGGAACCGGTAGGAGTGGAGCCGCCGTTTGCATCCGGGTTCAACACATGGCGAAAGGAACAGCCCAGCCAGCACAGGTACGAAGATTGGCGGCGCTTCTGGTCGCGAGTAAATGCTCTATTGGGCTACGACTATGGCTTCCTCGGCGATCCTCCTGACAATCAAGATCGCATCGGTGACGGGCTGTCTGCGATGCGGTGGGTTCGTCTGCTCAAAGATGCCGGCTTTGAGTCTATCGATATCCTGCTAAGAGAC
>Ga0210394_10008092_pt1 | contig 10913 bp, 10 predicted proteins | sample IncBWC12MmetaG_FD_160121 | JGI IMG/M metagenome (GOLD analysis project Ga0210394, IMG submission 160121) | Forest soil microbial communities from Barre Woods Harvard Forest LTER site, Petersham, Massachusetts, United States - Inc-BW-C-12-M | ecosystem: Environmental > Terrestrial > Soil >... | reverse complement strand
AGCCCTCGCGCGCCATTCGCGTCGATGTAATGTCTGCAAACATCCCGACCGCGAAGCCATCGAACTCGCTTTCCTCCGCTGGCGCAGCCCGGACGATATCGCCGAAGAATACGGCATCGCGCACCATACCTCGATCTACCGCCACGTCCATGCCACCGGGATATTCGCCCGTCGTCGCCAGATGATTCGCCTCGCCCTCGACCCTCTCCTTGAGCGCGCATCCAGTGTGAAGGTCACTGCCAGCGCCATCATCAGCGCCGCGCGAGTCTATGCTCAAATCAGTGAAGCAGGCGAGTGGATACGCCCCGCTAAGACAGTCATTATTCATCATGTCGCAGACTCCGCAACTCCCTCGTCAGAACCGAAACCCGGCAATCCTAATAGCGAAATTCGGCGATTAGAACATGCTCCATCTAACTGAAAATAGACAACGGACGCTCGTTCCAATGGCGAAAAATGAGGACTTCGTGTGCTGCCATGCGTGCAATTCGAGTGTGATACATTGCCTCTCGCACGAGACTGTCACAAGAGGTATCGAAATGCACGAGCATGCAAATTCATGCGATCGAATGCCCCGTTGGGCCATCTGCGTTCTGCTGCTTCTATTGCCCCGCGCTGTTTCAGCACAAACTGTCGCCAAGCCATCCGTAGACGCGCCAAATGCGTCCGGGCGGCGCGGAGAACTTCAGCTCAAAGCGGCGAGCTCGAATCCGCTCGCTCTGTATCATTTTCTGCTGGCAATGCCCAAGGGTGCGGATTTGCACAATCATTTGAGCGGCGCAATCTATGCGGAGTCGTGGATTCGCGCCGCCGCCGAGGACAATCTTTGCGTTAATTCGGCAACCCTGGCGTTTGCAAAATCCGAAGGCCCGGCAGAACCGAAGTCGACGAGCAATCCGCCGCAGCCCGTATGCGGCGACGGAAAAGTCCCGGCCGCGCAGGCATTCAAAGACCAGCGCCTCTACGACGCGCTGGTAAATGCTTTTTCCATTCGCAGCTTCGTGCCGTCATCGGGCGTGAGCGCCCACGACCATTTCTTCGACGCGTTCGCCAAATTCGGCGGCACCGACAAGCGCCACTTTGGCGAATGGCTCGATGAAGTCGCCACTCGGGCCGCTGCCCAGAACGAGCAATACCTCGAACTGATGGAAACGCCCGATTTCAGCCACACCGCCGCCATCGCGCACGAACTCGGCTGGCAAGACGATTTCGCGCATTTCCGCGAAGCGCTGCTCGCCCGCGGACTGCGTGACGACGTCGCGCCCGCGCTGATGCAGCTCGACCAGGCGGAAGCGCTGCGCCGCCAGCGCGAACGCTGCGGCCAGCCGGATGAATTTCCGGCATGCAAAGTCGAGATACGTTTTCTCTACCAGGTCTTGCGCGGCTTCCCGAAGGAACAGGTTTTTGCGCAGACATTGCTTGGTTTTGAGACTGCTTCCGTCGATCCGCGTTTCGTGGGCATCAATTTCGTCATGCCGGAGGACGGCTACACGTCGATGGCGGATTACGAGCTGCACATGAAGATGGTCGCTTATCTGCACAGCCTCTATCCAACGGTGCATATCAGCTTGCACGCGGGAGAAATCGCGCCGGGACTGGTTACATACGAGGGGCTGTGCTGCCATATCCGGCTGGCGGTGGAAGAAGCGCACGCCGAGCGCATCGGCCACGGCGTCGATGTCATGTACGAAGACCGGCCGCACGAACTTTTGAAGGAATTGGCAGCGAAGCACGTGATGGTCGAAATCAATCTTTCCAGCAATGATTCAATCCTCGGCGTTAGCGGAAATCAGCATCCGTTCCCGATCTATCGTCGGTTTCATGTCCCGGTTGCGCTGTCCACGGACGATGAAGGAGTTTCGCGAATTAACCTAACTCACGAGTACGTGCGCGCAGTAGAGACGTATGGATTGGGATACGCGGATCTCAAACAGATGGTGCGCACGGGAATCGAGCACAGCTTTCTACCGGGCACGAGCCTTTGGCACGAGCCGGATTCGTTCACGCGAGCGGTGGCGGCATGCGCGAGCGACGCGCTGGGCCGCGAGAAACCAGGTTCTGCATGCGCGGCATTTCTCGAGTCCAGCGAAAAAGCCCAGCAACAATGGGAACTCGAACGCCGCTTCCGCGCCTTCGAGTCGAGCTTCTAATGGGATTTGGGAGAAACGATGGCAACCGCTGAAAACGGAATCGTTCGCAAAGCAAGCAACCACTCCGTAGACGAAACCGTCGCGAAGCTCAAAAGCATTCTCGAATCGAAGGGCGTGAAGCTGTTTGCGCTCGTGGACCACAGCGGCGAAGCCAAGAAGGCCGGATTGAAAATGCCAGCGACCAAGCTTTTAATATTTGGCAATCCGAAGGGCGGAACGCCGCTAATGCTCGCTTCGCCGAGTGCGGCGATCGATTTGCCGTTGAAGATTCTGGTTGCCGAAGATGCCAGCGGGAAAGTATCGCTTTCCTATAATTCGACCGAGTACTTGAAGGAACGCCACAACCTGCCGGCGGAATTGCTCCAAAACATCGCCGTTGTAGACAGCCTCGCGACGAAGGCAGGTGAGTAGCGATGCGGGTTAGTGAGATGTGGGTTGATACGATGCTGGTTAGTGCGCGGCGGGTTCCGCTGCCGGATGCATGCCGTGCTGCGGCACTTCGTGGACGCCGCGCGCCGGAGCTTCTTGGTGGAAGCGGTAGAGCTGATTTAGCGGTCCAGCGCCCTTTCCGATCTGGTAGGACTTCTCGATCGCTTTCGTCACGTAAGCTTTCGCGAGAATCACGGACTCGCGGAGCTGCTGTCCCAACGCCAGCTGCGCGGCAATCGCCGATGAAAACGTGCAACCCGACCCATGCGTGTTCGGGCTCTTCACGTGGTCGCCGCCGAACGTTTCCACTTCGCCGCCCTCGCACAGCACGTCGATCGGCTTGTCAAGGTGTCCGCCCGTGACGATCACTGCGCGCGCGCCCATTTCGTTTAGCTTCTGCGCCGCCGCTTTCATCGCGGCAAGGTCTTTCACTTCCATGCCGGTGAGAAATTCTGCTTCCGGCATGTTCGGAGTAATCACGGTCGCGCGCTTCAACAGCTCGTCGCGCACAAACTTCAGTCCTGCGGCGTCGAGAAGTTCGCCGCTGCCGGCCGTGGGACGCGACACCGGATCGAGGACCACGTGACCAAATTTATGTTTGTCGAGAAATTCCGCGACCACCGAGGCATTCGCGCGATTCGCGAGCATGCCGATCTTCACGGCCGCGAGCGTGACGTCTTCGAGCAGCACATCGAGTTGCGCGCGCAGCGTGGCGGAAGGAGTGGGATGCACGTCGCGCACACCCTGCGTCGATTGCACCGTCAGCGCCGTGACGGCGGCGACGCCATAGCAGTTATGCGCGGCGAACGTTTTCAGATCCGCGCCGACGCCGGCGCCGCAGGACGGATCGAATCCCGCGATCGTGAGAAGAATGGGTGGAACGTGGCTGATTGGGTTGTTCACTTTCTACAATGTCCTCCGCGCGAGGCAAAAATGCCGGCGCCGCCCTCTAGCTCGGTGGGCACGCCGGCAAGAAAAATGTACGCGCGTTCTAACACGCAACGCAAGAGTATTTTTTCATGCCGCGGAAGCTGCAAAGATTCGGATGGAAGACCGCGAGAATTGGCGACGCTGAAATTCTTCAGCCATCCTCGCAGGACGGCCTCAGAATGACAACGCGCTCAAGTTTTATGGAATTTTAGGGGAAAAGGCCGCGGACGAGCGTTGCGTCGGCGACGCGCCCTACTGCGAGAATGTACGTGCCGGTGCGCATGTGCGTGCGATGCTTGCGCATGGTCTCGTGTGCTTCGTGAAACGCGCGGCGCATCACCGATTCGAGCTTCGCGTTCACTTCCGCTTCCGACCAGAAAAGGCTCTGCAGATCCTGCACCCACTCGAAATAGCTGCAGGTGACGCCTCCGGCGTTCGCGAGAATGTCAGGCAGAAGGGCAATTCCCTTGCGCGCGAGGACTTCGTCGGCGTGCGGAGTGGTGGGGCCGTTTGCGGCCTCGGCGACAATCTTCGCCTTGATCTGATCGGCATTGTTCAGCGTGATGACGTTCTCGAGCGCCGCCGGAATCAGGATGTCGCATTTCATCGTGAGCAAATCGTCGTTCGAGATACGCGACGTTCCGGGCATCCCGACCACGGTTCCGGAGCGTTCCTTGTAGCGCATGGCTTTCAGCGGGTCGATGCCGCGCGAATTGAAAACACCGCCGCGCGAATCGCTGATGGCGATCACGCGCGCTTTTTTCTCCGCGAAAAGTTTTGCGGCAAGCGAACCTGCGTTGCCGAATCCCTGAATCGCCACACTCGCGCCGCGCAGCGACATCTTCTTGATCTTGCACGCTTCTTCGCAGACCACCAGGCATCCACGAGCGGTCGCTTCCTTGCGTCCTTCCGAGCCGCCGATGGAAACCGGCTTACCTGTGACAACGCCAAGGGACGAATAGCCCTTCGTCATGGAATACGTGTCCATGATCCAGGCCATGGTCTGCGAATCGGTATAGACGTCCGGCGCGGGAATATCCTGTTCGGGCCCAATGATCGGCAGAATTTCGGAAGTGTAACGCCGCGTCATGCGCTCGAGCTCCGGCTTGCTCATCCGTTTTGGATCGCAAATGACGCCGCCCTTCCCGCCGCCGTAAGGAATGTTCACCGCCGCGGTTTTCCAAGTCATCCAAGCGGCGAGCGCTTTCACTTCATCCAACGTGACCGCCGGGTGATAGCGGATGCCGCCCTTGGCGGGCCCGCGGGCAATGTTGTGCTGCACGCGATAGCCGGTGAAGACTTTGATTTGCCCGTTATCCATTTTCGTCGGGATGGAGACTTCGAGTACGCGTTTGGGCGTACGAAGCACCTGGCGAAGACCGACATCGAGCTTGAGGTACTCGGCTGCGATATCAAATTGGATTTGCGCGATGCGGTAGGGGTTCAGGTCCTCACGCGGCGCAATGCGCGGCATGGGCGGAGGAACCGGTTTTGAAACTGTGGCCATCATCACTTCCTTCTGACGAGGCAAGAGAATCGCGATGCCTTCGCCTGCTACAACGCTGTTTTATGTGGAACGAATGTCCGTAAGTCTCGCGCGAGTCGAAGTTTAGCCAAGCCGCACGGGAAGTCAATGGAAACCACGGAGAATCCGAGATCCCTGGTTCCACTGTTTGCAACAGAATGGCCGGCCAATTGGACCACCGGGATCGCTTAATAGCCCTATAATCATATATCTACAAGCCGTTGACATCACGGCTTTGCCGTTGGTTGAGTGCGTCCGAACTATCCCGATTGACCCGCAATAGTCCCTCAAGATACGCTTCGCACGGCATTTAGCGTAAACGCGGCGGTTGCGGAGTCGCCGGAGTCAACGCAATCCGGCAGCGCACCGCCAGCGTAATTCAAGAGAGTGGAGCCGCGAGATCGGCGTGAGTTCGCAATCGGCAGCACAGTTGAAGTCCTCGGACGCGGCACTCATGGAGAGAGTGGTGGGCCGGGACGAAACGGCGCTTGCGGCGTTGTACGACCGCTATGCGGGGATGCTGTCGTCCGTCCTGAACCGGATCCTGCGCGACAAGCAAGCCGCGGAGGAAATTCTGCAGGACATTTTTTATCAGCTCTGGCGCACCTCGACGGACTTCGATCCGGCGCGAGGCTCGCTGCCCGGCTGGCTGGCGGTGATCGCGCGCAATCGCGCCATTTCGCGGCTGAGGCGGCACCGCCCGGAGCAGGGCGAAGAGTTACTCGAGAATACGATCGTAATGCCGTTTAATCTGGAAACGGCGGTAGCGCAGCAGGAAATGCTCGGGCGCGTAAAGCGAACACTCGACGAACTTCCGAAGGAGCAGCGCACCACTTTGGAACTGGCTTACTTCGAGGGTCTGACGCACAGCGAAATCGCGGAGCGCACGGGCGATCCGCTTGGCACGGTGAAGACGCGGCTGCGGTCGGCGGTCGAGACCTTGAAACGGAAATTGCAACCATGAGCACGCACCCAAAAAACGACGAAGATTTCGATCTCTACGCTCTCGGGGCGCTGGAAGGCGACGAGAAGAAAGCGATCGAATCGCACGTAGCCACATGTGCGGACTGCGCGCGAAAGCTCGCTGAAGCGCGAGGACGGATCTCCCTGCTCGCGTTCAGCGCTCCCCCCGTGGCTCCTTCGCCCGGCGTTAAAGAGGGACTGATGCGCCAGCTCCACGCATCGGCCGAAGGGCGATTGCCAGCGCGCACTGCTGACGAACCGGAGCGGCAAGGTGGCTTCTTTGGCCGCGGATGGACGATGGTGTTCGCTCCTGTTGCGGCCGCACTAGCACTCGCGGCAATTTTCCTGTGGACTGAAAATGCCCGGCTGCAATCCGAGCTAGCGACACTGCGCGCCGCCGCTGATCAGGAGAAGTTGCGGGCAAATGAAGCTCGCGACATTCTGCACATAGCGCAAGCGAACGACACGGTGGTGGTAGCGCTCAAAAAAATGCCTGGATCGCCCAACGGCGATGCGAAGGTTTCGTATAACGCAAAAATGGGCAAACTTTTTTACGATGGCTGGATCGAACCCGCGCCCGCGGACAAGTGCTACCAACTCTGGCTCGTCCCCATGCAGGGCGATCCCATCAACGCCGGAGTGTTCACACCCGCAAAAGCCAAGATGGAGATGTGGACAGCAACGGTGCCGCAAGGCATGCCCGCGAAGATGTTCGCGGTTACGCTCGAGCCCGCCGGCGGCATGCCGCATCCGACAGGCCCGAAGATCTTCGTCGGCGGAGTTTCTTAACGCCGAGCGCTCCGAAGCGCGCAGGCCTGCTTCAATTTTTAGAGTCTGGGAATGCGGTCGACGCCCATGTAGGGGCGCAGCGCTTCGGGAATGAGGACCGAACCGTCGGCCTGTTGATAATTTTCAACCAGCGCGATCCAGGTTCGTCCCACGGCGAGGCCCGAACCGTTCAGCGTGTGCACGAAAGCGCTTTTGCCGTCTTTCGGTTTGTAGCGAATGCCCGCGCGGCGCGCCTGGAATGTTTCGCAATTCGAGCATGAAGAAATTTCCATGAAATCCCCTGTGGACGGCAGCCACACCTCGATGTCGTACGTTTTCGCCGACGCGAAACCCATGTCCGCGGTGCAAAGCTGCATCACGCGATAGTGCAGTCCGAGGCGCTGAAGAATCGCTTCGGCGTTGCGCACCAGCGATTCCAGCTCGTCGTAGCTCGTGTCCGGCCGCGCGAATTTGAACATCTCGACTTTTTGAAACTGATGCTGTCGCTTGATACCCCGGGTGTCTTTACCGGCCGCGCCGGCTTCCGAACGAAAGCACGCCGTCCACGCGCAGACTTTAATTGGCAGTGAGTCGGCGTCGATTGTGGAATCGCGGTACAGGCTGGTCAGTTCGACTTCCGACGTGGGCGTGAGCCACAGGTCGCTGCCCTCGATGTGAAACATGTCGGCCGCAAACTTGGGAAGCTGGCCCACTCCGGTGAGTGACGCAGTGTTAACCAGGAATGGCGGCAAAATTTCGGTGTAGCCGTGCTCGCGCGTGTGAACGTCGAGAAAGAAATTCGCGAGCGCTCGCTCCAGACGCGCGCCCAGCCCTTTGTAAACCGCGAATCGCGCGCCGGTCATTTTTATGGCCGCCGTGAAATCCAGAATCCCCGCGCCTTCGCCAATCTCCCAGTGCGGACGCGCTGCAAAACCGAACTGTGGCGGCGCGCCCCAGCGGCGCACTTCCACATTGTCCGCCGCGCCTTTTCCCACGGGCACGCTCGCGTGCGGGATGTTCGGCACCGTCAACAAAAATTGGTTCAGCCGCTCGTCGAGGTCCGTGATGCGCACGTCGTCGCGCTTGATCTCTTCCGAAACTTCCTTCATCCGAGCCAGAAGCGCCGATGCATCCTGCCCAGACTTCTTCAGCTTTGCGATCTCGTCGCTCGCCTTGTTGCGTTCCGCTTTCAATCCCTCCGCGGAGGTGATCAGCCGCCGCCGCTCCGTGTCAATTTCGCGAAACGGCGCCAGATCGAGCGTGACGCCGCGATCGCGCGCCATCTTTTCGATTGCGTCAAGGTGCTCCCGCACGTATCCCAAGTCCAGCATAGGTTAAGCAGAATACCCGAAATCCGTCAGCATTGAGAAGTTCTGCTTCTCCAGCGCTAAAGCGCACGATTGAGAGCAAGGCTTTTCCCGGAGCGCTGAAGGGCTCCTTCCCCGCATAAATGCGGCGGCTCCCACCAAAGAACTGCGGAAAAGACCTGTGCTGACACTTTCGCAAGATTTCGCGCTCACCGCACTGAAGAAGTTCGACGAAGCGGTCGATAGAAAAAAAGAGAATGCACGATGCTTACCCGCGCAAGGAACCGCTTTGTAGTCCGCGCTTTCACCATTGTCACGCTCTGCGTGTTCACCTTTGAAACAACCGGCGGTCAGGGGCGCGTCACTATCGAGCGTAATAAGGTTTGGAACGACCTGATCGTCCAGTTCAAGGCTTTGCATACCAACATTGAAATCCTGGGCAAATTTCTGGTGGATCATCAGACCGAGTACGCCGTCACCGAATACGACATTCCCACCTTCAAAGCGATCGACTCAGCCGAGGAAGAATTGAAAATCGCAATGAAGGACCTTCAGAAGATCCGCTCGGAACTCGAGTTCAAGGAAGAAGTCCGCAACGAAAAACGCTGACTTTTTTTCCCGCCCCGAATCCCTTTCGCCCCGTCGATTGCTAGTGCTGTAGTCTCCCGACAACTGATAAGATTGCCGCGCATTTACGAATGAACAACCTGCCCCTGCACGTTGAGTATGCTCGACATGGTTTCAGAAAGGATCGAGGCGAAGACGGCGATGAGAGAAGGATTTGTATATGCGGCTTTGGTGCTCGTGATTTGCGGGGCGATTTATCTTATAACCCAGGGACTGAACCTGATCAATCAACCCAGCGATTTGAAGGTGGCGGAGGGCATCGGGTTGATCGTCGCGGTAATTTTTCTTTTCCCGGCGGCCATGAGATGGATTTGGCACCACAAGACCACTCCGCATGGCCCGCTGGCCCGATAGCCGGGAAAAATCCACGGACGAGAAAAATCGATAACCAAGAAAAATCAACAGGAGAAAAAAGATGATGCGCAAGTATGGATTGCTGGCCGTTCCTTTGTTCGTTGTGCTGTTTTTCGTGGGTTGCGCGACGCGTATCGGGCCCGGCCGCGTGGGAATTAAAGTGGACCTCGCGGGTTCGCAGCGCGGCGTTGAGGACTTGCCGATTCGCACGGGCTGGGTTTTCTACAATTTCCTTTCATCCACGATTGTGGAGTATCCCACCTCGGTGCAGACGGCCAAGTGGACCAAAGATCCGAACGAAGGATCGCCTACCAACGAAGAGATGTCGTTTAACACGCGAGACGGCCTGACCGTCTACGGCGACCTTTCCGTTTCCTACCATCTCGATGCAAACAAAGTTCCCGCGTTCTATGTGAAGTTTCGCAACGACGACATTGCCCAGTTCACGCACGGATTTTTGCGAAACGTCGCGCGCGACGCCATCAACCGGACCGGGTCGCAATACACGGTGCAGGAAATCATGGGCGAAAAGAAGTCCGAGCTGGAACTGAATTCGCGGCAGGACTTGCAGAAACAGGTGGCCGACATCGGTGTGGTAATCGATCAGTTCGGTTTTATCGGTTCGCCGCGCCCGCCTCATTCGGTGATTGACGCGATTAACGCCAAGGTACAAGCGCAGCAAATCGCCGTGCAGAAACAAAATGAACTGGTGCAATCGCAAGCGGACGCCGCGAAGCTGGTGGCGGCGGCAGAGGGCCAGGCGAAAGCGCAAATTGCGGTGGCCAACGGCGAAGCGGAATCGAACCGCGTGCGCGCGGCGTCCATCAGCCAAAATATTATCGAGTGGCAGAAACTGGCGGTGACCGATCGCTGGATTGCCAAGTGGAACGGACAGGTTCCGCAGGTGCAGACCGGCGGGAACGGCCCGGGCATGCTGCTCGATATCAAGCCGCTGAAGTAATTATAAGCCGGGCGGAACAGCCGAAAAATTCTCTGCGCGCAGGAATCTCTGCGTGCGGCAAATTCGTTGTGTCGCGCGCGGGAAAAGTCTACGATGTGCGCGCGGAACGCCCCATCGCAAGCTCCGGTTGAAAACACCACAGGGCGAGGCGTGCGGATGACGAACTCCGGCGAAACCTTCGAAACAAAGACGTATCACAAGGCCGACGTGCGCCTGCTTCCGTTTCTTTTCCTTTGCTATATTTTGGCGTATCTCGATCGCGTCAACGTTGGTTTTGCGAAACTACAGATGCTCAAAGATCTGTCGATGAGCGACGCGGCTTTTGCTACCGGCGCCGGAATTTTCTTTATCGGTTATTTCTTTTTCGAAGTTCCCAGCAATGTGCTCTTGAAGAAATTTGGCGCGCGCATGTGGATCGCGCGGATCATGATCTCCTGGGGCGTCATATCCGCGTGCATGATATTTGTCAGAGGTGAATGGTCGTTCTACGCCATGCGCTTTCTCTTGGGCCTGGCGGAAGCCGGTTTCTTCCCGGGCGTCATTTTCTATCTCACCCTGTGGTATCCCTCCAAACTTCGTTCCACGCGAACCGCCTGGTTTGTCGCAGCCATTGCAGTTTCCGGAGTGATCGGCAATCCCGTATCCGGTTGGATCATGGACAAGTTATCCGGCGTAATGAATCTGGCGGGGTGGCAGTGGCTGTTCATTTCGGAAGGAATTCCCTCTTTTCTGGTGGGCTTCTGGGTGATCTTTTATCTCGACAGCAGCATCGAAGAGGCGAAATGGCTGACGCGCGAAGAGAAAACGCTGTTGGCGAGCAATCTCGCTGCGGAAGACCAGCACAAAACGGAACATAAACTGATCGATGCTTTCACCAGCGGAAAAGTTTGGGTCCTGTG
>Ga0210394_10008090_pt1 | contig 10915 bp, 9 predicted proteins | sample IncBWC12MmetaG_FD_160121 | JGI IMG/M metagenome (GOLD analysis project Ga0210394, IMG submission 160121) | Forest soil microbial communities from Barre Woods Harvard Forest LTER site, Petersham, Massachusetts, United States - Inc-BW-C-12-M | ecosystem: Environmental > Terrestrial > Soil >... | reverse complement strand
TATGTTCGGTAACGCACAGAGGGCCTCTGCTTCGGTGTGCTTAAGATTGCCCGTATGCCCAATGCGTCGTCCGAGGACCAAAGCTGCGAAGGTGGCGCCATTGTGAACGACGTCGACACGGCCGAGCCGCGGCAGTCGAGCTTTTCCCGCGAGGAATTGATTGCCTGCGGCGACGGCAAGCTCTTCGGACCGAACAGCCCGAGGCTGCCCTCCGGTCAAATGCTGATGGTCGATCGGATCACCCAGATTTCCCTTACCGGCGGCGCGCACGGGCGTGGCGTATTGCACGCAGAACTCGACGTCGATCCGTCAATGTGGTTCTTTGCGTGTCACTTTCGCGGCGACCCGGTTATGCCGGGTTGCCTCGGGCTTGACGCCATGTGGCAATTGGTGGGCTTCTTCATGGCATGGAGCGGCCACCGCGGCCTGGGCCGCGCTCTTGGCGTCGAAGAGGTGCGGTTTTTTGGACAAGTGCAGCCGGACGTGAAGCGAGTGAGCTATCAAATCGACATCAAGCGCGTCATCACGCGCAGGCTCATCATGGCGACGGCGGAGGGTTCGCTCGCTGCGGACGGCCGGAAGATCTACACGGCGAGCGGCTTGCGCGTCGGCCTGTTCGAGAACGCGAACGCGCTCCAGCCGCCAGCCCCGCGCGAAGCCGCCTGATGCGTCGCGTCGTAGTTACCGGCATGGGTATCGTCTCGTGCTTGGGTAACGATCTTGATTCCGTCAGCCTCTCGCTGGCGGAGGGCCGGCCGGGTATCCGCGTGGCGCCGGGGTACGCCGAAATGGGCTTGCGCAGCCAGGTCGCCGGGATTCCGCAAATCGAGATCGATCAGAATGTGGACCGGCGCGATCTTCGGTTCATGGGCGACGCCTCGGCGTTTGCCGCGATTTCCCTCAAGTCCGCGATCGCCGATGCGGGCTTGACACAAGCCCAGGTGAGCAACCCGCGCACCGGCCTCATCGCCGGCAGCGGCGGCGGTTCGCCGGCCAACGTGGTCGAGTCGGCGGATATCCTGCGCGCACGCGGGGTGCGAAAAATAGGCCCGACGCGCGTGCCGCGCACGATGTGCAGCACCGTCGCCGCCTGCCTCGGCACCGCCTTCCACATCAAGGGCGTGAGCTTTTCAGTGACGTCCGCTTGCGCGACGAGTTCGCATTGCATCGGCGTCGGGGCGGAGCAGATCCGGTGGGGAAACCAGGATGTGATGTTTTGCGGCGGCGGAGAAGAAGAACACTGGTCCCTGACCGCGCTGTTCGATGCGATGGGCGCGTTGTCCACGGCGCGAAACGACGCGCCGCAAACCGCGTCGCGCGCCTACGATGCCGGGCGCGACGGCTTCGTGATCGCAAGCGGTGGAGGCATGATCGTGCTTGAATCGCTCGAGCACGCGAGCGCGCGGAATGCGCGCATTTATGCCGAATTGGTCGGCTACGGCGTCACCGCCGATGGGCAGGACATGGTGCAGCCCTCGGGTGAGGGTGCGGTGCGCTGCATGCAGCAGGCGCTCGCCAATATCACCGCCCCGATTTCATACCTCAATACCCACGGCACATCGACCCCGCTTGGCGATGTGATCGAACTGAAAGCGGTACGCGAAGTGTTTGGCGCCGCCATGCCGCCCATCTCGTCCACCAAATCGCTGTCCGGCCACTCGCTCGGCGCGGCCGGCGTCCAGGAGGCGATCTATAGCCTGCTCATGATGCGCGATGGATTCATCGCGGGTTCCGCCAATATTGACGAACTTGACGCTGACTGCTCGGATTACCCGATTCTACGGGTGACCGAACGCCGCCGGATTGACTCCGTTATGTCCAACAGTTTCGGCTTCGGCGGCACCAACGCCGCGTTGGTGTTTCAGCGCTGCTGAGCTTCGCTCACTCCCACGGGTTGATCACGGGCGCGCCGGCGCACTCGCCACCCCCAATCCTTTGATGCTTTGATGACATGATGCTATGATGCGCCGGCCGGAATGACGGAAGGAGCGTGATTCGATGCGTACTACACTTACTTTGGACCCGGACATCATGAGCGCGGCCCGCCAGATCGCCGCTGCGAAATCCAAAAGCATTGGCGAAGTGATATCGGAGCTCGCGCGTCGAGGTCTTGAAGCGCGGGGTAAGGTCGGCACGCGCCAAGGCTTTCCTGTCTTTCACGTTACGAAAGGTGCGGCACCACTTACGCCGGACGATGTCCGCCGGGATGAGGACGAAGTGTGAGCGTCCACTTGCTCGATACCAATGTGTTGATTGCATTGTCGTGGCCGCACCACCTGCACCATGCCAAAGCGCATGAATGGTTCCAGGGCACTGGACGCAAAGGATGGGCAACGTGTCCATTGATCCAAATCGCATTTATTCGCATTTCATCCAACCCGAAGATCATCGCCGATGCAGTCACTCCCCGTGAGGCGCTGCAATTGCTCAAAGAGATCGTCAGTGTGCCAGGCCATCATTTTTGGCCCGATACGGTTGCGCCGACGGAAGCCAAGGCCTTTGCGAGTGCCGCGTTCGTAGGCCACCGGCAGGTGACGGATGCGTACCTCTTATCCCTGGCTCAACACCACAGAGGCAAGCTCGCCACCTTCGACAACGGCATTGCGGAACTGATTCAGGCGAATAAAGAGCGCCACCAGCACATCACGGTGATCGAGGCTTAACCAAGGTTGTCGAACGCAAGCCGTGCTGGCCTCGTATTAAAGATCAGGCGAACCGTGCCGACAACCACATGATGCAGACGTGAAATGCACAGCCGAGCGCATATACCGGGCGGCAAGCCATCCATTTGCCCATCGCGGCCGACAGACGTTGGATGCCTCATTGGGCCGGAGAATCAGACCAAGTGTTGCCGGTTGAGTCGCTTCGGAATTTCTCCCGCCTGGCCGCGAGCGTGCTGCATGTCCCCATTGCCTGCGTATCATTCCTCGAGGCGGGCCGTCTCAACACCACATCATGCACTGATATCGATGCGATCCAACGATTGGGGGACCTCTCCTGTTGGCGCGACGTAATCGATGCGCGACGTCCCTTGGTGGTGTGCGACACGACCGCGGAAGCGCGGTACCGCGATGACCCCTGGGTCACGCAAACTTTCAACCTACGGGCCTTCCTGGGCGTGCCCATTTTCGGACCCGGCGGCCAACTGCTCGGTACCATCAGTGCCTTGGATGTCGAACCGCACTCGTTCAACGAGCACGACGTTATTGCCCTGACGCACATAGCCAAAGTCGTCGAAGACGCGATTCAAACGGCGGCGCTGAATGCCGGGACGGAGGCCGCCCGTATCGCCGAGAGGACAGCGCAAACACAACAATTGCAAGACCGCAACGATGCGTTGCAAGGACAATTGAGTGAAGCCCTCGATTCCGTGCGCAAACTCCGCAAAGCCGAACATCGACTGCGCGGCATCGCCAACAGCGTCCCCGCAAGGATAGGCTATTGGAATCGGGAGCTGCGCTGCGAGTTTGCCAACGACGCCCACCGCGAGTGGTTTGGATCGCGGGCAAGGGATATCGTCGGGATGACCATGCAGGAACTTCAGGGCGAGGAACTGTTCAACCTGAACAAACCGCATGTTCGCATGGCGCTCGATGGCCACGCGCAGCACTTCGAGCGCAATCTCACCAAGGCGGACGGCACGGCCTCCACCGTCGATGTTCAATATCGCCCCGATATGGACGAGAGGGGTGAAGTGCGCGGCTTCTACGTCCTCGTGACCGACATCACCGCCATCCGCACCGCGCGGGATGAAGCGATAAAGCTCGCGGCCGCGAAGACAGAATTTCTCGCGAACATGAGCCACGAGATCCGTACCCCGCTGAACGGCATTCTCGGCATGACCCAATTGCTGCTCGATACCCCACTCTCGAGCGAACAGCGGGAGATCGCCGCAACATCGCAAAGTTGCGGCGTGCACCTACTCGCCATCGTCAATGACGTGCTGGACTTTTCCAAGTTCGAATCGGGTGGGCTGGTACTCGAGTCGATCGCATTCGATCTGAAGAATCTGTTGCTGCAATCACAGGCGGCGCTCGCATCGTCCGCGCGCGACAAAGGCCTGGCGCTCAACATCAACGTGGCGCTCACCGCCGAATGCCGATTGGGTGATCCGATGCGAATTCTTCAGGTTCTGCTCAACCTGTTGGGCAACGCGATAAAGTTTACGGCGTCCGGAAGTGTGGCTGTACATGTGTCGGACGATGCGCAGAGCAGCGATGTACTCTTTTCAGTCACCGATACGGGAATCGGGATAACCGCGGCGCAACTTCCGCGGGTTTTTGAGCGTTTCACCCAAGCGGATTCGTCGACCTCGCGTCGTTTCGGTGGAAGCGGCCTTGGATTGGCGATTTGTGCGAGGCTTGTGGACCTGATGGGCGGGAAATTGTGTGCCAGCAGTGAACAGGGATCCGGAAGCCGATTTTGGTTCCGGGTGCCGCTTCCCGCAGCTCCTATGCTCGATGTGTCGCCGGCAGAGACTGGTGTGGGTAAAGAGCCCGACTCGGTCGAGCTAAAAGGGTTGCGGGTCCTCGTCGCCGAAGACAACGCCGTCAATCAGTTGGTGGTCGGGAAAATACTGCAACGCCTGGGTTGCGAAGTGACGATCGTGGAAACAGGTTTGGCTGTTCTCGATACTTGGGCATCTCATGCCTTTGACGTGGTTCTCATGGACTGTCATATGCCGGGGATGGATGGCTTTGAGGCGACTCGCCGCATTAGGAGCGAAAGCCGCGAGGGTGGCGAGGTGCCCATCATTGCTCTAACCGCCAGCGCCTTGCCTGCCGATCGTGAGCAAGCCCTGTTGGCGGGTATGAGCGACTTCTTGACGAAGCCCATATTCACACGCGCACTGGAAACCGCATTGCGCCGCTCGAGATCGAGAACGAAGCCTGGGTCGAACAAGTCTATTTCGATCGTTGGCGATGCTACCGTCACGACCGCCGGTTGGTAAACCCGGGTAGCGCTATTGGAGTCAGGGTCGAGTCCGCAAGGCTGTCAGGGCGGCGAGAGGCGGTCGCCAAAACCCCCGCAAGCAATTGACGAGAACAAAGATTTTGGAGCGGGAAACGAGGCTCGAACTCGCGACCTCAACCTTGGCAAGGTTGCGCTCTACCAACTGAGCTATTCCCGCCCTGAACCGACGCGCAATTGTAGGGCCATGCCGTCCGGAGTCAAGAAGAACTGGCTCCGAAAAGCGGCTAAAGCGTTGAACTACCCCGCAATTCCGGCCACGCCAAGCGCAGGTACTGGACCATCGACCAGAGGGTCAGGACCGCCGCGACCGCGGTGAGCAGCAACCCGAGCTTGTAGGTGGGGATGACGAAGATGTCCTGCCGGTACAGCAGCATCGACAGGCCGACGATCTGCATGATGGTTTTGTACTTGGCGAGCAGCGACACTTTGATGCGGCCGCTCGCCCCGATCTCGGCCATCCATTCGCGCAGCGCCGACACGGCGATTTCCCGGCCGATGATCACGACCGCGACAATGACCACGAACCAGCGGGGATCCTTGCTGACGATCAGCACCAGCGCCGCGGCGACGATGAGCTTGTCGGCGACGGGATCCAGGAACGCGCCGAGGCGCGAGGTCTGGCCCAATTTCCGCGCGTAGTAGCCGTCCAGGGTGTCGGTGATGCCGGCCAGCGCGAATGCGGCGCAGGCTGCCGGATCGGCCCACGGGTAGGGCAGCAGGTAGAACAGCGCGAGAATCGCTGGAATCATCAAAATGCGCAGCCACGTCAGCGTGTTCGGCACATTCCAATGCGATTGACCGTCACCGCCCTGGGTGGAGGTGCTCATAAATTACCTCGGCGAGATCGCGTCCGAGACCGCGGATTTGCACGAAATCCTCAATGCCCGCACGCAAAATCCCCTGCATGCCACCGAACTGCTTCAGTAGCTCGCGTCGTTTGACGGGCCCCAAGCCCGGAATGGTTTCTAGTATCGACTGGCTATGGCGCTTCGCCCGTTTGCGCCGGTGGCCGGTGATCGCGAAACGGTGCGCTTCGTCGCGCACGCGCTGAATCAGATGCAAGCCCTTGGAGTCCGCAGCCAGTATAGTGGGCGTGTCCTGGCCCAACAAGAACAGTTGTTCCTGGCCGGGCCGCCGGTCGGCGCCCTTGGCGACGCCGATCAAGGTAATTCCCGCGACGCCCAATTCCTCGAGGACCTTGGCCGCCTCCGCGAGCTGCCCCTTGCCGCCATCGATCAGCAGCACATCGGGTGCGGTGACTTCGCGGTCGCGCACGCGCTTGTAGCGCCGCGTCAACGCCTGATACATGGCAGCGTAGTCGTCGCCGGGTTGGATCCCGCTGATGTTGAAGCGGCGATACTCGCTCTTGAGCGCGCCCTCCTCGCCGAACACGACGCACGATGCCACAGTGTCCGTGCCGCCGGTATGGCTGATGTCGAAGCATTCGATGCGGTTCGGCGTTTCCGGGAGATCCAAAGCCTCGCGCAAATCCTCGAGGCTCGACTCGATGCTGGCGCGCGCCAGGCCGCGCATGGCGAGCGCCTGTTCCGCGTTGTTGTGCATCATCTCCAGCCAGCGCGCGCGAATGCCGCGCACCTGGGACGCGATGCGCACCTTGCGGCCGGAACGCTGCGCCAGCGTCGCCTCGAGCAGGGGCATTTCGTCGAATTCCCGCTCGACGATGATTTCCGGCGGCGATTCTCGCTCGAGGTAGTACTGGGCGACGAAGGCCGCCAGGACTTCCGGCATTTCCGCGAAGGGCGCCTTGGGAAAAAATGTCGTGCTGCCGAGGCTGCGGCCGGCGCGGATGAACATCAGCGCCACGCAGTACTCCCCGTTGCCGGCGGCAATCGCAATGACGTCGGCGTCGTGATCGATGCCCGCGGTGACGATCTGTTGTGCTTGAACGGCTTTGAGCTTCGCCATCTGGTCGCGCAGCTGCGCGGCCTCTTCGAACTGCAGACGCTCCGCGGCCGCCTCCATGCGGCGGCCGAGGTCCTGGTTCACTTCGTCATTGCGCCCTTCCAGGACCTTGATCGCCGCGCCCACGTCGCGCGCGTAGTTTTCCTTGGAAATGAGCCCCACGCAGGGCGCGGTGCAGCGCTGGATCTGGTACTGCAAGCATGGCCGGGACCGATTCGCGAAATACGTGTCGTCGCAATTTCGCAGGCGGAACAGCTTCTGCAGCTGCTGCAATGTTTCACGCACCGCGCCGGCGGAAGGGTAAGGCCCGAAGAAGCGCCCGGGTTCCTTGCGCGAGCCGCGGTAAAAGGTCAGGCGCGGAAACTCATGCTGCGTTTCGAAATGCAGATAGGGAAAGGTCTTGTCGTCGCGCAGCACCACGTTGAAGCGCGGCCGGTGCTTCTTGATCAGGTTGAATTCGAGCAGCAACGCTTCCGTATCGGAATTCGTGATGGTGACTTCCATGTTCACGGTCTTCGCGATGAGCGCCTGAACCTTCGGCTGCACGTTGCTGGGCTGAAAATACGACCCGACCCGGCTCTTGAGATTGCGCGCCTTGCCGACGTAGAGAATCTCGCCGCGTGCGTCCAGCATCCGGTAAACGCCCGGCCGGGCCGGCAAACTGTCGACGTAGGCCCGCGCATCGAAGCGATCCGGGGATGCCGACGCCGACGCGTTCGCCACGCCGCCCGTATCCGCCACGCCGCCCGTGTCCGCCACGCCGCCGGACGAATGTGATTCGACGTTCATCTCGAGCGCGCGCCGAGCGCGAGGTCGCGCGCCCTGGCGATGACGCCTTCGAACATGGCGGTCGTCAGGCGCCGGGTCTGGGTGTTGTAACGGCTGCAATGGTAGGAATCCAACAGCACTCGATCTCCGCTCAGTGAGTGTTCCGCGGCGTGCGCAAAATGGTGGACGCGGTTCGGTACATCGCAAGCGCGCAGCACCGCCGCATGCGCAATCGCCCCCAGCGCGAGAATCACGCGCACGGTGCGGCTCTGCTCCAGTTCCGCACGAAGAAAATCATTGCACAGTTTGATTTCTACGGGTAAAGGTTTGTTCTCGGGCGGAAGACACTTCACGGAATTGGTGATTCTCGTGTCCAGAAGTTCCAGCGGGTCATCGGCGGCGGTGGAGACGGGGCGAGTGGCCAGCCCGAACTTGTGCAGCGTGGCGTACAGCAATATTCCGGCGTGATCGCCGGTAAACGGCCGGCCGGTGCGATTGGCCCCATGCATGCCGGGCGCCAATCCGACGATCAGCAATCGGGCATCGGCGGCGCCGAACGGGGGCACCGGTTTGCAGTGGTAGCCGGGCTCCTCGAGACGCACCGCGTCGAGAAATGCAGCCAGACGCGGGCAGCGTCTGCACGCAAGATCGAATGTGTTGTTCATCGGGGCAGGAGGCGACACCCAAGGCGCAATAAAAAACGGGCTACGCGGAAACTCCGCGTAGCCCGCCGTCGATCGCGCGCGGCTTTGGACTAACCCGAGCGCAACCCAACCTTCGCCCGTACATCAGGGCACAGAACCCGTCAGACTCATTGCGACCCGAAAGATTCCGCGCAATTCGTCTTACTTTTTTGCTTGCCGTCCGAGCGGTTGGGGCCTCGCGACGCTCAATCTCGATGGGGCGGGAAAGGTTTGCGAGGCAGAATAACATCTGCACGCATCGAGGCAAGCCGCCTTTTCAAAAACCGCCGGAGATTATCTAGAGTTGTTATAGGTATATCTTCTAATCGATTGATTTAACAGAATATATCGTCTAAACACGACATCGGCTCGCGCGCGCCGCAGCGCCGCTAACCCGCTGGCGTCAGCGCCTTGCCTATCCGCCTGTTGGCGCCGGCCCGGCGCGCGATCAGCATGGCCAATTCCAGGGCCTGTTCGGCATTCAGCCGCGGATCCACTTGCGACCGATAGGCGCGTACCAGATCGGCCTCCGTCAGACCCCGCGCGCCGCCGATGCACTCGGTCACATCCTCGCCGGTGAGCTCGATATGGACCCCGCCCAGCATGGACCCTTCCTCCTCGTGGATGCGGAAAGCCGCCTCCACCTCGCCCAGGATGTTGTCGAAGCGGCGCGTCTTCACCCCTCCGGCAGTGGTCTCGGTATTGCCGTGCATGGGATCGCATACCCACAGAACGGAAGAGCCGGTCGCTCGCACCGCACGGATCATGGCGGGAAGGCGCTGTTCGATGTCCTTCACGCCGAACCGATGTATGAACGTCAAGCGGCCGGGCTCGTTCTGCGGATTCAGCACTTGCACGAGTTCTTGCAGCCACTCGGCAGTCATCGCCGCCCCCACTTTCACGCCGATGGGATTGGAAATGCCGCGAAAATATTCGATGTGCGCGCCGTCGATATTGGCCGTGCGCATGCCGATCCACGGCATGTGCGCCGACAGGTTGTACCAGTGCCTCTGACGCTCGATGTACCGCGTCTGCGCCTGTTCGGATAAAAGATGCAGCCCTTCGTGGCTGGTATAGAAGTCGCCGCGCGTCGCCGCGTGCACGCGTTGCCCGCTCATGGATTCGAAGAAATCCAGCGATTCGGCGATCGAATCGACGATTTTCTGATAGGCATCGTGCAGCGGCGCGTGACGCAGGAAGCTCAGGTCCCAGTATTCCGGGTGGTGCAGATCGGCGAAGCCGCCGTCGATCAGGGCGCGCACGAAATTCAAGGTGAGCGAGGCGCGCTCATAGCCCCGCAGCAGCAGTTCCGGATCCGGTTCGCGCTCCGCCGCGGTGAAACCCGGGCGGTTGACGTTGTCGCCCCGATAGCTCGGCAAGGTGACCCCGTCGCGCGTTTCCGTGTCGGCCGACCGGGGCTTGGCATACTGCCCGGCAAAGCGGCCGACGCGAATGATGGGCTTCTTCAGGCCCTGCAGCAGCACCAGGCTCATTTGCAGCAGGATCTTCAGGCGCCTCGCGATATTGTCTGATTCACAGTCCTCGAAACTCTCGGCGCAATCGCCGCCTTGCAGGAGAAACTGTTCGCCGCGCTGCGCCTGGGCCAGCTTGGCGCGCAGCGCCTCGATTTCCCATGACACCACCAAGGGCGGCAGCCGGCTCAAGGCCGCCACGGCGCGCTCCAGAGCCTTGGGATCGGAGTACTTGGGCTGTTGGGTGGCGAGGCGGCTGTGCCAGCTGGCGGGGTGCCAGTTCGTCAAGACGGGACTTTTCGACATGATTTGACGATGCTAGCGTTGTCGGCCACCCCGAGTCAAAATGCCGCCCCCGATATTGGCACTGCCCAAGCCTTTGGAATTTCCATATGAAGCACATGACCGATCCTTTGCCGCACACGACCGATCCCTCGCCGCGCTTGACCGATCCCTTACGGGCGCTGGGACTTCGCGATCTCAATCCGGGTACCTGGTCAGGCAGCCACGGCTGGAGCACGCAAACCAGCGGCCCGCTGATTGATTCCGTCAATCCCTCGACGGGCAAGCGGCTGGCGCAGGTTCGCGCCGCCACCTTGCAGGACTACGAGCATGTGATGGCGAGCGCCGTGGCCGCCGCCGCCGCCTGGCGGCAAGTGCCGGCGCCGAAGCGCGGCGAAGCGGTGCGGCTGATGGGCGAGGAATTGCGCAAGCACAAAGAGGACCTCGGCAGCTTGGTGTCCCTGGAAAACGGCAAGATCAGGGCCGAGGGTGAGGGCGAGGTCCAGGAGATGATCGATATCGCGGATTTCGCGGTCGGGCAATCGCGCATGCTCTACGGCCTGACCATGCATTCCGAGCGGCCCCAGCACCGCATGTACGAGCAATGGCATCCGCTCGGCGTGGTAGGCGTGATTTCCGCCTTCAATTTTCCGGTGGCCGTATGGTCGTGGAACGCCTTCTTGGCGGCGATCACCGGCAATGCCACCGTATGGAAGCCCTCGCCCAAGACGGCGCTGTGCTCGCTCGCCGTGCAGCACATTTGCAATCGAGTGCTGGAGCGCCATGCACTGCCGGCGATTTTCCAGATCTTCA
>Ga0210394_10008089_pt1 | contig 10916 bp, 8 predicted proteins | sample IncBWC12MmetaG_FD_160121 | JGI IMG/M metagenome (GOLD analysis project Ga0210394, IMG submission 160121) | Forest soil microbial communities from Barre Woods Harvard Forest LTER site, Petersham, Massachusetts, United States - Inc-BW-C-12-M | ecosystem: Environmental > Terrestrial > Soil >... | reverse complement strand
TGATCCCCACGGCGGAGATGCGAACCGCTACCGCTACGCACTGCTCGACCAGCACTGGCCAGCCGCGCTCAGTGCTGGCCCTACCAACAACCTGGCACCACTTGTCGGGCTGCAGGTGACGGATACTCATGACCTCGCTATCACGCAGGTTCTCCGTGGCGACGTCTACACGATTACCTGGTGGGCCGATGCCATGCGCAAAGCGGGAGCCGCAATTGTAAGGATGCAGCAGTTTCTGGCCGGTCAAGACCCAGCGAGCATAATCACCACCCAGGAGTTCGCAAACCAGCGCGCTGAATTACAGAAGAAGATGGCCGAAGTGATCCACGACAGCCAGACGCGATTTGACGAACCCTGGGGCTTGCTCGCGATGTTCTGGGCCGCGGGTTCGCAGAGCGCATCCGCCAAGCTGGTAGCGAAGGGACTGCTGCTCGTGAAGCCGTGATATGTCCTATGCTGCCCTCCAGGCACGTGTAGTGAGGACTCGGTTTCGATTGCCGAAGGGCGCGCCGGCGCAGGCGAGGGCTGGGTTAATAGAGGATTTCTTTTTCACCTTTTTCGGAGATAAGAGTTTGAAACGTGGCGACGATCTTGTCGCGACGGGCCATGACGCCGTTCACTTCATCTTTGGTCAGATAGCGCACGGTTTTCTCCGCCAGTTCGTCAGCCTTGAGCTCTTTCAGTTTCTCTAAGAGCTGACGGTCGCATTTCACCAGGTTCTTTGGGGCGCGCAGGTCCTTGCTCTTGCGGAAGGCGCGACTAAAATCGATCCGCCAGACTGTCCAATCTTCGCCAATCAGCACGTTGGTGAGGTTTGGATCGGTATCGTAGACCAGTTCGTCGAATACACGGACGCGGTACATCTGCTTGTTCCACCTATCGGGATCAGGAGGCTCGAGTTTCTTTTCGAAGCGTTCGGCTTCGTCCATCTTAACTGGGAGCCACCAACTGAGGGAACCGGTTTTGCCCTGCCATCTGCGTTCGACATAGACCGGCAGCATGTCGTCCAAGCCGAGGAGTTCGGCGAGTTGGTAGGCCGCGATGTTGTACTTGTAGGAGTCCACGAAATCGATTTCGGTCGCTCCGCTTTCGAGCTTCATCGCGGTCTGGTGCTCGTTGATGGTCTGGAACGAGGCGTCGTGGGTGATGGTGCCGTTACTGAGGGTGAGCCGCGAAGGATGCGTGACGCCCTTGGGCGAGGACTTGCTCTTGATGACTTCGGCGGTCTGAAGAAACTGCGTGATCTGTTCTTTAGTCAGCGGCGTGTCATCCGCTGCACGGGTCGCGAACGGAAAGATGACGAAAGCGAGAACAACAAAAAGAGGTCTTACCAAGGGTCGGGGAAAGCCTTGCATCGAGGTGTCCTCCGGAAAGTACCATACACTCTACGCCCAGTGCGCGCGCGGAGACAACACCAATCGCGGCAGCGGCGGCAGTGGGGGAAGATATGATTTTATGACAAATACTTCTTTACACTACCTTTCCGCCGCATTATTCTCTCCCAACGTAGTCCTTCCCTTTGTAGTCGGTCGAGATCCAGCGGTTTTTCCAAAATGGAGGATGCAATGAAGGTTTCCCTAAGTTTACTTTCCCTCGTACTTGCGGGAGCGGTATTTGCTGCCATGCCTGCGGGCGCAAAACAGGCTGCGGGCGAAAACAAACCAGCATCGGCCACGAAGAAAGAAACGAAATGGCAGGGCAGTGTCGTCAGAATTTATAAGGACTTGTCGCAGATGGACATTAGGGGTGGCGTGACCGTCCATTCCGAAGATTTGAGAAAAATCTCGTTCGACAGTTCGACGGAGTGGACCAAGCTTGGAAAGCCCGGGCAACAGGACGAGGTCAAGGAAGGCTCGTTTGTGATTGTACTGGGCCAAATGGACGATAAGGGCGTCCTGCACGCGACGCGCATTGACCTGCGGCTGCCACGATAACTTTTTTCGCATTGTGATGTCCCAGGGCCCTGTCCGACGGCGCGACGGCGCACGCATTGGCGGCGGCCCCGGAGCGGGAGCGATTTTGTTCCGGACCGAAAGGCATCAGGACTTCGCGGTGAGAGCTTCCAGGCGGAGTTTCGCGGCGCGCGCCGTTTCGCGCAGCAGCGGGTCCGGGTGCTCGAGGCAACGGCTCAATTCCGCTTCCAGAGATTTCATTCCGAGAGTTCCAATGGCATAGGCGCCGCAGGACTTAAGCCACGGATCGTCGCTGGCGACTAATTCTGCAACGGCCTGTTCGCGATTTTCCACTTTTGCGCGCACAAGACGCTCTGCGATTTCGGCTCTCTCCTTGGGGCTCACCTTGCCGTCGAGGAGCGGCACGAGCATACCGCGCAATTGGGATTTCAGGACATTCTCCAGAAATTCCAACGCATTGTCGTAGACGTTCACATTGTTCGATTGCAATCCAAAATAAACTGAGTGCAAATCCAGGTGCGGATACAAAAGTCCCAGGAGACGGAAAATTCTTTCGAGCTCCTGTTGAATGGATTCGCCGAGAGCGCGCAGTACGGGTTCATCGGAGCTCGCAGGAATGCGGAACGATTCCAAGATTTGATAAGAGCGGTAGTGCCCCATGATTTCCGCGGCGAGAACAGTCTCTAGCAATCGCGTATCCAGTTCGATTCCGGGATGAACCTGGTGAATTTTGTTTAGAGCACTGATGATTTGAAAACGAACTGTCGTGTCTCTTTCGAGAAGGTTGTCTAAGAGCGCACGCGCTGCAGCAGGTGTGCCGATGCTTGCGAGAATTGCCGGAATCGCCCGCCGGGCGCCACTTGGAGAGGAAGAATCGCCGAGATGGCCGCCCAGGAGGTCGACCACCTGGTCGCCAAACTTGGCCAGGGCCTGCGCAGCGTCGGCGGCGAATTCGTGAATCGAAAGATACTCCAACAGCGTTGGAGCCAGGGAGAGCTTTCTGAGTCCTCCGACGGAGCGGATGGTTTCACGCACGACCAGACTGGCAGGATCACGGAGGAGCGTCGCGAGCAAGGGATCGAAGGAATCGGGGAGTTCGCCGAGGAGCCGCGCGACTTCCTGGCGCGTGCGTAGTCCTTTCTCGCCGTCCTCCCGCGACATTTCATTGAGGATTCGGCGGGCGGCTTCGAGGCTTTGAGCTTCACCGGGGCGCGCGAGGTATGCTGCCACTGCGGAGCTGACGGAAAAATCGGCGAAGTCTCCAAGTTCCGACAGAAGCCTGAGGGGATCAACGTGGGAGTGATAAACGAGATAGAGCATGGCTTCGGTTCGAACCCTGTGGTCGGGGTCTTTCAACAAGAGTTCGATGGTTGGAAGGACAGACTTGTCTCCAACGGTGGAGAGAACGGAGATTGCTTTTTGGCGGACTTCGGCCGCGGGATGGTTCAGAAGACCGCGAATCACGGGGTGAGCGGCTTGCTGACGCTCGACTTCGAAGAGGCTGAGCGCGTAGAGAATCTCTTCCGGGTCGGAGGCCAGGATTTTGCGGGCTATCAAATCCGCCGTGGAGCGGTCGAGGGCAAGCGCAGAGGCATGTTCGGCATCGAGGCGGTGCTGGTTGATGGAGTCTTTCAGAATGGCGACGTACTGCTTCCCCGCGACGTACACGGCGCCGAGCCAGCCTACTGTCAGCACCATGGCTATCCAGCTTATTTGCTGGGGCGTCCAGTGGAGCTGAGCGGCAAAGATCAGCACCACGACACCGGCCAAGCCGTCTCCCATGCGCCAGACTACCGTGTCAATAAACCATTTCGCCCGGAGCTTCACGCGGTGCGGCAGCGGCAAGTAGAGCAATTCCATCGTGGAGCGGTCAATGGAGTAGCGTAGAACTTGATCGCCTCCTTTAAGAAACAGAGCGGCGCCAACGGTTCCCAACACGAGCAGGCCAGCGGAGCCCGCCAGCACAACGATAGGAAGAACGAACAGCATGGCACCGATGCCGAAGCGGCGGAGCAGGCGCGTGGTGAGCAGCAACTGAAACAGCAATGCGAGAAGGCCAGCGTGGAAATAGAAATCGCCGAAGAAAATCGCGAGGGCGTCTTTGCCCGCCGAGGACTGCTTGGCCAGAGCTTTGAATTGCCAGCTGGTTAGAGTGGTTGCGAACGAGGAAATGCAGATGACCGCCGCGATGGCGCAGAGATAGGAGGAAGAAAAAACGGAGCGGATGCTGTCGTGTAGATCTTCTTGGCCGATTCCGGCGACTCCGCCCGTTGGAGCCTTTGTGAGATCCAGTTGGAACTTGCCGCCTTTGGAAACGACAGCCATGAGGGCGGAACAAATCAACAGGAGAACTGTCATGCCGAGGAGGAGACTCTCGGTGCCAAAGGTTTTGGTGACAGTTTTCGAGAGGTAACCGGCGAAAATCCAACCGGCGATGCCACCGCCCCCCACCATACCGAAAATGCGTTTTGCTTCGCGTGTGGTGAGGAGATAATTCGCTAGGGTCCATACCTGGGTCGGGGCGAGGACTCCGAAGACGCCCACCCAAATGTAGAAGACTGGATAAAGCCACGCGGGACGGTAGTAGTGAGCGAGGTCCCAGAACAACGCACAAGTGGCGGCAAGGAACAAAGGGCTGCCCACCAGCAAATTACGAAGCGAGGTTCGGCGCCCCACTCGCAAATAGACAACAACGACAAAGCCGACTAGTACGCCGCTGGCGATGTCCGCATAGGGCAGCTGAACGGCTTGGAATTGCGCGAGGAACAAGGCGTTGCTAGTTACTTTACCGATGACGGAGGCGCTGATGGTGAGAAACAGGCAAGAGCTCAGGAGAACTCCGAGGCGTAGATCCCCTGGATGGATATTCAGAGCTCGCTCAATGTAGCGGTTCATCTATAGAACCCTTCCTCACGCGCCCTACCCAGGATAACGTCTAGTTCTCTTTTCCTGCGGACTGAAGAGGTTTTTCCTCGAACAGCATCTCCTGTCCGTCCAAGTACTCCGCAGTGAACTTTCGGCCTGCGCGAATTTCGAGTGCCGAGGCCCGGCCGCCCCGCCAATATGTTGAGAGCATGCCCGTATCGATGAGGAAAACCTTTCCGCCGAAGCGGGACCGGATGTGTGCCGTCTTCTGTACCGTGTGGCCGACGACTAGGTGCGCGGCGTCATAGGCCGCGAGGACGCTTTCGACTTGCGGGGCGCCTCCTTCCTCGCTCCATTGGTCGTAGCCACGGAACCACAAAGGGCCGTCGTCGCGCATGCAGAGCCAATTGCCAAAACCAAGGAGGCGGACCAGCCTGGCTTGATATTCCGCGTCGGGTGGCGTTTCTGCCGCGCGGCCTGCAATCAATTCCGCTTGCACGGCCGCGGCTATTTCCTGGATGGTGAAAAACGGCAGAATCAGCTTGCGCGACACCAAATCCTCCTTCGTCTTGTCGAATTCCTCAATTTCTTGGTGTATTTGAGAGTTTATTTGTTCGGGTTTCAAGGAAATCAAATTGGGATGGATTCCGCCGTGCAAAAAGATGACTCCCCCGATTTCGGCTACGGCAGCGTGGTGTCGCAGCCACTTCCCGTAGTTTCCATCCGGACTCAGCGCTTCCCGATATTCCACAAAGCCAGCCGGATGTTTTGCCATCCACTCTTCTTCCGTGGCGGGCAGCACGGGTTGTTTGAGAGCTGCCAGCAACTTCGCGTGGTTCGCGTACCAAGCCGCATATTCCTGATACGCAGCTTTCCGGCGCTTGGCGGATTCGCTGTCCGCGAAAACTGCATAGTTCTCTGAGGGGACATAGCGCAGGTCGCCCAGAATATTCATTACCTCGTGATTGCCAAGCAAGGGCCGGACTTCCCCTCCTGCTTTTGTCGCTTCTTTTTCAAGGGAGATAACCACGTCCATAACTTCGCGGCCCTTTGGACCGCGATCGATAAGATCTCCGGTCTGAACCAGAGTGGTGTTACCGCCGGTCCAATGGAGCTGGGCGTCGACTAAGCCAACCCTTTTGAGGAGAAGGCAAAAATCGTCAAAATCGCCGTGGACGTCGCCGATGGCGATCAAACGTTCCAATGGCTTGTCGAGTCTTTTCTCGGGGTTCGAATAGAGGAGACTGACGGCGAGCAACAAGAGGGCAAGGGAACCGCAGGCTTGGCCGAGAAGGGTGCCGGCAGGACGGTTCGGCGTCTTGCTGTCTCCGTCTCTCGAAGGTGGAGCGAATTTGGTTGGAGCCACTAGCTTCAACACGCGGTGTGTTTCCCGGAACGAGTGGGTGTCATGTTAGGTTGCCAGGTGTAACAAGTCAATCGTGCCAAGATCCGCTTGTGCCAAGATCCGCTCCGCGGCTAGGTTATCCGGCATAAGTGTTTTGGATTCGCTTTTGGATTTGCTTTGACTCTTTCAAGGGTGCCGAATAATGGCGTCCAACTCGGCGCCCAAAGGGCCTTCCATGGGGATCGGTATTGCGCCGAGCGGTTGACCACGCTGAAGGAGAGGGTGGGCGGAGTTTTGGAAAACGGTCGGGACGGGAGTTTGTCAAGCTTCGCGAATAAGGCAGCACCAGCAAAAAAAGACCTTCGGAACTGTCGTCCGAAAACCTCGCTCGAACGCAACCGTTGTGGCTGAGAATCACGAGCCTGAACAGGAGCTGGAACGTGATGGTGGGTACGACGAAGAAATCCAAGGAAACCAGGTCCTTGGTGTGATTGTGGAGAAAGGTTGCTGGCTGGGAGGGTTGCCGATGTCGAGCCATGTATTCGGCCACGGTTGCTTGGCACAGTCCGATTCCCATCTTCAGCAATTCCCCATGAATGCGGGGAGCGTCCCAGAGCGGATTGGCGAGGCTCATTTGCCGGATCAGATTTGTGAACTTTCGGAGATACAGCCGGGCGGCCATGGCAATGCCGACTTTTCCAACTCCAAGAGAGCCGAATCCTCCTACGATGCCACACGATGAGCGTCTCCGGCTTGATCATGAGCACCACTGATCGCCAATCGCTCCACAATCGTGAAAGCCAAAGCCACAGGTTTCTGTCACTCCAACGGAGACGCAGGTTTATGACCGGGCCTGGAACGCTGCGCTCGAAGATCAAATAGCCGATGGCAGAGAGCAAGAATTTCTGCTTGGACAACAGCACCGGCTCGGAAGCAATCTCGCAGAGAGAAAAGCAGAGTGAACATGGTCCGGAAAGATCACGGTGGCGACTCCATAAATTGAGCGAGTTCAATGCGTTCAGAGCTTTTAGTTGGGACACGTGCAGCGCTTGCGGTGAATCAGCGAATTGCGACGGGTTGTGATATTTTTGAGGCCCATGTCTCTGCTCTCTCGGCTCAAGCGCTCACAGCAAATCATTCTGGCTCTGTTCGCGGTTGTCATTACGGGCGGTTTCCTGGCGCAGACGACTGGCCATCGGGTTCTCGGCGGTTTTCTTTTCGCCCTATCGATCCTCAGCGTCCTCGGTCTTCTGGCATTCTTTTTGATTCGGCCTGTGGCACGCAAGCTTCTCTGGCGCGTGCGAGACCGGCTGTTCGTGACCTACTTCCTGGTCGGGGCTGTTCCCGTTGTCCTGTTGTTGCTGCTCGGCTCCCTCGGCTTTAACCTTGTGCTCAACCAAACCGCGAGTTACATGTTACGCGCGGAATTGAGCCGCCATCTGGAGCAGCTCCAAACATCTGCGGAGCGGCTCGCGCTGGACGTCGCTTTGGGTAGAGGTTCCACCGAGTCCATGGCTCGCGGCGAAGGAGCCGTCATCCGAGAGGGAAACCGTGTCTTCTCCATTCCGGAGACTAGCCCGATGACCGAGTTTCCCGCATGGAGTCCGCCGAGATTCAAGGGCATCATCAGGAGCAAAGCCGGGATGTATTTTTTCGCTGCGCACGGAACGGCGGCAACGGGCGAACGCCAAGTGGATGTTTTCGCCGTAGAGACGCTCGACAACAAGATGCTGGCGCACCTCCTGCCTCAAGTCGCATCGGTCCGGATCGTTGGCGGCGGAAAAATCTCCTTCCAAATTGGGGCCCGCGGGGCTGACCCGAGAACACAAGTACTCCTCGATTCGGAGAAAGCAGCGCCCAGGCCGCAGCCGCGTGGTTTCTGGGATGCGGATCTCGAAACTGGTTCGCCATTGGAAATCCGGTCGTTGGAAACCGGCAACACCGAGGTGGATACCACCATCATCGATTCGCATCCCTCCGCGATTCTGACGCGCCTGTTCTCTACATTGGGTAACGACGCCCTTCTGCCAGCAATCTTCATGCTCATCTTGGGCGCTGCGTTACTCCTGGTGGAGCTCAGCGCTCTTCTGTCCATCGCGCAGCTCACGCGTACCATTACGGGTTCCGTTCACGACTTGTATGTTGGAACGAAGAAGGTCGAAGCCGGTGACTTCTCGCACCGGATCGCAATCCGATCCAGGGAACAGCTCAGTGAGCTTGCGGAATCCTTCAACAGCATGACGCAACGCATCGCGCACCTCCTCGTGGAAGTAAAGGAAAAGGAGAAACTGGAGTCGGAGCTCGAAATCGCGCGTCAGGTCCAGGCCCAACTTTTCCCGAAGCAGGCACCGAAACTTGCGACGCTCCAGCTCACGGGCGTGTGCAATCCTGCCCGTGTCGTGAGTGGCGACTACTACGACTTTATTTCGATCGATGCGCACAGAACCGCTCTCGTCATCGGTGACATCTCGGGTAAAGGCATCTCGGCGGCTCTGTTAATGGCCAGCCTTCAATCGTCACTTCACGCGCAACTTGCCATGAACACCAACGGTCGCGTGTCAACGGCAGCACTGGTCGGACGTTTAAACCGCCAGCTCTATGAGAACACGCCGGAGGAAAAATACGCGACGTTTTACTGCGGCATTTACGACGAGCAAACCAGCCGCTTGTCCTACACCAACGCGGGTCATCTACCGCCGATTCTTCTCCGGGGCGGAAATGCGATGCGCCTGGAAACGTGCGGAACGGTCGTGGGGATGTTTCCCGACAGTCCTTACGACGAAGCTGTGGTCGAGCTTCTACCTGGCGACGTCTTCGCCGCCTTCACGGATGGTGTCACGGAACCGGAGGACGCCCATGAAGAACAATTCGGCGACAAACGCCTGATCGAGCTGCTGATCGTGAATTCCGAAAGGCCACTCGACGAAATCGTTCGGATCGTCATGGCGGCGGTTCACAGTTGGACCCACGACTGCTCCAATCAGGACGACATCACGCTTCTGCTCGCCCGGCGACAGGAGGCACATAGCTCAGCATGAGCAGTCACGTTCCGCAGTCGACGGCCTTAGGATCATCTTCTTGACTGTCGCTGATTTCCAAGGCATTCGCGCCGGATAGCATTATGGCAAGGGGCGGTTCCATTTTTACTTCAGTTTTGCTCTGCTGTAACATCACACTCGTGAAGCCTTTCGAGTTGCTCGGCGAGACCCTTTCTCCCGACGGTGCTGCCATGAAGCTGATTCGCCGCGGCGACGAGTACATCATACTTGCCGACGGCGCGATCCTGATGTCTAGCCGCTTGCACGGCTCAGAGGAGGCGTTGGCCACGTTGGCCTGCCAACGAGCGCGGACGCTGGAGCAGCCTAGCGTCCTTATCGGTGGTCTCGGAATGGGTTTCACACTACGCGCGACGCTCGACCTCCTTCCACAAGACGCGACAGTGGTCGTCGCGGAGTTGGTACCCGCAGTGGTGGAGTGGAATCGCGGGCCGCTCGGGCCGTTGGCGAAACACCCTTTGAAGGACAAGCGCGTGCGGGTTGAGACGGAGGACGTCGTCGTCACACTCAGCTCACGTCTCGGCCAATTCGATGCCGTGCTACTCGACGTGGACAACGGCCCGGCTGCATTAACCGCCTCGAACAACGCCGGACTCTACGACAACCGTGGAATAGCCGCCGTCCGCGCGGCTCTCAAGACGGAGGGGGTTCTGGCTGTCTGGGCGGCCCAAGATGATCGAAAATTCGAGCAGCGATTGCGCGATGGCAGATTCGACGTGCAAGTGCGGCGCGCTCGTGGTCGCCTGGAAAAGGGCGGCCCCCGCCATACTATCTTTCTGAGTCACAAATCATGAATTGAACTCGAAACGACGAGAGCAGCGCTCGCGACAAATCCCTTAGGCCATTGTGCGTCCGGACATAAAGGATTTGAAAAAGTGAATTAACGGGGCCTCGGAATCCAGCCGTATGCAATTCTATTCGCTCATATGGACAATCCAAAGGAGGAATGGTATCTTCTGTGGGATGTCCACAGGAAGGTAGAGCTATGGACCCCGAGAAAACGGAAGTATTGCAGGGCACGCTGGATCTCATGATCCTCGAAACCCTTCACGGCTTGGGGCCCCTTCACGGTTTCGGCATCGCCCGCCGCATCGAGCAGCTCAGCGAGGAAATGCTGCAATGAACGAAGGCATCGTTATACCTCGCTGCTGCGGCTCCAGCAGCATGGATGGATAGCTTCAGAGTGGGGCACGTTGGAAAACAACTGCAAAGCCAAGTTCTGCTCCATCACCATGCGTGGCTGAAACAGTTGGCAATGGAGACTGAAAGCTGGGAGTGGACCTCAGGGGTAATCGGCCGCGTGTTGAGGATTGCGGAGCGGAGGTGACGCGATGTTCTGGTGCATGAGAGTGCTGGCTTCTCGCATCCGCGGATGGATAGCGGCGAGCAAAACTGATGAAGAATTCATGCAAGAGCTTGACGCTCATCTTGAATTGCTGACGGCGGAATACATTCGCCGTGGTATGACCACAAAGGAAGCGCGGCGCTCGGCCCGCGTGCGGATGGGAGGAGTGACACAGCTTCGAGAGACGCATCGCGAAGTTGGAGGGCTACCTGCGGCCGAGAACCTCTTCCACGACGTTCGTTATGCATTGCGAACACTGCGAAACAGACCCGGATTCACACTGGTATGCATCCTGACGCTGGGCCTGGGCATCGGCGCGAGCACGGCGATCTTCAGCGTAGTCAACGGTGTTCTACTTCGGCCTCTACCGTATCCCAATAGCAGCCGGCTGG
>Ga0210394_10008088_pt1 | contig 10917 bp, 8 predicted proteins | sample IncBWC12MmetaG_FD_160121 | JGI IMG/M metagenome (GOLD analysis project Ga0210394, IMG submission 160121) | Forest soil microbial communities from Barre Woods Harvard Forest LTER site, Petersham, Massachusetts, United States - Inc-BW-C-12-M | ecosystem: Environmental > Terrestrial > Soil >... | reverse complement strand
GCCGCCGCCAGATAGGAAAGCTGCGTCAGGGTTTGAACGTCGGAAGGGGAAGGCATCATCAAGATCCTTGCTTTTTGCCGGCGGAAACGAACATCTTCAACATGCGTTCGGTCACCACGTAGCCGCCGACGGCGTTACCCGCGGCGAGGATCACGCCGATGACGCCAATGACCCGCAACAGCGTGCTGTCGGCCGCGGCCAGTGCGACCATCGCACCCACCAAGACGATGCCATGGACGAAATTTGAGCCGGACATGAGCGGTGTGTGCAGGATGACCGGCACCCGGGAAATGACTTCGTAGCCGGTGAACGCCGCCAACATGAATATATACAGCGCTATGACTCCATCGATCATGGTTACTGCCCCTCTATCGCTTTGCGCGTCGCTTCGTGCTTGATCTGGCCGTCGTGCGTGAGCACCGCCCCGGCGAACACCTCGTCGTTCCAATCGATGGCAAGCTCACCCTTCGCGAGCGCCGGCTTCAGCAGATTGAACAGATTGCGCGAATACATTTCACTCGCGTGATACGGCAGCGAAGCGGGTAGATTCACCGGACCCACGATCTTGACGCCGCCGTGCTCGACGGTTTCGCCGGCACGCGTGAGTTCGCAGTTGCCGCCCTGCTCGGCCGCGATGTCGACGATCACGGAGCCGGATTTCATGCGCTCGACTGCGGCCTGAGTGATGATTCGCGGCGCAGGACGTCCCGGCACCGAGGCGGTGCAGATGACGGCGTCGCTTGCGGCGATTCGCGCATCCAGAACTTCCTGTTGTTTGGTCTTTTCCTCGGCGGTGAGCTCGCGGGCATAGCCGCCGGCGCCTTCGGCAGTGACGCCGGTTTCGATGAATTTGGCGCCCAGCGATTTCACCTGGTCCTTGGTCGCGCTACGCACGTCATACGCTTCGACCACCGCCCCCAAACGCTTCGCCGTGGCGATTGCCTGCAAACCGGCGACGCCCGCGCCGATTACCAGGACCGCGGCCGGACGGATGGTGCCCGCAGCAGTCGTCAGCATGGGCAGAAACCTTTCCAGCGTGTTGGCAGCGATCAACACCGCCTTATAGCCCGACACGGATCCCTGCGAGGACAGTGCGTCCATCGATTGTGCACGGGAAATGCGCGGCACCAGCTCCATCGCGAAACTGGTGACCCCGTGGTCCTTGAGAGCACGGACCAGGTCGGGCCGCGCGTAGGCCTGCATGTAGCCGATCACCACCGTGCCTTTCCGGAGCGCGTTCACTTCGGCAAGGCTCGGCGGCTGAACCTTCAGCAGCACGTCGGCGGACGCAAAGACGGCGGCCGCATCGCCGAACTCGACGTCCGTATAGAGAGCGTCCGGGAAATGGGCCCGCGTTCCGGCGCCGCGTTCGATCAGCACGCGAACGCCGGCCGCGCGCAGTTTGGCGGCAATTTCCGGGACCACGGCGACACGAGTTTCTGTAGGCTGGGTTTCCCTCAGGACACCGACAACGACGGCCATGCAGATCTCTCCCAAACCTTAAGTTCATGCTAAACATTGAATTATGGCATAAGACTCGACTATCTTTGGTATGTATGAAGCCGATGCTCAATCACAGGCAGCACCTATTGGACTGGCGGGACGACATTGCGGTGGTGGCGCATGGGTACCCGCTGTCGCAACAGATTCTGCGCACCGACGTGTCCGGAATGCCGTTGGAGTGGGTGGATTACCGGGAAGCCGCTCGTCTTTATCACACCGAACAAGTGGCCTATACCTGCGGGACGCTGCTGTACCGGCTGTACGGAGGCACGTGCGCGAGAACCGGGCTGCGGACCATCGTGGACGTGAACTCGATCATTGCGACGCTCGGGACCTCGGGCAACCCGGGGAATCTGCGCGGCGCGTCGTACACGCCGCCGCTCAACAATCAGACCCTGTTCCGGCGCGACGCGTATCTATGCTTGTACTGCGGCGCGCGCTTCACCTATAGCCTGCTGTCGCGGGACCACGTGACGCCGTTCAGCCGCGGCGGGCACGATGTCTGGAGCAACGTGGTGTCCGCGTGCCGTCGTTGCAACAACGCCAAGGCGTCGCGGACTCCGGAGCAGGCGGGCATGCAGCTGCTCGCGGTCCCGTTCACCCCGACCTACGCCGAGTACATCTTCTTGAAAGGCCGCCGCGTACTCGCCGATCAGATGGAATACCTGATCGCGCATTTCCCACGCTCGAGCCCGCTGCACGAGCGCATGCAACGCTGGCCGATGTGAGCGCGGACGCTGGTAACGCGCCGGCGCGGCGGCCCGGTGTCGTCTACCATGTCGACGCCAGCTATTTCATTTTCCGGGCTTACCATTCCATGCCGCCGGACATGGTGGACGACGAGGGCAATGCCACACAGGCTCTGTACGGCTTTGCGCGCTTCCTGTCGGATTTATTGGAACAGGTTCGCCCGGAGCGCATCGGCGTCGCCTTCGACCTCTCCACGCGCCACGAAACGTCGTTCCGCAACGGCATTTATCCGCCATACAAAGCCAACCGCGAGGCGCCCCCCGCCGATCTGGAGCGGCAATTCGCGCTGTGCCGCGAGTTTTGCCGGCACATGGGTGTCGCCGAGTTCGCGAGCGTGACGTACGAAGCCGACGACATCATAGGAACCTTGGTGGCGCGTTCGCGTGCCGCCGGTCTGCGCAGCATATTGGTGACCCGCGACAAGGATTTATCGCAGCTCATCCGCGACGGCGACGTGTTCTGGGACTACAGCGGCAACACTCGATATCACTATCACGACATCGGGCCGCGTTTCGGCGCGACGCCGGAGCTCATCGCGGATTTTCTGGCGCTGACCGGCGACAGCGTGGACAATATTCCCGGGGTGCCCGGGGTCGGGAAAAAAACTGCGACTGAGCTGTTTGCGGTCTTCGGCTCGCTCGACGAACTATATGCCAATCTCCACCGCGTACCCGCGATGAAGCTGCGGGGCGCCGCCGCGCTCGCGGCCAGACTCATCGCGCACAAGGAAGCGGCGTATCTGGCGCGGCGCCTGACCGGCATCGTGTGCGACATTCCGCTCGCCGCGACGCTCGATGACTTGAAGCCGCGGCAACCGGACGGCGCGGCGCTGGAGTTATTTTTCAATACGCATGGCTTTGGCAGCATCTTGCGTCAACAGGCGCGGCGGATCGCCGCCGGCGCGCACACCTAGGCGAACGTAAGATGGCCAAGAAAGACATTCAATCCGTGCTGCACGAAGACCGGGTATTCAAGCCGTCCGAGCGGTTCCGCAAACAAGCCGCGCTCAAGGCCGGCGACCTGGAGGATATGCACGCGAAAGCCGCGAATGACTATGTCGGCTTCTGGGCGGATCTGGCGACGGCCGAGATCGATTGGCATCGGCCCTTCACGGTGGCCTTGGACGACGGTGAAGCGCCCAACTACCGCTGGTTCGTCGACGGTCAATTGAACGTCTCGCACAACTGTCTCGACGTGCATTTGCGCGATCGCAGCGCGAAGACCGCGATCGTGTTCGAGGGTGAGCCGGGCGACGTGCGGACGCTGACCTACGCCGAGCTGCACCGCGAGGTATGCCGGTTTGCGAACGCGTTGAAAAATTCCGGCATTGGGCGCGGCGACCGCGTGGTGATTTACATGCCCTTGATTCCGGAGGCTGTGATCGCCATGCAGGCCTGCGCGCGCATCGGCGCCGTGCATTCGGTGGTGTTCGGCGGCTTTTCCGCCAACGCCGTCAAGGATCGCATCGAAGACGCGGGCGCCAAGCTGGTGATCACCGCCGATGGCGGTTGGCGCGGCGGCAATCCGGTCGAGCTCAAGCTCGCGGTCGACAAGGCGCTCGCCGATGGCTGCGCCAGCGTGCAAAAAGTCATCGTGTACGCCCGCACCGGCGGCATCTGCCCGATGCGCGCCGGCCGCGATGTCTGGTGGCGGGATGCGGTGTCCGGACAGAGCGCCTCGTGCGAACCTGAATGGGTGGATGCGGAACATCCTTTGTTTCTGCTGTACACCTCGGGATCGACCGGCCGACCGAAAGGGATCCAGCATTCCAGCGGCGGATACCTGCTCAATGCCAAGATCAGCAGCCGCTGGGTATTCGATCTCAAGGACAGCGATGTTTTTTGGTGCACGGCCGACGTCGGCTGGGTCACCGGGCATACTTACGTCGCCTACGGGCCACTGGCGGCGGGCGCCACAGTCCTCATGTATGAAGGCGCGCCGACCTTTCCCGACGGCGGGCGCTTCTGGAAGATCTGCGAGACGCATGGCGTCACGATTTTCTATACGGCCCCGACTGCGATACGCGCGCTCATGAAATTAGGCGACGCCGTGCCGCGCAAATACGATTTGAGCAAGCTGCGCTTGCTGGGCAGCGTCGGTGAACCCATCAATCCTGAAGCCTGGATGTGGTACCACAAGGTCATCGGCGCCGAGCGCTGCCCCATCGTGGATACGTGGTGGCAGACCGAAACCGGGGCCATCATGATGTCGCCCATCCCCGGCGTGACGCCGGCCAAGCCCGGCTCCTGCGCCAAACCCCTGCCGGGAATATTCGCCGACATCGTGGATGACGAGGGGCGCTCCGTAAAAACACCCGACGCCGGCGGCTACCTCGTGATCAAGCGGCCCTGGCCCTCGATGCTGCGGACGATCTGGGGGGACAACGAGCGCTATCTCAAAACCTACTGGGAGAAATTTCGCGATCGCTTCTATGTTGCCGGGGACTCAGCGCGCCGCGACAAGGATGGATATTACTGGATCATGGGCCGTATCGACGACGTACTGAACGTTGCCGGCCACCGGCTCGGAACCATGGAAATCGAATCGGCGCTGGTGGCTCATCCGCACGTGGCCGAGGCCGCCGTGGTGAGCAAGCCTCACGACATCAAAGGCGAATCGGTATTCGCCTATGTGGTGCTCAATATCGCGCGCCCCGAAGCAAGCCAGGCGCAGTCGCTCATGGAAGAACTGCGCGCCTGGGTCGGCGAACAACTGAGTCCCATCGCCAAGCCCGATGAAATCCGTTTGACCGACAATCTACCGAAGACCCGGTCCGGAAAAATCATGCGCCGGCTGCTGCGCTCGATCGCGCGGGGCGAGGAGATCACGCAGGACATGTCGACACTCGAGAATCCGGGGATACTCGAGCAGCTGCGCGGCGGGGCTGCTGCGCAACCGTCGGGGAAGCGTGCCATCCCGGCCAAGCGTGCCACGGCCGCCAAGAAAGTCGCGGCGCGCCCCAAGACGAAGAAAACCACTTTGCGAGCTCGCGTTAAAACGGCGAAGAAAGCCAAGATTGCAGGCCACCGCGGCAAGCGAGGGGCACGCGTCAAGGCGGTGCGACGTAAACCGCGCGGCAAGAAGTGAGGGGCTAGTCGGCTGTCACCCGGAACAGCGCCGTTCATGCCACGCTGCTGCAGCGCGAGGGGCGCAATCCGACGAAGCCGGCTCTTCATCGGCGTCCAGCTGGAGCAGGGGGCCGATCAGCACTCTATATCGTCCCTGCCCGCGCGCGCGTCAAGCGATATAACTGCCCTGATCGCCGAGATAGGCGCCGTCTATGCACGTGGGACGGCCGGCTCCGCATATGTCGAAAAGCACAGACTCACGGCTCCGGCTCGGTTAGAATTCGGTCCGCCGGACCCAAGGGCGGTTCGCACAACGACGCCGCCCCATCCGAGTATCCCATGAGTGCAACCGCGGCCGAACCGGCCGTACATCAATTGATCGGACCAAGATGCTTTCTACTTCCAACGTCGCCATTCAGTTCGGCGCCAAACCCCTCTTCGAACAAGTCACGGTCAAGTTTGCCGACGGGAATCGCTATGGCTTGATCGGAGCGAACGGCTCCGGGAAGACCACGCTCATGAAGTTGCTGGGGGGCGATCTCGAACCGAGCGCCGGCGACGTCATGCTGCAAACCGGCATGCGTCTCGGCAAGCTGAATCAAAACCAGTTCGGCTACGAGGATGAGCGTGTACTCGATGTGGTCATGCGCGGGCACACCGAACTGTGGGCTGCGATGAAGGAACGGGATCGCATTTACGCCGACCCGAATGCGACCGACGACGACTACATGAAGGCGGCCGAGCTCGAGGGCGTGTTCGCCGAATACGGCGGCTACGATGCCGAGGCCCGGGCGGGCAGCATCCTGACCGATGCCGGCATTGACGAATCGCGGCACAACGGACCGATGCGCGAGGTGCCCCCGGGCCTCAAGCTGCGCGTGTTGCTTGCGCAGGCGCTGTTCTCGAGACCGGACGTACTGCTGCTGGACGAGCCGACCAACAATCTCGACATCAATTCCATCCGCTGGCTGGAAAGCGCGCTCAACAACTACGACGCGACCATGGTGATCATCAGTCACGATAGGCACTTCTTGAATCAGGTCTGCACCCACATGGCGGATTTGGATTTTCAACAGCTGAAAATTTATCCGGGCAACTACGACGACTTCATGCTGGCGTCGGTTCAAGCGCGGGCGCGCGTCGAAGCCGCGAACGCGAAGGCCAAGGACCGGATCTCCGACCTGCAGGAATTCGTGCGGCGCTTTTCCGCGAACGCGTCCAAAGCGCGCCAGGCGACCTCGCGCAAGAAGCAGCTGGAAAAAATCAAGATCGAGGAGATCAGGCCGTCGTCGCGGCAGAACCCATACATCCGCTTCGAGCAAGGCAAGAAGCTGTATCGTTCGGCGGTATCGGTCGAGAAGCTGACTTTCAGCTATCCAGGATCGGACGGGAACGTGCTCAACGATCTGACCTTCAATGTGGAAGGCGGCGAGCGCATCGCCATCATCGGTCCGAATGGCGCCGGCAAGACCACCTTGATGCGCTGTCTCGCCGGCGAGTTGCGGCCCACCGCCGGCCGAATCGTTTGGGTGGAAAACGCTCAAGCAGGCTACATGCCGCAGGATCCCCAAGCCGAGTTCGACGACAAGGCCGATCTATTTTCGTGGATGTCGCAATACACGGGCAAGGCCGATGACGATCAGATCGTTCGTGCGACTTTGGGAAGGCTGCTATTTTCCGGCGAAGAGACCAAGAAGTCGGTGAAGGTTCTTTCCGGCGGCGAGAAGGGCCGCATGATCTACGGCAAACTGATGTTGACCAAGCCCAATGTGCTCTTGATGGACGAACCCACCAACCACATGGATATGGAAACCATCGAGTCGCTGCAAATCGGCCTCGAACACTATCCCGGCACCCTCATTTTCGTGTCGCACGATCGCGAGTTCGTGGGCGGCCTTGCCACGCGCATCATCGAACTCCGTCCGGGCGGCAGCGTTACGGATTTCCGGGGCACCTATGACGAGTACCTCAAGGGCCAGGGAATCGAGGTATAGCGGCACTCTCCCGGCCGCGGCGCCGGGCAGTGGTCGTGCCGATGGAACCCGCCGTCATAGCTTGCTACGATTCGCGCGAAATTCGCGTCCAGGGGATGACGGTGCGGAACCTAGCGGCTGGCTCGTGCGTATCTATTCTGCTGGCGGCATCCTCTTCGGCCGCGCCGCCGCCACCGGCCGACAGCGTCAGCCTCAACCGCATCGCCGATGTGGCCTTCAACCATGGCGAGGTGGTCGACATCGCGGCCTATCTGGCCGATCAAATCGGCGGGCGAATGACCAATTCTCCGGCCATGCGCCAGGCTGAGCGATGGACGCAGGAGAAGTTCAAAGCCTGGGGATTGAAGGACGTCAGAACCGAGGCCTTCGATTTTGGCCGCGGCTGGTGGATAGAATCCGCTCACGTTCGCATGACGGCGCCGCGTCCGCTCGAGTTGCGCGGCATTCCCATCGCCTGGACACCCGCCACCAACGGTGTCTTGACCGCACCGGTCATCGTTGCGCCCATGCTCAACGACAAGGACTTTGCGGATTGGAAGGGCAAGTTGTCGGGAAAAATCGTCTTGGTGACCTGGCCCGGGCCGCCGAAGGATGACGCCGACGCGCCATTCCAGCGGCTCAGCGACGCGGATGTGGCGAAACTGGACAAGTACCAGGAGCCGACGTTTGATCCGGAGGCGAGGCAGAAGCGCGTCGAGCGGTTTCGTTTCAAAGCCAAGCTGGACAGCTTCCTGGCCGACGAGGGTGCCGCGGCTTGGGTGCAGATGTCGAGACTCGAAGGCCGGCTGGTGCATGGCGAAGGCTATGCGCATCGAGTAGGCAAAACACCCAAGCTGCCGGCCCTGGAGCTCGCAGCCGAGGACTACCGGCGCCTTGCCCGCCTCGCGATGCTCGGCGGCGTCACGCTCGAAATCGACAGCCGTGTTCACTTCGAGGATGCCGATCACAACGCCTACAACATCCTTGCGGACATTCCGGGCCGTGATCCACAAGCCGGCTATGTGATGGCCGGCGCGCACCTCGACAGTTGGGTCGCGGGGGACGGCGCCGCCGACAACGGCGCCGGCAGCGCGGTGGTGATGGAGGCTGCCCGCATCCTAGCCAGCATCGGCGTGCAGCCCCGGCGCACCATCCGATTCGCCTTGTGGGCCGGCGAGGAGCAGGGACTGCTGGGCTCCGGCGCATACGTCGAGAAACACCTCGCGCGGCGCGCGCCGCAAACCGATCCGGCGCTCGCGGACGTTCCGCCGTTTTTTTTCCCGGAAACCTTTCCGGTACAGACTCTGCCGGGATTCGCGGACATGGCGGCATACTTCAATCTCGACAACGGCTCCGGCAAGATCCGCGGTATCTATACCGAAGGCAATTTCAGCGTGGTGCCGATTTTTCGCGAATGGCTGTCCCCGTTTGCAAGCCTGGGCGCAACCGCCGTGGTCGCGCAACCCACGGATGCGACGGACCACGTCTTCCTGAGCCGGCTCGGCCTGCCGGCGTTTCAATTCATTCAAGACCCCCTCGATTATGAAACTCGAGTTCACCACACCGACCTCGACACCTTCGATCACTTGCGTCCGGAAGACCTGCGACAGGCGGTGGTAGTCCTCGCCAGTGTCCTCCTGGATGCGGCCAATATCGACCGGCCCTTGCCCCGCAAGGTTCTGCCCAGTCAACCCCGGGTCACGGATCCCTTCCATTACCCGGACCCGGCGAAGAAATAGCGCCCGGCGCCAAGCGGCTGCCCGGCTGCCTCAAGCCCGCTTGACCCGCCCGCGCCTAAAATCGGCGATGATTTCACGCGCGGCATTGTGGCCGGGCGCGCCGGTCACGCCCCCGCCGGGATGCGTGCCGGATCCGCACATATAGAGTCCCTTCAAGGGTCCGCGATAGTCGCCGTGTCCCAACATCGGCCGCGCCGAGAACATCTGGTCCAAACTGAGTGCACCATGAAAGATGTCGCCGCCGATCAGTCCGAAGGTGCGCTCGAGGTCGAGCGGACTCATGATCTGCCGTCCCAGCACCGAGGCCTTGAAATTCGGCGCATGACTGTTGACGAGATCGATCATGACGTCCGCCACTTCTTCGCGGTGCGCGTCCCATGAAGCCCCATTCGGCAGCACGGGAGCGACGTGTTGACAGAACAGGCTGGCCACGTGCTGGCCCGCGGGCGCCAAGCTGTCGTCCAGAGTCGAGGGAATCAGCATCTCGACAATGGGGCGCTTCGACCACCCGCCGGCCTTGGCATCGAGATACGCCTGATCCATGTAGGCCAGGCTCGGTGCCATGATGATGCCGGAAGCATGATGCTCGGCGAGCGATCGGCCCGGCAATACCGTGAAGTCGGGCAACTCCGACAAAGCGACGTTCATGCGAAAAGTGCCGGACGCGCAGCGCCAGTGGCTGATGCGCTCGCGAAAGTCCTGCGGCAGAGCCTTTGGATCGATCAGCGAGCCGTACAGCAGCTTCGGATTCAAGTTCGACACGACGCTGCGCGCACGAATCGCATCGCCTCGTTCGGTGACGACACCCACGGCGCGGCCGGCTTCAACCAGCACCTCACGCACCGGGCTCGACACTCGAATGTCCACCCCGCGTTCGACCGCCGCTTTGGCCATGGCCTGGCTGATCGCGCCCATGCCGCCGATTGCATGTCCCCATGCGCCCTTCTTGCCGTTGACTTCGCCGAACACGTGATGCAGCAAGACGTAGGCAGAGCCGGCTGAATAGGGACTCGCATAGTTGCCGACGATGCCGTCGAATCCATACGCCGCCTTGATCGGCGCACTTTCAAACCAGGCATCCAAATAATCGCCCGCGGATTTGACGAACAAATCCAGCAGTTCACGGCGCATCGGCATATCGAGTTTGGATATTCGCTTGCCCAGCCGCGCACTGCGCAGCAATTCCGGCAACGCGTCAAGCCAACTGCCGGCAGTGACATTCGGCGGCGTTTCGAGCACGAGATCGCGCAGCACGTCGGCAATCACCTCGAGGCGTGCGGCGTAATTGGCGAGCCGGGCGGCGTCGCGTGGCGAGAATTTCGCCACCTCCTGCTCGGTCTTGCCGGCGCCGATCTTGAGGTACCGGGCTGCGTCGAGCGGCAGAAAATTGGCGAGCTTGCGCTCGACTATCGCCAAGCCGTGCCGCGGCAGGTCCAAATCCCGGATAACCTTGGGATTGAGCAGCGAGACAGTGTATGCCGCGACGGAATTGCGGAAGCCCGGGTGAAATTCCTCCGTCACGGCCGCGCCGCCGACCACGTCGCGTCTTTCGAGCACGGTTACTTTGAGGCCGGCCGCCGCCAGATACGCGGCGCAGACGAGCCCGTTGTGCCCGCCGCCGACGACCACCACGTCGCGTGGCGTCGAATCAACCATGGCTGCGGGTCAAACCCATGGTGCGGCCGTCGAGCTTCAGCGCCGTTTCGGTGCGGCGTCCGCCTTGGCGGTTCGCGGTGCCGCCAAAAGCCGGGGAAAACCGCCCTGGCACAGCGCGTTGACCCAATCCTCGCACAGCGCGATCGCCTCGCGCGGCTTGAAGACCGTGGGGCTCAGGCTCAATTCGACCCAGAACCCGTCGAGCAGCGCGGACAGCGCAATCGCGGC
>Ga0210394_10008087_pt1 | contig 10919 bp, 10 predicted proteins | sample IncBWC12MmetaG_FD_160121 | JGI IMG/M metagenome (GOLD analysis project Ga0210394, IMG submission 160121) | Forest soil microbial communities from Barre Woods Harvard Forest LTER site, Petersham, Massachusetts, United States - Inc-BW-C-12-M | ecosystem: Environmental > Terrestrial > Soil >... | reverse complement strand
CCTGCCGTGCGAAGTAGTCGTCGGTTCCTTCGTCAAACGTGAGCCGCACATCGGAGAGCCCGTAGAGCGAAATCGAACGCATCACATCCATCTTCGGCGCGCCGTTCATCTCCACTTCGATTGGCAGCGTCACCAGCCGTTCGATTTCCTCCGCAGCGTGCCCGGGCCACTGCGTGATCAACTCCACTTGCGGCGGCGCCAGGTCCGGATACGCGTCCACCGGCATTCTCTTGAAGGAAACCGCGCCGCCTACGGCCACGAAGGCCGTCAGCATCAGAACCAGGAAGCGCTGCCTGAGGGAGAATTGGACGATGCGATGGATCATGTTTTCGTTGTTGGTGTTGCGGCGTTGCTAAATCCGCGGCTGCTATTCACCGCGTCCGAAAAAGGCTAGTGCTGGAACGAATTCGCAAACTGCAAAAATAAGCTCCCGTCGCCGACCACTTTTTCTCCCGGCGCAAGTCCCTTGGTAACCTGCGTCTTTCCGCTCTCGCTCAGCCCGATCGACACGTGGCGGCGGCTGAACTGATTCGATCCGCTCACCACGTACACGAACGGCTCGTTCTCGTCGTCGCGCAGCACCGACGCGTCCGGCACCGCGATCGCATTCTGAATCTCGCCCGCCGTCACACTGACCGTGCAATACATGTCCTTCTTCAACTTTTCGCCTTTGTTCTCCACCACGATTCGCGCCTGCAGCGTTCGCGTGGTGGGATCGAGCGCAGGTGAAATGAATGAAATTTTCCCGTGAAACACTTCGGGATACGCATCGGTTGTCACGTCTACCACATCGCCCGCTTTCACATCGGCCAGCTGGGCTTGATAGATATTCGCGAGCACCCACACCGTGCTCATGTCCGAAATCGTGAACGCTTGCGTCGCGCCCGCTTGCAGCACTTGCCCTGGCGCCACCAGACGCTCCACCACTTCTCCGCCAATCGGCGCGAGCAGCCGAATTTCCGCGGAACTCGGCGACTTCTCGAGATCCTCCGGCTTCGGGATGCCCAGAATTTTCATGCTCTGCTCGGCTGCGTTCATATCCGCCTGCGCCTGGTTGCGATCGGATTCAGCCTGCAACAAATCGCGCTCCGCGATCGCGTGATGCTGATACAGGTCCTGCGCGCGGTCCCAATTCTTGGCCGCGACGCGCAGCGTGTCGTGAGCTTTCAAATAAACTGCGAGCAATTGCGAATAATCCGGGCTGCTCACTGTCAGCAGCGGCTGCCCGCGCTTCACAAATTCGCCGGGCACCACGAGAATGCGGCTTACGGGCCCGCCCACCTGCGTGATCACCGGAGTCGTCGCGAACGCGTTGTACGCCACCGCGCCGGTGAGCCGCAGCTTGCGCGTCATTTTCCCGGGCGCGATCGTCACCACCTGCACGTGCGACATTTGATCTTGCGGGATCGTGAATAGTTCCGGCGCCGCGCCCTTCGCTTCCTTCGACGAATACGACGTCATCTGCTCCGCGCGCTCGGATTTTGCGGATTCGCAACCGGAAATTCCCGCGAGAACCGCACACCCGATCGTCAACGCCAATGCCATCTCCGATCGCCCGCGAATTCGCGTCGCCCGCAGCGCCACTCGTCTTGTGAAACCGTGTTTCACGGCAGCGTCCTCGTTCCCACGGCTTCGCGCAATTGCTCCACCGCCGTCAGATACGACGCGAGCGCCTGCCGGTAAGCCAGCTCCGTCGCGCGATAGCTGCGCTCCGCGTCCAGATAATCGAGCAAACTCGCCGCGCCGCGCTTATACGCGTACTCGCTGATATCGCGCGAATCCTGCGCCTCTTTCAAATAACCGGAGAGGTAGAGCGTCACAATCTGATCGTTCGTTCGCACACCTTCGTACGCGTTCATCACATCCGTCATCACCTGATCGCTCGCCGCGTGCGACAGCTCTTCTGCCTGCGTGATCGCGTATTTAGCTTTCAAAATTTCGCCCTGGTTGCGATTGAAAATCGGAATTTGAATGTTGCCAAAAAACGACGCGCTGCTCGCATTGCTCACGTGTGAGTAGACGGCGGTGCCGGTTGGATCCACTTTGCCAATGGCTTTCTGCAGCTCATACTGGCTGTTCGCTGCCGCAATACCTTGCCGCGCCGCTCGCAGGTCAGGACGATCCGCCAGCGCCTTCGCTTGCAGGTCTTCGAGCTTCATCGTCACCGGCACGTAATCGAACGCACTCGCTACGTCGTAATCCGCGGGAACGGATTCGTATCCCAGCGACTGGCGCAACGACGCGAGCGCCTGCACCTTCGCCAATTGCGCCTGCGACATGTCCGTCTGGAATTGCAGCAGCTGAATCTTGATTTTCAGGAAATCCACTTCGCTGATATCGCCCGCCTTATAGCGGCTTTCGCTGATGTCCACCGTGTTTTGAAAGCTTTTCAGGTCTTGCGCGGCGAGATCGATCGTAGACTCGGCCACCTGCACTTCGATGTATTGCGAGGCCACAAGAAAAATCAGGCTGCGTTCGTTATCGGTCACGGTGAACCGCGATTGCTCCGTCACGTCGCGCGCCGCCTGCAACCGATGCTGCCGCTTGCGTCCGCGCTCGAACAAATAACTGAGCCCCACGTCAAATTGCGCCGTCGTGTTGATGTAGTCCGCGCTGAATTTGTCCGGCTGAAAGATCGGCAGAAATTGCGCGTCGCCCTGCAGCACCGGATTCGGCCGCAGGTTCGCCGTGATTTCTTCGGCTTGGTTTTGCTGCACTACGGTGCGCTGCGCCAGCAAATTGTGGTTGTGCTGCAGCGCCATCTGGATTGCATCGTCCAACGTGATCTTCACAGGACCGCTCGTAGGCGGTGTGGTTTGAGCAAAAGCCACGCTGGCGACGCACATTGCTGCGGCGAGAGCCAGGAACCTTAGATGTCGTGCACGCATACGCGATAAACCTTCTTGAGTGAGACGTATGTGAATCGAAGCGCCCTTTTTTACACTACGGGGCACGCAAAAGAACGGAATTCTTATGCAGTGGGAGGAGCGCGAGCCGGAATGCGGGATATTACGGGGCCGTAAACAAAAGCAGGTTCACGCGGATCGATTCGCGTGCCAACAGGCGCCAGCGCCGGCGCTCGATTCGATACCACTAGATGCCCCATCGCCTGATGGTTCAGGTGGCAGATGGAACAGTTTGTATCGGTTGAAGTTGCGTGATGGTGCCAGACGCAACCCAGCGTCGCAAGCATCAGCACCGCGACCAGCGTCACGGATACTGCTAGGTACCGAATTGCCTTGTTATCTGGCATGGATCAGAGAGTTAGAGGGAACCTGGTCACAATCATATGCTAGACGCAGCGCGGTGGGAATAGGTTGCAGAGCGGGCATGTCTCGGGAGTCACCGGCGCTCAGTTGCGCTTAGTTTGACATCTCCAGCGCCTTCTCGACCATCGCCACGCATTTCTCCACGCGCTTGCGCAGCGGGCCTTCGATCTCCTGCTGCTTCTGCCGCGTCGTAAACATTTCGTCCGCGATATTCAGCGCCGCGAGCACGGCTACCTTCAGCGAATCCACCATGTGCGTAGACTCAGCAATCGTCCGCATCTTGCCGTCCACGTAAGCGGCCAGTTCCTTCAAATACTCCTCATTCTGATCGCCATTAACGTTGTACAGCTGGTCATAAATCTCAATTTTCATGTAAGGCTCCCGCCAGGCCAGCCCGCATTGTCATCCATTAGCACCAGCCGCGCAACGCACTTCGTCTGGCTCGCGACCACCCTTCTGCTTTTCGTACCGCTGACCTCCGGCCGGCGCCTTTGTCCTCAACAACAACGCAACGCGCCAGACTCCGCAGCCCATTGAATCCGCCACCGCACTTCCGTAACGCCGGCGTCCCGCCGGCTCTTTTGAATTTGGTTCCTGCCGCGATTGAAGACGGCGGACGATTAGCTCGCCCGCAGCACAGCGCCCAACTTTTCCTGCAACGCTTTCACAATCCGCCCTGAAAACTCCGACACCTGCGCCTCCGTCAAAGTCGCCTGCGCGCTCTGAAATGTCACCCGAATCATCAAAGAAAACTTGCCCGCCGGAATCTGCCCGCCCCGAAACAAATCCGCAGCCTCAACACTTTCAACTTCCGCAATTTGCAACCCGCGAATCGCCTCGGCCACCTGCGCAAACGTGACTCCATCCGGAAGAATAAGCGAAAAATCTCGCTCGACAGCCGGATACCGCGGAAGCGGCTTGAATCTCAGCGCGGCGCTCCTCCTATCGACGGCTTCGAGCAAAGGCTCGAGCCGCAATTCAGCCACAAAAGCCTCTTGCCGCAGTTTGAATTCATCAGCAATTCGCCGTGCCAACTGACCCGCGTGCCCGTCCAACGCGGCCGATCCATTCCCGTGCGCCAGCGAAATTTTCGCAGCTCGCGCCCCCGCAAGCCAACTCGGACCGCCCGTCTGCCACGCCAAACCGCCCGCGAGCTCACCGATGCGGTCCAAATCGCCCTTCAAATCCGCAAACGAATACTCCCGCGCCTCTTCGTAAATTGTCTTCTCGCGCGCCAATCCCGTCGTCCCGATCGTCAGCACTGCCGCTTCCTTCGGCTCGCCGTTGCGCAACTCATACGTCCGCCCAACCTCAAAAAGCCGCAAATTTCGCTGCCCATGATTCAGATTCCACTCCAGCGCGCTCGCCATGCTCACAATCCCATTCGACCGCATCGTCGAAGCATCTTCAGCCAGCGGGTTTCCGATCACGGCCGGCCTCACGCCTTCGGGACGAAACAGCGCATCGAGCTTCGAATCGACAATCGGTATCGCGACAATTTCGTGATACCCAAGCGCGACAAGCCGCTCGATAATCCGCTCCATCGCTTCGGCATGAGGTAACGCGTGTGCTGGCTGCTTCGCAGGCGGCAGGCGCGGCGGAAACTTTTCGTAGCCGTAATGGCGCGCCACTTCTTCAACAAGATCGATGCCGCGCGTCACATCGCGCCGCCACGAAGGCTGCTGGCATTCCCACTCCGCGACGAGAGCGCCCGAGGCACCGCGATTGCCGTCAACGCGCACCGGACGAAATCCGAGCGCACTCAAAATGTCTTCGATGTCGCGGTCGGGAATATCCGCGCCCATCACGCGCAGCAATTCTTTGCGCGTGAATTTGATTTTCCGAAGCGGCTCGGGACGCGGATACACATCAATCACGCCCGAGAGAATCTCGCCGCCGGCCACTTGCTGAATCAGTTCCGCCGTGCGACGTGACGCCAGCTCCGCCATTTCCGGATCAGCACCGCGTTCAAATCGGTAGGAAGCTTCCGTGCGCAACCCGAGTGCTTTCGACGTTCGTCGCACTGCGATCGGATCGAACCATGCGCACTCAATCAGAATATTTCGTGTGCTGAAACTGATTTCCGTTTCCGCGCCGCCCATCACGCCGCCGATGCCGATGGCGCGCGTACCGTCCGCGATTACGCACATCTCTTTCGTCAGCGTGCGTTCGGCGCCATCGAGCGTGCGAATCTTTTCGCCCCCCTTCGACTTGCGCACCACGATCCGGCGCTCGTTCAATTTATCGAGATCGTAAGCATGCAGCGGATGGCCCAGCTCGAACATCACGTAGTTCGTAATGTCCACCACGTTGTTGATCGAATTCTGCCCTATCGCTTCGAGGCGCTGCCGCAGCCAGTCCGGCGAAGGCTGCACCTTCACGCCGCGCATCACCCGCGCCGTGAATCGCCCGCACAATTCCGGCGCTTCGATATCCACGCGCGCCGCATCCGCAGCCTTCTCGGCGATTTCTTTCAGCTTCGGCTGAACAGGCTTCAGCGGCAGGCGGTAAATCGTGGCCACTTCACGCGCAATTCCGTAATGCCCCAGGCAATCCGGCCGGTTAGAAGTAATCTCCGCATCAAGCACAGGCCCGGCGGTCGTTTCCTCCACCGAATCAATCGCAACGCCGCACAGCGAAAGCCGCGTGCCCAATTCGGCCGCGCTCGCCTTCGCATCCACAAATTCTTTCAGCCAGTTGTAAACAACTTTCATCTAGCCAACCGCCGCTCCGGTCGCCCGTCCAAGCAACACTGTCATCCCGAGCGAAGACCCGCGTGCTTTTTCTTCCCATCGCGAAGCGATGGCGCGGGTCGCAGTCGAGGGATCTCTCTTCGCCTTCAATGTGCCGACTCCGTCGTTACGGAAACTGCCGCAAAAACCGCACATCATTCTGGAAAAGCACCGGCAATTCACTCACGCCATATTTCATCATCGCAAGACGATCGATGCCCATCCCGAAGGCAAATCCCGACAGCCGCTCCGGATCATAATTCACGAATCCGTACACCGCGGGATTCACCATCCCGGCGCCGAAAAGCTCGATCCATCCCGACTGTTTGCAAATCCGGCAACCGCTTCCGCCGCACACGTGGCAGCTCGCGTCCACCTCCGCCGAAGGCTCCGTAAACGGAAAATAACTCGGCCGCAGCCGTGTTTTCACTTGCGGCCCCAGAAACGCGCGCACGAAATATTCCACGGTCCCCTTGAAATCGCAGAAGGTGATGTCCGTGTCGACGGCGAGCCCTTCGATCTGGTGAAACATGTATCCGTGCGTCGCGTCGGGATTGTCGCGCCGGTAGACTTTTCCCGGTACCACGATGCGCACCGGCGGCGCCTGCTTTTCCATCGTGCGAATCTGCATCGGCGAAGTGTGCGTGCGCAGCACATCATGGTTCTTCGCGCCCTCGATGAAAAACGTATCCATGTTGTCCCGCGCCGGATGATGCTCGGGAATATTCAGCGCCTCAAAGTTGTAGTAGGGCGTTTCAATTTCGGGTCCTTGCACCACGCTGAAACCAATCGAAAGGAAAATACGCTGCAGCTCTTCGGAGGTTTGCCTGATTAAATGGCGTGTCCCAATCGCTCGCTCAATACCGGGAAGCGAAAGGTCGATGCGCTCGCGCGCCTGCGCCGCAGTCTCGGCCGAAGCTTCGATCGCAACCTGCCGCTCGGCCAGCGCCGATTCCACGTGCGCTTTGATCTGATTCAGTTCTTGCCCGACGACACGCTTCAAATCCGAAGCGGCGGATTTCAGCCAGTTGTCAGTAACTTGCGAGATCACGCCGGACTTGCGTCCAAGCCACGCATCGCGCACGGACTTCCAATTCGCGTCGTCCCTCGCAGACGAAAGCTCGCGATCAAATTCCGCGCGCAATTCCGCGAACATCGCAGGAATCTTCTCCGGCGAATTCACGTCCAGTTGCGCAAGAGTCTGTTTCGTCGCCTCGTTCGTCATGATCGTAATAGCGTTTGTTGCGTTACTTCGTCAACTTCGCTAGCATCTTGCCATGAACTACCGCTTTTCCGCCCTTATCACCAAAGAAGACGAATGGTACGTTGCCCGCTGCCCCGAGCTTGGCGTCACCTCACAAGGGGAGAACGTTGAATCGGCGCGCTCCAATTTGCGTGGGGCTATTGAGCTTTACCTGGAAACATGGGGCGCCCCTGAATCACCAGCTTCGTCGCCACAGACTTTTTGGACCTTCGTCGAAGTAGCGCACTAGCGTGGCTCGGCTTCCCAGCGTCCCGGGCGAGCGACTGGTTCGGGCGCTCAAGAAGGGTGGTTTCCAGGTCCTTCGACAAAAGGGAAGCCACGTCTCAGTGTTTCGCACCATAGTTCCGCAGCACTCAACTCTCGCCAAAGGAACGTTGTCGGACATCCTCAAACAGTGCGGCCTTACAGTGGAGCAAATTCTGGAGCTCCTGTAGCGCGGCGACCCCTCGGCGGTACCTAGCCTTCGTCGTGATGCCGCGCGTGCTCCGGCTTCGGAGCCTTCGCACCGGCCGGGGCTTTCGCAATGTGCTGCTTAGCCGATTCCGCCAACGAAGTAAATCCCGCCGCGTCGCGCACGGCCATGTCCGCGAGAATTTTCCGGTCGAGCTCGATGCCGCTCGCCTTCAGGCCGTGAATCAACTGGCTGTAAGTGATGCCGTTGTTCCGCGCCGCCGCGCCGATGCGCTGAATCCACAGCGTGCGGTAGTCGCGCTTGCGAGTGCGCCGGTCGCGATAGCTGTAGCGCAACGAGCGGTTTACCGCTTCCTTCGCCGAGCGGAAGAGTTTTCCTTTGGTGAGGAAAAATCCCTTCGCGTGTTTCAGCAGCTTCTTGCGGCGCGCGCGGCGTTTCGTTCCACGTTTAACTCGAGGCATAGCTTTGTCTCCTGATATGCGCCAGATCGGCGTTTGAAATATTCAAAATTTAACGGGAGACAAACGGAGGCCGCCGCTCGCCAAAAACACACCAACGCGAGCAGCAGACGGGTTTGTCTCAAGGAATTGCAACTACTTATCCCGATCGCGATGAAGCTTCACCGGAAAATCCGGCCGGCAGGCACCCGTTACGCTCTGCCCGGCACGAGAAAAATTCAAATCGAAAACTATACGCCGTACGGCAGCGCGAGGCGCACGTTCGGCACGTCGGCCTTATTCACGACGGCGGCCTTCCCGAGCTTGCGCATACGACGAGGCTTCTTCGTACCCAACAAATGGCGCATGCCGGAATGCCGGCGAATAAATTTCCCCGTCGCGGTCTTCTTGAAGCGCTTGGCAGCGCCGCGGTGCGTCTTCAACTTCATTTTCTTGTTCTTCTTCACAATTTCCTCGTTCTATCTAGTTCTTACGCCTTAAGTGGCACAGGCACTCTTGCTTGTCCTGACGTACGAAGGGCCTGTGCGCTGTTCATTCCCGGCTCGACTCGCAAAATTTGCAGTCAAACACGCTAGCTAAAAAGCCTTACGCCTGCCCGCCCGCGGAAGCCGGACGGCTCGGCGCAGGTGCAGCGCCCGCGCCTTTCTTCGGTGCGAGCAACGCCAGCAAAATATTCGCTTCCATACGCGGCCCGAATTCCACCTGCGCGTGGTCGGTGATGTCCATCAGCAGACGATTCATCTTCGCACGACCCACATCCTGGTGCGCCATTTCGCGGCCGCGATGAAAAATCATCGCCTTCACTTTGTAACCGTCACCCAAAAACCGGATGATCTGATTTTTGCGCACCTGATAATCGTGCTCGGCGGTAGAAGGGCGGAACTTCACTTCCTTGATGTGCGAACTCTTCTGGTGCTTCTTCGCCTCGTGCGCCTTCTTGCTCTGCTCGTACAGGAACTTCCCGTAATCCACCAGCTTGCAAACCGGCGGCACGGCATTGGGCGAGATCTCGACCACGTCCAGGCCGGACTCTCGCGCTGTTTTCATCGCATCGAACAGGGTCATCACACCCAACTGATTCCCTGCATCGTCAATCACGCGAACTTCGCGAGCGCGGATGCGCTCATTCACTCGAAGACCACCACCCCGTTCTGCTGGTATAAATCCACCTCCGGGGCCAGAGAAACAAGTTTCGACGCCCCAATTTGGTGCCTCTCAAGCACAGAAATTCTCAGCGGGAGAGACAGGGCAAGAAGTATAGCACGCACTCCAAGCCCACCCGCAAGTACGCTTTTGCGCCCCGAAAGGCTAAAGTTTAGGCCGAGTCCCGTTTCGGCGGAGGAAACCGTCCCGGCTCGTCGGTGCGCCATGCGTAAATTAACGCGTTCTGATTGCGAACCTTGACGTGCAAACCCCTGTTCTTTGCGATCGTCTGAAGCGTAGATTTCAGACGATTTCGTTTTTTCCTATCTGGGGCTTCAAGAAGGATTGCTGTTTCGGGGTCCTTGGAGAGTGCAATTAGAGCTTTATCCCATTGCGATCCAGAGGGCTCGACTACCGGCTTTGCGACGGGATGCCAGAAAGGGACGTCAGTTCGTTTAATCTCTCTGAACTCGACCTGTTCCTTCCACTGACTAGCCATGATCTTTCACCTTTCTCGATTCACCGAGGCGCGCTTAGCTGACGATTTTGGACTCGACCTCGGACTTGAGGTCTGAGAGGAATTGGTCGAGGGGGCGTGGGCCCTGGTCGCCTTTGGTTCGGTGGCGGACGGCTACGGTGCCGGCTTCGACTTCTTTGCCGCCGATTACGAGCATGTAGGGGATTTTTTGCAGCTGGGCGTCGCGGATTTTGGCTTGCACTTTTTCGTTGCGCTCGTCGAGTTCGACGCGAATGCCGGCGGAAAGCAATTTCTGCATTACTTCTGCGGCGTAAGTGTTTTGGCGTTCGGTGATGGGCAGGATTGCGACCTGCACCGGAGCGAGCCAGGCGGGAAAAGCTCCGCCATACAGCTCGATCAGATAGGAAACCATGCGCTCCATGGTGCTTATCACGCCGCGGTGAATTATGACTGGGCGATGCCCCTTGCCATCGGCGCCAATGTAGCTGAGGTCGAATTGGTTCGGCAGATGGAAATCAATCTGAATGGTGGAGTAGGTTTCCTGATGGCCCATCACGTCGGCGAGCTGGATGTCCAGCTTCGGTCCGTAGAAGGCCGCTTCACCGGGAGCCTCGGTATAAGGAAGGCCGAGCGAATTCATCGCTTCGCGAAGAACGTTTTCGGCCAGGTCCCACATTTCGTCGTTGGCCACATATTTCTCGGCATTCTCTTTGCCTCGCAGCGAGAGCCGGTAGCTGTATTGAGTGATGCCGAGATCGCGGTACGCGCGTTCGACCAATCGCATGACTCCGGCAAATTCGTCTTTGATTTGATCCGGGGTGCAGAAAATGTGCGCGTCATTCAGGGTCATGGAGCGAACGCGGCTGAGACCGCTTAGAACACCGGAGCGCTCGTAGCGGTACATCGTTCCGAGTTCGGCGATGCGCACGGGCAAATCTCGGTAGCTGCGTTTCTTGGACTCGTAAACCAGTATGTGGTGCGGGCAGTTCATGGGCCGCAACACGAGATCTTCGGTTTCGAGCTCCATGGGCGGAAACATATCTTCGTGATAATGCTCCCAGTGCCCGGAACGCTTATAAAGATCCACTTTTGCGAGGTCGGGCGTGTAGACGTGCTGATAGCCGGCCTCTCGTTCGCGCTCGAGAATATATTCTTCGAGCAGG
>Ga0210394_10008086_pt1 | contig 10920 bp, 9 predicted proteins | sample IncBWC12MmetaG_FD_160121 | JGI IMG/M metagenome (GOLD analysis project Ga0210394, IMG submission 160121) | Forest soil microbial communities from Barre Woods Harvard Forest LTER site, Petersham, Massachusetts, United States - Inc-BW-C-12-M | ecosystem: Environmental > Terrestrial > Soil >... | reverse complement strand
CCCATCAAACGGTTCCGCGTTCGTGGAACCGCCGCAGCAATGGGGAGTAACAAACACAACGGCAAGCAACATCTACGGAATCTATTTCGCCGATGTCACTGGAGATGGAAAAGCTGATCTCATTGAAGTTGCGAAAAATGCCATCTGGGTTGAGCCATCGACCGGTGCGTCGTTTTTTATACCCGCAGAGTTGTGGTCGAACATTGGATATATTGGAAACATACCGATCGGCTACTACGACCCAAGCTATAACACGGCTCAAGATGTGGCTAGTAATCCCGTTGACTACATTGCGTTCGCCGACGTTAACGGAGACGGCAAGGCGGATGCGATCGTGGTCAACAAAGGTGGCGGCGTTACAGTACGACTATCAACGGGCAGCGGTTTTGGTCCGAATCAGCTTTGGACGACGGATGATGGAGCGGGTTGCCACATTTCCTTCGCTGACGTCAATGGTGACGGGAGGGCCGATGCAATCTACTCGTGCGGAACTGGTACTTATGTCCGCTTGAGTGTGAGCACGCCTGCTCCTGGTTTTTCCGCAACCCAGACGTGGTTGAACTCGAGCCCTTACTTCGGGAACGTTGGAACCTACTTCGCCGACGTCCTGGGAAACAAAATGGCCGATGCCATTGCCGTCAATATCAGTGGGATCGATGTGCGGAATTCCTGGGGGTCGTATTTTTCGCCAACCACCATTCCGTCCTGGGCTCCGACTTATTTCGGCAACGTTTCACCCTTCTGCCCAATCACAATCGGATAGCGAATGAAACCTGAAGGTCGCCGCCGGCACTTGAAAAACCGCTTTCAGCCGCGGTCGACCAAGCGGCTGCGGCCTTCAGCCCCAAGCGAACCAGGAGAGCACCACTGCGGTGGACTCCGCGCCTCGGGTGGACGACGACACCCCGAAGGGCTTCGACTGGCGCCGGATCGAAGGCGTTCTTTCGTTAAGGGCCTACCGCTCGTGGATCGCGGCGGGTGGAAGGCTGGCTCTGGCTCCTTGTGCCGCTGCGGTATTTATTTTGACGCCGATGGCGAGTTTTGGATCCGGAACGCGTCCTTAGAAATGAAGGCACACAACAAAAAGACAGCCGAATTGCTGCGGTGCGAAGACGCGGACTACACCAGAGAGGAACACAATGAAACGAGATCACTCAGGTGAGCATGCCTCCGAAACCGGCATCGAAAGCTCCAACGCGGTTCAGGGCAAGATGCGGCCCCGACTCGTTCTTGAGAGAGAGGTCGTTCGTACGCTGACAGCCACGGAACTCGGCCTCGTGGCGGGTGGGGGCGGTGAAACCGGTGTAGGGGGAACTGGCCCCACGCGCACAATCATATAACCGACCTTCCACGCTGAGGCGATCGCACCGACCCATAGCCAAGCTTGCCCTTTCGACGCGGGGCGAGCGCTCGGCGCCGGACGAGTGCTTCCGTCAGCTGGGCACTCATTGCGGCCAGACGCGCACGCAACGTACCAACGACCGGTAGCGCGCAGCGCAACTCGGGCGCCCAGCGCTACGGAGCGTCGAACATCGACGTAAGGCGGCCCCGCTCGGTGCCGAACCGCTGGCTCAACTGGGCTTCGAACTCGAGCGGTTCGCGCAGTCCAGTGCACATCGGTACATGTACGTGCATGGCACGTCCTGGACCTACTCCCGGAAGCCCGCTGGCCGGCCCCTAGGAAGAGCCACGCCGGTCTAGCGGGCCAACGGCCTACTACTGAAGGCACGTCACTAAAGCGGACGTGCCTTGCGGCAGAGACAGAGACCGACCCGTGTCTGTATAAGCGAAGCGATGCGAACCGATGCTCGCTGCCGCAACGTGCCCAAAGTAACTATCGCGTTGGCACCGCTTCCGGCAAGGTGCGCCTTACGCCGGAACGCGTCTTTAAAAACGAAAGCGCGAAACAAAAGGATAGTCGAATTGCTGCGGTGCAAAACCGAGGACTACACCAGAGAGGAACACAATGAAACGAGATCACGCAGGTGAGCATGCCTCCGAAACCAGCATCGAAAGCTCCAACGCGGTTCAGGGCAAAATGCGGCCCCGACTCGTTCTCGAGAGAGAGGTCGTTCGTACGCTGACAGCCACGGAACTCGGCCTCGTGGCGGGCGGGGGCGGTGAAACCGGTGTAGGGGGCGTCAACACGCGCACATTCCCATAACCGACCTTCCAAGCTGAGGGGATCACACCGACCCATAGCCAAGCTTGGCCTTTCGACGAGGGGCGAGCGCTCGGCGCCGGACGAGTGCTTCGAAGAGCGGCGGGGTGCTTCGAAGAGCGGCGCTGACAGCAGAGGGCGATCAGATTGCCTGCGCCCGCAGGCTGCGGTGTATGCGGTGCAGGAAGGCGTGCACGATCAACTCGTGCTCGCGCGGGTTCGCCAGCATCATCCGGTTAAGGTGCATGTGCGTCAGCGAACCGCAAATAGACTCCAGCGACGTTGCCAGGCGGTCGTCGCGCGCCAGTTCCGTCAGCTGGGCACTCATTGCGGCCAGACGCGCACGCAACGTATCGACCGCCGGTAGCGTCCAGCGCAACTCGGGCGCCCATCGCTCCGGAGCGTCGAACATCGACATCAGGCGGCTCCGCTCGGCGCGGAATCGCCGGCTCAACTGGGCCTCGAACTCGGACTCGACGCGGAACTCGCGCCCGAAGCTCCGCTCAGTAGCTTTGGAAATCGCTTCGCGCTGCTCGAGGTTGAAGCCCAGTGCTTCGTAATAAAGATCGACCACGCGCAACCCGAGCTGCCATCTCCACCCCGTGTCAGGCGCCGCTGGCGCCGCCACCAGCAGACTCAGCACGAAGTCGCTGTCCACATCGAAGATCCGCTCGGCGAGCTCGATCGCCTCCTCGCCCCCGTATCGGGTCGCCTCGCGCTCGTAGGTGTCGAACTGGGAGCGCCAGATCGCGTCGCTTCGGGTTAGCCTCTCGAACAGCGCCTCGAACCTGGGCACAACCTGGTCGCGCAGCGTCGAGGCAGCGCCGTGCACTCGGACGCGCAGGTGATCGTCCTCGTCGCGGTAGCGGACGAAATGCCAGCTATCGATCAGGCCGGCTGCGCGGCAGTCGGCGACCAGCTCGCGCACGCCGGTCTTCAGCGCGTCTTCGGTCGCGTTCAGGCTGCCGTAGAGCTTGGCGTACAGCCATTCCGTTCCGGGCGTGAAGCGGCGGCGCCCCCGGTCCAGAGGCGGCAGCGTCGCCGCGTTCGGAGCCGGCGGCGCCGGGTCGCGAATCCACGGGATCATCACTTCGCTGGCATGGCGGCCCTCGGGACTGCGCACGCAGTATCGGTGCGGCGGCGGCGTCAGCTCGGTCACCCGTCTCGCCGCGCCACGCGCCAGTTCCTCGATCAGCACGTCGATGCACAGCGCATTGTCCAGATCGAGCGTCAGCAAATGGTCGAATTGACCGACCTGGACCCAGCGCGGCACGCCCTCGCAGTCCCGCCAGGCAGCGATCTGCCGCCGGCGCTGATCGCCGTCCAGGGCGCGCCACGCCGTGGCCGTGCTCTTGTCCACGCGCCAGGAGGCCGCCGACAGCACCACCTCGCCATAGACCACGCGCGGCAGGAACAACGCGTCGGCGCAAGCTCCCCACGAAAAAGCCAGCGCCCCGGCGACGTCCTGCTTCGCAAGCGAAGCCAGGAAGCGGTACACGCTGGCGTGGTTGCCGGCAAAATTGTGCGCGCAGGTTAGGCGCGGCAGCACCTCCCGGCGCGTGCTGCGCGAGCGCAGAACGATGCGGCCGCCCGCGACCGAGACCGTGAGATCCGATAAGCCGATCTGGTCGGCCGGCGCCAGACCGGACACTCCGAGAAAGGCAATCTCCCTGGCACGCAACGCCGGGCGGCACACGACGTTGCCGGCCCGGTCGTCGGGCAGGTATACGACCTCGGCAAAGTCCGCGTCGGGGCGCAGGGCCTCCTCGCGCGCCAGCAGATCGCGTACCTTTTCCCGCAGGATTGGATCGGCGCGGCAGAAGCGGCCAAAAAGACCGGCGCCCTCACTGACCGAAAGCAACGCGAAACGCATCGCGCTTGCGCTGGGCGCCGCGGGATCCGGTGCCATCACGTACCCGAACACCGTGAAAACGTCGGGCAACGGGGCCGGATCCTCCCCCGCGAGCTCTTTCAAGTCAGCCTCCGACAGCACGATTTCCTGCCGGTGCTCGCGCCAGGCGCGCTCCAGCAGGACGATCAGGTGCCTGAGCCGAGCATCCAGGCGGGTCGTCGTGGCCGAATCCGCTGCGGCGGGAAACCGGAAGTCCGCGAGCAGGCCCTCGCTGCGCCGGCTACCCGGGTCGATGTCGAACCCGATGCCGATGTCCTCGTCGAGCGCGCTCATTAGGTCGACCTCGCGGTCGCCGTAGCGGCTGATGAAGCGCTGCCGGAACCGATCCAGCACAGTCTGGGGCGACTTGCGCGGCGTCATTCGCCGAAGCGCTTGCACCGCCTTCAGAATCGAGAACAGCAAGCTCGCGGGAAACTGCAGCCCCGGCGCCTCGCGGCGCAGGTCGACGTGAAACAGGTGCCGCTCCTCGGCGCCTTCGAGCATGGTTATCAAGGCGGGTGCCGTGGACCGGTACGCGGCGGCCAGCTGGGCACCATCCTGCCGGTCGATCTGCGTCAGGCGATCGGCCACCGCGCCCAGGCCCGCATGGAATCCGGCCAGTTCCGGGAGAGGCGCGGCGCGCTCGAGCAGGCGTTCGACCGGGTCCGGGCCCGTCAGGCTCGGGACGAGCGACGGAACGAGGACTTGGCTATCGATCAGCTGATCTACGAACGCTTCCGCTTCCTCCCGCACGACCTCCGCAATGCGCTGCACAAGCAGGTCGGTCAAGGCGGAGAAGCGGATGCCGCTGCCCGCCTCAGCCAGGACGAGGTCCAGCGCCTCGGAGGATTTCAGGCGGACCAGAGTGCGCCGGCGGCGCTTGGGTTCGTCGATCTCCTCTAAATAGCGCCAGTCGTCCCCGACCCGCGACAGCGTGCTGTTGGGCGTGTAGCTCAGCGCCCGCCGCACCTCCGGGAGTTCGACCGTGCGCGCGACCAGCGGGTAGACGAAGCCCAGATCGAGCCAGGTTCGCCGAAGCAGCCCCCGGCGCCCCGCCAGCTCGAAGCGGCCGGCGCCGATCTCGCCTACCGACGTCGAAGCGAAGAGGCCAAAGGGCGTGGCCCGACCGGTCATCCGGAGGAAATAACGGAACAGGGCCGGCCGGATCTCCTCGTAGACTTTGGGCGACGGTTGCTCGATCCAGGCCGAAAGCTGCGCGCTCAAGGTCGGCGAGGCGAGATAGACCGCCGCCTGCGCCAGAGGGTCGCGACCCCAGGACTGCAGCGCCGCATCGGCCCCATCTACGGCGATCGCGGTGGAAAGCCGGGTTGTGGCAGGGCTCCCAGCGGGGCCAGCCCCTTCTTCAAGCCGCTCGATCGGCAGCGTGGCCGATCGCAGCACGAAGAAGCCGGCGGGCGAGTACGAGGCCTCGGGTGAAACTGCAATCACGCTTTGACCGAATCTTTGGAACCGTCGTTGTCTATCGGTCCCGACCGCCGGATCGGTTCACCACAAAGCAAAAGGCCACGCCGACACGCCTGTCGACCTGGCCTTGCTCAACACCCGTCAGATTGCAATCGTCCTCTAGTGCTGGGTGTGTATGGAGCTCATGAGACAGTAGGTCGCGCCGCCGGCAACCCCGCCCAGCTCGCTATCCGTCAACACGCGGATGACTTGGCGCTCGAGCGTTAGCCGGCTCGTGACTGCACCCGAAGTGCCACCCGCCAATGTTTGCCTGCTTTTATCAAGATCGCGAGACCGCTCGGCTATGTTCTTCATCGCAGCACTCCCTTTTTCAGGATGTAACCCCTACGTCAGTATGGTTCTACCCAACCTGCGCGTCAACGCCGTTATCCCCGGGTTTCGGCGCGTTCGCGGGAGTCATTGCCCCGGTCAACGTTGCACTCCACACAAAGACTGCCGCCACTCATTAGGACGCAATCGGGCCTCGGATCCCGCCATCCGATTCGCCCACTTCAATCCCACTTTGATGGGTCGTTCAGATTCAACTTGAGCACGAGCGCCTGATACCGGGGATCGTAGCGGAGGCTTCGAAATGACCGATCCGCCCGGATGAACGTCAGCGCCGGCTCACGGTTTGTATACGCGCGGTCAAGCCATTCAAACGCGGCCGTGGTGTTCCCTCGCTGCGCATAAGACCCGGCAATCTCATACGGAGCGTCTCCGGAGTACTTGGCTTCCAACTCCCGCAGCGCTGTGTCCGACTCGCTATGGTGGCCAAGGGCCCACAGCGCGTCAGCCATGGACCTAAGCCGAGCGGCTTCGTCGGGCTCGTCCCTGGCGAGCGCAAGCGCTGCGTCGGGGTGACCCTCTTCGAGGAGGATGCCGCTCAGGAACGCGCGGCTCTGGGCCCCGCGCGAATCGAACTCTATCGCCTGTCGCATGACCCGTTCTGCCTCCTGGAGCTGGCCGTCGTCGAAAAGTGACATTCCCAGGAAAAGTTGTGCGGATATGTCAAGCGGGTCGAGCTCGGCGACACTGCGAGATGCAGCGACCGCTTCACGCGTGCGTCCCATCGCCAGGGCCTCGTCGCGTTTGTCCGCGAGAACCCAGGCACCAGCGGGGTCGAGCTCGTAGGATCGCCGGAATTCCGACCGGGCTGCCGTGAAATTGAATTGGTAGTTCCATTCGATCGCTCCCAAATTGTGATGCGCATCCGGCAGATTGGGGTCCAGCAGCAGTGCACGATCGACTGCCTTGCGGGCTTCCGCATACGCTTTTTGCGGAGGCAACCAGCCCCCAAGTCCTTGCTGGTTGTAGCCCCTAGCGAGCATCACCCAGGCCAGCGCATAAGTAGAATCGAGGCGAATCGCCTGGCGAAACTGCGCGATCGCCCGCTCGCTATCCTCCTTTGTATATCGGCCCAGAAGGTATTTCCCACGCAACAACGCGTTGTACGCCTCGACGCCAACCTTTCTTTCGCGCGAGGCATTCGCCGTAGACAAAGTGGCCTTCAACTCGCTGGCGACGTTGGTGGCGATCTCGTCCTGCAGCTTGAAGATGCTGGAAAGGTTGCGGTCGTAGGTTTGGGACCAGATATGCGTGCCGTCCGAAGCGCGGATCAGCTGCGCGGTCACACGGATGGCCCGGCCCTCTTTGCGCACGCTGCCCTCCAGCAGGTTCGCGACTGAAAGCTTGGCGGCGATCGCGCGGACGTCCTCGTTTTTGCCTTTGAACTGGAACGACGAGGTGCGCGCGATCACCTTCAGATCCGGGCTGTGGGCCAGGTAATCGATCAGTTCCTCGGACAGCCCGTCCGAGAAATACTCCTGGTCGTGCTTCTCGCTCATGTCCACGAATGGCAGCACGGCGATCGACTTGTCGTTTGCGGACACGAATCCAGGGCGGGGCGTGCTCTGCTCTGGCGCCGCTGAAGCCGTAACCTTGGGCGTCCTGGTTGGAGCCTCGCGGCGGATCAGCTCGTAGGCCATCGTCCCAAACAGCAGCACCAGGCCGGCCGTTACCGCAACGGCGGTTCGGTGCCGCAGCACGAACTTGCCGAGGCGGTAGGAAAGGCGGGCAGGGCGCGCCTCTACCGGCTCGCCGTACAAGTAGCGCTGCAGGTCGTCGGCCAACGGCGCGGCGCCGACATAACGGTCCGCAGGCGCCTTGGCCAGCGCCTTGAGCACGATCGCGTCCAGGTCGCCTTTCAGTCGCTTCGCCAGCTTCAGTTGTGTGGTGCCGCGTGTGCTGGCCGCGTCCGGGGCAACCTGGGTGCTGGGACGCCCTACCTGAGCGGTCGCAATGGCCTGCTCGAGCAACGCCGGCGACGCTCGCGTTTTGAGCCGATACGGGCGGCTGCCCGCCAGCAGCTCGTACAGCACCACTCCCAGCGAATACACATCGGCCGCAGCATCGATCGGATCGCCCCGTACCAGCTCCGGGCTGGCGTATTCGGGAGTCAGCGCCCGGCCATAGAGCTGCGTCAGTTCTGTCTGCTCGTCGTCATTGGCCAACAGCTTGGCCACCCCGAAATCCAGCAGCCGCACCTGCCCCGACTCCGTCACCAGGATGTTCGAGGGCTTGATGTCCCGATGGATCACTTGCTGCCCGTGCGCATACTGCACCGCATCGAGCACCTGCAGAAAGAGCTTCAGCCGCTCGCGGATCCCCAGCCGGTGGGCGTCACACCAGGCTGTCAAGGGCTGGCCGGCGACATACTCCATCGCGAGGTACGGCAACCCCTCGGCGCTGACCCCCGCGTCATACAAGCGCGCGATGTTCGGGTGTTCCAGGGCAGCGAGGATGTCCCGCTCGCGCTCGAAACGGCTTGCCAGATCCCTGCGGACTCGAAACAGCATGGGCAGCTTCAGCGCGACTTGCCGCTTGAAAGCGCCATCGGCGCGCTCCGCCAGCCAGACCTCGGCCATCCCGCCCGCACCCAGCGGACGGATCAGGCGATACGGTCCAACCAGTTCCCCCGCCTGCAACCCGCTTGCTGCCAGCGTGGCGCCCACGGCGTCGACCTTGGGCAGTGTGACGACTGCCTCCGCGCCGTGCGCTTGGTCTTGTCCCGGGGACAGGGCCTGCCGCAGCCCCGGCTCCAGATCTCGGTCCTCCGGGGCAAGCGCCTCCAGCCAGCGCCGCCGAGCCTCTGGATCCAGGTCCAGCGCCTCGTCCAGCAGCCGGCTCATCCGCGCCATCCGGGCCGCCGACAGCATCCCTTCCGCCCTCCCGCAGCTCCTTCCTAGCCACGGACGAAGTCAAGCACCCAGAGACGACGGCCGCTATCGCGGCGCCGCTCTTGGGATCGCCCGTGTCGGGCCTGCTAGGCCGCTACGCCTCATTGGACTGCGGTCGGTGAGGATTAGCAAGAACCTGCGGCAGGATTTGAAATCGACTAGTTGATTTGACGCGGTCGCACGCGGGCGCCGGTCTGGCGCGATGTCGCGAGACAGCTCTACATCAGCGCCGCTGCCAGGATGGCCCGCGCTTTCTCCCAGTCTCGCTGTACCGTGCGAGCGCTCAAGTCCAGCGCCTCGGCGATCTCCTCGTCACTGTAGCCGCCGAAATAGCGCATCTGCGCTACCTGCGCCAGCCGCGCATCGGCCTGCTCAAGTTCGCCCAGCGCCTCATGGACCTTCAGGATCGTGTCTTCGCCACCGGCCAGATTGGATGCGACCTCAGTTGAAAGGGTGAGTTGTTGCACATCGCCGCCCCGCCGCTGGGCCTGGCGCTCCCGTACGTTGCTCACGATCACCGAGCGCATCACCTGCGATGCGTAGCAAAAGAACGCCTGGCGGTCCCCGGCCCGCAGCTCGCCCGCCCCCATGAAGCGCAGGTAGCACTCGTGCACCAGCGACGTCGTATCCAGCACCGTATCGCGCCCGCCATCGCGCAAGCGCGCCCGCGCCAGCCGCCGCAGTTCGTCGTAGGCGGTGGAAAAAAGCGCGTCGCGGGCCGACGCGTCGCCCGCGTGCATCCGTTGCAGAAGCTGCGTGACCTGCGTCATCGACACCGCCCGAAGAATCCGTCAGCGCCGATTGCCAACTGTTTACTGCGGACGGAAGGAATATGCAAGCTCGAGACCTTGAAGTCCGCGGTGAGTATTCAACTTTCTTCCGGTCTTTGCATCCAAGTCAGTCGATCTTCAGGAAGGCGTCGATAGCGCCGCCCGCCACGTAGCCAAGCTCATCGAGCGGCAATTCTACGACTTCCAGACTCGTGTCAGCGTCATCGCGTTCGGTCGCGCGATTCCCAGGCCAAACCTTACATGTGGAGCTGTCAACTGCGCAGGTGGCGCGGATGAGCCGCTTGATTAACGACGTCTCAACACGGCAAAGCTATTTCAAGGCCGCTGTCAGAATCGCCCGCGCCTTCTCTCAGTCCCGTTGTATGGTGCGCTCGGCAACACCGAGTGTCTCGGCGATCTCCTGCTCGCTATAACCACCGAAGTAGCGCATCTGCGCTACTTGCGCGAGCCGCCCATCCACCTGCTCGAGCACCTCCAGCGCCTCGTGCACCTTCAGGATTGTCTCTTCGTCGCTCACCAGATTGGCCGCGATCTCGGTGGAAAGTGTCAGCTGCTGCAGATCGCCGCCGCGCCGCTCGGCTTGGCGCTCGCGAACGCCGTTCAGAATCACCGAGCGCATCACCTGCGAGGCGTAAGCGAAAAAGGCCCGCCGATCTTCAGCTCGCAGCTCGCCGGAAGCGACGAAGCGCAAATAACACTCGTGCACCAGTGAGGTCGTTCCCAGCACGGTGTTGCGGCCACCATCGCGGAGTCGGGCCCGCGCCAAGCGCCGCAATTCTTCGTAGGAGGCGGCAAACAGCGCATCTCGCGCTGCGCCGTCACCCGCATGCATCCGTTCCAGCAGTTGCGTGATGGAGGTCATCGAGGCTGACTCGGAACTGAGCTGCACCTCCTACCGTCGGCCTAATTGGACAGCACCGGCTTCGGCTTAGCAACCGGCGCTGCCCTGAGTTGATCGGAGTCAGAGGCCAGCCTGCCGCTGAAGGCTTGCTGGCTGCGAGCGTGGGCCGGCATCGCCGCGCGCCACCAAGTCGGCAAGGTTCTGCTTGAGCGCCCTCATCTCCGTCAGTTGTTGCCGCATCTGTTGGAGCTGCTGCGCCTGATCGGCAATCTGCGTGCTTTGGGCGACGCCTCCAGCTTTGAGCTCCGCGATTTCCTTTTGCTGAAGCTGAACTTGATTCAGCAGCATCGGAGCCAGTTCGTCGTAGCGCACGCCGTCGATCTGGCCCTCCGCGTTGTGGATGACCAGCTCCGGATATACCTTGTCGACCTCTTCGGCAATCAGCCCGTATTGCACCGGCGCCTGACGATCGGTCTTCAGCTTGAACGTCACCGGCCTGAGCTGCTGCAGCTTCTCGGTGCTCGAACCCATCG
>Ga0210394_10008083_pt1 | contig 10922 bp, 12 predicted proteins | sample IncBWC12MmetaG_FD_160121 | JGI IMG/M metagenome (GOLD analysis project Ga0210394, IMG submission 160121) | Forest soil microbial communities from Barre Woods Harvard Forest LTER site, Petersham, Massachusetts, United States - Inc-BW-C-12-M | ecosystem: Environmental > Terrestrial > Soil >... | reverse complement strand
AGCTCAACGAAACGATTCGGTTGCACGCGGTGGTGAAGGCCGGTCAGCACCCGGGATTCTACGAGGTGGTGACCGCCGTCATTCCCGGGTCGGACCCACGACTGAAGGACCAGGAGATCGCCTTCTCCTGCCACCTGGATCATCAGCGCCCGGGAGCCAATGACAATGCCAGCGGATGCGTGACCATACTCGAGGCGGCGCGAACACTGCAGAAGCTGATCGGCGAGGGCAAGCTGGCCCGGCCGGCGCGCAGCATCCGATTCATCTGGCCGCCCGAGGTTGAAGGAACCGTCACGCTGCTCAATGCGAAGCCGGAGTTCGCACGGCGGATCAAAGCCGTGGTGCACATGGACATGGTCGGCGGCGGCCCGGAGACCAAGGCGGTGTTTCATGTGACACGCGGGCCAGTGAGCTTGCCGTCATTCGTGCACGACGTGGCATGGGCGTTTGCCGATTGGGTGAACGAGGAGTCGTACCAATTCGCGGCAACCAATGCCGCCGATTATCCGCTGATCGCGCCGGAGGGCGGCAGGGAGCCGCTGCGTGCGATGTATTCGGCGTACACGATGGGCAGCGATCACGACGTCTACCAGGATTCCTCGTTTGGAATCCCGGCGATTTACCTGAACGACTGGCCGGATCGATACATTCACACCAATATGGATACGGCGGCCAATATCGACCCGACCAAGCTCAAGCGCGCGGCATTGATCGGGGCGGCGAGCGGCTATTTTCTCGCGAATATTTCACCCAAGGACGCCGTGGCGACGAATCAAACCATAGCGACGGGGAAGCTTCTGAGAGCTGTGGCGGCGATGCACAGACCCGAAGCGGTGGCGCCTGCCGCAGAGTATGAGAGCGCCGTACTCAGATCCCTCGATCAATTCACTTCCGGGTCGGGGGATACGACTCAGGGTCGCGGATCCGGGGAAAAGACGCAGAGTCCCGGATCCAGGGAAAAGACGCGTAGTCCCCGGTCCGGAGGCACGGGAGGCGGCGCAAGTATTTTCTTTCGCCGCCTGAGTGAACCGCGCGGCCCGCTGACGGTGTTTGGATATGACTATTTTGAAGACCACGCCAAGTCGGCCGGCGTAGCGACACCGAAACTGCTGAGCTTCAAAGGAGCGTGGGGTGCCGGTGAAGAGTACGCCTACGAAGCGCTGAATTTCGCCGACGGCAAGCGTAGTGCGCAACAGATTACCGATGAATTGTCCGCGGAGTACGGCCCAGTGCCGCTCGACCTCGTGGTCGAATACATGCAAGCGTTGAAGAGGATTGGCGTTGTGGAGTAGATGAAGGCGTGCCTCGATTTAGAAGCGAATCCGCAGCGTCCTTGCCGGGTACGGCAGTGCGCCACGTTAGCCAAGGACGCGTCACAGGGGTAGAGCAGGCACCCCGCCGCGACCTTATGGGGGACTTGCTGCCAAAAAGAAGGAGGTACGATAGAATCAATGCCTATGAGCACACTCACTGCCCCCACGCCCAAGCAGCAAGCGCGTGAGCTGATCGACGCGCTGCCCGACGATGCGACCTGGACGGAGCTGGCCTACCGGCTGGAAGTGCGCGCCGACATAGAGGAAGGGCTGGCCGACGTAAAGGCTGGGCGCCTGGTCAGCACCGCCGAGTTGCGGCGCGAATTTAACCTGCCCGAATAATCTTTAGCCCATGACCGAGGTCCACTGGTCGCACAAGGCCAGAACTCGACTCCGCGAAATCCACGCCTACATTGCCAAGGACTCGCCGCTGAGCGCGACGCAGATGGTGGACCGCATTGACATCCTCACCATCAAGCACTATCGACAACGGCTACCGGCCCAGCCTGTCGACCTTTAGCCGCTACAAGGCAACCAAGCGCGTCGCGGCGCGCGGCTCGGACGAAGGCGCGTGTCTTGATGGAAGCAAGCGCCCAATGTCGGCTAGGTGATGCACAATTGCGGTGAGATGGAGTTGCTGGTCACCGGAGTCGTTTATCTATGAACGACAAGGAAGGTCCGTCGGGATCCCATGCTTCGGTTTGGGCTGCTGGGGTGCTGGTCATTGCCGTGCTTATCGTGCTCGCCTTATTGTTTCGAGGGCGTGCGCATCCGGTCGCCGCGCCATTGCGCGTCTCCAAAAACGCACCGATGAAGTCGTCTCCGGTCGCCGCGCCGCCGCTCATTGCGTCCAAGGCATCACCCGACAATTTCAGCAAGATCGAGATTTGCGGATTTGGCAAGGTGCCGCTCGATACGACGGATTCCTCCGCCGTCGATAGGTACCTCGGCACGGCGACGCAGAAAGCGGCGAAGAACTGGTTGTCGGCTTTGCTGGACAGCGATGATTATCGCGCCCGGGCGGCGGGGCTCTTTCTGGAGGGCAAAATTACCGACAGTTACGCAATCCGCCCGATCGCGGAGACGACGCGCGATGCGTTGGTTCAACTTGCCGTGGGTGCGGGCGATCCTGCCATCTATTCCTTGGCCTTGTACGCTTGCCGCGACCGTCTCGACGACCCGGCGGACAGTGCTTGCCGGCAAATATCGTTGAGCGGGTGGGCTCGAATGGACCCGGACAACGCGGTGCCATGGCTGCTGCTAGCCGGTAAAGCGCACGAAGGACAAAATGTCGCGGCCGAGGCGGATGCGTTCAATCGAGCGGCGAAGGCCCACACCATCGACTCCTACAGCAACTCGCTGTATGCGTTTGCCGAACCCGAACTGCCGAAGGACGTAACACCTTTGGAACGGTGGTACTTCGCGACCGAGGTGATCGGAATTGAAGCGGCCATGGCGCAGCCCGAGTACCAAGTCGCATCCGCGCACTGTTCCGTTGACGCCATGCAGGTGAGCAACGTCCGGCAGCAATGCAGTGCTTTGGCGGAGATCTTGGAGACTCAGGGCAATACAGTGCTCGACCTTATGTTGGCTGCACGCATCGGCGCGCGCGCCGGCTGGCCAAAGCAGCGAGTCAATCGGCTCACCCAAGAGCACCATGCACTGATGCAGGCGATCACGGAGGCGACACCAACGGCCCCTGATGATCTTTGGAGCTGCAATGGCGTGCACCTCGGCAACGCGTATGTGAGCCAAAGAATGCGCTTGGGAGAAGTGGGGGCAGCACGCGAATTGCTCGACCGCTCCGGCGAAACGGAGCAGGAATTGGCTCGACGGTGGACGGAAACCAGGGAAAGGCTACAGCACGACGCTCTGCGGCGCCAACAGGAATCAACGGCAGAATCCATGCCGAAAGATGAATGAGGCCGCGCTCGCCGATTCCCTAAACACCCAGTTCCTCGATGAGCGCGCGATACTCGCCGAGGCCGGGCGTCTTCAACCCGGCCACCTTGCCCTGGTCGTCCCACTGCCGTACGCGCACCGCTTCCTTGTAATAGCGCTCGGTCTCGAACTTCGCCACTTCGTGCGCCGCCATGGGGCCGCCCTGGAGTTTCAAAGTGACTACCGAGGCCGGACTCAACTTGGCAAAATATTTGTTATCCGTCGCCAGGAGATAACGCTTGGCGGGAACGTGCAGGCGCACGGGTTCCGATACTTCGGGGCGAAATCGCTGGGCGAGCCAGTGACTGCCGATCTGCTCATGATGCGCGTCCACGGTCCAGTCCGCGAGATCGTCCGGAACGTCTTCGATGAGATGTCCGATATCGTGCAGGAGCGCCGCCACGACGAGCCCCGGCGGTGCGCCCGCGATCTGCGCGAAGTGGGCGGCCTGCAATGCGTGCTCGGTCATCGAAACGCTCTCGCCGAAATAGGCTGCCGAGCCGCGCCTTTGAAAGATGGCGACAATTTCGTCGAAGAGGTTCATGACTCAAGTCTCCGGGTGGAACTCGCGGCGAAGGAGGGCGGTCTCCGAGTACACGCTGTCGCGAGTCAGGTAGCAACCGCGCAGGTGGCGTGGGTACCGCGCCGACGAAAATGCCCTGCGGCCGTGCAAGGTGCGCTGGTTGTCGAATACCACGAGGTCACCGTCGCGCAGCCTGAACTGCAAATGAAACCGCGAGTCGCGCAACAGTGCGGCGAAGCGGCGATAGGCCCCGTAGAACACCCCAGCATCGGCGGCGGCAAGCGGCAATGGTGCGATCGAGCGGCTGTTGTAATGTACGGCGTTCACTTCGCCGGTACAGCTTAACTGGATCAAGGGTCGCTCGGCGTACAGTTCCGCATCTTTGGATTGGTACCGAAACGGCACGGGCGTGCGGGTGAGGACTGCGAAAGCGTCGGGAAAGGTTGCTCGCAAGTGCAGAGCGATGGCGAAGCCGTCGCCGAACAGGCTCTCGCCGCCGTCGGGAGAGGCAATCAGTGCATGCAGTACCTGAAAGCCCGGCACCGGCTCGCGGTAGGGGTTGTCCGTGTGTAACCCCAGGCCCATGTCGGAGTACGCCAGATTCTCCGGTTGCGGTACCGACCGAACGTCGTAAACCCGCCCATAGTTGGTTTCCGAGACTCGCCCCGCGAGCGCGGCGGCGTCGAGGATCCCGGCGTCGTTCGACGGCACTTGGCCGAGGAACGCGATACCGTCTTGCAATAGCCGACTAAGCCACAGGGCGCGCCGCAATCCATTGGTTTGCACTTCGGAGAATTTCGCCCAGGCGAAGTCGCGCGTGGCATCGAGACGCGCTCCCTCGAGCCAGAGCTTACGCAGGAACTCCGGTCGCCGATCGGAGCAGGTCGATGCGTGTGCAAGCAGCCATTCAATTTCAAATGACGCCGAGCGCGACTCGGATTCCCATTCGACCGTCACGGCGCCGTTGTGTGCCGCCGCCGACAGAATCCGCGGGTTCTCGGGCAAATCCGTGATATCGACGAGCCGCTGCCCACTGTGGGGATCGCGGTCTTCGCGCAGATTGTCGCGCAGCCACAGACTCGCAAATTCGCTCAATGCCCCGTCGGCCCATTCGATGCTCAGCATGTCGGGACGCGACCAGAGACGCTTCACTGCGGCAATGTCTTTCAAGGGAGAGGTCTTTTGCTTGCGGCTGCTTTCGCGCCTAGAAAGTATAGATAGCCGGCCCCGACGGCCGCCAAAGCGCTGACGACCGCCAGAGCCACAAAGACGCCCTGCCAGCCGAAGGATACCGAGACTCGAGCGATGCTGTCGCCCGCGAACACGGCACCCAGATATCCGACCCCGTCGATGATGCCCGATGAGGCCGCGCCCGCCTGCTTCCCGCCGAAATCGAGCGCGAACGCGCCGCCAAGATAGGAATACGGACCCAGCAGACAGAAGGCGATGGCGCCGATCGCGATCAGCGGCAGCAGCGACCCACTGTGGCCGGAGCGCATGGTCATCAGTATGAGCAGAGCCGCGGAAGTTGCGCTCAACCCCACGAACATGATGAGGGCGCGGCCGTTCACGCCGAGGCGGTCGCTGAGCCAGCCCGTTACCAATACGGAGACGGCGCCGACTCCCGGGAAAATGGAACTGAGGCGCGCTGCATTGCTCGCGCTGTATCCCAGATGATCGCTCAAATACTGCGGCGTCCATTGGTTGAAGCTCTCGCGAATGATCGTGCACCCCAAGGACAGGAAGCAAACCAGCAGAAATGCGCGGCTGCGCAGCAGCGGCAGCAGCAACGCTCCCACGCTTTTGGGCCGCGACTCGGAACCCGCAAACAGATTCAGCGGGTTGGGCTTCGCCTCGAGGTAGCCCGCGTCGAGGCGCGACTCGCGCAAAAAGAAGTAGTTGATGATCAAGAACAAGCCGGCCACGGCGCCGGCGAAGTAGAACAAGGCGCGCCAGCCGAAGCCGTGTTCGATCAGCATTCCCATCCACTGCCGTGCCGCCGCGTCGCCAACAAGGTAGCTGATGCTCAAGATGCCGATGATCATTCCGTAGGACGAAAAGTCGAACCATTTGGAGGACACTTTGATCAAGCCCGCCCATGCGATGGACTGCGTCAAGCGGTTGCCGATCCACGCGACGGTGAACAGCGGCAAACTTAAGTGCGATGCGAACATCAGGGTGAAGGCGGTCGCTCCGCCCAGGCCGATGAGAAAATTGATCCGTCCGCCCCAGAAGTCGCCCAATCCGGTCAGGAAGAACTTGCCAAACGCGTAGGCCAGTACGCCAAAGGACGCGATGCCGCCCATGCGAATGATGGCATCGGCGTGGCTGACGCCGTGTTTTCCCAGCTCTTCGACCAACAGCGGTGTTGCAACCGACAGGTCGGCGCGGCAGAAGTAGAGCGAGCCATAACCGCCGAACAGCAAGGCGATGACCAGTGTTTGCCGCAACCGCAGCGATCGGGTCTGCGCGCCGCCCCCGGCGACATCCGGACCTACCCCAAGTTCGGGCGCAGTTGCCATGCAAGATCCTGAAAGGAGGAGGTGGGCGCGATTTCTCGCGCCATCATCTCATTTGAGGCGCGCGCGAGCTACCTAGCAAAAAGGCGATGGGCTGTGCCGCGCCGGGCGGGGAGGGTTGGGAAGCCTTCCCATGCCCGCAGGCGCAGCCGTCCGGATCGCTCAAAGCCTTTTCCGGCGCTCTCAGTGCTGTCCCGCCGGCCTCCGTCCGAGAAGGCTGAGCGGCGCATCATGACTCGGACGGACGTCTCGTCGGAACGATTCACGAACGATAAGCTTTGTCCGACGGAGGACGGCTCGGGAACGCGTTCCCGGGGCCGTCCTCCTTCGAGCCAGTTCGTGAATAATTCCAGCTAGGCCGTGATGTTGACGCTGGAGCCGAGGGGGCTCAGCGAAGGCGCTCCATTGTTCTGCAAATCCTGCAGAAAATTCGTCAGGAACGACTGCAAGGCAGAGGTGGATTGACTCGAGCCGGTGGACGAGGCGATCGAGGTGTTGCCGGCGCTTGAGGTACTGGTGCCGGTACCGGAGCTGCCGCTGCTTGCGGTCGAGGTGCCGGTGCCCGCGCTCGAGGTGCTGGCGACTGCGCTCGAAGTACTGCCACCCGTGCTCGAGGCGCTGCTGCGCAAATCGCCGATCAATTTCACGAACGCTGAATTGAGTTTCGACAGCAGGTGAGAGGGCAAACCCGAAGAAGAGCCCGTGTTACCGACTCCCTGGCTGTTGCCGAGATCCCGAACCAGCGCTTGTAGCTCGGCGATGATGCCGTGTTGGCCGTAGGCGCCGAGGCCTGTGTTGGAGGCGGCCGTGGTGCTAGTCGTAGCGGCGGTACCGCTGGCCGGCGTGACGCTTGAACTCGCCGCGGTAGTGCTGGGAGTGGTGACCGGAGTCGCCGTCGTCGAGGCAGCGCTGGAACCGACCGGCGCTAAAGTCGCGGTCGGTGCGCTGTTGGTCGTGACCGGAATGACGGGAGTCGTCGCGTGGTGATCGTGGTCGCCGTGGCCATGGCCATGGCCATGGCCGGATCGGCTTACGTCGCGCAGCGCACCGAATAGGTCATGCAGGAATGCTTGAAGATCCTGCGCAAGGCTAGTACCGGACGTGCCGGTGCTGGTACCGGACGTGCCGGTGCTCGTGCCCGCGGAAGCCGCGCTCGTCCCTGCGGTCGAGCTTGCCGGCGCCGTCGAGTTTGTCGCCAAGGTCGTACTGGCTGCGCCGGTTGTGCTGGCTGCTGCGGTTGTGCCGGCAGCTACGGGTGTGCCCGTAGCGGAAGTTGTCGCCGCCGTGGATGGCGTGCTCGCCGCTTGGACCAGCGCCTGCAGCAAACTCGCCAACAAGGTGATGCCCTGTTCGTTGCCGCCGCCGCCGAGCGAGTCGCCGTCACCGCCGCCGCGCCGCGAATATTTGTCAGGGTTGAATACTGTCGACAGGTTGGTCGGATTGGAGGCTGAAATGGCGTTGGTTGACATAATATTATCCGTTCGTGATGGGGCGTTGAACATATATCGACGCCCGGCATCGGATCTTTAGAGCGTTCGTTCGCTATTTGGCACAGAACCTGCTTTGAGCAAGGGGAGGGCAACGAAGGCGCTGCCCGGGGCAGGGGATTCAAGCGCAGCACGGCCAAGCAATGCAGTATTTATTCACGATAGGCGAGAGGCAGAGCGACCCATCGGCCGCCAAGGCGGCAACGCATGGCCATATTGCGGCAGTATGCGGCCAATTGTTGCCGCTCGGATCCCGATACACAGCACGTGCGCAAGCAGCATCGCGACGCTTTATCAAAGGAAACTTCACATGTCGGCAATCCCAAGTTTGAGCTCCACGCCAACCACGCCATCGGCACTCTCCCTGGTCAATACCCATCCGCACGGTCATAAAAAAGGCTCACACGCGGGTGCCGTGGAATCCACGGACGATTCCAACACTGACACGGCGACTCACCTTCCGGTAGCCTCCACGCAGAATCTATTCGGCACCCTGTTGAGTAAGCTGGAGCAGGTGATTGGCTTGAAATTGACCGCGGCGACACCCGTCACCGCGCCCGGCGCCACGACCGGTGCCGGCACGGCGGGCACGAGCGCCGCGACTGCGTTTCCCACGACTGCTGGGACCGCTCAGTCTGCCGGCACTTTGTTGCAAAATTACACGAATAATTTGTCGCAAAGCCTGCAGGCCAACGGTTCGCCGTGGCCAAAACTTGCGGGATCCAGCGTCAGCGTCAACGCCTAGGAACCTCTCCGAGTAGTGATTGCCGTTGCGAGGGGCGGGACGCATGCGTCCCGCGGGCGACCATGGATGGTCGCCCAGGGCTTGCGCGGAGCAGGGACCGCGCAGCGCAATGGGATGCATACTCGCACCGGGCAAGAAGATCGCGGCGGCGCTCAATTGACGTTCACAGGTCAGCCGGCTAGGCTCAAGCCCGCCGGAAACACAAGTGAACACCACCAAACGACTGCCGACCTTGTTCATCCCGCATGGCGGTGGTCCGTGTTTTTTCATGGATCCGCCGGCGGCCTATCCGCACATGTGGGACGGACTGGCCGCTTATCTGCGGGGCATCGACGGCTCGCTGGGGGTGAGACCAAGAGCGGTGCTGGTGATTTCGGGGCACTGGGAAAATCCGCTGCCCACGCTCAATGTGGCGATCAAGCCCGGCCTGCTGTTTGATTACTACGGCTTTCCGGAACATACCTATCGGTTAAAATACCCGGCGGCCGGCGCCCCGGACCTCGCCGAACGCGTGCGCACGCTGCTGGAGCGAGCGGGGTTCCAGACCGACGTCGAATCCAAACGGGGCCTCGACCACGGTGTCTTCATACCCTTTCTGCTCATCTATCCCAATGCGGATGTGCCGATCCTGCAGCTCTCGCTGCAAGCCGGTCTCGATTCCACGCTGCATTTGGCCCTGGGCAGCGCCTTGGCGCCGCTGCGCGATCAAGGCGTTCTTATCGTGGGCAGCGGCATGAGCTATCACAATTTGGCCGATATGTTTTCAGGCCGGGGCGCGGCCGCCGCCGCCGCTTTCGATGCCTGGCTGGGCGATGCCGTGCAAGATCCCGCGACCCGCGAGCAATTGCTCGCCAAGTGGCGCGAAGCGCCGGGGGGCGCGGCATCGCACCCGCGCGAGGAGCATTTGATCCCTTTGATGGTTGCCGCCGGAGCGGCCCAAGGCGATCGCGGAATTCGCAGCTTCGGCGAGTCGATCGGCGGCAAACAGATCTCCGGCTTTCAGTTTGGCTGAGGACCGCCAATGAATAGAATTATTTTTCTTGCCTTCGGGGTGCTGATCGCTGCGCGCGCCGGTCTGACGCAGGAAGCCAAGCACACCGCGGCCGGCACCTCGGACGCGGCAACGGTGATCGTGCGCGCGCAATCGCTCATCGACGGCACCAGCGACAAGCCGTTTCACAACATGGAGATCGTGATTCAAGGCAACCGAATCATCGATGTCCGCCCGGCGAAATCCCAGGCGCTGCCGGCCGCGGCGCAAGTCATCGATTTGGGCACCGCCACGGTGCTGCCGGGGCTCATCGATGCGCACACGCACATTTTCTTGCAGGGCGAGGATCCGGCGGCCGGTGGGTACGATGTGCAATTGCTGAAGTATCCGGCCTCCTACCGCGTTGCGCGCGCCGTTGTCTCGGCTCGCCGTGCGCTCGAGCAGGGCTTCACCAGCATTCGTGACGTGGAAACCGAGGGCGCCGGATACGGCGATGTGGGCATCAAGCGAGCGATCAATGAAGGAGTCATACCCGGCCCACGAATGTGGGTGTCGACGCTGTCGATTTCATCGACCGGCGGCTATCCCCTCGAGGGCTACGCGCCGGAGATCACCGTACCCAAGGGATCACAGCTGATCGACGGGCCTGTCGAGGCACGCAAGGCCGCGCGCGAACAATTGGACAAGGGCGCGGACTGGATCAAGGTGTACATGACGCATCGTTCTTGGCTCGATGCGCAAGGCGCCCTGGTGTCGCAGCCGACGCTCACGGTCGAAGAACTGAAGGCCATCGTTGACGAGACGCATGGCTGGGGAAGGAAAGTAGCCTGCCACGCCTACAACGGACCCGGTCTGCAGCGCGCACTCGACGGCGGCTGCGATTCGATCGAGCACGGGCTGGAAATCACGGACGCGCAGATCTCGCAAATGCTCAAGCAGGGTACTTGGTATGTGCCCACCCTACAGGTGTACTACACCGACTGGGATCCCGCGGACACCGATTCGGGAAAACGCGATCGCAAGCGCGTGGCGCTGCATGGAGTGGCGTTCGGCAAGGCGCTGCACGCCGGGGTCAAGATGGCGTTCGGCACGGACGTAGGCGGATTCAAGTGGTCCGAGCCGATTGCCCAGGAATTTTCCCGTGAAGTGGAATTCGGCATGACGCCGATGCAGGCCATTCAATCCGCCACGTCGCGGGCGGCCGAGTTGCTCGGCCGGCGCGGCGAGATCGGAGTGGTCGCGCCCGGAGCCTACGCGGACCTGATCGCGGTGGCGAGCGATCCCCTGGCGGATGTGAACGTCCTGAAGACCGTGCAGTTCGTGATGAAAGACGGGGTGGTGTTCCAGTCAAGCGCTGTCGCAGCCGCGCCCTGAAGAAATTGTGACCGGATTCACACCCTGAC
>Ga0210394_10008082_pt1 | contig 10922 bp, 7 predicted proteins | sample IncBWC12MmetaG_FD_160121 | JGI IMG/M metagenome (GOLD analysis project Ga0210394, IMG submission 160121) | Forest soil microbial communities from Barre Woods Harvard Forest LTER site, Petersham, Massachusetts, United States - Inc-BW-C-12-M | ecosystem: Environmental > Terrestrial > Soil >... | reverse complement strand
TTTTTGGCATCAGCACTACGCCAACGTGATTCGCGCGGCCGGCCAAGCCGGCGCTAAGGTGATCGGCCTAGATTTGGACTTCGGCATCCCGGTGGAAAAGTACGAACCGGACTTCGATCGATTGCTGGGCGAAGCTGTCAGCACATCGCCTGTGCCCGTCGTTTGCGCCTATGCGACCTCTATCCACTCGAACCCGGAAGCGCAGAGGATTCCGATCACTTTGCTGTCGGCGGCACTCGGCCTGGCTGGGTTTGCCAACCTCACTATCGATTCCGACGACTTCGTGCGCCGGCAGGAGCTGATCGAGGCGCCTCCTCGGAACCCAAACGATCCGCCTCCCGCGCACTCGTTCGCGCTACGGGTGGCCGAGAAGTTCGCCGGAAGCGACGCTGAGTTCCAGCACGGCAAGCTGGTGTTCCGGGACCACAACATCCCCATCTCGCAGGACAGGACCATCGCGATCAATTACGCCGGCCCGCCGGACACGTTTCCCAGCGTGTCCCTGGCCGATTTCGAATCGGCCGCAAAGGCGGGCAATGTGGATCAACTGCGGAAATGGGTGAACGGGAAAATTGTGCTGGTGGGAACAGATGCTCTGGACGACCGCCGCGCGACGCCGTTTTTCACCTTGTTCAGCGGGACCAAGTGGCTTACTCCCGGCGTAGAGATTCATGCCAGCACGGTGCGCACGTTACTTACGCGAAGTTACCTTCTGCCCGCGCCGCAATGGGTGTTGGCGCTGGCGCTGCTCGCGGCCACGACGCTAGCGGTATTAATCGTTACCTCGTTTACGGCTGGCCGCGCCGTTATCTTCGTATTGCTCGAAGTGTTCGCCATTTTGGTTGTGACTCACCTATTGTTTGAACGGGGACTCATCCTCTCGACCTCCGAGGTGCTACTGGCGACATCGGTGGGCTTGATCGCTTCCCTGGTATATCGCAACGCCACCCAGGAAACCCGAGGCAATCTGTTTCGACGCGCGATTTCGCTCTTCGTGGGCAAACAACTGGCCACCTCGCTGGAGGAGTCTGAGGCGATCGCCCTATCGGGCAAGCGGATGGAAGTGACGATTCTGTTTACGGATATCCGAGGCTTCACCTCGTTCACTGAACGGGTCTCCGAGGAGCAAGGCCCCGAAGTGGTCGTGCAGCTTTTGAACGAATATATGGCCATGATGGTGGGAATTATTCTGGCGTATCGCGGGCACGTCAACAAATTCCTCGGCGACGGTATCCTGGCGGTTTTTTCGGACGACGATGAAGGCGCCGCGCCCGGCGATCATGCACTGCGCGCGGTTCGTTGCGCCACGCGCATGGTTACAGCTCAGAGCCGGTTCGAGACTGGCGCGGGAATACATACCGGGCCCGCGGTCCTAGGAAATGTCGGATCAGCCGATAAGATGGAGTTTACGGTCCTGGGGGATACGGTGAACCTGGCTTCCAGGGTCGAGAGCCTGAACAAGGAGCACCACACGAAACTATTGATGACGGGCGCGACCGAGAGCAAGCTGGAAAGCCAAGTGGAGACGCTGCATTTGGGACAAGCGCCGGTACGGGGCAAGGCGCTGCCGATCGACCTGTACACGGTGGCATCGCTGGTGGCAAAGGCCGCAGTCAATGCGTAACGTTCACACTCGTGTGAACGCGGCACGCAGGAGTGCGTGCGCCACAATGATGGCGCTCTGCGCTGTCTTGTGCTTCGCCGATGTTAAGGAAGAACCGGTTGGTTTGGTTCTAACGGCGACGGGAAGCAAGTTGCTGCGCGCCGATACCGAAACGCCGCTTACCGCGCGGCCGGGGGATCTGCTGTTTACCGGTGATGGATTGAGGACCGAAACCGGCCCGGCATCTTTCCTATTCTGTCCGGCGAAGGCCCTCGATACGCTGCTGCCATCCGGAGAAGTTCGCCTGGACGCCAAGGCGCCCAAGGTGAAATCCGGCAAGATCTCTGAGTCACCGGCGCGCGCGTGTACCCTACCGCAGACTTTGCGCGTTGCCGCCGCCAGCCAGCAACACTACGGCGTCAGTATGACGCGGGCATTGAACCAGCCGGAGACTCCACCCATCCCGCGCGACAAGATGCCCGCGGACGTTCAAGCGGAGTTGGCTCCGTACGACGCGGTGCTGGCCGGGAATCCGAAAGATCAGGCGGCGCTGATTACCGAAGCTGCCATCTTCGAGAATCACAAACTCGCCGCGAACGCGCTTGAGCTGTACTACAAACTCCGCGAGCAGTGGCCGGATGCGGTGTGGATCAAGAGCAAGATCTTCGAGCTCGGCCAAACGGTCGCCGATCAGGCTGCTGCCGCTACTGCCGTGGCGCAAACCGGCGGCCAGACCTATGCGCTGCTGGTCGGCATCTCCAAATACGGGAAGCCGGAACTATCGTTGCAGTTCGCCAATGCGGACGCGAGCGTATTTGACAAGCTACTGGAAAGCCCGCGGGGCGGCAGCGTCCCGAGCGGTAACATTCTCCTGTTAACCGACGAAAAGGCTACCACCGCGGCGGTGCGCAACGGTTTTCAGGATTTTCTGAAGCGCCGCGCCGGCAAGAACGACACCGTGGTGATCGTGATCGCGGGGCACGGCACGGTGGAAATTCCGGGCAGTAAGAATGCCTTCATCCTCACCTACGACTCAGACCCGCAGGATTTGAAGAGCACGGCGCTGGCCGTGGACGAGCTGCAATCCCTGTTTGAAGAGCAGTTGAGCAAAGTGGGCCGTGTGCTGCTGTTCGTGGATGTCTGCAAAGCCGGAACGGTCGGCACCATTCACAACACGACGGTCAGCGCTAACGTCCAGCAGCTCGGCGATATCCAGGGCGATCTCTTCGGATTGCTGGCCAGCCGCCCGCGTGAGGTGTCGCTCGAAGGGCCCGAGTTCGGCGGCGGGCATGGCGTCTTCAGCTACTACGTCATCAAGGGACTGGAAGGCGCGGCGGACGCGAATATGGATGGCGTTGTTGACGCCGACGAGCTGATCAAATATGTCAGCGATCAAGTTCCGATGGCAACCGCGAACAAGCAGCATCCGCGCGAGTTCGGCACATACGACAACATGATGCGATTGTCGGACACGAAGAAGCCCGGCATCACTATTGCCCAGAACATGGATGTCGCGCACTGGCGGATGATGTTGGATTCACGCAATGGCGGCCCTCTTTACCTGGCTGGCGCGCCGCAGGGTCAAGTGGCGGGCGCGCGCGCATCGCAAGAAATGACGGATCGGCTGACGTCAGCCATCAACGCGGGCCGGATCTTGCCCAGCGATCCCAATAACGCGTTCACCGCGCTTGGGGACTTGAAGCCCATCGCCGCGCCCGAACAGTTTCAAGAGCTCCAGAATCAGCTCCGCATCGCACTCGAAAATAAGGCGCAACAAGTCTTGTTGAGATATTTGACGGGTGACGAGACGGCGCAGTCGCGCGATGACTTTCAAGGCGGCGCACGCTATATGGACGCGGCGCGCATGCTTACGCAAGAGTCGCTGTATTTGGAAGGCCGGCAGGATTTCTTCCAGGGACGCGCGCTGTTGTTCGACAAGAAGTTTCCGGAGGCGGCAAATCTACTCGAACAGTCCGTGCGAATCGATCCGGGCGGCGCTTATGGATTCAACGCGTTAGGCATCGCCTATCTGGAGCAAGCCCAATACGAGAAAGCCATCCCGGCTTTTCGGGATGCCGTTCGCCGCGCGCAGCACTGGTCGTATCCGCTGCACAACGAGGCCTTGGCTTACGTGGAGACAGGCGACTATCGATCGGCGATCCGCGCGTATCAGGAAGCTATCCGGCTGACGCCCCAATATAGCTATTTGCCGTATAACCTCGGGTTGGTCTACCAGCGCTTGAATCGGCGCAAGGACGCCGAGGCTGCGTATACCAAAGCGGAAATGCTCGCGCCTAACTCCGCGGAGCCTTACAATGCGCTGGGCACGCTGAAGGCATCGGAGGGTAAGCGCGCCCAAGCCGAGCAGCTCTACCGGCAGTCCTTGCAGAAGGATCCGAGTCTGCTGCCCGCGCGACATAACCTGGCTTTGCTGTTGGCAGACCAAAAGGGCCAGCAGCAGGAGGCGATAGATTTGTGGCGCGAGAACTTGCGCCAGTCGCCGGACTATCTCCCATCGCGGCTCAGCTTGGCGGGCACGCTCGCCACTGCGGGCGATACTGCGAGTGCCATCCAGGAATATCGCAAGGTTCTCGAAGCCAAGCCGGAGTACGTGGCCGCGCGCAATGCTCTCGCGGATCTGTTGGCTAAGACCGGAGATCGCGACGGCGCTTTGGATCAACTCCGCGAAGTGACCAAACAGGACTCGCGCGACCCCGAACTGTTCGAGCGCATCGGTGATCTGGAAACCGCGCGCCAGCATCCCGCCGAAGCGCGAGCGGCCTACCAGTCAGCGCTGGATCTGAAACCCCAACGTTCCGCGCGTAAGCGAATCGAGAGCAAGCTGAAGACCTCGGAAGGGAAATAAGCTCGGGGGGAAAATAAGAGAGACGCCCGCCTTCCAACGGGCGCCCTCTTTCAGGGTCACATGTTCCTCACAGTTACACGGATCAGAAATCCGCCACGCTGAGGGTGCGGCCTCACCTATTGGACGCGTGAAATGGCAAAACTGTTGCCAAAACTGGTTGAGATTTCTTGTTAGCGCTTCTGGCCTGCTGACGCGCCTTGGGACTTGGGAGCGGTCTTCGCGCCTTCGCCACCTCGGGAGATATCAATGCCGCCCTTGAAATATGCACCGTCTTCGATGACGATGCCGGCGGTCTTGATGTCGCCCACGATCGACGCTCCGGTCCGCAGCGAAACGCGGCTTTCCGATTCCACATTTCCTTTGATCGTGCCGAAGACGATCACCTCGTTGGCTTTGATGTTGGCGTTCACCGTGCTGTTCGGACCAACTGTCAAGCGATTGCGTAACTCCAGCTTGCCCTCGAGATCGCCGTCCAGGTACAGCTCCTCATCGCTTGTAACCTCACCAATGATCTTCATGGATTTGCCGAATACCGTCGGACCGGACGAAGCCGCCGGCGGCTGATGCTGAGGTGACTGAGGATGCTGTGCCTGGTGATGATGAGTGGCAGGCGACGCAGCGGTTGTTGGATGGCTAGGCTGGTGAGTCGGTTGAACCGGTGGATTCTGAATCATTTGTCCGTCGTTTTGTTTTCCCCACATAAGAGCGCCGAAGCTCCAGTGTACTGCCCGCGCCCAGTGATCGCGCAGGTTTTTTGGGTGCTAACCGTTATAACGCCGGAGCACTATTACTTACTTACGTTCGAAGAACTTCGGCTTATCGATGCCCGCATCGACGACCACGTCGAAGAAACCGATCATCATCTCATCCCAGCTCTGCTCGCCGTAGCGGACCTCCGCCGTTGGATCGGGATTGTTGGGATTGTTAGGCGAGTTGTCGAAGATGCCGACCCACTGCAACCTGGTACCGGCCTTGATGAGCTTGGGTTCAGCAAGACGATAGGCGAGCTGCCATTGAAAATCGTAGTGGTCGATCTTGAGCAATGTTTCCACGCGTCCGTTCGCGCCGGTAATCAGATACTCGAATCCCTTGCCCCGCAGGTGCATGTGCGGGAATAGGCTGATCAACAGGGCGTCGTTCGGGAGCGTGCCCGAAACCTGGACGCGATAGTTGGAATCGCCCGGCGGAATCACAAACCGGTCGTTGCTCATCTGCAACGAAAGCACCTCTTGTTTGGGGGGCTCCTTCGCAAAAACCACGCCGATACGGGTGCGATCTTCAGTGACTCTGCCGTTGGGTGTGTAGTGCATCTGGAGCACGAGATCGGAGCCCGCCTTGATGCGTTTCGCGATTCCGGCCGGCCACTGATCGTACGAGTTGCCCGGCGTGTAGACCATCAACAGATCGCTGGTGGTGAAGCCCTTCGCGATCGGCACGGAGAAGGTTTTCTGGCGTGGTTCCCCTTCCAGCCATTTCGACCCGGGCTCTCGAATGTAGACCACAGCATGGTGCACCGCGGAGCGGCTGGTGGTTCGCACTTCCACTTTTTGAACCCAGCGATCTTCGGTGAAGTGCGTTGGAAGAATCACGTATTGATAATCGACCGCGCCTTTCGCGGGAAGAGGGAAGGCGCTCTGCATTTCAAAAACTGCGTCGGGCGTCCCGATATTCCAGCCCTGCGGCCAATCGCGCGGAGGAGGAGCATCCTTGGCATCGCCGGCAGGCGCGCCCACGTTCGCCCAGGACCCGAGTGTATCGATCTCAGCCTGTGATAACGAACGGTCATTCGCGAAATGGCCATGTGCCCGATCGGCGAACCAGGGCGGCATTTTCCGCGCGATCACTTGCTCGCGAATCGCTTTGGCCCAGGGACGAGTTTCGGAATACGTGGTAAACGCCATGGGCGCGATTTCGCCCGAGCGATGGCATTCCTGGCAACGCTGCTGAAGGATGGGGAGAATGTCTTTATAGAAAACCGGCTCCGCCCACAGGGACGAAAGGGCAACGCCGAAGTTAACGAGCCATCGTAGCAACGTATTTATCGCGGCATTGGGCGGAACAAAAATGGATGGTTTTGCCCGCCACCGTCTCCTTAATTGAGCTGGCTGCCGCAATATACGTTCCGCAAACCGGATCTTTCTTGAGCTCCCCGGTGAGCGGAACCTGGCTGGATGGACGTGGCGTGCGCGGCGTCGTGGAACCGGGCTTCATCGCCTCCGAGACTCCTTTGAGGACAATCCCGACGATGCTCTTCAACACGGAAATCACCACCACCGTAAGAAGAAGATAGAAAATAGCCCGGAACATTGCCTGCTTCCATTCTATCGAAAGGGGCCGGCTACTCTTCCTTGTTGACCTCTTTGCGAGCCGCGTCGATACGGGCCTGCGCGTGGCGGGCGGCAATGAGCGCCGACGCAATGTCTATGCCCAACGCGGGATTCACCATGGCGTCCTGCGCGCGTTTCAGATCCTGTTCGGCTTGCGTCACGTCGATCTCATGTCCCTTCTCGGCAACATCGCTCAGCACTCGTACTACGTTATCGAGAATTTCCAGGAAACCACCGGAAATAGCGATGCTGAAACGATGATCGCCGGGCGTCGTATACGTCAGCGCGCCGATGCCAAGCTCGGAAAGCAACGCTGCGTGATCGGGCAGCACGCCGATATAGCCATCCTTGGCTGGAATCTGCGCGCGAATTGCCTTCTCGCGCGCGAGCAGCCGCTCGGGTGTCGCAATTTCAATATCGAACGTGTCCGCCATCAATCAAGCCGCGCCTTGCTTAGCGAGCTCCGCAGCTTTCTTCTTCACGTCTTCAATGTCGCCTTGCATGTAGAACGCCTGCTCCGGCAAGTCGTCATGCTTGCCTTCCACAACTTCCTTGAAGCTGCGGACCGTATCGGCCAGCGATACATACTTGCCCTTGAAGCCGGTGAACTGCTCGGCTACGTGGAACGGCTGCGAAAGGAACTTTTGTATCTTGCGCGCGCGCGCTACGGTCTGTTTGTCATCATCCGAGAGTTCATCGATGCCGAGAATCGCGATGATGTCTTGCAAATCTTTGTAGCGCTGCAGAATTTGTTTCACCTGTTGCGCCACCGCGTAGTGCTCCTCGCCGACGATACGCGGATCGAGAATTCGGGAGCTGGATGCCAGGGGATCCACGGCCGGATAAATACCCTGTTCCACCAGGCTACGCGTTAGGTTGGTGGTCGCGTCCAAGTGCGCGAAAGTGGTGGCCGGCGCCGGATCGGTGTAGTCGTCGGCGGGCACGTAAATCGCCTGCACCGACGTGATGGAGCCCTTCTTGGTCGACGTGATGCGTTCCTGCAATTCCCCCATTTCGGTGGCGAGATTCGGTTGATAGCCCACTGCCGATGGCATGCGGCCCAACAGCGCCGATACTTCCGAACCGGCCTGTGTAAAGCGGAAAATGTTGTCGATGAACAACAGCACGTCCTGGCCGCCTTCGTCGCGGAAAAATTCGGCCACAGTAAGGCCCGTGAGTCCGACCCGCAGACGCGCTCCGGGCGGCTCGGTCATTTGGCCGTAAATCAGAGCCACTTTGGACTTGGTGTAGTCGTGCGGATCGAGCACGCCCGACTCCTGCATTTCCACCCACAGGTCGTTGCCTTCGCGGGTGCGCTCACCCACACCGGAAAACACCGACACGCCGCCATGTTTCAGAGCGATATTGTTGATCAGCTCCATGATGACGACGGTCTTGCCGACGCCCGCGCCGCCGAACAGCCCTATCTTGCCGCCGCGAAGATAAGGCTCCAGGAGATCGATCACCTTGATGCCGCTCTCGAACATCTGCAGCTCGGTGGCTTGCTCGTCGAAGGCCGGCGCCTGCCGATGGATGGGCCACCTCTGCGCGGTCTTAACGGGACCCATGTTGTCCACTGGCTCGCCGATGACGTTCATCACCCTGCCCAGGGTCTCGTTTCCAACCGGGACTTCGACGCCATGGCCCAGGCTGACGGCTTTCATCCCGCGCACCATCCCGTCGGTGGGCTGTAGCGCGATGGTGCGCACGCGCCCCTCACCGATGTGTTGCGCCACTTCCACCATCACGTCAATGGGGACGCTGGTGTCAAAGCCTTCGCTGGTGATGTGGATGGCCGTGTTGATCACGGGAATCTGGTGCTCGGGGAACTGAATGTCGATGGCCGGACCGGCCACCTGGATGACCTTGCCGACGACCTGCGTCTCTGTTGTAGTTGCCATAAAATACCTCTTTTAATCCAGCGCCGCGGCGCCGCTTACGATTTCAATAATCTCTCTGGTAATACTGGCCTGCCGGACCCGATTCATCCGCAGCGTCAGCGAACTGATAACGTCGGAAGCGTTGGAGCTGGCCGCTTCCATGGCGGTCATGCGCGCCGCGTGCTGGGCAGCGTCGGACTCGAGCATGGCGCGATAGATCTGGGATTCGATGTAGCGCGGCAGCAGCGCCGCCAGTAGCTCACCCGGCGGTTGTTCATAGATGTAATCGATCTGCTCTTGTTTCTCCGGCATCTCCACCGGCAGCAGACGCGTGGTGACCAGTAGCGACGCCATCATGCTTTTGAAATTGTTTCCCACCAGGTAAACCGCGTCGATTTCGGCCTTTTGGAACAGCTCGATTACCTTGCGCGCGATTTCCAGAGCGTCCTCGAAGCGCGGGGCTTTTTGAAAGAGCGTGGTGTACTCGCCCGTGATTTTCGAGTGGCGCCTCTTGAAGAACTCGCGCCCCTTTCGGCCAATCAGTTCCAAGTGAATTTCGGATTCGCGGTGCTCAACGATGAATTTCTGCGCCGCGCGGATGACGTTGGAATTGAAGGCGCCTGCCAAACCGCGATCGGCCGTGATCACCAGCAATAGAATCCGTTTCTCAGGCCGGCGGGCCAGCAGCTCGATTTCCTCGTCCTCGTTCTGTTCTGCCGCGGCCTGCGCAACGTTCGCCAGCATGCGCTGGATGATTTGCGCGTAGGGCCTCGCCGCCAGCACACGATCCTGCGCGCGACGCAGCTTGGCTGCCGAGACCACCTTCATGGCCTTGGTGATCTGCTGCGTATTTTTCACCGACCGGATGCGCCGGCGTAAATCGATCAGGCTGGGCATGGCTTACGCGGTGACGAGGGCGTCCTTGTGCTGCGCCACAAAGCGCGCCTTAAACTCTTTGAGCAGCGTATTTAGCTTGGCCTTCACTTGATCGTCCAGGTTTTTCTTCTCGCGGATCTCCTGGAGCAACGCGGTTTGCGAGGTGTCGAGAAAACGATTCAATTCGGCTTCGAACGGTCGAATCTGTTCCACGGCCAAATCGTCGAGCATACCGTTGGTTCCCGCGTAAATGATCACCACCTGCTTCTCCACGGGGACCGGTTTATATTGTGGCTGCTTCAAAACTTCCACCAGCCGTTTCCCGCGACCCAACTGCTGTTGCGATGCTTTGTCCAACTCGGAGCCGAACAGCGCAAATGCCGCCAGCTCGCGATACTGTGCCAGATCCAAGCGTAAGGATCCAGCCACCTGCCGCATAGCCTTGATTTGCGCGCTTCCGCCCACGCGGCTCACCGACAGGCCAACGTCGATAGCGGGACGAACGTCGGAGTTGAACAGATCGGCCAGCAGGAAGATCTGGCCGTCGGTGATGGAAATCACGTTGGTCGGAATATAAGCCGAGATGTCACCGGCTTGCGTTTCAATAATGGGCAACGCGGTTAGAGAGCCGCCGCCTTTTTCGTCATTCAGCTTGGCCGCGCGCTCCAGCAACCGGCTGTGAAGGTAAAACACATCGCCGGGATACGCCTCGCGTCCAGGCGGACGGCGCAACAGCAGCGAAATTTCGCGATAGGCCGCGGCGTGCTTGGACAAATCGTCGTAGATGCAGAGCGCATGGCGCTTGGTGTCGCGGAAATACTCGCCCATCGCACATCCGGAGTACGGCGCGATATATTGCATGGGCGCTGGATCGGATGCGGTAGCCGCAACCACGATGGTGTACTCCATCGCGCCGAAGTCTTCCAGCGTCTTCACCACTTGCGCCACGGTAGAGCGCTTCTGGCCTACGACGACGTAGATGCAAATGACGTCGCCGCCCTTCTGATTGATGATGGTGTCGAGCGCTACGGCGGTCTTGCCGGTTTGGCGGTCGCCAATGATCAGCTCACGCTGGCCGCGGCCGATCGGAATCATCGAGTCGATCGCTTTGATACCGGTTTGCAGCGGCTCTTTCACGGAACGGCGATCCACAACGCCGGGAGCAATGGCTTCCACCGGGCGCGTCTCGGTAGTTACGATCGGCCCTTTACCGTCGATAGGCTGGCCAAGCGCGTTCACCACGCGGCCCACCAGAGCTTCGCCCACCGGCACGGACATGATTTTGCCGGTGCGGCGGACTTCGTCGCCTTCCTTGATTTCTTGATATTCGCCCAGCAGCACGGTTCCCACCTGGTCTTCTTCCAGGTTGA
>Ga0210394_10008080_pt1 | contig 10925 bp, 10 predicted proteins | sample IncBWC12MmetaG_FD_160121 | JGI IMG/M metagenome (GOLD analysis project Ga0210394, IMG submission 160121) | Forest soil microbial communities from Barre Woods Harvard Forest LTER site, Petersham, Massachusetts, United States - Inc-BW-C-12-M | ecosystem: Environmental > Terrestrial > Soil >... | reverse complement strand
CAGCGGCACGACAGCCAGGCCCTGCATTGCTTGAAGCAGATTTCCGCGAATCATCGTCGCGAGTCGATTTGCCTTGCCATCAAGGGTGAGCTGGGTGCCCTCGATCTTCTCGTAGTGCTCAAGTTCGACCTGGTACAGCCGGACGATCTCGATGGCGAGCCCGGCGGTACCGGCAATGCCGACCAGGGAGAGATCGTCGGAGGCGAAGACTTTCTCGATGTCGCGTTGGGCGATCAGATTGCCCATGGTCGCCCGCCGGTCGCCGGCCATGACCACACCACCGTCGAATACCGCGGCGGCGATCGTCGTGCCGTGCGGCACGAGATCGCTCGCATCCGGTCTCGACCGCGGCATCAGTTGCGGCGCGGCCGCGGAGAGGAACTCAGCAAACGATGAGGATCCCGATGAAGTCGCATACCGCAGCAAACCGGTATGCGTTCGGTGATCGACGGTCACGAGGCCTCCCACTGGCTGAGTGCTCGGTTAGGTGCTCGGCATGCGTTCAGAGCTGAGCCCGGCGCAGCGCGCCGGGCCCACCGCTGAACCCTACCGAGACGCTCGCGCGGACGTGACGAGGACGTCACTGGCCGCCCTTCTGAACGAAGGACCGGACGAAGTCCTCGGCGTTCGTCTCGAGCACGTCGTCGATCTCGTCGAGGATCGAGTCCACGTCCTCGCTCAGCTTCTCGTGCCGCTCCGCCACGTTGGAGGCGGCCTCCGCGGCGACCTCGTCGGTTTCCTCGTTCTGGCGCTGCGGCCGGCTCTGACCGCTGTCATGTGTGGGCATCGTGTAGCTCCTGTCTCCCGAGACACTTCACAGTATCCCGAGCCGGCCACCGAATGGCGCTGATCAACGACAAGCCACTCCGGCGGACCGGCTCAGCGTGGACCCACCAGAGCGTCGATGAGCGCCGCCGCGGTCGAGCAGCGATCTAGCAGCTCGCCCACGTGGGCACGGGTGCCGCGCTGAGGTTCGAGCATCGGCACCCGGACCAGCGACTCGCGTCCGACGTCGAATATCACCGAGTCCCAGGAGGCCGCCGCTACCGACGTGCCGTAGCGGCGCAGGCACTCGCCACGGAAGTAGGCTCGGGTGTCCTCCGGTGGATTGTTCATCGCTGCCTGCGCGGTCCCGGGCGCGAGCAGGGTTTTCATCGCGCCGCGGGCCACGAGCCGGTGGTAGAGGCCCTTCTCCGGACGGACGTCGGTGTACTGAAGGTCGACGAGCTGCAACCGGGGCGAGTCCCAGTCCAGCCCGTCGCGATCTCGGTAGCCCTCCAGCAGGCGCAACTTGGCGACCCAGTCCAGCTCGTCGGCGAGCTGCATCGGATCCGATTCCAGGCGGCTCAGCACCGATTCCCAGCGCGCGAGAACGTCGCTGGTCTGCTCGTCGGCATCCTCGCCGATGCGATCGTCGACGAACTTGCGGGCACGGTCGAGATACTCCGTCTGCAACTGAATGGCGGTGAGCCGCCTCCCGTCGGCGAGCCGGATCAGGTGCTTCAGTGAGTAGTCGTGGGATACCTCGTGCAGCTCGCGGATCGGCTGGGCGACCGCGAGATCGTCGGGCAGGTAGCCGTCTTCGATCATCGCGAGTACCAGCGACGTCATACCGACCTTGAGATAGGTGGAGATCTCGGCCAGGTTGGCGTCGCCGATGATGACGTGCAGCCTGCGGTAACGCTCCGCGTCGGCATGCGGTTCGTCGCGGGTGTTGATGATCGGCCGTTTGAGCGTCGTCTCCAGGCCCACCTCGACCTCGAAGAAGTCCGCGCGCTGGGAGAGCTGGAATCCGCTGCCGCGACCGTCCTGCCCCAGCCCCACCCGACCGGCGCCACAGATCACCTGCCGGGACACGAAGAACGGGATCAGATGGCGGACGATGGCGGCGAACGGGGTCGAGCGGAGCATCAGGTAGTTCTCGTGCGAACCGTAGGAGACACCCTTGTTGTCGGTGTTGTTCTTGTAAAGGTTGATCGGGCTGCTCACCCCGGGCATCGTCGCTACCCGCCGCGCCGCGTCCGCCATGACAAGCTCGCCCGCCTTGTCCCAGCGGACGATGTCGAGCGGGCTCATCACCTCCGGCGTCGAATACTCCGGATGCGCATGATCGACGTACAGCCGCGCGCCGTTGGGGAGGATCACGTTGGCCATCCCCGCGTCTTCCTCGGCTTCGATGAACTCCTGCGCGATCGAGCCGGAGCCGGCGAGTTCGAATCCGCGCGCATCCCGCAGCGGTGATTCCTCCTCGAAGTCCCAGGCGGCCCGGCGGGCTCGACCGGCAGGCAGCGTGCTGGCGTAGGCGTTGACAACCTGAGCAGACAGCAGCATCGCGTTCGCGGACGGCTGGCCGGGCAGGCTCACGCCGTACTCGACCTCGGTACCCATTACCCGGCGGACAGTCACACCACCAGGCTACGGCCCAGCGGCGTCAGCGGCGTGTCGGCCCGCGACCGGATCGACGTTCTCAGAGCACGAGTTTCAGGATTGCCACGATCCCGATCACCACGATCAGCGCCCGCAAGGCCAGCGGCGGTAGCCGGCGCCCGATCCGGGCACCCAGCATGCCGCCGAGAATCGCGCCCGCCGCCACCAGACCCGCGGCCGCCCAGTCCAGCTGCGCCGTGATCATGAACACGACCGCGGCGACCAGGTTGACCAGCCCCGCCAGCACGTTCTTCAAGGCGTTCTGGCGTTGCAGGGTCTCGGCAAGCAGCAGGCCGAACAAACCCATCAGCAGCACACCCTGGGCCGCGCCGAAGTACCCGCCGTAGACCGCCGTGGCGAACGTCACCGCCCAGAGCAGTGGGGTCGTCTCTGCCCGCGCGGCGCGACCGGTACGCGCCAGCCGCCGGTTCAGCGCCGGCCCTAGCACCACGAGTAGCAGTGCCAGCACGATCAGAATCGGGACCACGTCGGAGAAGGCCCGGCTGGGCAGTACCAGCAGCAGGAACGCGCCAAGCACCCCACCGGATATTGCCGCCGTCGCCAGGGCGAGCACCCGGGCACGCTGACCCACCAACTCGCGCCGGTAGCCGTAGGCACCGACCAACGACCCGGGGGCGAGCCCCAACGTATTGGAGACGTTGGCGGTCACCGGCGGCAGGCCGATGCTGAGCAGTACCGGAAATGTGATCAGGGTGCCCGAACCGACCACCGTGTTGATCGTGCCGGCGGCGATGCCCGCGACGAACACGAGCACCGCCTGCGCGGCGGTCACCTACTGACCACGGAGTTACAGATACTGACCGGTGTTGCCGACCGTGTCGATCGCGCGGCCGGCGTCGCTGCCCTTGCCCGAGACGAGCGTGCGGATGTAGACGATCCGCTCGCCCTTCTTGCCCGAGATCCGGGCCCAGTCGTCCGGGTTCGTGGTGTTCGGGAGGTCCTCGTTCTCCCGGAACTCGTCGACGCAGGCCGCCATCAGATGGTGCATCCGCAGGCCACGCTGGCCGGTCGTCAGCAGATCCTTGATGGCCATCTTCTTGCCGCGGTCGACGATGTTCTGGATCATCGCGCCGGAGTTGAAGTCCTTGAAGTAGAGCGTCTCCTTGTCCCCGTTGGCATAGGTGACTTCCAGGAAGCGGTTCTCCTCGGCCTCGGAGTACATCCGCTCGACCGTGGTCTGGATCATCGCGGCGACCGTGCCCTCGACGTTGCCGCCGTGTTCGGCCAGATCGTCGGCGTGGATCGGCAGTGTCGTGGTCAGGTACTTGGAGAAGATGTCGCGGGCCGCCTCCGCGTCCGGCCGCTCGATCTTGATCTTCACGTCCAGCCGGCCCGGACGCAGGATGGCGGGATCGATCATGTCTTCCCGGTTCGAGGCGCCGATCACGATGACGTTCTCCAGTCCCTCGACGCCGTCGATCTCGCTGAGCAACTGCGGCACGATCGTCGTCTCGACGTCTGAGGAGACACCTGAGCCGCGAGTGCGGAAGATGGAGTCCATCTCGTCGAAGAACACGATGACGGGCGTGCCTTCGCTCGCCTTCTCCCGAGCACGCTGGAAGACCAGCCGGATGTGGCGTTCCGTCTCCCCGACGTACTTGTTCAGCAGTTCGGGGCCCTTGATATTGAGAAAGTAGGACTTCGCGTGCTCGCCGCCGTTCACGTTGGCGATCTGCTTGGCCAGCGAGTTCGCGACCGCCTTGGCGATCAGGGTCTTGCCGCATCCGGGCGGACCGTACAGCAGAATGCCCTTCGGCGGCCGCAACTCGTGTTCGCGGAAGAGCTCCGCGTGCAGGAACGGCAGCTCGACCGCGTCGCGGATCGCCTCGATCTGGTGAGTCAACCCACCGATGTCTGAATAGTCGATATCTGGCACTTCTTCGAGGATGAGATCCTCGACCTCGCTCTTGGGAATGCGCTCATACACGTAACCAGAACGCGGCTCCAGCAACAGCGAGTCGCCGACCCGAATCGGCTGGCCGCGAAGCACGTCAGCGATGTGCACGACGCGCTCCTCGTCGGTATGACCGACCACCAGCGCACGATCACCACCGTCCAGCAGCTCCTTGAGCTGGACGAGATCGCCCGCACGTTCGTGCCCGCAGGCGGCGACGACGTTCATTGCCTCGTTGAGCATGACCTCCTGCCCGTGCAGCAACGCCTTGCCGTCCACTTCGGGTGAGATGGCCACCCGCAGCTTGCGCCCGCCGGTGAAGATGTCGACGGTGCCGTCGTCGAAGCGCTGCAAGAAGATGCCGTAGCCGCTCGGCGGCTGCCCCAGCCGGTCGATCTCCTCTTTCAAGGAGATCATCTGATCGCGCGCGTCCCGCAGCGTGTCGGCCAGCCGCTCGTTACGGTCGGTCAGCGCGGCGATCCTGGCCTGGGACTCGCCAAGGCGATCCTCAAGCGCACGGATGTGGCGCGGCGACTCGGTCACCTTCGCCCGCAGCAACTCGAGCTCCTGCTCCAGGAACGCGGTGCGACGGCGCAGATCCCGCTCGTCGCCCTGTTCGTCTGCGCGGTGCTGCTCGCCTGGTTCGTAGACCATGCGGTCACCTCCATGCGTTGGTGCGTGCGCGAAAAACTACCCTACACAGCCTTGACGGGAAGTGAGAGGAACTACCCTCGGCGTGGGGCACGGCAATCCGGCCGGGCCGTCGACGACAAGGTCCACCTGAGGATCTACGTGAGGGTGTCTACGTGAGTGAACCGCTTCGTGTCTGGATCGATCAAGAGCTCTGTACCGGTGACGGGCTCTGTGTGCAGTATGCACCCGAGGTGTTCGAGTTCGATGTCGACGGGCTCGCCTACGTCAAGGACGGTGACGGCGACTTGCTGGCCGGCACCGGTGCCCGGACACCGGTGCCGGCCAACCTTCGCCTCGATGTGATCGACTCGGCCAAGGAGTGCCCCGGCGCCTGCATCCACGTCGAGCGGGCCGGCGACGGTGTCGAGATCGCCGGCCCCGAGGCCTAGCCGGTCACGGCAGGACGCGAGTGCGCGGCGCGTCGGGCTCGCCGCCGACCGCGGTGTCGGAATCCCCCATCTTCGCCGGACGGCGCTGCCGCACCGGGGCGACGACCCCGGGAGCCAGCCGGCGGGCCGTGGTCAAGAACGCGGTATGGCCGATCATCCGGTGCTCCGGACGGACCGCCAGACCGACCACATGCCAGCCGCGAACCATCGATTCCCAGGCGACCGGCTCGGTGTAGCCGCCGCCGTCCCTTACCGCCTCGACCAGTCGCGACAGCTGGGTAGTGGTGGCGACATAACCCACCAGCACACCGCCGGGCCGCAGCACCGCCGACACCGCGGCCAGCACCTGCCAGGGTGAGAGCATGTCGAGGATTACCCGGTCAACGCCCTCGGCCGCCTCGTGATCTGCGACGTCACCGAGGCGAAGTGACCAGTTGGCCGGCCTCTGCCCGAAGAACATCTCGACGTTGCGTGCCGCGTAGTCGGCGTGGTCCTCGCGGAGCTCGTAGGAGATCACCCGACCGGCCGGGCCGACCGCTCGAAGCAACGAACAGGTCAGGGCACCGGATCCGGCACCTGCCTCCAGCACGGTCGCGCCGGGGTAGATGTCACCCAGCGCGATGATCTGGGCGGCGTCCTTCGGGTAGATCACCGCGGCGCCGCGCGGCATCGACAGGACGAAGTCGGCCAGCAACGGCCGAAGGGCAAGGTATGCCGTACCGGCCGTCGACATGGCGAGGCTGCCCTCGGGCTGGCCGATGAGGTCGTCGTGTTCGATCGCGCCGCGGTGGGTGTGGAACTGCTTGCCCGCTTCGAGGGTGACGGTATGCAAACGGCCCTTGGGGTCGCTCAGCTGTACCCGTTCGCCCTCGTGAAATGCTCCGGAGTTGATCAACTGCGCCTTCCGCTCAGGGCGACAGCGAGATCGCCGGCCGCCAGAATCCCGGCTGGTGAGCCGTCTTGGTGCACGACGAGGTACTCCCCCGCCGGCGTGTCCCGTAGTGCGTCGAGCAAGTCTGCCGCGTCCAGTGAATCGGGCAGCACCAGCCCCGGCTCGATCGCCCGCGCAACCTCCCGGATCGAGGTCCAGGGCTGCCACTCCGGCGGGACGCCGCGTACTCGCCGCTCCTCCACGATTGCCTGTGGGCGCTGCGCGGCATCGATAATCACGATGCCGCGGGCCCCGCAGTCGCGGGCGCGGCGCAGAGCCTCGGCCACCGACAGGTCGGCGTGCACGAGCACGCCAGGACGCAGCAGTTCGGCGAGCCGCACGGTCGCGATCCGCTCCCTGAGCCGGGCAGCCTGCAGCGCCCGGTTCGCGCCACTCATCACGAAGGCCGCGAGCAGCAGCGAGATCAGCCAACTGGCTATCCCGCCGCCATCAGTCTGCCGCACCAGAATCGAGCTTGCGACCACGATCGCAACGGCGATGAACCGGCCGATCCAGGCTGCGATCCGGGTCCCGATCGTGGCTGACCGGGTGATCCCCCAGAGCACGGCATGCAGCACCCGGCCGCCGTCCAGCGGTAACCCCGGCAGCATGTTGAACACGGCAATGATGACGTTGCTCCAGAACAGCAACTCGAGCAGGACGGCCGGAAGCGTCCCGGTCCGGGTGAACAACTCCCCTGCTGCCGCGACCGCCGCGAGCAACCCCGAAACGGCAGGCCCAGCGACTGCTATGAGCAATTCGTCACGGGCGCTGTCGATTTCTCCCTCGATCTCGGAGACGCCGCCGAGCAGGAATATGACGACTCGGCGCACCGGGCGGCGGAGGGCGAGGCTTACCGCCGTGTGACCCAACTCGTGCGCGAGCACGCACAGGGCCGTGGCGATCGCGAATCCGAACGCGGCGCCGTAGGAGCCGCCGGTGCCGAGCCCGCGGACCAGGGAACTGAGCACGGTGCTGTAGAGGATGGTGATCAACGTTGCGATAATTACCCACGAGGGGGCGAAATACAGCGGAACCCCGTAGAAACGGCCGACTCGCAGGAGCAGCGGGCCGCTGCGAGTGACTCGCCGCGGGTCCTGTCTGCTCACTTCGGCGATGCTACGGGGCGGTGCCGCGGGTTCCGGGTTACCGTACGGGCGCGATGGACGACAGTGATGACCTACGGAGCAGGCTCGACGCGCAAGTAGCTGCACGTCGCGCGTCCGGTGCCGGTTCCGAGCCGGGGCGTCGCCGCGCGACCGACGAGCCCGTGATAACCGGTACCGGCGCGGACACATCGCCCGAGGCCGATCCACCCGAGGCTCAACCCGCCGCCGACGCCGCCGCACGTGCTACCGAAGCGCTGTGGCGAGGTAACCCCCGCGCCGTCGTCCCACGCGCGCGTCAGGCACGCGCGGACGAGGTCGGAGCCGTCGAGCTGACCGACCAGGAGCGGCGCCGGCGCGCGATTGCCACCGCGCTGAACTACGCGCCGCTGCCCTGGATCGCCGACGAGCAAGGCGGCGGCGACGACGCGGGCGAGGAACGGTCCAGCTGGCTCAGGTCGCTCAGGTGGCCCACTTTGCGCGGTGGACGCGGCACCAGCCGGGGCAGGCCCGGAGTGCGGCTGGCCAGGCCCGGACGACGAACGGCGGGCTTCCTGCGGTTGCTGGTGCTGATCGCGGTCCTGGCGGTGGTCGCGTTCGGTCTGCGGACCTTCGTGGTTCAGCCTTTCTACGTACCGTCGGCCTCGATGGAGCCCACCCTGCACGGTTGCCCGGCGTGCGACGGCGACCGGGTACTGGTGGACAAGCTGTCCTACCGGCTGCATGGCGTGCATCGCGGCGACGTGGTCGTGTTCGACCGCCCGGCAGGCGCCGACGAGTCCACCTCGGTGCTGATCAGGCGCGTCGTCGGACTGCCCGGTGAGACGGTGAGTGCCCGCGGCGGCAAGGTGTATATCGGCAAGGACGTGCTTGACGAGCCGTACTTGAACCCGGGCTGCAAGGGGACCGCGACGTTCGGCCCGATCACGGTACCGGCCGGCTCGTACTTCGTGCTGGGTGACAACCGCTGCGACTCGGTCGACAGCCGTAGCTTCGGCGCGGTACGGAAGGCCTCGGTGATCGGCCGCGCATTCGTGATCGCCTGGCCGCTGGCCCGCATCCATTGGTTGTGACCGGGAAGTGTCGGTACCGGCTCCTAGGCTGAGCCCATGACCTCAGCAGCGATTACACCGCCCATCATCGGATCGCTGTCACCCTCGCGTGCCGCCGATTTCAAGACCTGCCCACTGCTCTATCGGTTCCGCTGCATCGACCGGCTGCCGGAGGCCCCCTCGCGGGCGGCCACCCGCGGCACCGTCGTGCACACCGTGCTGGAGCAGCTCTTCGACCTGCCGGCACCTGAACGCACCCTCGAGGTGGCGACGGCACTGGTGGGGCCGGCCTGGCAGCAACTGCTGGTCGACGAGCCGCGCGTCGCCGAGCTGTTCACCCTCGACGCGGACGGCACCGAACTTGCCGCGTGGCTCGCCTCGGCCGGCGGCCTGGTCGAGAACTACTTCGCGATCGAAGATCCCACCCGGCTCGAACCGGCCGCCCGCGAGGAGCTAGTCGAGATCGTCATCGACGGGCTCCGGCTGCGCGGCTACGTCGACCGGATCGACGTCTCACCCGGCGGAGACATCCGGGTGGTGGATTACAAGACGGGTTCGCTGCCACGGGAGGCGTTCGAAGGCAAGGCGCTGTTTCAGATGAAGTTCTACGCGCTCGTGCTCTGGCGACTGCGTGGTGTCGTGCCGCGCCAGCTCCGGCTGATGTATCTGGCCGACCGGGATACGTTGAGTTATCAGCCCGATCAAGAGGAGCTCGAGCGATTCGAGCGGACCCTTCGCGCGATCTGGGCCGCGATCCAGCGCGCCAGCGAGGCGGGTGACTTCCGCCCCAGTCCCAGCAGACTGTGCGATTGGTGTGATCACCACGCCCACTGCCCGGCTTTCGGCGGGACTCCGCCGCCGTTCCCGGTGGATGCGCTTGCAGCCTCAGGTAACGATCGACGAGCCGTGGTCGAGGGCTAGTGCCCGTAGCCAGCCGGCATCGACTCCCGCCAGAGAGCCGATCACCGTGCGTCCGTCGGCTGCCGGCATCGGCACCTCGCTCGGCACCGCCACCACGATGCAGCCCGCCGCCTGCGCCGAGGCGACACCGAGCGGCGAATCCTCGATCACAACGCACCGCCCCGGCGGTGCGCCGAGCAGCGCCGCGGCGGTCAGGTACGGCTCAGGATGCGGTTTTGGCTGCCCGACCTCGTCCCCGCAGATCGTAGTGACGAAGAAGTCCCGGCCGATGAAATCGAGCGCGATCTCGGTCAGCCGACGTTGGGTCGATGTAACCAGGGCCGCGGGAATGCCAGCGGCGCGGACGTCGGCGAGCAACTCCCGTGCACCCGGCTTCCAGACCAGCGCCGTCCGAAACAGCTCGGCCGTGCGCTCGGTCAGGTATGCGCCGCTCGATTCGGGATCTGCCTCGATGCCGAGGTCGGCATGCAGGATCGCAACCGATCGGGCCAGGCTTGATCCGACCATCCGCACCCGCGCGCTCGGTGACAGGTCGCCACCCAGCCAGCTGGCCAGGTCGTCGAGGGCAACGTCCCAGACCTTCTCCGAGTCCAGCAGGGTGCCGTCCATGTCGAACAGCACCCCACCGAGCGGATCGGACGCCGCCGCGCCTTCGGCGATAGCCGGACACGCTGAACCGGCAGCGCCCGCCTGGCCGGTCGAGCTCACGTGGTGACGTACTTCGGCTTCGCGGCCGGCGCACGGCCGGCGACGGCTGCACACCCACCGGGGGTGCCCGGCGAGGACGGCCAGGAGGTTGCGGATGCCACGCGCTCAGATTACCGAGCCTCCGGCGCCGCGGCGCGCGGCGGCCGTGCGGCCGGGTGAGGTAGCGCCGCGTCGTAGGGTGGGAGTTATGAGCGAGTTCGAGCGGTGGCCTGAGCTCGCCAACCCGGTGATGGTTGCGGCCTTCGAAGGTTGGAATGACGCAGGCGACGCGGCGACCGGAGCAATCGAGCATCTCGAGCTGCTCTGGGACGCCAAGCACCTGACCGCGATCGACCCGGACGACTATTACGACTTCCAGGTCAACCGGCCGTCGGTGTCGCTGCTGGACGGGGTGAGCCGCCGGGTCACCTGGCCGACGACCCGCATCTCGTGGTGCCGCCCCCCCGGTGCCGATTTCGACCTGATCCTGGTTCGCGGCATCGAGCCGAACATGCGCTGGCGGGCGTTCTGCGAAGAGATCTTGGAAGTCGTTCGCGTGCTCGGCGTCAGCCATGTGGTAACGCTCGGGGCGCTGCTGTCCGACAGCCCCCATACCCGTCCCACGCAAGTCAGCGGCACTGCCTACGACGCCGCCTCGGCGACCAGGTTCGGGCTGGAGCGATCCCAGTACGAGGGGCCGACCGGCATCGTCGGCGTGCTCCAGGACGCGCTGATCAATGTGGGCGTGGCCGGGCTGTCGTTCTGGGCCGGCGTACCCCATTACGTATCGCAGCCGCCGAACCC
>Ga0210394_10008079_pt1 | contig 10926 bp, 8 predicted proteins | sample IncBWC12MmetaG_FD_160121 | JGI IMG/M metagenome (GOLD analysis project Ga0210394, IMG submission 160121) | Forest soil microbial communities from Barre Woods Harvard Forest LTER site, Petersham, Massachusetts, United States - Inc-BW-C-12-M | ecosystem: Environmental > Terrestrial > Soil >... | reverse complement strand
CACCGCACAACTTGAGAAAAAGGTAGCTGCGTACGCATCAGTCGGCGCAGGCAAAAGCATATTAGCCTGTGCGGCAACTGCCAGCGCCGCAGGAATCGCAGTTTTGGCGCTGTCTCCAGCGGCGGCAGCCAGGATCGTTTATACGCCCGCGCATGAGTCGCTCGTCGGCCTCACCCTCGACTTGAACCACGATGGTAAGGGGGACGTTCAGTTCAACCAGAACGTCAATGCGACCACATCTGTGGGGATGCAAAGCATTTGGGTCGGTCCCACCTCGTCATCGGCTCAGCGCTTGAATAAGGTCGTCGCAACTCCGAAAAACCTGGACGCCGTTGCCCTGCGCGCTGGAAGCCGAATCGGCCCTGACCGACAGTTCGAGACGCACGGCGTCATCTACGGAGACGTTATCTACCGCAATCCCCCTCACACGGTTTGGTTTGGTCAGTGGGGGAATGGAGGTAAAGGGCTCAAGGATCGCTATCTAGGCATAAAGTTCACGATCAACGGCCAGTTTCATTACGGATGGGCACGTATTTCCACCACCGTCACCGGCGACCAATCTACATCCCTTTTGACCGGCTACGCTTACGAGACTGTTCCCAACAAGCCCATACTGGCGGGCAAAACGAAGGGGCCAAGTTCAAGCGCAGAGCGGGAAACGCTCGGCCAACTGGCACGCGGTTCCGCACGCCCGTGATTGCGATGCAAGATACGACGGCACGGTAGCATTCTCAGATTTTGCCCAAAGGCCGGACTTCACCTCTTACGAGGGTTCGGCCTTGCTGGTTTCCGGCCCAGTTTACGGTGGTTCCCAAAGTGCACCACTTAAATCCAGATTCGATAAGGCTCGCGAAGCGTGTCATTTTGGCCCGCCTCCGCCAATCTTTCAGCCGCTATCCCTCAAAACCGCGGCTGTTTCTGGTATATTGGCCTTCCAGCCCGTAATTTCGTGTCGATTTCGCGTCTCGCCCAAGGGCGGAAGGAGCAGCACTCATGGCAGGCAAAAGCGTCAACAAAGTCATCCTTATCGGAAATCTGGGCAAAGATCCCGAAGTGAAATACACGCCGGGCGGAATGCCAGTCGCCAAGTTCTCGCTGGCCACCAATGAACGCTTCAAGGACAAAGACGGCAATTGGCAGGACCGCACCGAGTGGCACAACATCGTCGCCTTTCAACGATTGGCTGAGATCGTTGGCGAGTATCTGAAAAAAGGCGGCAAATGCTACGTGGAAGGCAGATTGAGCACCAGTTCCTGGGACGACAAAGAAACCGGCCAGAAGAAGTACAAAACCGAAATCATCGCCAATGACTTGGTCCTGCTCAGCGGACGGGGCGAAGGCGCCGGAGACGATGCTGGCGGGCGTTCCCGCAGTGCCGCCGCAGGCGGAAACAATTTCGATCAGCGCAGTCCAGAACCGGAACACGCAGCGGCCTCAACCCCGATCAGCGACGAAGATATTCCTTTCTGAGCGGGGCCGAGCTGCCGGTTTTCAATTCTGATTTACTTTACGCTGCCCGTTCCCGCAACGGACTCTCGCCAAGGCGACCAGCCAGCTTGCGAGCCGCCAAAGCCATCATCAGCCGGGTCGTGCCCGTCATGATCATGCTAATGCCCACGAGCGTCCCGATTACCCACAGCGAACTCACAGGCCATTGGTTCCAGATCATGAAACCCAGAACGAGGGTGACGATTCCGTCCAGCAGCATCCACTGTGAGCTGCCACTCTTACGCGTGGCAAAGTAGGCGACCACGTCCGCAGCGCCTTCCGCCAAGAGGAAGATCCCCAGCACGAGAGTCAAACCGGCAGCTCCCAAGCCCGGACTCGCGACCAAGTAGCCTCCGGCCACAAGATAAAACACCGCCACCAGCAGCTTCCAGACAATGTGGCCGATGCCCTTGGACTGAAAGGCATGCACCAGTTGTGCAATCCCGTCGAATATCACGAGCCATCCGATTACGATGACGACTCCGATCGACGTAGCCATCGGCAACGTGATGGCAAGGACTCCAAAAATGATCAATATGATCGACCACAGTACTGAAGCACGAAACACGCGTTTCACTCCAGCTTCCAGGCTGGTCATGGTTTCCTCCTTGAGCGATAACTTTCGTTGTGGAATGCGCCAACTCCTCGCGATGCACCGTCCCTCACTACTCCGTGCATCTCTTTCGCAAAAGTCTAGCAATTGTTTTGCTGCTGCGAGCCTGTAAATTATGACAGTCTCCGTCGGCCTTCCTTTAAGGATGTCCCTATGCGACCTGCTCCCCAAAATGATAGTCTTGCCCACGGATGAAACTAATTCCTGGCACCAAACTCGGCCCCTATGAAATCGTCAGCCTATTGGGCGCAGGCGGCATGGGAGAGGTTTATCGTGCCCGCGATTCCCGCCTGAAACGTGAAGTAGCAATCAAAGTCCTGCCGCAAGCGCTTTCGCTGGACGCCGACCGCTTGCGCCGTTTTGAGCAAGAGGCTCTGGCCACTGCTGCCTTGAACCATCCCAATATTCTCGCGGTGTTCGACATCGGCGCAAGCGAAGGCGCGCCTTACGTCGTCTCCGAACTGCTCGAGGGAGAGACTTTGCGAGACCGCCTGCGCACCGGACCGATCCCGGTTCGCAAAGCGTTGGACTACGCTTCCCAAATCGCGCATGGACTCGCCGCCGCCCACGAAAAAGGCATAATTCACCGCGACCTCAAGCCGGAGAACCTATTCATCACTAAAGATGGCCGGGTGAAGATTCTGGACTTCGGCCTCGCCAAATTGACGCAATCCGAACCCGGCGCTCACACCTCGATGCCCACCGCAACCCAGGGAACCGAAGCCGGCATCGTACTGGGGACGGCTGGCTATATGTCGCCCGAGCAGGTCCGAGGCAAAGCTCTCGACGCCCGCTCCGACATCTTCAGCTTCGGAGCGATTCTCTACGAAATGCTCTCGGGCAAACGGGCGTTTCACGGCGACACTCCAGCCGACACGATGAGCGCGATCCTGAAGGAAGACCCTCCGAACCTGAGCGAAACCAATCGCAATGTTTCTCCGGCGCTCGAGCGCATCGTGCAACATTGCCTGGAGAAGAACGCGGAAGCTCGCTTCCATTCCGCCAGCGACATTGCCTTCGATCTCGAACATCTTTCCGGGGTTTCCGGAACGACAGCGAGAATAACGCCGGTTGCGGAAGCGCAACCGCGGAGCAAGCTTGTACTCGCGCTCACGGGTGGTCTCGCACTCGCAATAGCGATGCTGGGCCTCGGCTGGTGGCTCGGCAGGTCCGGCAGTCACGTGTCTCAACCCGAGTACAAACAAATCACCTTTCGCATGGGTTCCCTCGGGAATGCTCGCTTTACCCCCGATGGCAGCGTGGTGTACAGCGCATCGTGGGAAGGCGGCGAGCAGCAACTGTACATGGCGCGCACGGATGACCCAGGATCGCGCGAACTGGGACTGAAAGATGCCGAACTGCTGGCGATCTCGAAGAGCGGAGAGCTCGCACTTCGCCTCAACACGGTGCCCCACAGCGGCTATGAAAAAACCGGGACGCTGGCGCGGGTTCCGCTGAGTGGGGGAACGCCACGCGAAGTGCTGGACAATGTGCAGGACGCCGACTGGGCCCCGAACGGCGAAAGCATGGCGGTTGTCCGCTATGTCCCGGAAAACAGCCATTGGCGTTTGGAGTACCCAATCGGAAAAGTGCTGGTCGACAGCATCAACTGGATCAGTCACCCCAAGATTTCGCCCGACGGCAAATGGATCGCTTTTGCGGACCACGAGAATACAAACGGCGACGACGAGGGTTCGGTCGCGGTCATCGGCGCGGATGGCAAGGGTACGGAGAAGAAACTGTCTTCGGGTTGGATTTCACTGCAGGGGATTCTCTGGTCGCCGGCGGGCGACGAAATTTGGTTTACATCGACTACTACCGGCATCGCTGAGAACCCGCACGCAGTAACCCTTTCCGGGAAAATGCGAACCATCACGAACGTGCCTGGGGGCATGTGGCTGCAAGACCTGCGAAACGGAACGACCCTAATGGTTACACATCAGCAACGCATAGGCATCCGAGGCTTGGCTCCTGGCGCAAAAGAGGAACGGGAACTGGGGTGGTTTGGGTGGTCAGAGCTGCGCGATATAACCCCCGACGGCCGGAAGATCATTTTCGAAGAAGAAGCCGACGGCGGCGGGCCGAATTACACCGTGTTTCTGCGCGATACGGACGGTTCGCCGCCAGCGCGTATTGGCGAAGGCGTAGCCATGGCCATCTCGCCCGATGCGAAATGGGCAATCACGGAACCCGCAAAGGGTGGCCCCCTCATGCTGGTGCCGACCGGGGCGGGCGAGGCTAAGCCCCTGACTCACGATTCCGTCAGCTACGGAACCGTGCGGTGGTTTCCGGACGGCAAGCGGCTGCTGGCCGGCGGGATTGAAGCCGGACATGCCCGGCGCGACTACCTCATTGATCCCAGCAACGGGGATTCGAAGCCTATTACTCCGGAGGGTGTGGCAGGAGTGCAAATCTCCCCGGATGGCAGGAGCACAGCGGTGTTGGGGCCCGATAGAAAGTGGGGAATTTGGGCGTTTGAAGGAAGCGCGATTCAATTGATCCCCGGGCTGGACTCGCAATACCTCGTGATTGGCTGGTCGCCCGATGGAAAGTCGGTGCACGCGCGCGCTTATCGAGATCAGCGGAACACCGCGAAACTTTATCAGGTGAATACGGTCACTGGGAAAATGGAACCGTGGAAATCTTTCGGGTCGGAACTGTCGGGGGCCACGTCCGTCTCTCCTCCTCATTTTTCACATGACGGAACCGCGTACGCCTACCTCTATGTGCGTCTGATCTCGGAAGCCTACGTGGTCGATGGATTACGGTGAGAGTTGTCTGACAACGCCACGAGTTCGGGTGCCCCACCCTTTTTCGCGTTTTTCTTGCGAAAAGGGCGGGCGGTAGACTCCCAGCTCCGCATATTTGGGAAGCCTCCCTCAGCCTTAGTTAAGGATGCGACGACGTGGGGAACGGCGTCGTATTCAGCAAGACGGCGGCCGTGGAAGGGGCACTGATGGTCGCGATGTCCGGCTTGCCATCGTGGTTGAAGTCGGCAACGATCAAGTCGCCCGGCGCGCCGTGGACGTCGAAGTCGACTGGCTTCTGGAAAGTGCCGTCTCCATTTCCCAATAGCACCGACACGCCGCCCCGGGCAGTCGCCAGGTCCAGCTTTCCGTCGCCGTTGAAGTCTGCGGCCGCAACGACACCCGATCCCCCAGCATAACCCCTCGACGGCCCGAACGTACCGTCGCCGTTCCCCAGTAGAACGTAGATTCTGTTTGAAAATGCGCCGACGGCCATATCCAGATTTCCGTCGCCGTTGAAATCCCCCAGGACTAGCGTCCACGTGCCGGCGCCTACGCGGTAGTGCGTCGGCTTGCCGAAGGTGCCATCCCCCTTGCCCAGGAATACGGTGACGCCGCCCGAATCGGCATTGGCCACTGCCAGATCCGGGATTCCGTCATGATTCAGATCGCCGACAGCAATGCCGTGCGGTTGCTGTCCGTCACTACTGAAGCCGAACGCCTTGGCGAACTTGCGGTGTCCCTTCCCGAGAAGAACGAAAACACTGCCAAGCTGGCCCCCCGCACCTAATGACGTTCCAACTATATCGGGAATGCCGTCGCCATTCAGGTCAGCCACGGCCACGGTGGCGGTACCGTCATTACCTCCGCCCACGGTCAAAAATTGAGAGCCGTGGAAGCCGCCCTTCCCGTCGCCAAAAGCCATGCCGATGTCATCGCAGCATCCGATGTCGGTGGTGAGGGCGTCGAGGTTTCCATCCCCGTCCGCGTCGGCAAGCAGCACAAAAAAGGGGACAGTTTCGATATCAGCATAATCCCTCCACAGGCCGAAGCGCCCATTGCCACTCCCAAAGCCGTACGCCAAACCCTGATCATCGTCCTCAGACACTACAGCCAAATCGGGAAACCCATCCCCGTTCAGATCTCCGGCAGCCAGCGAGGTCGGAAACAAGACCTCGCTGTTAAAAGTGATGGCCTTGCCGAACGACACCGAGGTCTGCGGATCCGCCAGTACGGCGCGGGTTGAATTGTTGGCTAAGAGACCTGACGCTATGATGAGCAACGCCGAACCGACGCTCAAGACGAGTCGCTTCATACCCACCTCTACTTCGGAACATGTCCGGAGCGCGCCCGCGCTTAGGCCGGATATCTCCCAATCCCGTGCCGCGTAGGTTAGCACGGTTTCCAGCGTAATGTAGCGGCAAATCTTCCGAGGAACAAACTGAGAACTGAGAACTGACAACCGAAAACTGGCCTTTGCGATCCAGCTTGCTCTGTGGTTTCCCTGTTCCCCGCCGTGCCCGGCTCCTGCCGGTTTCTAAAGCTTGACTTCGATCCTCCAGGCAGGATATTATCTATGGATAAGTATTAGCTCTTTGACAATTGCCAAGAATGAAGACGGGGCGGTTCCAATTTGGGAATTGACGCCGCTAACTCCTTATTCCGGAATATTTTACGTACAAGTCCTTATTCCTCAAAGATTTTGATGGTAGTCTCGCCCTAACCCCATCATTCCAAAAGATCAGGGGGGAGGGGGGTACCCGGTACTAAACAGTAAAGTTCCCGATTTCGGGGAAGCCTGGAACATCTGCGGAGGCCCACATGACATCTCTCGCCAGCAAAACCTGCGTCCCCTGCCGCGGCGGCGTGCCCCCGCTCAAAGGGAAAGAATTGGAATCCCTGCATCAGCAGGTGCCCCAATGGAAGGTGGTCAACGAGCACCACGTCAACCGCGCTTTCACTTTCCCCGACTTCAAGCAAGCGCTGGATTTTGTGAATCGCGTCGGCGCGCTCGCCGAGGCCCAGGGACATCATCCCGACATTCTGCTGGCCTGGGGCAAAGCCGAAATCACCCTATGGACCCACAAGATCGATGGCCTGACCGAGAGCGACTTCATCATGGCCGCGAAGATCGACGCTCTGTCCGGAAGCTGAAAAGCTGAGAGCTTCTCTATAATCCTGTAATGCTCGATGAAAACGATTTTCGCAAACGCGCGGACGCCGCGCTGGAATCCCTCAAACAGAGTCTGATCACGGCGGAGGAATCGGCCGAGATCGAAGTGGAGGATCAGTCGGGTGCTCTGCACATCTCGTTTGAGGATGGCTCCCGCTTTGTCATCTCACCCAATACTCCGGTCCGCCAAATATGGATTTCGGCGCTGGCCACAAGCTTCAAGCTGGACTGGTCGGATGCGAAACAGAATTTCGTGCTGCAGAAAACCAGCGAGGACCTGAAGCCGCTGGTGGCGCGACTGATCAACCAGCAACTGGGAGAGGATTTAGTTACGCTGGCTTAGGTTTGACTGATCTGACGCGATCCCGCTCCAAGTTTGTACTTCAAATGCTTGGCGATCAACTGGCCGTGGAAGCGGCCATTCTCAATGAAGATTTCGTTGGTTCGAGAACCAGCCACAATGACGCCAGCCACATAGATGCCGGGCACGTTGCTTTCCAGCGTTTCCGGATCGCACACCGGGCGGCACTGCTCCGACGAAAGCTCGATCCCCATCGAGCGCAAAAAGTCGTAATCGGGATGGTAGCCCGTCAACGCGAAAACGAAATCGTTCTTCGCATGAACCACGCCCTCGGGTGTGTAAATCACCACATGATCGGCTGCGATTTCACCGACTGTGCTGTTGAAGTGCGCCTTGATCTCGCCGTTCTTGATGCGATTTTCGATGTCCGGCAGGATCCAGTACTTGACGTGATGATGCATCTTCGCCCCGCGATAAACCAGGGTGACGCGGGCTCCGTGACGCCATAGATCCAGCGCCGAAATGGCCGCGGAATTCTTTCCCCCGATGATCAGAACATCGTTGTCAAAATAGGGATGAGGTTCGCGGTAATAGTGAAATACCTTCGGCAGATCTTCCCCTGGAATATTCAGCAGGTTCGCCAGATCGTAATATCCAGTTGCCACGATCAGCTTGCGGGTATGGTAATCGTAGACTCTTCCGAGCCGATCGGTCGTCGTAACCTGGAAATCGCCGTCTTGCCCGTTCACCGTTTTCACCCACTGATACTGCGCGATCGGCAAACGATAATGCTCGGCCACCTTGCGGTAATATTCCAGCGCTTCCTGGCGCGTTGGCTTCTGGTTCGCGGTGCTGAACGGGATGTCGCCAATCTCCAGCAGTTCCGGCGTGGTAAAGAACGTCATGTTGGCCGGATAGTTGAAGATGGAATTCACCACACAACCTTTATCGATCGCGATTACTCTGAGCCCAGCCTTCTGCGCTTCGATCGCACAAGCCAGGCCGGTAGGCCCAGCACCGATCACGACCACATCCACGCGTGTGTTGGAGCGTGACTCCAACTGGGTGCGCGGAAGGGTGTCGGGAATCTGCACCGCCGCGTCGGACATCGATTTCGTGAGCAAATGGTCGTCCCTCGGCTAAAACACTACGGCGCACGCTTGAACTGTGGATCTTGAAGCTAACGATTCTAGCACGCACCGAGCACTTGCGAAGCGAAGAGGACTGGGCCTCAGGGCCGAGCAGCAGCTATCGAGGAACTGGGCCGAACCTGACGCTCGATGTTGCGAGATAATTCGTCTTCCGCAACTTCGAGGTCGTAGGCAGACTGCAGATTCAGCCAAAAGCGCGCACTCGTTTGAAAGTACCGCGCCAGCCGCAGGGCGGTATCTGGCGTGATTCCGCGACGCTCATGAACGATCTCAGCAATGCGCGTCACCGGAACGTGCAGATCAAGCGCCAGCCGATTCATGCTGAGTTCAAGCGGTTCCATGAAGTCCGCGCGCAGAATCTCGCCCGGGTGGATGGGTGGAAGGCGTTTTCGAGACTTAGCCATGATCATTCTTAGTGATAATCGACAATCTCAACATCGTAAGCGTTCCCCTCGCGCCAAATGAAGCATAGACGCCACTGGTCGTTGACACGGATGCTGTATTGTCCCTCTCGGTCGCCGTGCAGGGCTTCCAAGCGATTTCCAGGCGGTGCCATCAGATCTCGCAATTCTGTGGCGCTGTCCACTTGCCGAAGCTTCCGGCGCGCGATACGCTCGATGGCCTGAAAACGCCGGCTCGACTGCCGAGAGTGAAGTCGCCCGGTTTCGGGAGAGCGGAACGACTTAATCACAAATCAAGTGTATATCGTCAAGCGTTTAACGTCAAACAGGAAGTTTTGCACGACTTTTCCTGGCTTTCGTTGCAGCTTACTTTCATTTGGAAAGAGCCTGGACGCGTGGCACGATATGCCCTGCAAGAGAGGATTAAACCTGTTAGCAGGTGCGATAGGTAAAGGCCGCGACAAAAGAAGACGTAAGACCAAGAGACACAAACCTGAGAAAAGGGTTGAAAGCCCCGTGCGGATTGTGGAGCCGCCGCGCGATGATTCATCGGCTTCCAATGCTTCCGACGCGCCCGTGTATGCTCCCCTCAAGCCCAAACCGCATCTCCGTTCCGGTGCAGTAGCCCTTCCTGAACCAGACGAAGTGGAGCACGCTTTCACCAACATAGGAACTGTAAGAACTTCGAGGTAATCGCCAACTGCCTTTCGCCCAAGGAGATCGGGCATCGCGCTTGCTATAATTCAGAGTTCTTTTATCCCTCTTGTCCTAAAGGGGAGCAGCTCATGGCCACCTCGGCAGAATCCGCCGCTCGCACCCGCATCGAATCCGACAGCATGGGACAGATTGAGGTCCCGGCGCACGTTTATTGGGGAGCGCAGACGCAGCGCTCGCTATTGCACTTCAACATCGGGCGCGACACCATGCCGCCGGAGTTGATCCAGGCTTTTGGTGTTCTCAAGAAGGCGTGCGCTTTGGTGAATCAAGACCTGGGTAAGCTTCCCGCGGACAAGGCCAAGCTTATCGTGCAGGCTGCAGACGAGGTCATCGCCGGCAAACTGGACTCGCAGTTCCCCCTGCGCATTTGGCAGACCGGCAGCGGTACCCAGACCAACATGAACGTCAACGAGGTCATCTCCAACCGCGCCATCGAGATGGCTGGCGGCGAGATGGGATCGAAGAAGCCGATCCACCCCAATGACGACGTGAATATGTCTCAATCATCCAACGATACTTTCCCGGCCGCGATGCACATTGCGGCGGCGGAGCGGGTGAAGAGCGCGCTAATTCCTGCCATCCTAAGTGTTCATAACGCGATCGCGGCCAAGGCGAAGGAATTCAACGACGTGGTGAAAATTGGCCGCACACACCTGCAGGATGCCGTGCCTTTGACTTTTGGGCAGGAATTCGGTGGGTGGGCCAGTCTTTTGGATCGAGATGTCAAGCGCTTGGAGCAGGTGCTTGGAGGGCTCTACGACCTTGCTATCGGTGGAACCGCCGTGGGCACCGGGCTAAACGCTCATCCCGAATTCGCGGAGAGAGCTGCCAAGAAGATCGCTGAACTCACCGGACTTCCCTTCCGTTCCCATGGCAACAAGTTTGCCGCGCTTTCGGCGCACGACGAAATCGTCTTCGCACAGGGTGCGCTGGAAACGCTGGCCGCATCACTGATGAAAATCTCAAACGACATCCGCTGGCTGGCTTCCGGCCCGCGTTGCGGCCTGGGCGAACTATCCATTCCGGAGAACGAGCCTGGGTCTTCGATCATGCCCGGCAAAGTGAATCCGACGCAATGTGAAGCCATGACCATGGTGTGCGTGCAGGTTCATGGCGCCACTGCCGCGGTTGGATTCGCCGGCTCGCAAGGCAATTTCGAACTCAATGTTTACAAGCCTGTGATCATCTACAACTTCCTGCATTCCGTCACGCTGATTACGGATGCCTGCCATGGCTACGTCGAATACATGATCAAGGGCATCGAGGTCGATCGCGCCAAAGTTGATTGGTACGTAAAGAATTCGCTGATGTTGGTGACGGCGCTGGCGCCAAAGG